>Ga0207796_1000402_pt1 | contig 17793 bp, 17 predicted proteins | sample Pon1CUnioCityCA_6_FD_187274 | JGI IMG/M metagenome (GOLD analysis project Ga0207796, IMG submission 187274) | Marine sediment microbial community from Union City, CA, USA - Pond 1C Sediment 1 (SPAdes) | ecosystem: Environmental > Aquatic > Marine > Intertidal zone > Salt pond sediment ...
CGATGTCCTGACCAGGTCGCAGACAGGTGCGGACTCTACCACTTCGACGTAATCCGACCAGGGTTCGAGGTCCAGCTCGTCGGCGGAGACAAGTCCGGCAGAGCGCCGGCGCTCCCATGAAGGGGATCCGGCCAGTTCAGCCGTTCGCACTGTAAGCCTGTGCTGCAGGTCCGGTCCCCGGTCGGCAAAGAACACCCACCAGATATCCGGAGCATCTTCATAGGAAAAAGAGATGGTGCAGACGGCCAGCAGAGTGCAGATGGAGTATGTCAACTTGTTCTCAGACAGCTATCAGGTTTCAGACTGGTCCCACCATTGCCAGATATACCATTCGCCCGTGGAATCCTCCCGGCATATGAACAGTGCATCCCCGGAGGCGCGATATCCCTGGGACTGGGCCTCATTGGTGTATACCTTCAGATCGAAGGTCCTGGTCAGCTGAAGGGACTGGCCGGTGGAATCGCCGGTCCATGGAGCCTGCTGTGTCCCGGACAGGGTGAGCTCGATGGAATTGACGTTATTGAACATTATCTCGTGGAATTCCTCCTCGAGGTCCAGGCCCCAGTACTCGTCAATTAATCCATCACCGTCATAGTCGTCCCAGTCCACCTGGAGAAGATGGAATTCGAAATCATCACGGAAACAGTCGAGGTAATGGTCTATGTCCCTGCTTATGTAGGCGTACTCAAGGTTCTCCAGGGCTTTCCAGGCGCTGTCAACCGGGTTGTAGTACTGGAATTCCTCCCCGGTACCGGTCTCGGGAGAGAAGGGGTTCCAGCAGCCGGACACTATCAGGGATGTCGCCGAAACCGCGATAAGGAGCATTCTTGTTTTTTTATTCATTATCGTTTTCCAGTGTTCTGACATCATATTGGGGTACCTCCGATCGCATGGTTATAACACCACACATGAAAAATTGTTCCTGTACAGGCTCCCGTCAAGAACAGGGCAGCCGTTCCCGGGAGAAGACGGCCAGTCTAGCCTGTTCTAGACTGGTCCCGGCACGGAAGTTCCCGCGGTGGTCCGCAGTCTGTTGACGATTGCAGTCACCTGCTTCATTTTTTATTGGGGAGGTTGTATTGGTTAACATGTTTTTTTGCCTATTAATAGCTCTTTCCGCACAGGCGGGTTCGGTGGACGAGGCCATCGATCTGTACCTGATGGGTGATATGAACGGGAGCATCTCCGCTCTGGAGACGCTGCTGGATCGGGGAGGGCTGAACCTGGACGAGGAGATAAGGGCCTATCACAGGCTTGGAGCTGCGTATTTCGGTATCGGCCGCAGCGATGAGACCGAGCAGGCTTTCTACAGCCTCCTGTTGCTGGACCCCTACTACGATCTGGGACCCTGGGAGAATCCCAGACTGAGGGAGATCCTCTATACAGTCCGTGAGGAGAGCATGGCCACCGTTCTTGTACAGGGCGAACCCCAGGGAGCACTGGTATTCATGGACGGCCAGTACCTCGGCTCCGCGCCTTACATACATGACAACCTGATAGGGGGTCAGACCTATACCTTCACCATAATGGCCGACGGCTACAGGACCAGTGTCCGCTCCTGCAGCACGTCCCCGGGTCATCTCCATACACTTGATTACAGCATGGATCCGGCAGGAACTCAGATCAGCGCCTCCTATCCGGACACCACAGCCTCTTCCGGCGGGTCGGTCTCGGAACGGACCGGCACTGATGCCCAGATCGCCTCTGCAGGCTTCGGAACATCCGGCAGGCCCGCATCGGACACCACTGCCGCAGCAGTTTCCGGAGCCGGGGGGATAAGCATCGACCAGCTCAACGCCATACTTCACGGCGGAGGCGAAATGGCCGCTCTTGGAGATGTAGGACCGCTGGACGTCGGAAATGAAGGACAGGAGACCGCTGGAGCCGGGCAGAGCCCCACGCGGGACCTTACCCGCTTCCAGAGCGCCGGGAGCAGCATCGAGACGGTCTCCGAGACCCGTGCCAGGATGGTCTTCTCCGATGTCGACATAGACTCCGAGAACGTTCTTCGGACGGAGCCGGGCTCCTCCTACAGCTCCAGGACCTCCAGCGAGGTCAGAGAGGTGCTGTCATCCAAGGAGAGCGCCGTCACTTTCATATACAACAAGCATCTGAGGTCCGACCCGCTCCTCTCAGGCACCGTGGTGATCGAGATGATCGTAGAGCCCAGCGGCAGGGTGTCCGACGTATCCATAATAGAATCAAATACAATGAACCCCGCCTTCGACCTCGAGCTGGCGTCCACGGTGGAAACCTGGCGATTCGGAGCGGTGGACGAGGATGAAGGGCCGCTCCCGGTGACCTACCCGTTCAGTTTTTCCAGATGACGGTGCTTCGGCAGTCGGTAACGGGGCCCGGACCGCCCCATCACATGACCGGGAGCTTGATATGAGCGAGAAGAGAGTGCTGGAGATACTCAGATCCTGTGACGCGCTACTCGAGGGACACTTCAGATATACTTCGGGACGTCACGGCAGCCAGTATTTCGAGAAGATACGGATAGTGCGGGAGCCCCGTTTCGTCGATGAGCTGGGCAGGATGATGGCGGCCATGATGGACGACATCAGGAATGACATGGACCTGGTGTGCGCTCCCGCATACGGAGCGGTGGTCTTCGGCTACGCCACGGCCCTCCACCTGGGCAGGAGGTTCGCCTTCCTCCAGCGTGACAGCCAGGGGAGGATGACCGTCAGGCAGGGTTTCCGGGACCTGCTGAGCGGCAGCCGGGTGCTGCTGGTGGAGGATGTCTGCACAACAGGAGGCAGCATCGTCGAGTCCATCGGTGCACTTGGATCCGCCGGTGCGGAAGTGGTCCGGGTCGGGCTGATAGTGGACAGGACCGCCGGGAACCTACAGCTGGATGTGCCCTATCGTGCGCTGCTGAGCGTAGAGGCGTTGAGCTGGCCCGAGGATGAATGTCCTCTATGCAGAAAGGGGATACCTGTAACGGTTCCCGGTTCATCGGGAAAGATATAGGGCAACCCGCCGTCTACTTGCAGGAAACCACCCTGTTCCGGCCGGCCTCCTTGGCCCTGAAGAGAGCGGAATCCGCCGCAGCCACCATGGATGAGGGGTGCTTGTCGGAATCCTCCGCTGAACAGCATCCTATGCTGCAAGTCAGTTTCAGGCCGGGAATGTCACTTTCCGGTTCCAGACTTTCAGTACCCTCCCTGATACGCTCACCGATGGAAAGCGCCTCCGCCTCATCGGTCCGGGGCAGTATCACCATGAACTCCTCGCCCCCGTACCGGCCTATCCTGTCGAAGGACCTGCAGCTCCTGCACAGGTGGTTCGAGAATGCTATCAGGACCCTGTCACCTGTCTGATGACCGTGGGTGTCGTTCACCATCTTGAACCTGTCCAGGTCTATCATGAGGATGCTTGTGGAGCTTCCGTCCCTCCTGGCCCTCTCCAGTTCCATGCTGAGTTCCTTCAGTATGGCCGAATGGTTGAGAAGCCCCGTGAGGCTGTCGGTCCTCACCAGGTACTTCAGCCTGTTGTTGAGGTCTATAAGCTTCTTTTCCAGCTGGGCGGTCCTGGCTCCCACCGATATCCTGGCCTTGAGCTCGGCAGTGTCCGTCTTGCGGTATACGAAATCGTCGGCTCCCGCCCTGAGGCACCTGCTGATTTCCTCCGAGCCCATCGTGGAACTGTAGACTATCACGTAGCACACACGGCCATCGTGGATGCTCCGCTTCCTGATCTCCCTGCAGAATTCCGTTCCTTCGATCCCCGGTGATGAGATATCCAGGAGAAGAACGGAGCATTCGCTCATGATGAACTTCTGCAGGATGTCCTTCCTGCCGGAAGCCGGAACGGGTTCAAACCCGAGTTCCAGGGAAACCTCTGTAAGGGTCCTCCTCGCATCCGGATCAGGATCCGCGATAATTATCTTCATGCTCCTGCCGTTCTATCCGCTTGCGACCAATATTCATCCGCGTAGGTCGTAACACAAGAGCGGTACCGGGAAATGTGGCGTGTTACGGGTCCTTCCGCACGAATGAACCATGTAGTCGTCCGTCAGGGTCTCTGGTTGAAGAAGACCGCCAGCTGTTCGTACAGCTCCGGCGCCCTGCTGCGCATCTGACGGGGTTTCTCGAAGAACGCCTCGACAGCGCATGCGAAGAACTCTGCGGGGTTGGTGCCCGCATACTGCCGAAGGATGGACCTGCCACGGTGGACCTTCTCGAATTCCTTCTGCATTACCTGGACCCATGGCCTGTAGGAGCCCAGGGTCAGTTCGTCAGGTACTCCGTCAGGCCTGTACCCATCAAGCACATGTGCGAATTCATGATACCCCACGTTGTATCCGTCGTTATCATGCTGAAAGCCCCGGAGCAGGTGGGGAAGTGAGAGTATCACGTTTCCCGATGAGTGCACCAGTCCCGCCGCGGCTGATGCGGAACCGCTGAGGTCGGTGGAGTATGTTCCGTCGGTCCTGAAACCTCCGGGATAGACCAGTATCTCCCCGAAATCCCTGAACTCCCATTCCGGCCTCCTGAAAACCAGCCTTACCGCGGTGGCCGCAACGAGCAGGGCCACCTTCCTCGTTATCTCGACGTCATCGACGCCGGTGATGCGGTGTTCATCCAGGAAGATGGCGAGATCCGTCTCATAGCTCCTGATGTCCTTCTCAGAAAGCGAACCGTAGAACGATACGTTGTCCCTGAGGATCTCCCTGTCCTCATCGCTGAGGGGATCCCCGGCGATCCTGCGTCTTCGTCTGTATCTGGCGGAGTAGATACCGAAATAATAGAATCCTCCTATGACGAACACTAATGGAACGACGAAGAGGGCCCTGTCGTACACGATGAACGGCAGGCTGAAAAGAAAGCAGGCCAGGAAAGTGATTCCCAGCCTTGCTCTCATCTTCTTAAGCGGGTAGACCTCCATGGGGGCTAGACCTCTTTTATGAAATGCCGCTCCACCTGGATTCGCTTGAGCTCTCTCTTGAAGATATCACGGTCCATCTGTTCGCTCTCCAGCTCCTCCCGGGCCTCCTCCAGACGGTGCTCTTCCAGTCTGAACGCTCTCCATGCCTTGCTGTAGCTCTCCTTTAGGACCGTCAGCTCCTCAGGGGTCAGCTTCTTGTCCTCCGCCTTCTCGGCAGCTTCCCTGGCCTTGTCGAAGGCAGCCCTGGCTTCTGCTGCAAGCTTGGACTCATCCCTTACTTCCTCGGAGAACTCTGCTATCTCCTCCTCGCTGAAGCTCATCTCCTCCCTGATGTTCTCCTCCAGCTCGTCCAGAAGAGGGGCAAGGAAGCTCCGGAGGTCCTCTATGAAGGACCGATACCTGTCCACCGTCCTTCTGAGCTTCTTCTCCTTGCGGATGTTGTGTATGCTGTTGAGCCTCTCCTGCCATTCATGAAGCTGCCTGACGCTCTCCACAAGATCCTTGCGGAGGGCGTTCTTGAAGTGTATCTCGGTCTTCAGTCTTCTTTCCGCCGCCGTATGCTGGTCCATTGAACGCTCCCCTGATTTCGATTTTGATAAATGTCACCGACTTATGCGCAGTCCCGATAAATTGTTTGAAAAAGGCTTTCTGTCAAGGCTGGAGGACTCTCAGAAGGAGAGACCCATACCGGCGAAGGGACCCCACAGCACTTCACCCGCGCTGTTCCGGAGGAACATGCAGCCTGCGCCGATCTCAAGTGGAGGGTCCAGCAGGACCATGGAAAGCTCACCCCTGTGCAGAGGGAGGGTCCGTACCCATGACAGCCTGTAGTCCATGTCAAATGCCAGAAAGTTCAGCAAGGCCAAGCGGCCGTTCAGGGTTAAGCCGGTACCGGTCAGCAGTTCTCTACCCTTCTCCTGAGGGAACACCATGTGAGCTCCGGCCATGAACTGGGCAGGAGAACCGTAGATCAGCTGGACGGAAGCGCCTGTATAGAGAAGCGACAGATCGGGCTCATCGCCGAGCCTGTTGTACTGGTGCAGAACTTCGAGAACCCAGGGACTGGGAGTCCTGAACATTACGTCCGTACGAATACCCAGGCCACCGTCGAGGGCAACGAACCCCAGGCAGAGGTCCAGGGCAGCGGGATTACCCCCCGGACCCAGATTTACTCGACTCTCCCCGCCTATTGTGGGATCCGGTTCGTAGCTGACCCTGACAGAGGCCGGGAACCGGAATATGTCCCATAAATCGCCGCAGCCCGGCAGAGAACAGCCGTCCCCATCGTCCTCGCTGCTGTAGTAGGGATCCAGGAAGGACTCGCCCTGTTCGCCGGTGTCTTCCCGTTCATCAGCTTCCTGATCGCAATCTTCCGGAGCGTCATCCTCCGGCTCCCCTTCTGCCGGAGTTGTGTCATGGCCCTTATGCATACTGACGGATATCGCCTTCTGCGATTCGCTCCGCAGAGATTCCTCGTCATCTTCATACTCCACTTCAGGCAGAACAGGGTCGGGCGAGGGCTTGTCAGCAGAAGATGGCAATGGCAGGCAACAGAAAAACAGAGCTGAAAGGAAGAAGGAGCTGCGCATCAGCTCTTCTCGAGGGCTCTTCGGGATGTTTCAGCATCCCTCTGAAGGGCAGCGTAGCTGAACCTGATACCCTCTTCGGGATCCAGTCCCAGCAGCTCCGCGGCTTCCATTACCGAATCTTCAGAGGTTGCCTCTATCTCCACGAAATCCCCGAACCAGAGGCTGTCGAGACAGACGGTCGCGTTTCCGAGCCTGCAACGGTTCCTTGTCTTGCGGTAGCTGTAGACGGTCCCGTAACCCAGAAGGGAGAACAGCTCCAGGGCCTTCTCCTGAGGACATTCCATCACGGCCTCCAGCTCCTTGCGGACCTTCAGGGCGGTCGCCGGAAGGGGTTTCTTGACAGTGACCAGCGTTCTGTCCCCCATGTTCCTCAGCCTGAACAGCAAGTCCATTTTTCCCAGAGGGGCACCCATCATGTCGAGTATCAGGTTGTTCTCCTCCACCGGTCCTTCCGGTTCCGCTCCCAGCCCTCTCAACTTCTCCTCGTAGACAGAGAGTTCGTCCACCCTGAACTTCAGTTCCATTTCCAGCATTCGACACCCCCGCTCGAAAGGCCTCTGATTGACCGATGATATAAGATAACTTAAATTCCACCGTTGCGGAGGACTAGTCTAATTGGTAAGGCAGCGGATTTGAAATCCGCCGGGTTTACACCCTTCGGGGTTCGAGTCCCCGGTCCTCCGCCAGCCTTCCATACGGACATTGACCCCCCGGGAACCTCGTGGTTATCATCTTCCTCCAAAGGGATACCATTTTCAGGTGGACTCTTTCCGGAAAGCGAGTTTATGTCCATTCCCGCGAACAGGCTCCTGCTGGCCCTGATGCTGCTGGTCCCCATGACTGTCATGTCAGTTCTTTCCTGGGACCGGAGCCTCACGGGGGATGAGGGACTGACGGTATTCGTGACCGGCGGGGATACAGCCACACTTATGGATAACGTCTCCAGGGACAACCACCCGCCCCTCTACTATCTCATGATGTGGGGATGGACGCGGATATTCGGGGACAGCCTCAGTTCCCTCCGGTCCTTCGCCCTTGTGCCGTCGCTCCTGATCATTCTCCTGGCGGCCCTGCTCCTGCCTGTCCACGCAGCTGTCCTGCTGGCGTTCAGCCCTTTCCTGCTGCACCTCGGAGTGGAGCTCAGGATGTACGGTTTCCTTGCTCTGGCAGGGCTGCTCCAGCTTCTGGCCACCAGGTACGAGATCAGCAAGAGGAGTGTTGCCAGCATCGTTCTCCTGGTACTTTCGCTGGCCGCCGGAACCTGGATACACCACTTCGGCTGGCTGGGTGTGGCCGCGGTCTTCACTCTGATGGCTCTGAAGGGCAGGTGGCGGAGAGGTGTGATAGTCGCCGCGGCGGTGATGCTGCTCTACCTGCCGTGGGCGCAGACAGCGCTGAGGCAGTGGAGCAGTTTCGGCGGGGAAGCCATGGAGGGCAGCACCGTTTATCTGCAGTCCACCTCACCGTTGCAGAGGCTGGCGGGAATGCCATTCTCGATCGGAGGTACGCTGATCCGTTTCTGTGCGGGCACCGCCGGTATCGAATTCCAGCAGTTCTCACCTTCATCCGTGGACGCGGGTCTGGTGATCGCCGCCGCCCTTACCGCTATGATGGTCCTCATGGCCTGGAAGGGAAGGGGGAGGGGGAACCTTCCGGCAGTCCTGCTGCTGCTCTGGATACTGATACCCCTTTCCTTCCTGAGGCCCAGCGCCAGACATTTTTCCCTGGCGTTCACATCCTTCATCCTGCTGGCCGCCACCGGCCTCGAGAGGACCGGGGGGAGGTTCGGAAGGTTTCTGATGGCGGTTCCCGTCATCGCCATGCTGGCTTTTCAGATAAGGTTCGTGAACCAGCCGGTCATGCCCCAGAGATGCACCTTTCAGAGGGACCTGAACGAAGCCGCGGAAGCGGCCGGCCGACTGGCCTCGGAAGAGGATTGCCCCGTCATCGCTCACCTGGACCACTACACATCGATGTCACTGCTTTACCACATGGGTCAGCTGGGCTACGACGAAGTGGAGGTCAGGACCCATTTCGATGACATGTTCGGGAGGGGACACTACTTCATGGACGATCCCTTCGAGGCTCTGGGCTATCTGCGGCACGACACCGATTCCATGGTGACCAGCTGGCTTGACGGGGATACCGTCTTCGTCCTCCTGGCCAACGATCCCTCCAGGGCAAGGGGCAGGATATTCGGTTCAACGAACCGTTTCATAGGAATGGGCTCTGACGTGATGTCCGATCTGGACCTGATGGAATCCCTCAGGGACAACGGTGAGATCGTTTCACGAAGTGAGCTGCAGAACAGCCGGGGCCCGTTCTCAGTATTTCTGGTGAGGAAGTCCGGCCTCGACTGATCTTCCCATGAATATCCTCCCGCACATAAAAAAGGGAGCCTCCTGGTGGAGGCTCCCTTTTATAATCAGGAGATGAAGCCTAGAACATTCCTCCCTCGGTGACGACCCACTTGCCGTCTTCCATCATAAGCTCTACTTCATCCTCCTCGGTCTCGCCCATGAAGGTGATCTCCACCATTACCACGGCTTCCTCACCCTCGATCTCCGAACCGAGGATCTCTATGTCCATGTCACCGAGCATGGCGAACATGGCCTGGGCCATTTCCTTGTCCTCGTCGGACATGTTCTCGATCTCGGCGCGCTCGTCGGCGGGCAGATACTGGGCCATGGCGTCAAGGTCGCCTGCCTTCAGGGCATCGAACATACCTGATACTGCGTCCTCAGGAGTGCTGGCGCCGCCGCCTCCTCCGCCGCAGGCCATCATGGCAAGGCTGGCAATACCAAGAACAGCGAGAATTTTACGCATCTTCATAACCTCCACTTATGTATCAGGAGCTATGCGTTCCCGTGATATAGAAAGGCGCAACCCCTGAAGATCTGATACGAACATCAAATACTACTTATGAACCGGCAGTCGCGTCAACAGGCTGAACAGTGCTCAGAACAGCCGCTGGAGAAGGGATGAGCCGGTGACCTTCCAGGTCGATTCCTCCCAGGTCAACTGAACTGTCACGGAATAGCCGGAGTGCCAGGTTACCTCAACCTCCGCATTCCTTCCGGCCATGGAGACGCGCTCCGATACGATCTCTTCCGGAGAGGGGATCTGTACGCCGGAAAGCAGCCGGGAAACGAAATCCTCCGCTTCCATCCACTCCAGGTCCCACGCGGTCATTCCTCCGCCGGTCCTCTCCAGCAGCTCGTCGGCCATTCCGGGGTCCTCCGCGGCTATCTCCTGCAGCTGTGAGTAGGTCTCCTCTATTCGGACCCTCACGCTCTCTGAGAGAATGTCCATGAGGGTGTTTCCATCACCGTTCTCGATGGCCATCAGCAGGTCACGGGTGGTGTCGATGGGCGTCGCCGGAAGGGCGGCTGCCATGGTCATCAATGCCAGGACGAACAGGGTATGCCTTGGTAGATCCATGTTCTGCCTTTCCTTTCAATGAACACCGAGACGGGTCCGTCGGTCGATGCCGGCAGGCTGTGGTCCCCCCGGCGGAGGCTTCCCTGCCAGAGTATCCCTCCGGGATCAGCCACGGTGACATCCCCGTCCCCCGGCAGTACCAGTATCAGACTGTCCCCGTATCGGTGGGCCCTGAAACCCCCAGCATCGCCCAGAAGCATGTTGCTGGTGAAGCATCTTGCTTCCCTAAGGGCGTCTATGATCAAGCGTTCCGCCGAAGAGGGGTCTTCCGGGAGTTCTTCCCGCAGGAGGATATGGGTCCTGAGCCTCCTGAACAGCATTCTGTAGGGAAAGACCTCCACCCTGAACCTTCCCAGGCCGAATCTCAGGGCGTGGGCGTCCGGCCCCGCCACTGCGCATCCGCCGACCTTCTCCCATATATCTATCGCCTCGGGGTTGGGATGTTCCACCATCCTGTCCGGCATCCTGATCCGAGACGGAAAATTGAGAGCTGACAGCCCCCTTTTCCAGAGTGACATGTAGTTCCATACTTCCACTCCTGAAAGTCCTTCGAAGGATGCGTTCCAGAAATAGCTCCTGGTTTTCGGGAGCCTTCCCGGAACCTCAGCCGGATGGGCCGCGATGGCAATGCCGCCCCTGGCGTTGATGTATGCGATCTGCTCCCTTGTGATGCCGGTGGGGGGAAGGCTGTCTATACCGTAGGCCAGTATGTGGCTGTTCTCGTCCGTGTCCTCCAGCTCCGTGCCAGCCATAAGAAAGAGCCCCGAATGCCACCCGCCGTATCCTCGTTCCCTGGCCCACAGCGTCCTGTGATCGTTTATTCCCAGGATATCCGCGCCGCATTCAAGGGCGGCTTCGATGACCTCCTCAACCGTTCCCGTACCGTCGGACGCCCGGGTATGGACATGGAGAACAGCGGTCTTCTCAATGGGCAGCAAGGATGTCACCAGTCCTTCTTCCGCTACCTTGCGGCTCTCTTCCTCTTGAACGCCTTCATGATCTCGAACACTCCGAGATAGCACAGGGCCGCTCCTATCACGAACAGCCAGTCCAGGGAGCCCGGACCGCTGAAGTAGAGGAACCTGCCGATGAACGGAACGTATACCGCCGTGAGTATCATCCCTATGGAAGCCACTATGGACCACAGGATGACCTTGTTGCTGAAGAAATTGCTGTTGAAGATGGAGGCCAGCCTGAACCTCCTGGACATTATGTTGACGAACTGGCAGAAGGCGATGGTCAGATAAGCCAGTGTGGTCGCCTTCATGTAGGCCACCGGGTATGGGGGTGTCAGCCCGGCGGTGAAGGCCTGATCGCTGTACCTGAACATACCGAGGGCGTAGTTGGCGAAGGCGAGGATGCCGATGAGAGCACCGAGCAGCAGCACCTCCGGAGAGGTCCTGGAGTTCATTATGTGATCCGCCCTGTCACGTGGAGGGGATTCCATGCTGCCCTCCTGCGGCGGGTCGAAGGTGAGGCAAGTCAGGGGGGCGACCTCCGCGAGAAGGTCTATGGCCAGTATCTGCAGGGCAAGCATGGGTATGGCCCAGTCACCCATGGCCACCGCAGCGAGGCCCAGGACCACCACCATGAGTTCCGCCATGTTGGTCGTGATGGATGCCAGGACCGTCTTCTTCAGGTTACTGTATATGGTCCTGCCTTCCCTCACGGCCTCGACCAGGGTCGGGAAACTGTCGTCCAGGAGTATCAGCTCGGCGGCTTCCTTGGCCACGTCGGTGCCGGTCATCCCCATGGCCACGCCTATATCCGCCCTCTTCAGGGCGGGAGCGTCGTTCACGCCGTCCCCTGTAACCGCCACCACCTCGTCCTGGTCCTCCAGGATGTTGACTATCCGGAGCTTGTGCGCGGGACTGACCCTGGAGAAGATAACGGCTTCCCCCGCCATGAGGATCTCCGTCAGCCTGTCGTCATCCATGTGCTCCAGCTCCTCGCCTGTGTATACCGGCGGGTCTTCTCCCCCGGTCAGGCCTATCTCCCTGCCCACGGCCCTGGCGGTTATGGAGTGGTCGCCGGTCATGATGATGACACGGACCTTTGCCTCCCTGCAGTCGGCTATAGCTTCCCTGACCCCTTCCTTGGGCGGGTCCATCATACCTATCAGGCCGAGGAATACTACGTCCTTCTCCACCTCCTCCATGACCCAGTCCCTGCCGTCGGCTTCCAGTGGACGGAAGGCTATTGCCAGCACCCTCAGAGCCTTGTCGGAGAACTTGTCGTTCATCTCCCTGATACGATTCTTGTCCTCTTCCGTTATCGGCACGGTCTCTCCATCACGGTAGATGTACCTGGCTATGGAGAGAACGCTGTCGGTGGAACCCTTCATCGCCAGCTCCACCCTGTCGCCGAACTGCCTCACTGAACTCATCCGCTTACGGTCGGAATCGAAGGGGAACTCGTGGAGCTCGGGGTTCTCCTCGTCCTCGCTCGGGCTCCTGGTGCCCAGTTTGGTGGACATGGCGATAAGGGCCGCCTCGGTAGGATCTCCCACGGGGAACCAGCTGCTGTGCTCCTCGTCGGGAGCGTGTATCTCAGCGTTGGACGCCATGGTGGCGGCGTCCATCATTATCTCTATCTCGTCTATCTCCTGCTGCGAAAGGGGGCTTCCGCCGGGACCGAGTATCTGCCCTTCCGGCTTGTAGCCCACCCCCGTCATGGTCATTTCCTCGCCGTCGAACCATAGGCTGGTCACGGTCATCTCGTTCTTGGTGAGAGTACCGGTCTTGTCGGTGCAGATCACGGTGGTGGAACCCAGGGTCTCCACCGACGGAAGGTTCTTGACCACGGCCTTCCTGTCCGCCAGCCTCTTGCTGGCAGCCGTCAGCGCCACCGTCACCTGAGCGGGGAGCGCCTGGGGCACCATCGCCACCGCGATGCCCAGGGCGAGTATCATTCCGGTGAGAAGCGTGAAACCCTGCCAGAGTGCAACACCGAACAGGGTCGCGCTGATGATCACGACTATTATGGTCAGCCAGCGGGCCAGGTTCCCCAGTTCCTTCTGCAGAGGGGATCTTGTCTCCGTGGTATCCCTGGTCATGCTGGCTATCTCGCCCATCTCGGTGTTCATGCCCGTACGGACCACTAATCCCCTGGCGTTGCCGGTGGCGACGGTGGTGCCCATGAACGCCATGTTCTCCTGATCGGAGATTATGACCTCATCATGTATCGCGTTGGTCTGTTTCTCCTGGGGCATGGATTCACCGGTAAGAGAGAATTCCACTGTCCTGAAATCGAAACACTCCAGAAGGCGTATGTCCGCCGGTATCTTGTCACCGGCGTCGACTTCCACTATGTCGCCTGGCACCAGGAGATTCTGGGACATCTCCGTCATCTCGCCGTCAACCAGAACCTTGGCAGGGGACTTGATCATCTCACGGAGTTTCTCCAGGATCTTTCCCGCCTTGTACTCCTGCACGAAACCGATGATGGCGTTGATGATGACGATGGCGAACATCACCCCGCCGTCCCTGTAGCTCCCTATCGCCATGGATATGACGCCTGCGATGACCAGTATGATGACAAGAAGGTCGCGGAACTGCTTCAGGAAGAGAAGCCACTTGGGGACCGAGATATCGGCGGAGATCTCGTTCGGACCCACCCTGGATCTGATCTGATCGGCCCTGTCCCTTGACAGACCCTTCAGTGTTGAACCGAGCCTGTTCAGCGCCTCGGCGGCAGTAAGACGGTAGAAGTCCAGGTCATGCTTATCCTCAACCTGCTCGCTCCGGGTCATTTCTCCTCTTCCGTTCGAATGCTGGACCGGCGACCCGTCAAAGGGTCCGCCCGGGCCGTAACGTCTACCGTCCCCTTCTTCGTTTGATCTCCCTTATCACCAGGGGGAGAACCTCGAAAAGGTCGGCCACATACCCCTGATCGCAGAAATCGAAGATCGGAGCGCTCTCGTCCTTGTTTATGGCCAGTATTCTGTCAGAGGACTGCATTCCCACCCTGTGCTGGACTGCTCCGGATATTCCGCAGGCGAGGTATATCTTCGGTTGCACCGTCTTCCCTGTCTGTCCCACCTGATGGGGGTATGGGATCCAGCCGGCATCCACCGCGGCCCTGCTTGCTCCCAAGCTTCCGTCCAGCAGATCGGCGAGTTCCTCCAGCAAGGTGAAGTTCTCCGGTGATCTGATGCCTCTTCCTCCGGAGACGATTATCTCCGCCTCGGTTATGTCCACTTCCCCCTCTTCAAGAGGGCTCCATTCCAGGACTTCGGTCCTGCAGGCCAGGTCCCCGTCCGTTACATCCAGCTCCTCAACGGCACCTTCCCGGCCGGTATCGGGCTCCATGGCCTTCATGACCCTGGGCCTGACCGTGGCCATCTGAGGTCTCGTATCCGCGCAGACGATGGTGGCAAGTATGTTGCCGCCGAAAGCCGGTCTTGTCTGAAGCAGGCCGCCGGTATCGGGGTCTATGGAAAGCTCGGTGCAGTCCGCCGTGAGCCCTGTGTCCAGGTTCTTGGCTATCCTCGGCATCAGGTCGCGGCCGGTAGTCGTTGCTGCTGCCAGCACCACGGCCGGTTTCTTCTCGGTGATGAGCCTCTGGGCTATCCTGGAAAACGGCTCCGTCCTGAAATGAGCCAGCTCATCGTGTCCGGCCAGAAAGACCACATCGGCCCCGTGGCTTATGAGCTTATCGGGCCATTCCCCGGGTTCTGCTGTCATGAGAAGGACGGAGACAGTGCTGTCGTCGAATGACGCAAGGCGCACCGCCTCTCCCAGCAGCTCCAGTGTCGAATGGTCCACCTCACCGTCCCTCTGCTCGGCAATGACCATTATGCCGGAGTACAGGCTCAGATCTTCGCCGGCGGCTTCCCCGGTCCGGATTATTATGGCCCCGTATGGACATGATGACTCGCAGGCGCCGCAGAGAGTGCATTCCTCTCCGATGACTGCAAGCCCTTCTTCCATGGTGATCGCTCCGAAGGGACAGGCGGGAACGCAGGCGCCGCATCCCACACATGTTTCCTTGCGTACTTCGATGCTGGCCATTATTCCTCCTCCTTCCCGAGCAGGTGGTCGACTATGATCCTGGCCAATTCATCCGGCTCCCCGCGATGGATCTCTCCTCCTGCAGCGGTCTCGGGGGTCATTATTCTAACCACCCTGGTTGGAGAGCCGTCCAGTCCCGCCTCCTCCGCCGCAAGTTCGAGGTCGGCGGCGCCCCACACGGGGATCTCCATCTTCCTTGCCTTCATCTTTCCCCTGAGGGATGGGAGCCTGGGTGTATTGGCGTCCTTCAGTACGGTGATAACAACTGGAAGGGAGGACCTGACGACCTCGCAGCCTCCCTCAACGTACCGTTCCGCCGTGATGGTCTCCCGGTTCAGTTCCCTGACCTTTCCCACGAAAGTTATCTGCGGCCAGTCGAGGGAGGCCGCGATGCCGGGGCCTGTCTGGGCTGTATCCCCGTCGATGGCCTGCTTGCCTGTCAGAACTACGTCCACGTCTCCCATCTTCGCCACGGCCCTGGCCAGGGTATGGCTGGTCGCCCATGTGTCGGCGCCGGCAAAGGCCCTGTCCGAGAGCAGTATGGCTTCATCGGCACCCATTGATATGGCTTCCCTGAGAACGTCCTCCGCCTGGGGCGGGCCCATTGTGACCACCGTCACGATTCCTCCAAGCTGGTCCCTCCATTTCAGAGCCTCCTCCAGCGCGTACTCGTCGAATGGATTGAGTATGGAGGGAACGCCTTCCCTGATCAGGGTGCCCCGCTCCTCGTCAATTCTGACCTCGGCGGTATCCGGGACCTGTTTCACGGCAACGACCATCCTCATTATCCGCGGCTCCCGGCGGCTGTCTCCTTTATCACGGCCGAGGCGATGACGCTTCTCTGTATCTGGTTGGTTCCCTCGTATATCTGGGTTATCTTGGCATCCCTCATCATCTTCTCTACGGGGTACTCCTTCATATAACCGTAACCGCCCAGTATCTGCACCGCGTCGGTGGTTACCCTCATGGCCACGTCACTGGCGAATACCTTGGCCATGGCCGACTCCTTCTCGAACTTCCGTTCGCCGGCGTCGATCATCCTGGCGGTGCTGTAGACCAGTGCTCTGGCAGCTTCTATCTGCGTGGCCATATCGGCGAGCATGAACTGCACGCCCTGGAAGGAGTCTATCCTCTTGCCGAACTGGACCCTTTCCGAGGCGTACCTTGCGGCCTCGTCCAGGGCCCCCTGTGCTATGCCCAGCGCCTGGGCCGCGACTCCGGGTCGGGACCTGTCCAGGGTCTTCATGGCCACTATGAAACCGAAGCCTTCACGGGCGATGAGATTCCCGGCGGGTACCCTGCAGTCCTCGAAGATAAGTTCCCTCGTGGCAGAGGCGCGGATCCCCATCTTGTCCTCCTTCTTGCCGTAGCTGAATCCGGGGGTCCCCTCTTCCACTATGAATGCCGACAGGCCCCTGGCTCCCCTGGAGGGATCCGTCTGGGCTATGACGGTGTATATCTGGGCCTCTCCTCCGTTGGTGATCCACTGTTTCGTCCCGTTGAGGACATAGCTGTCCCCGTCCTTCACCGCTCTGGTCTTCACTCCTCCGGCATCGCTTCCCGCCTCAGGCTCGGTAAGGGCGAAAGCGGCCAGTTTCTCCCCCGAGGCAAGCTGAGGCAGATATTTCCTCTTCTGCTCTTCGGAACCGGAGATCAGGATCGGCATAGCTCCAAGAGCATTTGCCGCGAAGGAGACAGCCACGCCGCCGCAGGCCTTGCTCAGTTCCTCGGTGGCAACGCAGAGGGCCATGGACCCGCCGCCGAACATTTCCGCGGAACCTCCGAACTCCTCGGGTATGTAGATGCCGCACAGGTCGCTGTCCGCCATGACCTTAATGATCTCTCCGGGGAACCTGTTCTCTTCGTCCAGTTCGGCCCTGACCGGGATAATGTACTTCTCCGCTATATCCGAGCAGAGTTCCCTTATGTCGTTAAGCTCCTCCGAAAGAAAGTAATTCATCTCAAACCGTCCTCTCGATATTGTTCAGAGCCATTCGGGCAGCCTCTTCCCTGGCCGCCTTCCTGGTGGGGCCGCTGCCGGCACCCGCTTCCTTTCCTTCAATACTGACGGATACCGTGAAAAGTGGGCTGTGATCGGGACCGCTCCTTTCACGGGTCCTGTAAACAGGAAGCTCCAGTCCCCTTGACTGGCAGTACTCCTGCAGCATGCTCCTGGGATCGGGGTCAGGTTCCCCGAGATCCGTCGTTTCCAGTATTTCCCTCCTGACGAAAATACGAGCCTCCTCGAGACCTGAATCAGCGTAGATGGCTCCTATAACTGATTCCATCAGGTCAGCGGCCAGGGATCGTCTCGCTCCGGGGGTGGCGATATAGCCATGGCCCACAAGCGCTAGTCCGTCCAGCCCGAGACGCATACCATGCACCGCCAGGTTCTTCTTGCGGACTATCACTATCTTGCGCCTGGTCAGCATACCCTCCGCCTCCAGGGGATAGGCGTCCAGAAGATATTCCCTGGTGACAAGTTCAAGAACGGCATCGCCGAGGAACTCCAGCCTTTCGTAGTCATCGCATGCTCCGGGTACATCGCTGAAGGAGCCGTGGGTCAGGGCCTTCCGCAGGAGCTCCCTGTCGACGAAAGCGTAATGAAGCAGACCCTCAGCCCTGGATACCGGATCGGGCGTCATAAGGAACTCTACCCGGAGTACTTCTTCAGAGCGATGGTCACGTTATGGCCCCCGAATCCAAGAGAATTCGACAGGGCAAAGGTCATGTCGCACTTCCTGGAGCTACCCGGTACGTAGTCCAGATCGCATCCCTCGCCGGGATTCTGCAGAGTGGCCGTCGGCGGGATCACTCCTTCCCTGAGGGCGAAGGCGGTGAAAATGGCCTCCACGGCT
>Ga0207796_1000403_pt1 | contig 17787 bp, 15 predicted proteins | sample Pon1CUnioCityCA_6_FD_187274 | JGI IMG/M metagenome (GOLD analysis project Ga0207796, IMG submission 187274) | Marine sediment microbial community from Union City, CA, USA - Pond 1C Sediment 1 (SPAdes) | ecosystem: Environmental > Aquatic > Marine > Intertidal zone > Salt pond sediment ...
TGCACCAGTGACAATTTTTGTGTTTAATCCCACCAGCAAGCATCCCTTATTAAAACGGGATACCTTAGAGACATATTCAGATGTGGTCGATATTCAATCAATCGGTGCCGCCATTCAAAATATGCTCCTGGCAGCCGAGGCATCAGGATTGGGTTCTTTATGGATCTGCGATGTCTTTTTCGGATATGAGGAATTGTGTGACTGGTTGGGTGAAAGAGGCCAGATGATCGCCGCTGTCTCACTGGGATACCCGGATCAATCACCCCAAGCACGACCGCGCAAATCGGTGAGTGAAGTAACGACTTATATTGAGTGATCTGGCAGGGGATGAGAGAAAAGCAACCTGAATAAATCGTTAAGATAGATGTCGCCTTTTTCGGGAAACTCGCAAAATTATGCCTTGACAGAATTATACCGATCGGTATAATTGATATTGATGGATAATCGCCAACGTTTATTGGATGTTGCCCTCAACCTTTTCAGCCAGCGTGGGTATGACGCGGTGGGTGTGCAGGAAATTGTGGAAGCGGCTGGGGTAACCAAACCCACCCTCTATCATTATTTTGATAGTAAACGCGGTTTGTTGGATGCATTGCTCAAGCGCGAATCCGGGCAGCTTCTCACAAAGTTGCTGCCGGCATCCATTTATCAAGGTGACCTGGTTCACACCCTGGAGGCAATCACACGGGCGTATTTTCAGCTTGCAGAACATCAAGGCACATTCTACCGCCTGCAGCTAGCAATTTATTATGCCCCCCCAGAGAGTGAAGCCAACCAGGCTGTACGTCCGTTTATCAAGGAACAGCATGCAATATTAGAAGATGTTTTTATACGTGCAGCCGAAGATCATGGGAATTTACGCGGCAGGCATCAGCGCTACGCGGCGGGATTCCTGGGTGTGATCAATGCCATGATTGGATTATATTTTAACACTGGTCTTGATTTGAATAAAGATGTTATTTATCAGACCGTTCATCAATTTATGTACGGCATATTTAGTTAATTAAATCATGTCTCTTTTTTTGAGCATAATATACCTAACGGTATGTATAATATGAGGAAATTTTATGTCAGCAGAATGGGTTAATCAGGCAATCTTTTATCACATCTATCCCTTAGGCTTGTGCGGTGCGCCTGAGGTCAATCGTTTTGGCGGACCGGTGGTTCACCGACTGGACGCCCTCCATCCCTGGTTGGAGCATATTCAATCCATTGGAGCAAATGCGATCTACTTGGGTCCGGTGTTCCAATCCATGAGCCATGGCTATGATACAGTGGATTATTACCAGGTCGATCGACGATTGGGAGATCATCAAACTTTGCAGCGTCTCTCAGAAGTGCTGCACCGGCGGGGCATGCGCTTGGTTCTAGACGGCGTTTTCAACCATGTTGGACGTGATTTCTGGGCTTTCAGAGATGTCATTGAAAACGGTCCAAATTCAGATTATAAAGATTGGTTCCATAACTTGCGTTTTGGCGAAGGAAGCCCCAAAGGGGATCCTTTCACTTATGAAAGTTGGCACGGGCATTACAGCCTGGTGAAATTGAACCTATCCAATCCAGATCTTCGAGCCCATCTCTTTGACGCCATCTCAATGTGGCGGTCGGAATTTGGTATTGATGGGCTGCGTCTGGATGCCGCTGACAGTATTGACTTTGACTTCCTTAGAGCATTGCGTGAGTTTACCGCCGAAACCCGCCCTGGTTTCTGGCTGATGGGAGAGGTGGTCCATGGGGATTATCGACAATGGGCAAATCCCAGCACCTTACACACCGTCACCAATTATGAAGCCTATAAGGGTCTGTATTCCAGCCTGAACGACGGCAATTATCATGAAATTGCCTATACCCTCAATCGTCAATTTGGTTCTGATGGCATCTATCGTGATTTGCAGTTGTATAATTTTGTGGATAATCACGATGTCGATCGTGTGGCAAGCCAATTGAACAACCCGGCCTGGTTGTATCCGCTTTATCTCTTATTGTTTACCATGCCGGGCATCCCGGCAATTTACTATGGGAGTGAATGGGGGGTTCAGGGCAAGAAGGAGACATGGTCCGATGCACCCTTGCGACCAAAGTTAGATCTTGAATTTAGCCAGGAGGACTCCCATCAGGGCAATTTAGTCGATGTGATCCAGCAGTTGGCTCATATCCGAAGCCAATCTTCCGCCCTCAAAGGGGGTCATTATTCGCTTATCTTTGTCAGCAGCAGACAGTTTGCCTTCCTTCGAGAATCAGACGATGAGACCATCCTGGTCATTCTGAATAGCGCTGAAGACCCGGTAGAAATCCATTTGGAAGCACCAGGGCATGTTGTGAAATGGGTCGACCTTCTTGACACAAACCAAAGTTATACTCCAGAGGATAGGAGCCTATTTGTGACCATTCCTCCGACATGGGGGCGAATATTGAAGGCAGTAGGGACAAAGAATAATCTTTGCTGAAACTGAGGAAAGCGATTCTACATGCTGGCGGGAAAGCAACCGCCGCGTTCTAACACCCGGGCACCCGTTTTTGCGTTGCGATAGCTGCGGATGGGTTTGATCGTCAATCCGTAACCCGATTCTGCTGCCCATTGAGCTAATTGTCGTAATTCAATCAAAGCGTGTTTGACAGCCAAACCATCATCAATTCCCAGGCGATAGGTGAAATAACCGGGGTTGACTTCCAGGTAATCCAAAATTGCCTCCCAGGCAGCGATCAGCGGTTGTAAATCAAATTGGTGAGTGACCTTTTGGATAGGTTTGATGGGCAGCCGGAGGTTACGGACCAGGACATCCATCATGGTGGGGTTAAACAGAAAGCGTGCATAGGCATAGCCGTGTCGAACGCGGTATTCCTTCGGTATGGCTAGGGTGTTATGGTGTGTCAGTACATCAATTTCAAGATCAAAAGTCTCATCCACCCGATTTGGCGTGCCTTGCAAATCTTCTTCTGGAATCAAGGCTTTGATTTCCTGCATGATGTGATTGGCAGCCCTTTCAAGGTTGGTTTTCATGGACTGCGACTCATTTGTTAATGTCACCGGGGGGATGAGATCCCCCACGTTCATCACCAGCCGGGGATGTTTGAAGGCAAGGGCTTTCTTTAACCCGCCTTTGATCCCACCAAATCCAATCGGTAGAACTGGCACCTGGCTGCGGTAGCTGAGCCAGGCGACACCCGTCTGGGCTTGCATTTGATCGGGATCCCAGGTCCCACCCTCTGGAAAGATGCCCAGGATACCGCCCTGTTTAAGCACATCCAGAGCTAACTGGAGGCTTTTGCGGTCCAGGTTCCCGCGGTTTACGGGGATGAGGTCGTAGCTGTTGGCAATGAAGGCGTAGTTGGGATCAAAGGGGATATCCCCATTGCCCAGGAATTCCACGATTCCCGGTGTGTAAATTGCCATCATCACGGCTTCCAAGACGGCAACATGGTTGCCTGCCAGGATGATTGGCCCTTTCTTGGGCAGTTTCTCCCGACCTTTGATTTCGACATCTGCCAATACGGCCATCAAGCCCCGGCCAACACTCCGCATGATTTTTCGCCTGGGGACATGCCGGGGATAGGTTATGCTGTCACCGTTTTTAGTCATTTTAAGCACCATGATTTACAGAATTACGTGCCGGGTAGCGTATGGAAGCTAAGAAAGGTCGAAGGCGCACAGTTTCGGCTTTTAATTTTGAACACAACGGGCATTATTATATTCTAAAGGAAGAGGAAATGTTAAGTCTGAATTGTCTCAGAACCTGGCTTCAGAAAAAATTTGATACCTCAAAACAAATATTACCCAAATTTTGAGATATTTAAATGGTGCTATGTACTTTGAGACCGATGAGGTCACGGATTATCCAGGGGCAAAGTATAATACCAGGGTGTCAGAACAAGGAAAGACCACGAAAAACCGCCACAGGAAGGCGCCGCGCGGGATGAATTTTTCAAAAATCCATTATCAAAGCTTCCTGGGACGCCTGCTCAGGCTTCCGCTGCGCTTGATCCCTAAAGGCATGGTGCTGCCTATCTTACAGGGGCGTTTACGCGGGCAGAAATGGGTGGTGGGTGCCGGAGAGCATGGCTATTGGTTGGGAAGTTATGAGATAAACAAACGCCTGGCGTTTGAACGGTTGATCGCACCGGGGAGCGTGGTTTATGATATCGGCGCGAATGTGGGATATTTCAGCCTGCTTGCTTCGCAGTTGGTCGGAGACAAGGGCCAGGTTTATGCCTTTGAACCCCTGCCAAGAAATGTGCATTTTCTGCATAGGCACATCGCCTTGAATCAGATCGAAAATATTAAGGTTGTCGAAGCTGCGGTATCAGATCATGAAGGCGAAGCTTTTTTTGACCTGGGCGCTAGTTCAGCCATGGGGCACCTATCAGAGGCAGGCGAAATCAAAGTCCGCAGGGTCTGCCTGGATAAAATGCTCGATTCAGGGGAAATCCGCCCACCGGACATGGTGAAAATTGATGTCGAAGGCGCAGAATATGAGGTGCTGCGCGGTGCTCGAGTGATGCTGGAAACCCAGCGTCCTTTGCTCTTCTTGGACACCCACAATCGCAAGGCGCACCACTTCACCATCGCTTTTTTGGATGAGATGGGTTATCGTTTTGAGATTTTGGACGGCAAAGCGCTTCAGGAAACGAAGGAATTAATTGCTTACCCTAACTAATCTTTACCATTTTCCGTAAACGATAATTTTCGACTTCATCAGCCGCATATATTGGCGGGAAAAAGATTTTTCTAAGGCTGTGAATGAAATCTGATCCGATATTGGTATCAAATTTACTCGATTGTTTTTCCTGATATCACGCAAAGCAGAATTTACAAACCAAAAACTCTGACAATTCAAGAATGTTATTATATAAAATTAAATTATTTTAAATATTTTCTATTATTTTCAGCGATAGCTCATACTGCACCTCTTCGCAGGGTGCCAGTGTGCGGGGCAGGCCCTTTTCTTCCAGTTCTTCCCAGGGGGCCATGGCGTGTGTGGCGGGTTCCAATCCGCAAACATATTCCCCCGCCCCCATCATCTTCCACTGGGTCAAAACAGGCATGCTTTCCGCCAGCCAGCGCAGTTGGATGCCAAACTGCAGGTTGGGGTTGATCAGTTTGGCTTGGGCATACCCATCTGGATCAACTCGGGGATAATGAAAGAAGACCTGCTCTTCATAGCCTGGCTGCGGTTGATCAAATCGGGCGTGATTTTCGATACCGGCTGCAGCCGCCGCAGTGCGCGGCTCGATTCTTTCATCCTCAACTATCAAGTGGCTGTCCGGGCTAACAATGGGGAAACCGATGTTGCAGTGATAGAGCAGGCTGTGGGGCGTCGGCTGGCTGCCCTCGTTGATCACAGCGTCCTTGAGCGTCAGCACTTTTCTGCCCAGAGCCGTCTCGTAGCGGCGTTTGAGTAATAAATTCTCCCCAAATAAGACGCTTTGGCGGATCTCCCCTTCGACAACCAGCACATAATCCTCATCCCGCCATTCCTGCCAGATGCGCAGGTTTTCCGCTGGCAGGTGGGCGATTCTTCCATGGAGCCCAAAATGCTGTCCCTGGTAGGTATCCGGTGCACCAATGTGGATCAAGCCGCAGGTGGTCAGTAACCCGCCGCCAAAGGTGTGCAACCATCCCAACCCTGTGGGCTCAAAATGCGCTGGCGTTCCCAAGCCGGGATGCTGCCAGGAGACGGGTTTGTCATTGAACCAGGCAGGGCCAATGTCCAGGGCGCGGTCCGGCCACAGGGTGAAGCGCAAACCGCTGCCTGTCCAGCCGTCAATTCCACGCATCCCGCGCAGGCGCCCATCCTCATAAAGGAAGGGACGCAAGCCTGCTATCGCGGATAGTGTGCTGGCGAAGGATTGCAAGGTTTTTCGATCAAATTCCTGCTTCCAAAGTTCTGGCATATCATCCTCCTTATTAGGTGATGGTGAAATTGATGGACTTGGTGCGTTCTCATCCATTATAAGCTGTAAATCATTCAGGAGCTTGGTCGTACTGCCATAAAAACCAGGCTCTCGCTCCTTTCGAGGGGAAGGCTGGGATCATAGGCACTGTGATAGACGATATTCGTGAAGCCAGTGGACCTTAGGAGGGTTTCAAAGAACCCGGGCCTGTAATACCGCAGGTTAAATTGCTCCCATTCGGTTTCGAGGATTTGCCCATTGCGAATCAGGTCATAGCGGTTGATCCCCTGGTAAAGTGTCTTGGATGGGTTAAGTGATCCGGAGGAGTGAATCCTGATCTGACGTCCATCTGGGCGGGTCACTGTTGGCTCAGGGTTGGTGTCATCTTCCTGCTTCATTTTATCCGCTTCAATATACTGTTCAATTTCAAGGACGAGTCTTCCCCCAGGCAGCAGATGGTCATAAATTCTCTCCAAGCTGGCGGCAGCTACCTCCAGGTCCGTGATCAGGCAAAAGGAGCCGGCGGGGATCATCACCATCTGGAATTTCACCGGCAGGTCAAGCGCTTGCAGGAATTGTTCGTAAAGGTCAGGTGTTAATCCGGCATCAGCCGCACGGCGGCGGCAGGCTGCCAGCATCGCTGGTGAGGCATCGACACCCGTGACTGAAAAACCATGGGTCATCAAAGGCACTAAGAACCGCCCCGAGCCGCACATGGGTTCCAGGATGGGACTGCCGGATGAGATTGCATGCTGCAGGTAAAATTGGAAAGCCTCCTGGGGTGGGTGCGGCTTATCCAGATCATAAAATTGGGTGGAGAGGTTGCCGTAACTGTTTAATCGCATATCAGCAGATTCGTCTCAAGAGGGTAGCACCCTTATTGTAAATCCATCCAACGAGTTTTGTCCAAGCCCTCGATTTTTACCTCACCGGGCTGATCAATATCCCCCTCAATTTTAATTGGAACATCCAGGAAGGTTTGAATGATATGGGCGTTGGTCCGCAGGTGTTGTGTGACGGCGTTGGTGCGAAATTGGGATGTGCCCTCAACCATGGCCAGCGGCAGCAAAAGTTGATCCGCCAGGAAGTGGTCCACAGTGGCCTCAGTCTTTAAAAATGAAAGCAATGGATCAACCGCTTCATCGGCTACCCTTTCCGCCGGTTTGCCGGGGGCACCCAGGGCGGTATAACAAGCGCTGCCGCATTTCGAGAAAAGGGCTTTGAGCAAGACGAAGGTGCCCTTTACAGGGGATGGCAGGCGGATGGTTTTGATTTTTGATTCTTTACAGATGGCATATAAACGACGTAAAGCCTGGTGTTTTTGGCGTTTAGCAATCTCATCAGCCAGGTTGGCGACACCCGAAAGCCCTCGAATGCCTAGCAACTCGCCGCGGTCAAGGCACGTGAAAGGTCTCAAGGCCTGAGCTGGCAGGATCTTGACGTGCACTTCGCCACCGCCGCGGGGATAAAATCCAGCCTGCACCAGCTCGAGTTCAAGGCGATAGCCAAGTTGCTGAATGATGGGCAGCCATTGTTCTGAAAGGTAATGGAAGACAGGGCTCCATTGGACATGGGTCCCACCGGTGAGGGTGATTTGTGAGCGCCCCTCAGTGAAACTGAGCGGAAGAAAGATGGTTTGGAGTACGAGGCTCAAGGCGCCGGCAGTATGGATATCAAAGCGATAACGACCTGTGCGGTTCTGCCGGGGACGGAAGATGACTTCTTGTGAATGTATTTTCGCCCCATCTACTTCTGCCTGACTGAGCTCTGTCATGGCATCCAGGGCAGCAAGATGCTGTGTTCGCAGCCCAGGCTGCCGGCGATTGGCACGGATGTGATGAATGTGCAGCGGCTGGCCGGTCAGTGCGGAAAGCGTTAGGCTGCTGCGCAGGATCTGTCCGCCGCCTTCGCCATAAGACCCGTCAATTTCGATCATCCCGGCAACTCCTATTGGTGGAAGGATTATTTTCTCATCATCAAGTGTTTCACGTGAAACACTGATTAAGGTGAGGCATCGCAGGTGATTTGGTTTGGGCTATACTTGATTTATCATCTGGCATAGTCACGGATGTTTCACGTGAAACATTAAAAACATCATCGACTGTGTTCAGAATACCCCAATTTGCCATGGTTGTGCGGAGAATTGATGCCTTATTGGATATGGGTTTTTAACCTAATAAATATCGATGAAATCGACGAGGAAGGGTTATCTCGAGCCCTTGCCGGTTCCCACCTGGAGACATTGTGTGACCAGTACAATTTGGATCGCGCATTAATTGCACCTAGCATCCAGAATCTGAGGGTTGTCGCTGTCAACACAACCATTTCACCTTTTTTCCTGCTCTTTTACCGCCCGAAGGGCGAACGCCCCCTCGTGATCCAAAGCTGGAACCTGAACCAGGGTCAAGATGCCGGTTTTTGGAAACATTTCCTGGAAAAATCCCAACCGGTTGCAGTCGAAGGGCATCTCTCTCAAACCCGGACGGTTTTTGGCATTTCGCTTTCTTCAGACCAACTCCAGGAGATGGGATTGGTCTTTGGCTATGAAGTCGCTCGTTGGGCGGCTGCACAGGGAGGGGGGCTCATTCGAGGATTGGATGGCCTTTGGTACCGGCTTAACATTCATCAAGCCTTTATCCCCCTGGGTGGACATCAATCAACCGGATCCTGAATGATGATGCTTACTGCAGCCGGCCGTCACGACCGCGGGGAGATTCGGAGAGAAAAGCCATTGCCCGTCCTTCCTGCCCGTTCATCACCAGTTCCATGTGGTGGTCCGGTCGGAAGTCGGTGACCTTGATCAGGCGCAAGCGTTCGAACAGGGGTGCGTCCACTTCGATCCATTCTGCCAGACGATTGGGTGTGTCGTAAAAGAAATCCCGGTTAAAGCGATCTTCACCGATATAGGTCGCCAGGGGGAAGATCTCCCCTTCTAACAGGTCCTGGAAGAAGTGCGTCCCCAGGGAGGGTTCGGGGGCAGGGCCAATACCCTCACCGGAAAGCTCTACCAGGGCTTTGCTGTTGAAGATATCGGAATAGTCCACGTGGACGCCTAAATCCGGGTTGGACGTCCCCCAGCGGCCGGGACCGACACAAATAAAATTTTCATTCGCCAGAGCCGTGTTAAGCTTGCCGATGGCACGTTCGAGGTTGTTTCGAGCAGCTTGGGTTGGCAGGCTGAAATAGCTTTCGTGAGGGACAAATACAACATAGTTGATCTCTTCCAGCCAGCCGCCAGCGACCATAATGCTGGATGAAAAGATGACATGGTCATCAGGCAGGCTCACCGGGAAGTCCACCCGGTTTTCTTCCTTCATGTAGCTTAGCGGGCGGCATTGAATCAGGGAGAGTTTGATCTCGGGTTTGCCCTTATCCTCGAGGATATCGGCGATAAATTCAATATCCACGGGGGATTTATATTCATTTTCAAGGATGTCAAGCAGGTAGCGCATGCGCTCAGCGAAGGGTGTGCGCCTGAGAAGGTCTTCGAAGGTCAGGATCAGCTGGTCGGGGTCTGCGTCGACCAGCCGGGACCGAATCGAGCGGAAATACCCCTCCTGGTCCACTTGTGCCAGGTAGCGCAGAGGTGGATAATCCCCTGTCAGAACCTCCCCGATCGGGAGGGTCTTCATTTGGTTGTCTTTTAAGTCGATCAGGTCAACGTACTGCTGGGAATAGCGGCGGATGGATCGCACAGTGTTGGAAGGGCGCAGGGTGGGATGACTCAGGGCGACCAGGCGTGGATAATCGTTGCCAACACGGTCAACAGCCCGTGTGCCCAAACCCCAAACCATGCGGATAAAACCGTCCTCCGCCCTAATCTGGGGGGACCAGCGGTACTGGTTGTGGCTGAAGGCGACACCTGACAGGTCCGGCAGGTAATAATCCCTGAACTGGTTACCCTCGACGGTCTGGATCAGGACGGCCATGCGCTCATCATAATCTTGAAGACCGCGGCTGCGCCGGTAGAGCAGGGCATTGGGATTGAGGGTTGAGGCATAAATAAGAGCAATTGCCTTGGTGAGGGCTTGTAAATTTTCTTCGAGGGTGCCCTGGTTGGGGCAGAAGATGCTCTCATATTTGCCGGCAAATGCAGTGCCGAAGTTGTCTTCCAACAGGCTGGAAGAACGCACGATCAGCGGCTGCTTCCCCACAGAGGTTAGCAGCGTTTCCAAACGCTGTATGATGTTAGGTGGGAATTGACTCTGGCCAAAATCTTCAATAATTTTTGGGTAGTCCCTGCGCATTTCATCTTCATTCTTGTATTTTTGATCGTTCCAGTGATGCAGGTTGTTCACAGAGATGAAGGTGTATAACAGGTCGGAGCCCATGTAATAGGATTCAGGCGTTCGCAAACACTGGCAAACCTCATTGCGGGTGCTGCCTTTGAGAATACGGGCTGCCAGCAGCATGCCGGCGGCTTTTCCGCCGATCCGACCGTGTCCGATCTTATGACGGCGGACCTCCATCAGGTCAGAGATCGTGAACCAATCCCGGGCGATGTTGATATAACGCAATTGGTCGCTGATCATATTACGGATCAGCACCACTTTAATCTCCCGCAGGCGGGGCTCGAGGTGTTTTCGCTCCTCCTTGGGCATTTTTTCAATCATCATGCCCTGGTTAAAAAGGAGTTCCTGGGGGGCGATCTCAGGGTTAAATTCAAAAAGGGCTTCATGCGTGGTGACCCCGCGTTCATTGAGCACTTCTTCGATCAAATCCTCGATCAATTCAAAGCTCAAATGATTGCTGAAATAAAAATCAGTCAGTTGGTCCCTGACAACGGTTTTTCGCCTTTCCCAGACCTCTGCGGGCTCTTCAATTGTTGGGCGCTGTAAGCCCTCACGCTCCTGGGATTGAATGGCTTTTTGAATCACTTCCTGCTCAAACTCCTGTTGATCCAGGAAACCCTGCTGAAAAAGCTCACGACGCATCAGGTCGCGGATTCTTGAGGAAAGCACCGGATATTGGGAGAGCACCAGGTAGATGCTGAGGAGTCGATCTGTGGCACTGGGCGGGAGGGTCATAGGTCTATCACCTTGGGATTAAGGGGCAGGACTAACTTGACATGAATTTCTCGAATTTTAGCACAAAGGTGTTAAAAAAGCGCCTGCGGGGCAAGCGCTCTTTATGTGTTCGTCTCTTGAAGGGTTCAGCCTATATGCATGGGCATGATGATATGTTTGAAGTTCTCATCGCCTTGGGGATGTAAGAGGCCGGGGGTATTGGCAGCATTGGTTTCCAACCAGACATTATCTGATTTGATAACCTCCAAGACTTCACGCAGGAAGCGCACATTGAATGCCACCAGGAGCGGCACGCCGTCTACGGAGGCATCGACAAGGACCTCGGAAGTCCCGGTTTGTTCGGATTGTGCAGAAATTTCAAGGGTTCCCGGGCTGGCTTCGTCTGTTTCGGGAATGATGTTTAGTTTGGCAACATTGGTGCCCTCTCGGGCGATGATTTCAGCTTGTTTACAGGCTTTTAATAACCCGTTAGTCGAAAGTAAGGTGTGGGTTTTAAAGCTCTGGGGGATAATGGCGCGGTAGTCTGGGAAACTGCCCTCAATTAGTTGGGACGCCAATTCCAGGTCGTCCATGTGGAAGATCACCTGTCCTCGATCGGGTGGGAAGGTCATGATCACTGTCTCATCGCCGCTCCCAATAATGCGGGCAAGTTCTGTGAGTGCCCGGGCGGGAATAATCGCTTCAATTGGCCTTGACACGGGGTTGGTGATCGTATCCTCGCGAATCGATATTCGGAAGCCGTCAGTAGCTGCCATGGTGATGTGATCACCGTCCAATTTGAGGAGGACACCCGTCAGCACCGGTCGTGCTTCGTCCGTGGAGGCAGAAAACGCCACCTGGGTCACCATTTCTTTGAAGTTGGTCACGTTTAACGGCACACCTTCCTCAAGGTTGGGTTCCGGAATGGGCGGAAATTCCTCTGCATCGATGCCCTTTATATTGGTTTCTGATGTGCCGCACTTAACATTCAGGGTTTGGGTGCTGTTATCCAGTGTCAGGATCACCTTGTCGCTGGGTAAGGTGCTGACCAAATCCGTGAAGGTCCGGGCTGGGACGGTGATTGCCCCTTCACCCTCGATCCGGGCGCCGATCCAGCAGGTAATTCCCAGCTCTAAGTTGGTCGCGGAAAGGCGCAAGCGGCCTTCATCCGTCTTGATTAAGATGTTTGAGAGGACAGGCAGGGTGCTGCGAGGTGATACCGCCCTCGAGACCATACTGACACAATGGGCAAGCTGTGGTTGTTTGACATTTACTTTCATCGCGGGCGTTCTCCTGTCTCCTTTTAGTCGAATTAATGATCGATTTAAAGTATACATCGAAGGTGGGTTTTTTTCCAGTTCACAAGGGATGTTAGTGCTGACAGGAGCTTTTGTTGACAGCCCAACCTGGGTGAAGTATTCTTAACGGCGTCCGGGTGGGACCGGCGCGGCGGAGCCCTACGAACCCCGTCAGGTCCGAGAGGAAGCAGCGGTAAGGAGGTTTCTCCGGGTGCCGTCGGTAATCCTGCCCGGGCTTTTTTCTACTTATTTCGCCTGATTTGTAATCTCTCTAGATTCATGATATAAAACACCTCATGACGAAAGAAACACCCCCTGTTTGCAGTTATGAAGGCTCCGACTACCAGCAAAGCTTTTGGGAGGAAGGGGAGCGCGCTTATGAAGATGCTGCAGAAGCCATCGCCTTGAAGCGTTTGCTGCCTAAAAGCGGTCAATGGATGCTGGAATTGGGGGCTGGTGCGGGAAGAAACACCCCCCGTTATCAAGATTTTAATCGGGTAGCCTTGCTGGACTATTCACGCACGCAGTTAGCGCAGGCACGCCAGCGGTTAGGTGCGCCTGATCGCTATTTATTTATTGCTGCGGATGTGTACCACCTGCCCTTTGTGGCGGGTCGGTTTGACGCGGCGACCATGATCCGCACATTACACCATATGGCTGATCCTGTCCTGGCATTGTCCCAGGTGGCGCGGGTGATGACGCCCGGGGGAATTTTCATTCTTGAATTTGCCAACAAACGCAATCTCAAAGCCATATTTCGGTATGGGCTGGGGGCGCAATCCTGGAATCCCTTTACAATGGAGCCGGTTGAATTCGCTAAGTTGAACTTTGATTTCCATCCCAAGGCTGTGCGAAGCTATTTGAGGGAGGTGGGGTTCAGGATTGATAAGCAGTTGACGGTCTCCCATTTTAGGATTGGCTTTCTTAAGCGGAACATATCCACGCGGCTGCTGGCTGCGTTGGACGGGTTGCTGCAGTGGACAGGCAGTTTTATGCAGCTCAGCCCCAGCGTTTTTACACGATGTGAGGCTGCTGGGGAGGGGCCTGAAGCTTCAGAAGGGGCATTATTTCAATGCCCGGTTTGTAGAACTGATTTAGCAGGGTTAGGTCATTCCTTTACCTGTGCCGGATGCGGTGAGACCTGGAAATATCAAGACGGGATTTATGATTTTCGGATCAAATCTCCGTCATAGAAGCCTGCAAAAATTATTTATCGGCAACAGCCACCTATTTTTGGGGGAATGTACCAGAAAACAATTATATAAATCTAAAACAATTTCAATTAATTAGACATTCACCGGAATGTGACTGGGTGGTCACATTTTACAAAGTCTGTTCAAGCCAGTAAGTATTCTTGAAAATGGCTTTTGAGCCCTATAAAGTCAAACAGAACGAAATCAACCACAGTAAGAGAACTTGGTATATTACAAAATTTCATACTTGAAATATTGTAAAAACCATATTATAATGGGGCAAAACCAACATTGATGCACGATCGCCAAGGAGTTGCCGATGCGGCTATTTGATGAAAGAAGTGCTGTTGTCGAGTTCGGTAAGAAGTTGATCACCAATCACTTAACCACCGGTACAGGGGGAAACCTGAGTTTTTATAATCGTTCCGAAGGATTAATTGCTATCAAGCCCAGCGCTGTGGATTATTTTAAAATGCGCCCCGAAGATGTCCCCTTGGTGACCTCTGAAGGCGAGGTGGTCGAGGGCGATATGGTTCCTTCCATTGAGATCCGATTTCATCTGGATTTATTGAATTTTCGAGAAGACGTCAATGCTGTGGTCCACACACACCAGGTGAATGCGACCACGATTGCCTGTATGAATTGGGAATTGCCGGCGGTGCACTACCTGGTGGGCTTCTCGGGGGACAAGGTGCCCCTGGCAGCCTATGCCCCCATTGGCACCCAGGCTTTATCCGATAACATCCTTTCAGCGATTGGTAATTACAATGCCTGCCTGATGGCTAATCACGGCCTTGTTACCCTGGGAAAGGATCTCAAGAGCGCCTTCAGCGTGGCAGAAGAGCTGGAATTGGTCTCAAAGATTTATATTCAATGTAAGAGCATGGGCGATCCCGTCCTGCTATCCGATGAGGATATGGCCGTAATTGCAGAAAAGTTCAAAACCTATGGTCAGCCTCAAAAGAAGTAATTTATTTTTTATTTTTCAGATGAAAGGGAGGTGGTGCACAGAGAGATATCTATTGATCCTGATTGAACCGTAGGACAAGTTGTGACCACTGGACACCAGTGGGCAGTACGCTTCAAAGTTGATACTTTGGAGGAGCAAACCAAGACGAATCTTGTGTAAAGGAGCAAGAAATGAGAAAACAATTATTGCGAATCCTCTCCGTGATCATGCTGGTGACCCTGCTGGCGGCATGTGCCCCCGGCGGTGAAACAGGTGGCGGAGATGGTGAACCCTATGAGATCGCCGTAGTGGTGAAGATCACCGGCATCCCATGGTTCAATGTTGTCGAGACGGGTGTCGATCGCGCTGCTGAGGAACTGGGTGTGAACGCTTACCAAACCGGCCCAGCAGAGGCTGACCCTGCGGCCCAGGTCAAAATTGTGGAAGACCTGATTTCCAAAGGCGTGGATGCAATCGCCGTGGTCCCCAACGATGCCCAGGCATTGGAACCTGTTTTTGAAAAGGCAAAAGAAGCCGGCATCGTGGTGATCACCCACGAATCACCGGACCAGGTTGGGACCGATTATGATTTCGAGCTAATCGATAACGATAAATTCGGTCGGGAAGCATTTGAACAATTGGTCCGCCATATGGGCGAATCTGGCGAATATGCCATCTTCGTGGGCGGCCTGACTGTTCCACTGCACAACTATTGGGCAGATGTTGGTATTGAATATGTTCAGGAACAATACCCCGACCTGACCCTGGTTACGGAGCGCATCCCCTGTGGTGAGGACCAGGAACTGGCTCGCCAGAAAACCCTTGAGCTGATCAAAGCCTACCCGGATTTGAAGGGCATCGTTGGTTTCGGTAGCCTTGGTCCCATCGGTGCAGCTCAGGCTTTGAAGGAAAAAGGCCTCACCGACCAGATCGCTGTTGTGGGCACCGTGATCCCCTCCCAGGCTGCACCTTACCTGGAGGAAGGATCAATGAAAGAAGGGATCCTCTGGAATCCTGCTGATGCTGGCTTTGGTATGGTCTGGCTGGCGAAGTATTTGCTGGAGGGCAACGAAATTCAAGACGGTGTTGAAATCCCTGGTTTGGGAGCAGTAACAGTTGATGGTTCCGTCGTCAAGGTAGATAATATTCTCTACATCACGGATGAGAATGCCGAATCCTTAGGCTTCTAATCTCCTATGAAATGTCTGGGCTTCTTCAGTACATGCAAGAAGCCCAGACCATTTAAATACAGGGATTTTTAGGCAGTGAATTATTAGGACCCTGGTATGACACAAGCTTTTATTACAATGACGAATGTCAGTAAGCATTATGCTGGTGTGACAGCACTGGATAATGTTGATTTCGAATTGGAAAATGAGGAGATACACTGCCTTGTTGGGGAAAACGGTTCGGGCAAATCGACGCTGATCAAGATTATTTCGGGCACAGTGGCGCCTGACCCGGGTTCGAAAATGGAGATCGAAGGCGAGGAGATCCATGATCACAAGGCGATTGATGCCATCGATCGCGGTATCCAGGTGATCTACCAGGACCTTTCGTTATTTCCAAACTTGACTGTGGCAGAAAATATTGCGATCGGGGAATTTGTTAGTGAGCATCGGCGATTGGTTCGTTGGAAAGAACTAAGACAAATTGCGGAAAAGGCCATGGCTCGAATTGACGTTGATCTGCCATTGGATGCCCAGGTTTCTGAGATATCGATTGCAGATCAGCAATTGGTCGCCATCTGTCGCGCCCTCACGCGGGATGTTAAATTAATCATTATGGACGAGCCCACGGCTTCATTGACACGCCGTGAAATAGAATCACTGCTTTCTGTGGTCAAAGATATGAAGTCAAAGGGCATCGCGACACTGTTTGTAAGCCACAAGTTGAATGAAGTCTTTCAAATTGCCGATCGGATCAGTGTTTTGCGGGATGGTAAGCTGGTCGGGGTATTCCCCTCCAATGAAATCGATGAAGAAAAACTAACCCATCTTATGACCGGGAAGAAGGTGGAATACCAGAATTTCACCATCTCGCCGAATGGTTCCAAACCTGTTCTGGAAACGCGCGCGCTGAGCAGGGAAAGTGAATATTCAGAAATTAATTTCAAGCTATTTCCAGGGGAGATCCTGGGTATTACGGGCTTGCTTGGGTCAGGGAGGACGGAACTGGCGCTGTCACTTTTCGGCGTCACCCATCCGGATGAAGGGCAAATCCTATTTGAGGGAAAACCGGTCAAGATCAGGAGTATTCAGGACGCCATGCGCCTGGGAATTGCTTATGTCCCGGAAGACCGCCTTGTTCAGGGTTTAGTGAATGAACAGCCTGTGGGCGACAACCTGATCATTACCATTATCGATTCCCTGGTTAACCGTTTCAAATTATTGGATAACACAAAAAAGAAAGAGAATATCGATCACTGGATCAACGAATTGGAGATCAAAGTCCCCAGTGTTGATTCGCCAGCGCGGACGCTTTCTGGAGGCAACCAACAGCGAATCGTCCTGGCAAAGTGGATCAGCACCAATCCTAAGATTTTGATCCTGGATGGGCCGACCATCGGCATTGATGTGGCGGCCAAATTTTCGATCCATGAGATTATCCGGGATTTGGCTAAGAAGGGGATCAGCATCATTTTGATCTCAGAGGAAATCCCTGAAGTTTATAACAATTGCAATCGAGTCCTGGTCATGCGGAAGGGCTGTATCGTGGAAGAGTTTGATACCAGCCAGGTCAGCATGGACCACATCCAGGAATTTGTCAATGAGTCGTATTAAAGAAAACGTGCTATGAAGAATTTATTATATCGGCATGAAACCTACGTATTTTTTGCAATTATCATTTTTGTTACCGTTGTGTCGGTGGTCAATCCCGCTTTTTTCACGCTGGAAAACTTTTTCGATCTATTGAAAAGTGCCTCCCTCATGGGGACCTTTGCGATTGGGATGCTGTTTGTACTTATATCTGGTGGGATTGACATTTCCTTCACGGCGATTGCCACTGTATCGGGCTATACCATTGCGGTTTTGCTTTTGCGGATTGGGGAAAGCCTGAACATTTTTCTTGTCTTCCTGATCGCCTCGCTGATTGGCATTGCCCTGGGGATGATCAATGCGTTGATAATCCATAATTTCAAAATCCCCAGCATCATCACGACCATCGCCACACAAAATATTTTCTATGGGATCCTCACGGTGATCACAACCGGCACCTGGCTATATGGTTTTCCCCAATGGTTTGGTGATTTTGCCACTATCCGGTTATTTACTTTTTATACTGAAGGGGGGGCACCCTACGGGCTCTCGATTGTCACGCTGATCTGGATTGTGTTGATTTTGATCAGCTGGTTCATCCTGAGGTACACGGTTTTAGGTCGGGGCATCTATGCCATGGGGGGCAATACCCTGTCAGCGCAAAGGGCAGGTTTCAACCTGTTTGGTCTG
>Ga0207796_1000404_pt1 | contig 17786 bp, 18 predicted proteins | sample Pon1CUnioCityCA_6_FD_187274 | JGI IMG/M metagenome (GOLD analysis project Ga0207796, IMG submission 187274) | Marine sediment microbial community from Union City, CA, USA - Pond 1C Sediment 1 (SPAdes) | ecosystem: Environmental > Aquatic > Marine > Intertidal zone > Salt pond sediment ...
GGAGGATTTCACGGGCCAGCCATGACCGCCAGCACATCCTTGATGGTGCCAGACAAGCATCTCACCCGCGTGCAGGGGATCAACCAAAGCCTTCAGGCCGGATTAAATATCATCTCCGCCCCCCTGGGTGCGTTGCTGCTGGAAGTTCTGGCTGTCCAGGGTGTGCTGCTGATCGATGTGGGAACTGCCCTCTTCGCCATCCTGCCGCTGTTCTTTATCGCCATTCCCCAGCCAAGGAATCAACAGATATCACATAAAAAGAATCTGGCAGTTTCGGTCTGGGAAGATTTTAAAGCAGGTTTGAAATACGTCATGGAATGGCCCGGGCTGCGCTTTATCCTCCTGATGGGCCTGTCTATCAACATGATCATCTCTCCGGCATTTTCCTTGCTCCCGCTATTAGTCAGGGAACATTTCGGAGGAGGCGCACTTCAACTGGGATGGTTCAACTCCGCTTTTGGGGTCGGTGCTGTGCTGGGAGGGATCGCACTCAGTATCTGGGGAGGATTTAAAAAGAAGATCTTCACTTCTATGCTGGGATTGGTGGGTCTCTCACTGGGCTTGATGGTCATCGGTTTCACCCCGGGATCACTGATGTGGCTTGGCATCATCGGGGTCTTGATCATCGGAATCTTCATCCCCATCACCAACGGCCCGATCAACGCGGTTTTGCAGGCAACCGTTGAGCCATCCATGCAGGGCCGGGTATTCACGCTGGTCCAGAGCCTGGCCTCGGCCATGACCCCCCTAGGTTTGATCATCGCCGGCCCTTTGTCCGAACTTGTAGGGATTCAAATCTGGTACATCGTGGGAGCGGTCGCCTGTTTTGGGTTTGGCCTGGGAGGACGATTCTCAAAAACGGTATTAAGCCTTGAAGACCAACCCAAAAAAACCATTGAAGCAGTTGCTTAGAGAAACATCAAGATACCGGTCAGGACCAAAAACACATAAATGGTCCTGTTAAATTGGTCCTCAGAAAACCTGGAAGAGATTCGACCGCCCAGATAGACAGCCAACCCAACGGGGAGGATGCAAGCCAGAAAATAGATGCCTATCTCAGGCGTCCATAATCCAGCCAGGCCGTGGCCAGCAATGATCATCAGATTAGAGACCAAAAAGAATCCCTGCAGCGAAACCCTGAACTGGTCCTTATTCCATCCCTGGAGTACAGCGTAAATGATGATCGGGGGACCATTGGTATTGTATGCCCCGCCCAGGATCCCTGCCAGCAGGCCAAAAGGGAGCACAAGCCAGCGCATGGACAAACTTGGCAGCTGAATCCCTGATAAATTGTAGACCCCAAATCCGATCAAGATCAAACCCAGAATGCTCCTGACGATTGATTCAGGCACAGAGGTCAGTAAAAGCAGACCAACCGGGATGCCAGGCAGCGATGCCGCCAGCAAGATTAAGATCTCTTTCCACTGCAGCCCTTGCCAGCCATCAATAAGCATCAACATGGAGATCATCAAACCCACCAGGGCAACCAGAGGGGAGGCAGATTTCACCCCCATCAGCAATACCAGCAGGGGCATGGCGATCAAGGCATTCCCGAAACCAAATGTGGATCGGATCAGGGTGGAGAAGAAGATCACCCCAATAACCAGCAGAAAGATTCCCGAACTGGAAATCACAGGTTGCTCCCAGGAAGCTGTGAGTGGGGTTCCTTTTTTACCCCTCCCAGCTGGACGATTGCTACCCCGCACAAAATAATCATCATCCCCAGGTACTGGATACCAGCCAGGCTTTCACCGAGTACTATCCAGCTTAGGGCAGCGGTTAAAAAAGGGGTCAGGTTCATGATCATATTCATTTCCAGGGCTGTCAAACTACGCAAGGCGTGATTGTACAACCAATAGCCAAACGCGGTGTTAACCAGTGCCAGCCAAACCACGATCACCAGCGATTTCCTGGAGATCAGTGGAAGACCTTCCACCACCAGCGCTATCAGCAATGTAATCAGGCCGCCGATCAACAGCGGCAAAGCTGTCAGCGACAATGTGTCCAGCGAGCCTTCCCTGGCAATACCCCTGCCCAGTAAACTGAAAGCCATGAATCCCAGCAGGCCAACCGCCATAACAGCCAGGCCCATTGGCTCTCCAGCTTGGAAACCGCCTGAAAAGAAGACCCCACTCCCAATCAAGGACAGCAAGACACCCAGGACCTGCCACCTGGAGGGCACTTCCTTCAAGAATAAGGCCCCACCCACCAGCACCAGCAAGGGTATCAGGCTCATCAATAATGACCCGGTTGTGGCAGGAATGTATTTTAAACTCCAGAATAAGGCCCCATTCCCAATCGTGTAGGAGCTGATGCCGATCAAGGTCAGCCGCAGCCAGAGGTTTTTAGAAAGTTTCCCTTTTGAAGCCTTCTGCAGCAATAAAAAAGGTGAGAGCAGGATGAATCCCAGGAAATAGCGCAAACCGGCAATGGTCAGTGGACCGAGGGAATCTAAGCCTATTTTTACGATCACCAAAGTAGAAGACCAGATCAGTGAGACCAGCAGTGCCGCAGCAACAGCTCTCCATTTAGAAGATTCATTAACGGGGTGGGGGGAGATTAACTCAGGATCCATTGTGTTTTCCGGCCGAGGAGATATCAAATCTCACGCTCCCAGATCTGCGAGCACTGCAGGGCTTTGGCAATCAGCGTTCTCCATCTGAACACGCTCTGTTTGCGATCAATCATGTTCGTCCTATTTCGCGGGCAGCGTCAGGGCGTAGTCAAGGCCCTGGCTGGTCCAGCTGTCAAGATCTTGATCATTCCGGTAACCAGGTTCCTTGACAATAACCCAGCCAGTCATCGCCCGACCGGTGATATCAAAGAGCTCCACGTGCGGTTTGAGAAGGGATTCGGTATAGTTATCTGCACCCACGCGGATAATCAAATCATCACGGATGACACCACAGGCCATATTGCCGTGGATCAAAAAGCCTATTCCCCCAAACATCTTCTTTTCTTTATATCCAGGATGATCACTGATCAATTCCCGCACGCGTTGAGCTAAGCCTTCATCATACACCATCTGGACCTCCTTCAATCTCAATAACCACCCAGAACCTCCGGCAACTGCCGGGCTGACTTGCGAATACATGAGTAATTGTACATTAGTCAGGAGAATATTCTCGACCAGATCCCGGAAGGCCCCGGATCGGAATCCGGGAAGCTTTCTTAATTTTAGATCACAGATGTTGAGGGATCCGGAAGGGGTGTGAATTAGTTATCCAGGTTTTCCGGCTCGATGAAACTGAAAGCATTCTTTCCTGCTGTCTTGGCCTTGTACATGGCATTATCGGAAACGATCAGGTCATCCATTTCCCCCAGTTTGTCCCTGGTTGTGATCAGGATGCCAATACAGGCTGTAACGGAAAGCGACAGGTCACTGATCTGAAAAGGCTGGGCGATCTGATCAACCAGCTTTTTAGCGATCCGGCTGACTGCCTGTCGTTCGTAAACGTTATCCAGAATGATGATGAATTCATCTCCACCAATCCTGGCCACGGTGTCGCTTTCTCGGAGAGAGCTCCTCAACCGGGAACTCACCTCAACCAAGAGCTGATCCCCAACCTGGTGCCCATAAGTATCATTCACCAATTTAAAATCATCCAGGTCCACATAGAGCACAGAGACCCGCCTGCTTCCCTCCTCCTCAGACCCCAGTTCAGAAAGATAGTGATTCTCTAAATACTTCCGATTTGGAAGGTCCGTTAGATGATCGTGTTCTGCTTGATAACGTAAGTGGCGTTCGTATGCCTTCCGTTCTGTGATATCCCTGACCATGCATTGAATATGCTTGGGTTTTCCATCAGCGTCAAGTACAGCGGTGGTGCTGATCTCAACCGGTATCGGAGTGCCATCTTTTCTTTTCAATACGCGCTCATAATTTGGAATCTCCTGGCCTGCGAGCGCTAAATCCTTGATCTCCTGGACCCAGCGGCCGTCATTGGTTACCACGCTGGGAACAAATGCGTTGTCAATCAGTTCCTCTTCGCTATAACCAAACAGGCTGATGATCTTCGGGTTCGCCATGGAGATTTTCCAATCAGGATCAAAGATAACCACACCATCATTCGTATGGCTAAAGAGCGCCCGGTAGCGGTCCGCTGTATTCTGGGATGATCGGATAGCCTCGGATATGGTGCTGTCCGCTCGCCAGATGTAAATGGCCGCCAGCACCATGTACATTGATTGGATAAACCATCTGGCATAACCGGTTGGAAGGGGATTGGGAGCAGCCATCATCCCCTGCGATTCCAATTGAAAAACTACAAAATTTGCCAGCAGGCTGAACAGGGTGACCACCAAACCGGCTTTGCCGCTCACTGCCAATCCCGCGAAAATAACAATCAACACCTGTCCCAGTATATTGACTCCCCGTATGCCAGAAATAAAGGCCAGGTCCAGGGTTAGGATCAACCAGCCGATGACAATGATGACCCAGGCAGAGAGTTCCAGTTTGCCAATTTTTATCAAGTAGAAAGAACCCAGCAATAAACCTACGCCAACCGCCCCTTGTAAAAGAGCTTCCGGATGATCTGGCGTCAGCACAATCGAAATCATGACGATCAAAACAATCATCGCCACCGCAGCAACTTGAGTAGCTACCAGGATATTTGCTCGCCGCTGGAGCTCGGGATCATCAAATTTAGGTAAGCTATAAATCTTTGCCATTTTTTATCGTTCAACGAAATGGGTAAATCATTACAGGAAATAAATTTCCCTTAGCCCTATCATACGGCAGATGACCCTCCTTAGGCTAACAGCTTTGTTATTTTTTGGGACCCAGGGACAATATCCCTTACAAATATGACACAAATGAGAGAAATCCAGGGGATTGATCAGAAAATCCGCTGATAATCAGGGTTTTTTATCTAGGGATGGTGAGGGAGGAAATAGAAGACTTTACCAGAGACTTTGGCGCCAGGTTTTAGACTGATGAGTAAAACGGATACTATGAGAAAGCTAACTGGTCTGAATTGATCAGATGAACGCCGGCTTTTTCCAGCTCGACCTCGATATCCTCAATGACCTGGGCGGCATCTTCCCGATAATTGCTGTGTCCCCCCTTGACCAAAAACACCTCATAACCCAGCTGCACTCCACCCAGGGAGGTGGCCCGGATGCATCCCTGGCTGACCATACCGGTCACAATTAAATATTCCAATCCCCTGGATTCCAGAATGCTCTGCAAAATCGTATCTTTGAACGCATTGCCATATTTCTTGATCACGGAAAGGTCCTCAGGGGATCTTTTCAGTGCAGGATGCAGTTTAAATCCATCTGTACCTTCTTTGAGAATGGATTTATTGGCATGCTGAACATAGATGACCGGAAAATTATAAAGGTGGGCCAGGTCCACCAGAATATTGATCATCTCAATCATCTTGCGGTCCTGGTACACCGGTGTGGGGCGGGTAAACAGCGCCCGCTGGACATCAATGATCAGCAGGGCTGTCTTGTTGGCTGGCAGTTCAGTGTACTGGGTCATGGTTTCCTTTCTCTAAACTCCCTAATATTATAATCAATCTTCGAAGAGGGGAAGCTGGGGAATCGCCCGGCTTTTTTTCCTGGGCTTATAAATGGGGATTCTCATTTCCAGACCAGCATCTTGCATTTCCACTTTGAATACCTCGCTCAATTCCCGCCAATTCGGTACGCCACACTGATAGCTTTGACCGAAGGCCTGGAGATACTTGTCTTTCATGCCCGGAAAATGGACATCTAATTTTTGGTAGAAATAATCCCTGGAGCCCGTCCGCAAGGTAACACCAAAGGCAGGGATGATATAGCTGGCCCCATGCTTTTTTGCTTCGCGGACAATCCCCCGGATATTCTCCGGGTCATCTTCCAGAAAAGGCAGCACCGGCATCATGGTCACTCCGGTGAGAATTCCCTCCTCGGATAGCGCCTGCATGGCCTGGAATCGGGCCGATGGCCTGGGAGCTCCCGGCTCTATTATCCCTGCCAGGCTGTCATCTGCGGTGGTAACAGTAAAACTGACTGCTGCGTAAACCTTGCCAATGCCCTGGATCAGATCCAGGTCCCGCAGCACCAGATCGGATTTGGTCAGGATGTGGATCGGGAAACCCTGGCTGGAGATGATCTCCAGCGCACCCCGCACAAGTCGGTATTCTTTTTCGATCGGCATGTAGGCATCATTCATGGATCCAAAACCAATTGTGCCCAGCATCCGTTTGCGCGGCAGGACATCTTCCAGGAGTTCAAGGGCATTGACTTTGACTCGAAGCTGTGCAAGATCCCCTAACCGGTAGCATTCTGACCGCGAGTCACAATAAATGCATTGATGCTGGCAGCCGCGGTAAATATTCATGTTGTATTTCAAGCCAAACCAGTTATCCGGCTGCTTGACATGATTGAGGATGGTCTTGGACTTGATTTCTGTGACCATAAATACTCATTCGCGATTAAAGATCATACTCGGCCTTTCAAACCTACCAATAACGCATAGATCATATTATATAACCAGATTTCCTGCGGCCAGCAATTGAAACAAATCCCCCCGATACATCGGGGGGAAATCATGGAGCAAGATCCTGAATACAGAACATCATAAAACTATCTTCTATTCAATGGCACATCAAGGAATTTCATCAAAAACTTCCTGTGATCCAAAACCAACACCGACCATACTGGGACCGGTATGGGCACCCAGCACAAGGGACATTGGTCCTATCGGCAGCCAGTGACACTCGAACAACTTATCAATTTGGTCCCGCAGATACTCCGCGGCCTGGGGGTTTTGAGAATGCAGCACCTGCACCCGCAGTTCGCTGCCCAGGGGGTGTTTTTTCTTGATCTGCTCAACCAGGCCTTTCAAGGCCCCTTTAAAGGTCCGCACCTGCCCCAATTGCACATAAGTGCCGTTCTCTTTTTCAACCCCAATGAGAGGCTTGATATTGATCAAAGAAGCAATCAGGCCTTTCATATGGCTGATGCGTCCGCCATGGATCAAATATTTAAGCTCATTCAGGGTATAAATGCTTTCACAGGCATCCCCAATGCGTTTCAACAAGCCTAGAATCCGGTCCAATCCCCAACCAGCTTTCACGGCTTTGGCGGCTGCCTCAACCTGCCAGCCTGCTGGAGCAGAAAGCGTCTTGGTGTCCACATGGGTGACCACAGCTTCCGGGACCATCTGGGCCCCGGTGACCGCGGAGTTGAAGGTCCCGCTCAATCCCGAGGTGATATGTACTGAGAGAATATTGGGATTGGTGGCTGCCAGCCGCCGGTACAGTTCAGCAAATTGCCCTGCGGAGGGTTGTGAGGTTATCGGGAGATTGCCGGATTTATCCAGTAGTTGGTAGAAATCCGCAGGTTTAAGATCCACCCCTTCCTGATAGGTGATCCCATCCAGGGTGACATTCAGCGGCACGGTATGCAGGTTATAATCCACGGCCTGCTGGGGAGAAAAATTATGGTCGGTCCCACTATCGGTTACTATATGCATCCTATACTCCTCTTTTGCTGATCAGAAAATCTTTCGCATGGTGGATTTTCCTTCAGCATGATAGCCCAGGTTCTGATAAAAAGCCTGCACTTCTGCTTTTGAAGCCCAGATCTGTAAACTCAATTCCCGGCATCCCATGCCTGCCAGGCGCGCTTCCACGCGCTTCATCAATGAGGCACCAATCCCCTGGCGCCGGTAAGCTGGATCTACACCAAGGTAATAGACCCAGCCCTGTTGGCCATCGCAATCTGCCATCACGGTGCCTACAATTTCCCCTTCTCGGCTGGCTACCAGAAATAGCTCTGGCGGTACTTCGCGCCGGGTCTTATGATCACGAGCGGGATTATTATGCGGTGGGGCACCGGGAAAAACCTTTTCCCAGAGATCAATGACGGAATCCTGATCCTCGTCAGTATAAGGGCGGATGGAAATTGTCAAAATTACTATCCATTAGTATTCTTTTTGTCTTGTCAGACGCCAGTCGGTGGTTGGTGTCCAATTTCTAATGCCAGAGATTATATCAAAGTTGATAGATATATTTATTATTCAGGAAACTGGTGACCAAAATAGTGACAGGAGTCATTTCTGGCCAACTCAATCAGCCAGGAGCGGACCAGATTTCCTTTTGCCTCCGGAAACAAAATATAACAAGTAGGGTTCTTTAGATCGCAAATTCACTCCTGGAAACTGGAAGATTGAGGGTAAAAGGCCAAACCTAACGCTCCAGGACCAACATGGGTGCCGACAACCGGGCTGACATCTGATACGTGCACTTCACTTGGGTTAAAGCGGCTGATCACATTCTCTCTGAGCTGTTCAGCCTCTTCCAGACAATCAACATGCACAACAGCCGCCTCCCCCATTCGGCGTCCGTCCAACCTTTTTTGGGCGATATCCAGCAGTTCCTTGACCGCTTTCTTCTTGGTCCTGGCCTGTGACAGCGCTTCAATGATCCCCCCCTTGAAATGCAGGATGGGTTTGATGTCCAGGGCAGTGCCCAGCAGCCTTTTGGCTCCGCCGATCCGTCCGCCTTTATGCAGGTATTCCAGGGTATCAACCACAAATAACAAATGGGTCATCTCGCGCGTTTTTTCCGCAGTTAAGGCAACCTCCCTCAAGGAAGTATTTCCAGCTGCCTCCCGTGCCGCTGAGATGGCGATCAACCCCAGCCCCATGGCGCTGAACCCGGAATCAACCACTTCAACGGGAACGAGGGAGAATTCCCTGGCTGCGATGGCACTCTCCACAGTTCCGCTGATCCCAGAAGATGCCAGCACGCAAACAATCCCGGCGCAATCCGCAGCCAGCTCTTGAAACAGTTTTTTAAATTCTACCGCAGAGGGTTGGGTGGAGGTGGGCAGGCTTTTTGACTCCCGCAAGCGCCCATAAAATACCTGGGGGTCGATGTCCACGCCATCCAGATAACATTGATCGTCCCAGATCAACCACAGCGGGATGACCCTGATATCGAGGGCTGCTGCCAGTTCTGGAGGCAAAGATGCTGAGCTGTCTGTCACAACCAGAATTCGATTTTCATCCACCAAGGGCTCCTTTACCGATGATCCTGCTTCCTTAATTAACCAATAATCTCCAAACAAGTGACGGACAGCTTACCCAGCTGCCTGCCTTAGGGAAAACCGATCACGGGAAAAATCCCCTTCTGATGGGAATTTCTTTGTATAATAAAGTCTATTCAAATAGACCAGATCTCTCCAGAACACCCACAAAAAACATATGGCCTTGGAACAACGCTGGCGGAATTTTCTGGCACAAAGCCTCCTCAGCAAGCTGGAGCTGATATTTATTTTTCTGTTCTGTTTGGGCGCCACCCTGTGGGGTGCTCTTCAAATCCTTTCTTCTCCCCATATCCAAGAATCTACCCCGGCCAATATTAAAGTCTATGCTTATGCCATGCCCAACCAGGGTTGGGCCCCCCTGCGGGTGTACTTCAGCGCCTTTGGCACCGGAGGCGAAGGGAATGAGGTCATGCGACTGGAATGGGACCTGGATGGCAATGGTTCTTTCGAAACCGATGCCACTTCCAACGGCGGCTATGCCAGCTATGTTTACACCAAACCCCGCACTTATACCATCAGCCTGCGGGCGACCACCGGGGATGGCCAATACGCGGTGGCTACCACCACGGTAACAGTCAAACATCCCCGCTCCAGCAGTGTGGACTACTGGCGTGTTTTTGATGACCGCAGCATCCGGAAAATCGAGCTTCAACTAACCCAGGCGAATTGGGATAAAATGATGGCCAACCCCATGCAAAAATTGCTGGTACCAGCCGATGCAGTGATTTTCGGGGAAGAGGTCCGCGAAGTTGGCATCAGCCCCAAGGGAAACTCAACCATCGGTTTCACCCCCAAAATCCCGCTCAAAATCGATTTCAATGCCTACCACCCCGAACAAGAATTTCACAACTTGAAAATGCTGCTGCTGCACAATAATTTTGGTGACCCAACCTTGCTGCGGGAAAAGATGGCCTATGACATGATGCGCTTCGCGGGCGTGAGTGCCAGCTATACCTCTTTCGTGGAAGTCTGGGTGGATATTGTGGACGACGCCAACCCGGCTGAATATCTGGGGGTCTATACCCTGGTGGAACGGCCAGATACCAAATACCTCGCCAACCGCTTTGGTCCTGCCAATGACCGGGGCAACCTGTACAAAGCTGATGCCTGGTTCGAGGAAGGCGCGGCCGACCTGGCATATTACGGAAAGAATATCGCCGATTATCCCCACCCCAGAGGGGAGCTGGCTTACGGGCTGATGTACAAGAACCCAGTTAAAGCGGATTACCAGGACATTATCGATCTCTGCTATGTGATCGACGGTGCGGAGTATGAATCCCCGGATGATTTCGCTGCCGCCCTGGAAGAAGTTTTCAATGTCGACATCTATCTCCGCTATTTAGCAGTGATCTTCCTGACGCTGAATTTTGACCAATATCCGGATACTGGAAACAACTACTACCTGTATCACCATCCGGGCACGGGGCAGTTCGAATGGATCGCCTGGGATATGGGAAATTCCTGGGGCCACTTTGGCGGTGATTTCAATCACCCGATTTTTGGATCCAAGAACAGCCTGGGGCCGCTGAGTTATCGGCCCCTGTTCACCAATGTTTTCGAAGTTGAGGAATACCGCCAAGATTACCAGGCTTACCTGGACCTGTTGATCCACAACTACTTTAATCAGCAGCGCATAGGAACGATTGCCCGAGGTTGGTCCCGGACCATCCGCCCCCACCTGCAATCCGGTGAGGGAGACAACATGTACTTTGGCCCTGGAGCCCAAGCCTCGCTGGAAGAGTTCGACCAGGGTGTGATGGAATTGATCCAGTTAACAGCCAGAAGGGCCAAATATGTTTCCGGAGTATTAGAATCCGGAATGAGGTGATCAAGGAAGCACAGCAGCAAAGCAATCATCAATCGGAGGAGCAAGATGAAAAACAAAAGGGTCCACTATCTCATCATCATCTGTATTGCGTTAGCAATCCTGGTGCCAACAGGTCAGGCAGCTGCCCAGGGTGGGGAATTCCGGGAAGACTTCGAGGATGCAGCTCTCCTGGGATGGGAGCATTCAGAAGGCATCAGCGTCTCCGAAGGCACTTTGTTGATTCCCCCTGAAAACTTCGCGGTGCGTTTTGAAGGTGCGCCTGGCAACTCTTTTGAATTTGAGTTCAAGCGTTCCGGACCGGGAGCTCTGATCTTCCGCTATGCCATCACACCGGAAGGCGAGTATGCCTTGATCATCCATAACCAGGCAATTGCCCTCGAAAAAGGCGGCGAAGGGCCCCCTACCCTGCTGGATGAGAGCCCCTGGGAAGGGAGTACCGGGAAATGGCATGCGATCAAAATCCAGCTGGATCCTGCCGGTCAGACGGTCTCACTAGATGGCGCCCAGATTCTATCAACCGGGGAGGATCTTCCGCTGCGCGGTGGCGGAGTGGGTTTCTGGGTCGAAGGGGAAGGCACGGTGGGAGTGGACAACCTGGTCATCTCCGGCCTTCCAGCACCTCAGGATGGGCAGGTCAAACCCCCGCTGCCTGCGGTTGTCGAAGAACAGACTCCTGAGCCAACTCCAGGGGCCACTCAGGAAGGTGAAGTCAGCGTCCGGGATTTGATCACGGAGCTGACCAGCGCCCAAGCCAACCCTGCAGATCTGACCACGTTCCTGATCAATCTGGGGCTATCAGTCGTGCTTTCATATATCCTCAGCCGTGTATATGTCCATTGGGGTTCATCGTTATCCAACCGCAGACGCTTTGCCGCCAATTTCATCTTGATCACTGTGACCACCACTTTTATCATCCTGGTGGTTCGCTCTTCGGTTGCACTTTCATTGGGCCTGGTAGGCGCCTTATCGATTGTGCGTTTCCGGTCCGCTATCAAAGAGCCAGAAGAATTAGCCTATTTATTCTTCGCCATCGCCATCGGCATCGGGCTGGGGGATAATCAACGGCTGATCACAGTCATTGCCCTGGCAGCAGCCATTTTGGTGCTGGGGATCATGCGTCTCTTCCGGGGACGTCAAGCGGATTTCAACCTGCACCTTACCGTCGCCAACAGCGGATCTCCCAGAGTAGATTTTGACCAGGTGGTGGACACCCTGCAGCAGAACACCACCCAGATGAAATTGATCCGCTTTGATGAAAGTGAGGACTCGCAAGAGATCTCCTTCCTGGTTGAGTTCCGTGACATGGGACAATTAAAAGAGGCCAAAAGCGCCCTGGGGCATCTCTCCGAGGGACTGCAAATCTCCTTCCTTGATAATAAAGGAATCCTCTAAAAGGCCCTGGATCATGACCCAATCTTCAGCAGGGAAGCGGGAATACCGCTACGAAAGGAAGTTCTTTGTTGACCAGTTGGATGCCCAGCAGGCATTAGCCCTGGTGAAGCGCCATCCAGCCCTGTTCTCTGAGATCTATCCCCCACGACACATCAACAATATCTATTTCGATCACCCTTTGTTGTTAAATTTCACCGCCAATATCAACGGCACTTCGCAGCGGAAAAAAGCCCGGGTGCGCTGGTATCAGGAACTCTTTAGAGAAGTGGCGCACCCAACCCTGGAATTCAAGATCAAAGAGGGATTGATGGGCACCAAGATCAGTTATCCCTTTCCAGAATTTACGTTCCAAAGGGGTTTTTCTCTGGTGTTCTTCCGGGATTTGATCCAGTCCTCTGATTTGCCACCAGAAGTGACCTATTACCTGAAAACCGTTGAACCGGTAATGGTGAATCGGTACCGCCGCTGGTATCTGGCCACTCCGGACCAGGCATTCCGGGTCACAGTCGACGCCAATCTGACCTACTATCATTTAAATACATTCAACAACCGCTTCCTTTTCCACCAGGTTGACCGGCGATCCCTTGTCGTTGAACTCAAGTATCAGCGGGAGAACGATGCCCGGGCAGACCGGATCAGCGCAGGGTTCCCGTTCCGGATGACCCGCAGTTCAAAATATGTCCAGGGAATAGAAAGAGTGTATTTATAGTTACCAGGCTTGCATCCGGTTAACTGCCACGAGCCCAACTGCTCCTGAGCCATTCTCCCCGCGGCTGGTTTTTTTTATACTGTTCAGTCCAGATTTCTGCCCATGGAATAAGCCTGGCCAATCAGATCCCCGATCTGATAATACTGCCTCACTTTAGTGGAATAGACGATGGGGTCTACCTTTTTGATCTCCGGTTTGCCATCCTCACCGATCACATCCGGGTCTACTTTCACGTCCAGGATCTCACCAATGAACTGGGTGTGCAGGCCGATCTCGTAGGTGTGGATCACTTTACATTCCAGCACAACAGGGAATTCTTCCGCATAGGGGGCGTCCACTAACTCCGACTGGATGGGGGTCAACCCGCTCTCTTCAAATTTATTCAGGTCCCGGCCAGAGGCAGTGCCAAAATAATCCGCTTCGGCTGCATACTTCGCCGATGGCACATTGACAGTATATGCGCCTCGCTCAAGGATGTTCCCATAAGTATACGTCGCTTTGCGGAGTGAGATCGTCACACAGGGAGGTTTGGAACAGCAGATCCCTCCCCAGGCCACAGTGGCCAGATTGGGTACGTCTTGATCATCATAGGATCCCACACACCAGACAGGCAGGGGATAGACCAGGGTTAGCGGGCCAAGGGATTTTTTCATCAATAGTCTCCTTTAACTGATAAATCGGTTGACAATGAATTATGTCAGCAAAAAACGCAATACAGTTTGGTTGAACACTTCCGGCCTCTCCACCGGCAAGGCATGTTTGCTGTTCTCGATCACTTCCAACCGGGCCTCAGGGATCAGCGCGGTATAGGCTTCCTTATCCTGGGTCGGAAAATAATCGCCATCCGCTCCCACGACCAGGGTGGGGGCACTGATCTCCCCCAGGCGATCCTGGACACTCCAGCCGTAGGCTGCCTTGAGAGATGCCCGGTAAGCGGGTATGTGGTTCTCTGACCAGCGTTTGATAAACACCTCTTGCAGCGGCTCCTGCTCAGGCTCGGTAAAAAAGCGTTTGGCCAATGCCCGGCCCATTTTTTCCATGCCCAGCAAACGAATGATCAGCAGCCTCTGCCAAAAACCCAGCACGTCCCCTATTCCTCTCGGCACCAGATCAGGCACGGAATTGACAATCACCAGCTTTCGAATCAAGTCCGGAAAATCAAGAGCCATTTGGAAAGCGACCATCCCTCCCAGGGAAATGCCCAATACGTGGGTGGGAGACGCATTCAACGCTTGCAAGAGACCAGCTGCATCAGCGGCAAAACAGGGCATCGAATAAGGACCCGGCGGTTTATCTGATCGGCCGTGACCGCGCAGGTCGATGATCACTATCTGGAAATGGCGCGAGAAGCTGTCGAGCTGCATTTCCCAATCCCGGCCGCTGGATCCCAACCCGTGGATCAACAGTAAAGGGTCACCCTGCCCATGGATCTGGTAATGGATCTTGATCTCTCCGGTTTCGAAATAAGGCATACCCCACCTCTGCAACTCCAATACTACCTCATGCAACCCCAAGTATATCGTCTCCGGCGGAGATTCCGGAAGTTATTTCCACTCCAATGGCAATCACCGATCTTCCGTTCAATCCCAGGCAGAGTCCACAAAAAAGACCGGATCCATCACCTTCCATAAATAACGGAGCAAAGGGGTGATCGGCAGCAGCAAGATTGGCGCCAGCAGCGGGGCACCAACCGCCAGGAAATAAGCCCACCAGCGAGGCCCCCTTGCACCCCGGTCCCGGGGAAGAGTATACGCGGGGAGATAGACCATCAATCCATAAACGAAGAACCAGAACCCGCCCAGGATGTTAGTGGAACTCATGCTCATCTCGGCAATCGACCCGGTCAATCCAAAGAGCAAAAAAACATGGCTGGGAGGGAAATCAAAATACCGCAACAAAATCGTCCACACCAAGAACATGGGGATAAAGACAATCACACTGTGAAAAAGCACCGTGTGCAGATAGTTGGCAGAAGCGGTGATAAATGCCCCGCCCACCTCCCCACCCAATAATGGAGCCAGATTGGTCATTGACACAGTGACAACCTCTTCCAACAAGGCAAGCAGGGTGCAAAAAAGGGGGAACTTCAACCACCAGGGGAGGGGAATCCCTAATACCATATTCCGGATGGCGTCGCGGAAGTGGAACATCACTGACCCACCCAGCACGATCCAGACCAGGATCAAACCCAGGGCCATTTTTATGATCGCCTTTTGATTTTCCCCAGCATCTGAAGAAAAAGTAAAGATGGAAATCAAAGAAATCACCACCAGCGAATAAACCCCAATGATCTTTACCAGGAACGGGGCGGTCAATCGATTGGCAATCTGCTTGAAGAAACCTGGCGAGGATTCAGGTCGATCAGGATTGATTTTAGCCATGCCTTGATTATAAGAGCAGATCAACCAATAAGGGAAACCCGCAAGGCACATTCCCTGTTCTTCAGCAAATCAAACCCTAACTCCCAGCTTTGATTTCCACCCGGTCACCACCTTCCCCCAAAACCTCAGCATCCTCAGAAATTACATATATACTATTTATAGATAATATATTGACAATATCAAGACATTGTTGTATATTAGGATAAGCAACCATCATAAGGAGTGTGTAATTATGAATATTGAAAATTTATTAGTCTATAGTCCTGTGCAGTGGCAACTTGTGGCCCATGTCCTGGTCCTGGGTTTTGCTGCCCAGGCAGCCGGTTTTGTGTATTTCATCACGACCATGAAGGAAATCTCTCCCAAGTACAGAACCGCTTCCATTCTGGGGTCAATCGTCATGGTATCGGCCTTCCTGCTACTGTACGCGCAATCCCAGAGCTGGCAGACCAGTTTCCTTTACCAGGAGGGTGTGTTTGTCCTTGGAGAGGGAATATTCTCCAACGGGTTCCGCTATTTGAACTGGCTGATTGATGTACCCCTGCTGCTTTTACAGCTGGTGATCATTCTCGGCCTGGCGGCAGCTGCCGCCAGGCGGCTGGGAACCCTCTTTGTGGGTTCTGGTGTTGCCATGATCGCCCTGGGTTATGTGGGTCAATTCTACGAGACCTCCAATTTAACAAATCTGTGGATTTGGGGAGCCGCCAGCACAGTTTTTTACCTTATACTGCTCTACCTGGCCTGGAAGGAGATTGGCAAAGCCCTCCCCAGGATGCCTGAGAGCGCAGCTGGCACGCTGAAGTTGATCCGCTGGATTTTCGTGGTCTTCTGGACCTTCTACCCCATTGCTTACATCATTCCTGCCGTTCTTCCAACCGCAGATGGTGTTGTCATCCGCCAATTTGTGTTCACGATCGCAGATATTGTGGCTAAGGTCATATACGGCGTGTTGATCACCAAGGTCGCGGTAGATCTCAGCAAAGCGGAAGGCTACCAGCCCAGCTAAGCAAACCACCCCAACTTTTTACGCAAGACAACCCGGACCAGAACCCGGGTTGTCTTGCATTGAATCCAACCGACCAAGCCCAGACAGTATCCTCATCACGCCGCCCAAAAATTTGACACATTTCTGACACAAAGCTGTGTTATGCTGAAGGCATGTCCGCGAAAATACTGGTGGTCGATGATGAGGTCCCGGTCACCGACCTGATCAAATACAATCTGGAAAAAGCGCGCTACCAGGTCCTGGTAGCGCATGATGGCGAAGCCGCCCTGCAGACCGCCCGCACAGCCCAACCCGATCTGATCCTGCTGGATATCATGCTGCCCAGGATTGACGGCCTGGATGTCTGCCGTGAACTGCGGAAAACAAGCCAGGTACCGATCATCATGGTCACTGCCCGGGGAGAAGAGGCCGACCGGGTGATTGGTCTGGAGCTGGGCGCAGACGATTATCTCACCAAGCCCTTCAGCATGCGGGAGTTGATGGCCCGGATCAAAGCTGTCCTCCGCCGCAATCAACCCGAACAAGATCAAAAAAAGCCCGTCCTGTTAACTGGCCCGCATGGATTGTGGCTGGACGAAGAGAGCCGTTCTGTCACCATGGATGGAGATGAATTATCCCTCACCCGCCTGGAATATGATCTGATCCAGCACATGCTCCTCCATCAAGGCCAGGTGCTCACCCGCGAGCAGCTGCTCAGCCAGGCCTGGGGCTATGATTTTGTAGGCGATACCCGGGCGGTGGACAGCGCAGTCAAGCGCTTACGCAAAAAACTGCGCAAACAAAAACCCCGGGCTGTCTTTATTGAAACCATACGGGGGGTTGGCTATCGGATGGTCAGGGGATGATGTTGTGAAAACCCCGATCCGCACCCGCCTCTCTTTCAGTCATTTGTTGGTCTTGATGATCGGGATGATCCTGGCAGGCGTTTTGACCTGGCTGGCTGTTGAAGGCCTCTACCTCTCCACTCAGCGGGAAAACCTGCTGGCCCAGGCCCGGTTGACCGCCGCCGGGATGGATGACAGCGCGGCAACCAGTTTTGCCCCCGACACCTACTCCCAAACAACCAATATCACTCCAGGTATCCACACCCGACTGCTGAATGAGAGCGGCGCAGTGATCCTCGGTGTGCCCCGCCTGGAGGGGGATGGGACACTGCCAGAACCCACTGGCGCCGATCCAGGTTATGTACCCGCCGAAGAATTGCTGCTGCGGCCGGAAATCCAATCCGCCCTGGGCGGCGATGCCGATACCGCGGTCAGGCAATTGGAAGCCCTGGATGGTGAAAGAGTGTTATATGCCGCCGCTCCTGTCAGAGACCAAGGGGGTGAGGTGATCAGCCTGGTCTACCTGGCAATGCCCCTTCCTTCCCGGGGACTCCCGGGAGAATTGGCGATCAATCTCATCGCCGCAGTGCTGGCAGGTGGG
>Ga0207796_1000405_pt1 | contig 17756 bp, 17 predicted proteins | sample Pon1CUnioCityCA_6_FD_187274 | JGI IMG/M metagenome (GOLD analysis project Ga0207796, IMG submission 187274) | Marine sediment microbial community from Union City, CA, USA - Pond 1C Sediment 1 (SPAdes) | ecosystem: Environmental > Aquatic > Marine > Intertidal zone > Salt pond sediment ...
CAAGCCCCTGCCACCGTATCCCACACCTTGTTGACTGTGGTCTGGCTCACAGACTGCGTGAGCGAAGTGATGATGTAACGGCGACTCTCGTTTACCTGCACGACATCGTTGCTATCGAAGGGAATGGACGTGAAGCCGACCACCTCGGGCTGCTGCAAGACCTGGTTGGCGTTTGCTGGGATCTGCGTGAACGTAGCAGCCTCGTCCAGCTGGTTGACCTGGTCAGTGTTGAACCCCAGCGAGGGGTATGAGGTTCCCTCTCCCTGTGTGACTACGGCCATTGATCACCTCAAGCGAGCATCTCGTGCCCACTCCACCAGTCCCAGTACCACCCATTCATGATGTAGAGGTACTCGTTGCTGTCGATGGTTGTATAGGGCAGACTCTGCTCAGGTCCGTGGAACATCCCAACCCCGTCCATGTCCTTCTCGGTGGGGTTGTTCGTGAACTCACCAACGTAGTCTCTGGCGATCCTGGGTTTTCTGAGCCACCACTTACTGTCGTACGGATTCGTCCGCCACATCGCCGTCGTGTAGTCAAGCTCATCCGACGACGAACCTCCGTACCCCAACGTCATAATGGTTGAGCGTGTCATCCACCCTTTACCGACATCACCGCATTGGGCCCCGTGGGCAGAGAAGGCATTGCCTGTGTCACCAAAGCTGATGTCATCCGTTCCCTCGGTCTGCCCTGTACTTGGGAAGAAGACGCAGAACGACTCACGCAGCGTGTGGTATGAGTCAACGCCTGTGAATCCAGCGAAGCCCCCAGCTGAATCATTGGCCACCGAGCCGTCCCCACTTCGTATGACTGGCGAGATGAATGATCCATCGTCGTCAGTCATGAAGAAGACACGCTTGAACGATGAGTCGGCTGATCCTGGGTTTCTGCCCTTGATCGTAAAACAGCTGTTACCGCCGTTCTTGTTATACTTGCTCTTCGTGTCGTGCGTGGACGCCTCGAACGGTGCAAAGTCTCCGTTGGCCCCGAAGTCAGCGTCGTACGGAGACGTCCACAAGTTCACCCACGTGTAATCTCCGGAGGTGTTCCAGTTCGCACGCATGAACATGCGCCACTTCTCTGCGTGAGGTGACTCCAGTCCAAACCCGCAGAACTGCGTTACCGTGTTCTCCGGGTCCTGCTGCCATGGTGCGTCTGCTGCGATATCGATCAGACGCCACTTCAGTCCGGTGGCTGCCGTAAGCGTCGGGGACGCCCCGGACGATCTTAGATCCAGAGTAGCTACGCCAGCAGCTGTCGTCGAGATCTGATACAGGCCTGAGTTTCCAAGGTTTGTAGGGTCCCACACGGCTACGTAACGACCCTGATCGGCTACTGTGAACGAGTATCCAGCAGCCGAGAACTGGTCTGGAGTTGAGATAACTCCGTCAGCAGCTGATATTGCGTCATGGCGGAGGTTGTACTCGAAGAACGATCTGTAGACGAGGAGCTGGTCTAGGTAGATCGTCCCATTGACGTTTGACCACCCCTCGTCTGTGATCTGAATCCAGTGTGAGGAGCCACTTGATGAGTCGGACGTGAAGGAGAATTCATACTCCGCCCACACCCCGTCAGACGGGATCGTACCTACTGTGACGACTCCGTCGTTCGGGCGGTTCACCTTGACCGTCCACACACGCCCAGTGTTGTTGAGCGCCCAGAGCCTCACACGGTACGTCTGGTTCGTCTGTATGCTGACGAAATCGTTGGAGCGCACCCCCGATCCAGCAGCCGTAGATTCAACCTCCAAAGATCGATACCCCATGTGGACAGTCGTAGTGTCCTTGGCGAGGTTAGCGCTGACCTGCGCATTCCAGTACGTTAGGTTGTCCTCTTCCATATCGCCGTCGGAGAGGTGTTCTCCGTAACCGTCGCACTCCCAGATGCTCTTCCACCCCGCAACACGCATGAAGTGGTAGATGCCGTAGATGCACTCCAGCATGCCGCCGTTGTCTAAGCCGCCACGATCGTTGATCTTGCAATCTCTTATGTAGTGAAACATGGCTACCTCCTACCAGGCCGTCGACTGTAGTGGAGCTGGATCATCCACGCCGTTTCTCGGCACAATCGTGTTGTAGCCCATCTTCCAATAATCAGTGCCGTATTCAGCCAAGTCCGGCCACGAGCTGTGGCAGTACTCCATCGGGTGGATGCCACGCATGAACCCACCTTCGGCAGAGGCCTCAGTTAGTACCAGCGGCCTGAAAGTCTTGGCTCTGTTACTGTTGATCGCCCTCGCCAACGGTTGCCGTTCTCGACTTGCGCCGACATCAACGTTGACTCCGTCTTTGTAGTACATGATGTTGGCGTTTATCTGCGCATATGTCTCGTTGAGCATCTTCAAATCATGCTCGAGGGCCACGTCCCACCCGTAGCTCTGGTTTTGGTTAACAAGACGTTGAATGAAGAAGGCTGGATCGGCTGCTGCGCACTGGCTCAGTTTCCCAAATGCGCCACCAACCCATCCAGTGCCATCATACCAGTACCAGAGGTTACGGAAGTGTGGATCATTTCCGTCACTGAGGCACAAGTTGAACCGGAACGACGAGATGTTGTACGGGACAGTGAATACGTGACTGGCTGTGATGAGCTTCGTAGTGGCATAATCACCCAGCGGATAAGCGTAGAGGTAGAACTGACTGCCAGTTGAATTGATCGTCAACTGATACTGCACATTGATGCCGGAGGCCGCTGGCGGCTGGAACACGAGGTTTCTTGAGTTGGCAATATATGGGTTGTCAACCTGAAAGACTCTGATGGTGACTCCAGTCTGATCAGACCAGGGCGCTACACGATTCCGTTCATCTACAAGTATCGTGTTCGAGTCGATGACCTTCTTGATGTTGTACAACCCACGGTTAGCATTACCAGCAGCAGTTCCGTCCCCGTAGACAGAGATGATCCCACTCTCCATGCCAACATCGAACCCTCCCGTCGCAGAGTAGATCTCTGTGGCTGAGGCAGCAGCAAACTGAGCGTCTGAGAGCGATAGGAAGATGTTACCTGGATCATTGTATGCTGGGTCTGACTCGTCGTCGATGATCTGCCACTGGGCAGCAATCAACGATTCACGCAGCACAAACATGAAGGCTTGAGCGTCGTCGTAGTTGTCCCCGCCCGAGAAGTAAACCCTGACGTTTCTGACGTGAAAGTCTGACATTATGCAATCTCCACGTTGATCCCGGCAGAGCCGAGGTAGACGGTGTCGCCGGTAGTTGAAGACTGAATGAGCGTCAGCTCATACATTCTTTTCGAGTCTAGAATCTCGTCACCAGCCGGCCCGCTCGACACGACGGTGAGGTCTTGTTCGATGTACTGTAGGCCGGACGACGATGCCGTCAACGTTGACACAAGCCTGGGTGCAGAGGGAGGCCCCGCTGCCGGGCCCATATCATAGAGCTTCAGCGAGGCTGTGCCTCCACTGGAGAACGTAGGGGTCATGAGGGCTCGAATGACCGCCTTTGTTCCGACCGCTGCAACGCTCCCGTCGAAAGCGAACTGCCCTACTACCTCCTCAACAGGCGTCGGTGCCTGTGTGTATTGGTAGTCGGAAGCAGCATCCATGTAGCCCTCCCAAGCGCCGCCCTGTGGAACCCAAGAGGTACCATTCCAGACGTAGGTTCCAACGCCGGAGCCGGTCTTGAAGATCAGACGGCCAGCATCAGCGGAGGCTAGGCCCCCTGGAAGCGACGCACTGACAGGTAGGTGCAGGAAGTCAGAGTCACTGAAGTCAGCGCCGGCGGCTGTCCAAAGCTGCCCTGCGAAGTTGAGCCGCATCTTCTGTTGCGGCGTGCCGTCGAAGTCGTCCTCTATGGACAGCAGCGACCCAGAGAGGAATGAATTCCTCGCCACCAGCCTGAAAGCGATGCCGCCGCTGGCAACAGGACTCGTAGCCCCTGCTACGCCGGCTCCAGCTATGTTCTCTCCGATCAACTTCCCGGTCTCTCCAAGAAAAGACTGTAGGCGCCTGATCTGCTTGTCCTGAAAGTCGAAGTCGGACGCCCAGACGATATCGACGTTGTCGGTCCTGTCCTCGATCGTATCGATCGCACCTGGGAAGTCACTGTCAGTTGGGTAGCCCATCTACTCCTCCGTTCAGGTATACTTTAGGGCTATGCACTTCAAGCCAATGGACGAGGCCACAATCCTCGACATCCTCAAGGATCATGAAGACGTCCTGACTCCTATGGTCGAAGCGGACCAGCAGGTCTACGAAGCGCAATCTTGTCCGACCTGCGGGTCGGGCATGATCGTTGAGCCAGATGTCCGACGGATGCTGAACAGCACCAGGTTGATACCGAAGCACCTCTGCCGGTGTCCGGTCTGCACGCACCTCATCGATCCATTCTCTGGGCTCACGCTCGAGATGGGCAACAAGGGCATGGTCGAACCTGTCGTTCCTCTCATCCATCGTGAAGACTAACTGATCTCCCGCTCGAGGATGATGTAGCTTGCACCCTCGACCGTTGTGCCGTCGTCATCTGGGATCATGGCTGACAGCCTCCCAGTTCTGATGGCGTCCTCCGATCTGGTCACCCAGACCGATCTGTCATTCTGGTGTCCAATACCCACCACCGTGATGGGCTGCTGCACGTAGCTCGAGCCAAGACGCCGCACCACATGGTGGATATCTGAGGTCTCGAGGTCTTGCTCTGGGATCGTCTGCTCGATGAGCTCGACGAGGTCTGTTCTGACGTCGTCGACCTTCCCGCCACCACGGTAGTTGACGTGGGTCCTGATGTACGTCGGGAAGAGCGCTCGAGCAAGAGGGCTCTCACAAACGATCCTGTTTCTCTTCTCCATCACGTAGCTATGCACGTGGCCAACCAGAGGCATGCGCTCGTAGTTCACCTGCACGCTCGTGGCCACCAGCTCCGTGTAGTTGTTAGGGTCATCGTCGACTCCCTCAACCAGGATGCGTGGCGAGATCGACAGCCACGGCACTTCTGCCATCGAGTAGGACAGATTCTCGTCCTCGACCGAGATGTCCCACCCCTCAGAGTGGTACCCTTCGACAGTTGCCTGCTGGTCCTCTCCGATGTTGTAGGTGTCTCCGTAGCCCTCCGAGATGCACTCGACGTCGAAGTAGTAGAATCCCAGATCATCTTGCTGGTCGGCCATCGCTGTGGCGCTGATGCGCTGGATCGATGCGTGGGACAGGTGAACGTAGTGTCCGAGCTCGTCCTCCACATTGTAGCTCGCCGAGAAGGCGGAGCCGTCGAGGTTGTCCAGGAACACGCCGTTGACCGTGGCCGGGTCCGGGTAGTCCACCACGTAGGTCCCCTCGTCCGGGGAGTCGTTGGCGGTGATGTTGCCTGCGAAGTTCCCAGACGAGTACCACGGCATGAACGTGGCCCTGGTAGTGCCGAAGACATCCGCCGTGGCAGTGCCGCTGCCGTCGAGAGTGATCTCGTGGTCTCCACGCAGCATCAGATACTCACCAGCAGGAGCTCCAGTCCTGGTGTACTTCGAGGCAACCTCTTTGCTGAGCTGAGAGTTGATCTGCGACACCATCGTCGTGATGTCGACACTCGTGCCGGAGAAGGTCACAGTCTCGAAACCGGATCCTACGTCGATGATGAGGGTCTTGTTGTCTAGGTTCGGCGTTGCCGAGGTCAGGTCTATCGTACCGACGATCGGTGCGTAGGTGATGACCACCCTGTCGCCCGACTTGATGTCGTGGACCAGGTGCTGGATCTCAGTACCTGTACCAGCGCCTGGAGGCCACAAGGCGATCCGTGGCTGAGCCGCTGCCATCTCCGCCGACGGGATGGTAATCCCTGTTGGTAGGAAGTCGGTGTACACCTCTGGGTCTGGCCGGAAGCGGAGGTGAGACCCGTTGCCGAGCTCGATCGAGAAGAACGTGTCCTCGTAGCTCACCTCGAACGTCACCGGATCCAGGAAGTAGAGGCGGAAGGATCCGTACGACGGCGCCCCGAGATCGTACTTCATGTCGGTGGACGGCCACATCAATGTCCGGTCGAGCTGGAGTTCGTCGTCTCCGAGGCTAGTCGTTGGGCTGCCTCCTACATCCGTGACGGTGTAGAAGCCTCGGTTGCTCGAGGTCGTAATGTTGACCAAGTCGCCCACACGCACCCCTGAGTCGTAGAAGTTCGCCACCTCCGAGCTCGAGACCACGTCGAAGACTCCAGTCCTTGTGAGCCTGTCGTCTGGATCGACGGATGTGCCAGTCTTGGCCCCACGCCCCGGGTTCTGGAAGCTGTTCGACTGGGCATCCACCGGCTTGCGGTACGGGATGTAGGCTCCTCGAGGCTTGAGGCTGCTGTCCAACATCTCAACGGTCTTGACCCTCAAGAGCGGGAGCTCGATGCCTTGGCCCGCACGGAAGATGCGGTACTGGAGCGGCCCGTCGGTCTGTGTCATGTTGGCCTCGAGCGTGAGCTGCGACGCAGCAACCCCGCCCGTGTCAACGCCGTACTGCCCACGGTCGTCCCCGTTGATGATCTCGACGGTGTCCTCGTCTGTGACTCCGATACCGGACACAGGAAGGAAGTCTGGTAGCCCGCTCACAGTGTCGACGACTGGGAGGCCAGAGTATGTCTGGAGGTCCGTGCCCTCGTACTTGATCTCCTTCGGGCCAGTGAGGTCGACGTCCACGTCATCGACCACGGTGAAGGAGTGACCTGGGTTTGTGGTCGTGAGGGTCGAAGGATCAGCGATCTGGATGTAGACCGTGTATGTGGGCCCTGCGAGCTCTGCCTTGGCGAGGATCTTGTACGTACCTTCGTTAGGCCCGGTCTCGACATGCAGCGTGGACTCCTGGGCCGTGATGGCCTCGAACTCCGCAGCTGTGATGTCGTCGAGCTCGACGGTCCTGCTGCCGCTGGTGAAGCGTGCGTCCTCACGCCTCGCAACGGCGTCCTGATCAGCGACTACTGACACGGCCAGCGACTTGTCCTCGAGCGTCGCACCCTTGACCATCATGTCAGCGCAGCCGCCGACATGGACCTGGTTGTCAGGGATCTCTACCTCAGTGGCGAGCTCGTTGGGGAACAGGATGCCGCCGGGAATACCAGACAGCGTGAGCGTCTCCCTCTTCCTGATGAGCCAGGTCTGGCTGGCCGCCGTCGGGTACGGAATGCGGTCGGCCCCTTCATAGTCCGAGCTGATGGAGACCCTGGTAGGCCCGAGGACCTCACCGAGCTTGAACTCCATCGGGATTACAGGAGCGCTGCCCAATAGGACAGTGAGCTCGTATCCAGATAGATCAGTGCCCACCGGGCCGAAGCGGTTCTCGAAGTCTCCCAGCGCTGAGTCCCACCAGCTCGTGTACGCTCCCGTACTTCCGTCGTCACTCGCTGCACCGTCCTCAGCGTAGTAGAGGATCGGCCCACGGCCGCCGCCAGTGATGACGTCTCGCTGCATCTCTGGGTCGTTGAAGCCGATCACCTGGAGGATCTGGAGGTCGGAGAACTGCTCGAAGAGGATGGCCACGCTGCCAGGCACTGTCGTGAGAGAGCGCTCACCGATGCTCTGCTCCCCACGAGAGATCATCTGGATCGTGGTCTCTTCGTTGATGCCATACTCAGCCTTGGCCAGGTTCGTCGCCCTGGTAGCCGCCGTGAGCCCTGTGATTCCAGACACCTCACCGCTGCCGACGTTGTATCTGATACCGGGGGCCTCAGCGATGTAGTTGACGTCGAAGTAGAAGAGGTTGCCGTCTGTGTTGATCAGCATCCCCTCGGCCGTGATGGACTGGGGCTCTGTCGGCAAGAACCGAAGGTTGCGCCCGGTGAAGGCGAAGTTGGTGCTGCCGATCTGTACGGACAGCGGGTTGGTGAAGTAGGCCCTGACCTTGACCCTGGCGAAGTCACCAGTCTTCCTACGGACGAAGACGTTGTACATCAGGGCATCCGCTTCGCTGGACGTCAGCGTCGACGGGTCGCTCAACGAGAGCTGCCGCTTGACGCTGCGAACCTCACGCCGCATCGGCTCGAGCAGGACCTGGCTCGGCTTGATGAGCAGGTCAGCGATTGCAGCCCCCTCACCGGCCATGAGACGAGGGAACTCCTGCTTCAGCCTGGTCAGTGCGAACTTCTTGAGATCAGGCTCCATCGGGTCCGGAAGGAACCGCCTGACGATAGGGTCGACGACCTCGATGGTGGCCGGGGCGCCGGTGTCCAAATTGATCTTGGAGTCGTAGGCCCTGAGCCTCTCTTCGATGAACAGTCTGAGTGTCGCTTCATCCATGTTACAGCCCCAGCGAGACCAGGCCACGCTGACGTGCCTGGTTCCCGATTCCAATGCGGCCGACGAGTGCGAGCTGGCTCTGAATGAACTTCGCCTCGATCACACGTGCGAACAGGAGCCGCTCGTTGAGAGGTAGCGACAAGTCTGCGGACTGAAGATTCATCAGCTGCCTCGAGGTCCTTTCCACACCGACCGTCAAGTCAGCTACCATGCTCCCACCACCACGGGTGGTTTGTCGAGCCACGGTCCTCAGCACGCCTCCGCCCAGCTTCCAAGCGAAGATGTCGCTGCCTGGTGATTGGAGCAGGAGCTTCAGGAATGTTTGAATCAGGCGCTCCATGCCAGAGACACCGTGCGTGGTGTCCCCGATGCGAAACGTGATCTTGCTCCTGTCCGAGCTTGTCAGCTTGTGGCTGATGGCCTGGACAGTCCTGACGGGCGCCCTGCCCAACGACGGTGGCACCTGAACCAGCATCTCCTGATTGGTGATGACATACACGCTCGGCGAGGTAGCATCGTTGACGAGCACCTCGTAGACGTTTCGGAAGTCCTTGCCGTAGACACGCACAGACCGTGGGACGAGGCCAGGTTCCGGCCTCACACCGGTGACCTGGAGCACGTCTCTGATCTCTATGACTTGGAGGTCAACCATCTTCTGTCTCCGTGGGGTCGGGGCCCTCGCCGTCCTCATCCGTGTTCGCCACTGCGTCCTCTTCACGGATCTCGAACGCCGAAGCTGGGAGCTCGAGAGCTTGGTTGGCAGCGGCTATTGCTTTCTGCCTGATCTGCTCAATCTCGTCCAGCTTGCTGGGCCTGATGTCAGACTGACTCTCTGTTATGCCACGGATATCCCTGGCGATCATCTCCGCCAGGGACATGGTTGCGATGCCTGTGACGTTCTCCCGAGCTCGGACGGCAGCGAACCCGTCAGCCATGTCACGGCGGATTCGATCTACCGATTGTGACTGCTCCTCAGTTCGCTCATCTTGTCGTTCGGTCCCAGCGGTCATCAGTCAAGCCCCTCCCAGAAGTCTAGCGCAGCAGGGTCATCCAAATCATCCTCTACGTCTGAGAAATCATGGAGAGGGTCTTTGTCGTCGTACCACTCGGCTGCGACTCGCTCTCGGTCACTCGAGAGATGCCTCGTGAGATTCGTCGGCTCGTTCACGTCCTGCACGGCGATGGCGGCCGTTGCCTTCATCATCGCCTTGCCGAACGAAGAGTCCTCCTTGGTCGTCTCCATGTACCCAGCAATGTCGCCCTTGAGAAGGAGAGCTCGAGCTCTGTTGTGCCCCTGCTCAAGCAGCGATTGGAGAGCCTGGTCGACCTGGAAGATCTTCGTGACAGTGAAATTCTGTAGGATTTCGAGCAGTGAGCCCGAGCCAGTGAGCTTGTTCTTGAGCTCCTCCACCGCCGAGTAGACAGCGTTCACACGTGGAACCGTAGCGTCCACAAGAAGCACCGGGGACAGTAGTCGATCGAGGTGCTCGAGGTCCTCATCATCGAATGGGCTCAGGTTGTCGTCCCACTCCTGGAGCTCAGCGTCGAACTCTCTGTAGTTCAGGTAGGAGATCGACTGAATCTTGAACCCCTCCGTGGTGTCCAGGCTCAGCTGCGGATCCACCTGTGGGCTCACTCCCAGCACACCGGCTGAGGCATCAGAGACCGACGAGACGCTCGTGACCTCGGAGTTGGTGTCCAGGCGGTCAATCCTGTCGCCAACCTTGAGCAGCCTCTGTCTGAGGTCTGCTGGGACCCACCCTACTCTCGGATCATTGTACTCAATGGATACCTTCGAGACGCCTCCTCTGACTGCCCCTGTGGGGAGGCCAAGAACGCCTCGAGCTGGGTTTGACGCAGAGTCCTTCGCCTCTAGGAGACCGGTAGTCGAGGTGTCCAGCGACGTGATTTGCATGACCTCGTGGTAGACCACGATCTCGTGGAGGATAGAGGAGTCCTGCTGTCGAAGGTCTCTGTCGACCTTGATGTACAGCTGGTTGATGATGAATGACAGATCGATGATCTGGTATACGCCCCCGTTATCACCAGTCAACACACGCAGCTTGAGCTCGCTCTTGTCCGGCCAGTCTGTTGTTGGGTCCTCGGCGACGTCGTACACCATCCAATCATTGGAAATCAGATCTACTGTCGCACGGCGCTGTCTCGTGAGCTCCGTGTACACCATCTTCGCCTTAGCTTCAGCTGAGAAGGTGGTGTCCTCATTCAGGATGTTTGTGATCGCCCGGCCGTCTACGTCCTTCTGGCGATCCTCTTGTCCCTCATGGAATCCAAGCGTCTGGGCCCCCTTGAAGCTGGGCGTGCCAGTGTCGGGCTTGGGGGACCCGGGGTACATCCCATCTGTGACGATGGTCAGGATCGAACCCTCACCTTTCACAGTTGAGGTGAGGACGATGACCTGGCCATCGAGGGCAGCCGTGAAGCCAGAAGCCTGGCCGTTGATGTCGTTCATGACATCGGTGGCTGTGCGGACATAGCTCGTGCTCGGGTCTCCAGTCCAAGTGCCCTGAGTGAGCGTGATCGTCTCTTCCCCAACATCATCGTTTGGCTTGACCTTCAGCTCGTCGTTGGCGTCCCACCCAGGACTGAGGGCCGTGTAGCCAGTCGTGGAGCCGAACGGCGGCGTCTGCCCTCCGACCTCATAAGGGCCAAGGATAGCGTTGTCCCTACCCTCTACTACATGGACGTGGCGCTCTGAATATCTCACGGGCGGTGAGCCGTTGTCGTACTGGATCTCCACCCTCGTGTAGGTCGGCGTCGCCCCTGCAACCTCAGAAGCGCTCACGTTGGCTATGGCGTCGATAGCAGCAGCCACATTGCCGACCGTGGATCCGATCCCAGTTGGCAAGCTGATAGTCGTGCTCACCCCATCCACCACAATGTGGAACAGGCTGGGAGTTGTGAGCCCGAAGTTACCTCCAGGTGCGATCTCCCTGCTATAGATGTTTCTCGGTTGCTGGTCGCCAAAGATCTGGAACGGCCCGGACTTGGCGCCCTTCAGCTCTGCCGCCTTGATGCCCTCAACGAACGATGTGCTGCTCGTTGGCAACAGGTCAATGTCCAGGTCCGGTGTGTGATCATTCAGGGTGAGTGTGAGGTTCTGCGCAGCTGTGAGCTCAAGCGGGAAAGGAGCCGAGACCACACCACTGAGGACCGGCGCCGATCCAGTTCCACTGGCAGCAAGCCTGTACGTGGCAGCAGAGCCTTGACCCTGCTCGAGTTTCACACCGCCGGGCTCCGGAGCGTTGGTCATCGACGTGACCACGCTCTTGTTGCTCAGGACCTTCAGCAGCGCTTCTCTGGCGAGCTCTGTCCGCTCCGCCGGCGGGAGGTCCTTGAGTTGGTCATGCAGGTTGCTGAGCTGGGACTGAGCCCTCGATATCTGCGTCCTGGAGACCAGCGTCGAGAGTTCATCAAGGTCGAAGTCCTCGTAGGCTGTGAGGATATTCGAGACTCGCTTGAGCAGCTTGGTGTGTTGCTTCTTGAGAGAGTCGAAGTGGGTCACCGAGTCCTTGCGGGCCTGAGCCGCAGGTCTGACGATATCAGTGATGGCCTGCGAGCTCCCTCGAGGCGTGAACGTGAGCTTGGTGGCCGAGCCGAACGTCCTCTTCGAGCGCTCGATGGCCTTGAGGTACCTGCTGTACTCGGACTGCCCAATGCGGCCCGAGCGGCTGACAGCGTTGTCCAGGGCGGTCAGGGCTACGCTAGCCTCTGCGACTGAGCTCACATCCTTGATGGGCCTGTCAGGCTTCAGGAGGTCATCGACCGAGTCGAGGAGCTCGTCGAGGAGCTCGAGTTCATCGTTGACCACTTTCTGGAGTGCTTGAGAAGCTAAGAAGATCAGGTAGAAGACGGAGTCCGGCTCATAGAGCAGAGTGGAATTGACCAGCTCTCTGATCTCGTTGAATGAAGAGCTGGCGTCTCGTGGCCCAAGGACATCCCTTTTGAAGGAGACCGTTCCTTGAACAAGCTCTGAGACCGCCGCCTTGAGTTCATCACTGCTGTAACTCACCGAACCTTGCCCGTCCCGTGTCCATTCCTACCAAGCCTGTCGAGATCGTCCAATGTCAGGGACTTCACTCGCTCCCTAAGCCAGTCAGGATCCCATCCGAGGATACCACAGATACCCACGAAACTATAAAGCTGATCACCTGGATCATCGTTGGGCGCCAGCTTCGCTTCATACATCCAGTGGTGGACTTCGTCGTAGATCTTTCGGTACTTAGGCTTCTTGGCGTTTCGGTAGCGGACAATGTCTCTGATCGAGCGGACAATCAGACCCCGGGCCATGTTCTTGATGGCCTCGTCGTCGCTGTCCAGAACTGGCCACTCTTTCCGCACCGCTATCAAGAGACCGTCACCGAGAGCGGTGCGTAGGTGGTTGGCTCTTCGGGGATAGTCACGATGCTCTGGTCAGCTCGTTCAGCCGTGATCTCGGCTGTCCCAGCTGCGACGCCGACTACTCGGAGCTTTGAGTCAATCACCTGTACTGATGCGACACCAGAGTCCGAACTCTTGAAGAGCAGGTCCTCCTTGGATATGTCGACCACCTGGCCGTCAGTAGAGAGAACCGTGACATCGACGTCAACGACGTCATTGACGCTCAGGGTGAGTGGGTCAGGGCTGAACTCGATCGAAGTCACGACCGGGAACAGCAGCTCCACCAGGTTGACCGAAGGGGCGTCTGGGACCTTGATGCTGCGCAGATCCGTCTCGAAGCCCTGCATGAGGACCCCGTAGTCGGCCGTTCGGTATAGGTCGATCTGAAGGTACCCGTTGGCATCGGTTCTCGTTACCAGCTCTCCGCCTTGGAGCACGGCGTCCCCATCCACGATCATCGGCGACATAGGAGCCTGCGCATCGTTCTGGCACAGGCCTATGAAGTGAAGGTCAAGATTAGCCAGTGGGCGGCCCGACACATCCCTGAAAAAACCAGAAGCACGACACAGCCGAGGATCAGCTGCAACAGGGCGAGTAAAAGTCTGTCCACGGACTGTGAACCCGTTAGACGTAGGCGGTACGGTTCCGGGAGGTGAGTACACGGAAATGGCCTGCGGTGTCTTGCTATCATCTCCGAGTCCCCCATCGAACGCCACACCAGTCTTGCTCATTCTGATCGTGTAGTCGATCGGGGTCGGGTCATCGCCGTCAAGCGACACCTCAGCGTAGGCCTCTGCGCCAACGAGGGCCGAGTACTGTTGGGTCACGAAAGCGTCGGCGTTGTCGAAGAAGCGAACCAAGACCCCCACGAGCGGGTCTCCGAGCTCGTCGATGGTGTAGATGCGTACGGTCTCAACAGCCATCAGACCATCCCCAATCCGAGCTTGCCTGGCTTCAAGAGCCCAGCCGGGTGACTCTGCTCTTGCTGAGCCGCCTGGGTGATGTAGGCCGCCGTGGATGAGTCTCCGCCCATCATCATCGGGTTCATGCCGATCGACATGCCCAGCTGCGCCTTCGTCTGCTCACGCATGCGCTGGAGGTTCGCCTCCCTCGAGGCCTGCTCCTGTTCCATGTTCGCCTGGCCAGCGGCCATCGATGAAGCCTGCCGCTGCTCCACGTCAGCGGCCATGGCCCGGTGCTGCTTTACTGCACGGAACAGCACCGCCATTGAGACGACTGAGCCGACAGGGATCATAGCGTCCTCCTGACTGCGGCCGGTACGTCCGGGATCTGAATCTGGAACAAGTCGTCGGCCGCCGCCACAGCGTCGTTCACAGCGAACTCTGTCCCAGAGGATGGGACGGTGATGTGCCGGACGATGCTCGTCCCTGCGATGCTCACGACGACGTGTGACCCCTTCACCAACATCGTCTCAGCGTACCCAACCTGATCTGTAATGATCGTAACCTCACGGTCAGCAAGCAGGTACTCGCTGAACACCGCCGGCGGCACGTACTTGTTGTAGAAGGCCACCAGCCTGTCGGTTACTGGTCTGCCGTCCAGGGCAGCCAGCTTGACCGTAGCCTTGATGAGATCAGACGGCGGTAGCACGCTTCCCACGTCACCCTTCGACGCCGGGCCGAAGTCTGATACCTGATCATTCAGGCTGTTGAAGTACCGAACCTTGTAGTAGAAGTCAGGATCGCCGCTCTGATCGTCGTAGTAGTACGTGGCCACCCCAGCCTGAAGGGTGATGCGAGAGTCCTCCCCGTTGTCCTTCTGGTCTAGCGTGAAGCCTAACTCCGTAAGAGCGGTGCCGCCTGTGATCTCGAGAACGCTGGCAGTTCCGAGTGAGTCGCTCGTGAGACGAACAGCCCCGCCTTCCTCAGACGCCACCGCATCTGTCAGGTGGTCATTGATGAAGTCCACAGTATCGTCAGCGTTGATCGGGTCAGCGGTAACGAAGACGATCTCCTGCTCTGAGCCTTGGTCCACCTTGAGCTTCAACGTCAGCCCGTTCAGTGTGAAGTTCCCGGTCTCCGTTCCAAGAAGAGTGGCTGGGGCAGGGGCGGGCCCTGTGATCTCGGAGTAGGGCCCGAGCTCTCCAGCCTCCGACCTGTGAACCTGGATGAGGCCGAACAGACTCATCACGTTCGTCAGGTTGGTGACAGTGATCGTGAGCTTGATTACAGCCACTACTCGTCCTCCTCAGCCTTGGTGATCCTGGGAACTAGGTTCTCTGCCCCTACGATCGAAGGCTCATCTGCTCCAGTTTGCTGTTGCGGGCCCTCAGTGTCAACGATCCTGGGTACCACAGGCTCGGCGCCAACGATGGTCGGGGCTCCAGCCGGGCCCGCTGTCGTAGACGGTGACTCCACTTTGAGGGATGGGCGAACCTCTACGACAGACGTGATCGAAGGCGCAAGAGAGCTGATGATGTCCACCTCTCCTGGGTGGTGCCATCCGTGGGTCAAGATCGATAGGGCCGTAAATGCCATCAGTCCTTCACCATCACGTTCGTGCGCAGCTGGTTGGGCCCGTAGTGCAAAGCGCCGAGCGTGTACTCAGCAATGGTACCAGGTTCTCCCACACCGCCCTCGGTAGATGCCAGCGTGTTGGCCTTCGAGTCAAATACCCGAAGCCTGGCCGACTCCAACATCTTGGCCGAGTCGTACACGCATCTGTCGATCCTGGTGTTCTCCAGGTTGAGACCAAGCAGTCTGATGATCTGAGCCGCCAGGTCGTCCACATTGGACTGCATGACGAAGATCTGCTCAATCTCCCTTGTGTAGACCAGAGGTGTGAGCTCCACAGTGTGCGCTGGATCGGAGTATACGTTGAACAGCGCCGAGAACGTCCCTATGGCTGTGGGTGTCCAGCTGCCTTCATATCTTCCCTTTCCAAGGTCAACAAGGTCGACGGTGTCTTCGAGAGTAGCGCCGTCATAGATCTCCGCCTGAGGGTAGAGACCCGTCGTCCCGTTTTCTAGGACCATGGCCAGCTTCACTGCCTTGTTGACTGTCGCCGGGATGCTCATGTCACATGCAACTCGTAGGTACCCTCTTGTTCCGCCGCTGGAGTACGCTCTTCACTGTACGCTTTTCGTGGCGGGGCATACCTTCACATAGCTGATTGAACTCAAGCTCGTGTCCGTTCGACTCCTCAAGCTCCTCTTCGAGATTTTCGAGGGCCCGCTGCACTGGAGCGGTGTCAGCCTTGGTGCCGACCGCCTTGATGGATTCTACGAGCTGCTTGTTTTGCTGCACTCGCTGAGTCCGCTCGAACTCCACATCCTTGCTAAGCTCAGCAAGAAACCACACAGCTCCACCAGCCCCGACGATGACGGTGACCAAGATACCCATCAACCCGTAGAACATACGACGGGGGGCCTTCCTGATGTCTTGAACATCAGCCTCAGTTTGTGACTGGTCTTTTATGACAGAATCCAGCTTACCACGCTGCTCGATACCCTTCTGGATATCGGTCTCGATCTTCTGGCTGGCCTCACGCTGAGCGTCCTTCACCTCAGCAATGACGTCCACCTGGTAGCAGTCGTGGCCACGATCAACCTTGTCTTCGATCTTGGTGATGCGTTCTGTGGTCACGCTCATCTTGGTATCAAGCTGGATGACCTTGTCGCTTGTGGAATCGACCTTGGCTTTGATCTCTGGTATCTGCTCTGTATGTTTTGCGGACTTATTTACAGCCGATGCTATCTTCTCAATCGACCTCTGGAGCTCCGCTACATCAGTATCAGTCACACGATCCCCCTTCCGGGCTGATCTGGGCGGAGGAGTGACTCTGAGATCGTTTTTTGTGTTCCCCATGAGTCACCTGCCCTCACCGTTATTAGCCCTCGGTATTGGTGTCGAGCGAAGAGGTCGGCCAAGACAGAACTTCTCCACGATCGAGAGCCTCTCGCCAAGCGACTGCTGAAACTGATGGATCGTGTTTACATCAGCTATGACCTGCTTTAGCTGCTTCTCCATCACCTCTTGTCGCTCCTCAAGAGCAACCAGCTTGTCCCTGATCTCCTTCAGAAGGTCGAGGGTCATCTCTTGCATGTCAGTTCGTCCAGTATCCTCACCCGCCATCACACCACCCAGAAGTCGTCAGAGCTGGAACAGAACTCTTCGAGTGCCCCCGGAGTCGTCAGTTCAGAATCCAAACCCTCAGTACCAGTAACCCCCGCCGCTTTTATGAACCCTGCTGCAAACTCAGAGCATGAGAGCTTAGCAGTGTTCCTATGAATAATTCGGTTCAGCCACTCCCACCCAGTGGCCCGATGAAGAACGAGCAGCAGCCCGTTCCAGATGACGCCGTAGTCGTAGTCTGCATACAGCCTCGTGCCCGCCCACTGGAACCCCCTCTCCATGTTGGGCTTGCACTCGTAGACACGGCGAGTCGGGTACATCTCCTCGACCTGCTTCAACGGAACCTTCACGATCCCTTTGGGCCAGGCCTGAGCTACCCACCGACCTCCCCATATGCCAGACGGGTACTCGATCCAAGCATGAGACCACGGAGACTTGGTGGCCCAACGAATGAGCTTGGACAGCCACTTCTCGTTGGTTCCGAAGCCTATACAGATCATAGCCACGTCCTGAACATCATGTTGATCAGGGGTTTGTCCCCTGCTGTCTTCGCACAGTTATACGTCGTCAGGATTCTCAGAGCCGCCGGAAGAGTCGCTGTGCCCTCGGACACGACGACCACAACACCGCTCCCAGGGACTGGGCCTGCGCTACCAGCTGCCGCCCCTCGAGCAAGCGCCCTGTAGTCCACCCATCCACCCTCGCCGTCAGGGGCTTGGATGGCTACCCGCATAGTATCTCCGTTCGGCCCGGACTGGTGATTCGTGAGATAGATGTTGACGCCTTGAACATCCCTCTCCTCTGAAAACTGCACGGGGAACTCAGTGGCGCCGTTCAGATCAGCCTCGAACTCAGTCACGATGACCTGAAGGTTCTTCTTGCTGCTTCCAGTCGGCTCTAGGATGACCGGGGCCACAGCATCCTCCAGCGGCTCTCCGCTATGGGCGGCTATGAGCCCACCAGCTGGGGCCGACGTGTCCCCGTCGAGGATGGTCTTGTCTGCTGCTGGCAGAGCGTCCTTGAACCATATGTCGCAGACGTCGTCACTTGTAG
>Ga0207796_1000406_pt1 | contig 17721 bp, 16 predicted proteins | sample Pon1CUnioCityCA_6_FD_187274 | JGI IMG/M metagenome (GOLD analysis project Ga0207796, IMG submission 187274) | Marine sediment microbial community from Union City, CA, USA - Pond 1C Sediment 1 (SPAdes) | ecosystem: Environmental > Aquatic > Marine > Intertidal zone > Salt pond sediment ...
CGGGTGGGATAAGGCGTCATCTCTGGCACAGGTGTATCAAGCACCTCACCGGAATCAGTCGGTAGGATCATCGTCGGCTGCGTGGTTGGTGAACAGGCACCCAACAGCAATATTAGTATTATAAAGAAAATCGTAAGCTTTCGGTTCATCCTAAAATGGGGGCATATTGAAATTCTGCCGTAAAACTTGGTCGATGTATTATCAAAACCTCGTCTCATTGGTCACACAAGCATACTCCCTGGGGAGCAAAATGTCCAGTTGATAATGGAATTCCCATGGGTAAATTTTAATGAGTTGTCAAAAATTCAATAAATTATTCTTCTCGGGTTAATTGCGTGTCATAGGTCGCTGCGGTGTTAGCATAAATGATCTCATCACCCCTGATCAACCATCCCTTATAGGCGATCACACCAGCCTTCGCTGCCCATCCACTCAGTGTGAATGGCAGCGGACCGTCAGCAGGTACCCATTCTCCATTATAACGGCGCGCCAGGTGCACATGGGTTCCAGTTGACCGGCCCCCTTCACAAGAAGCGTGACCAATTCGATCACCAACCTCCACCCATTCACCCAAGGGAATGCGATCTTTTTCCGCAATATGCAGGTAAAGCAATGTCCAGCCTGTTTGTTCATAACCGTCATCATCCTGGTCAATGACCACTACCCCATTCCCCGACCGGATAATCCTTCCAGACATCGCGGCAACAACCCATGCAGCGGATTCATAACAACCGGTTTTATCGCTGGCTGGAGCAAAATCCAATGCCGCCCAGACATCCGCCGAACTCCAAGCCGCATGGGGTCCCCCGGTAAATGCCCAAACCTGATCAGGTTCAAAGGGCAGGATCAAATTCGGTTGAAGGGTATCAGGAGGGATCAGAGGTTCAACTTGCTGTGCACGCACCCAGGGATTGCCAAACATGCCTTCGTGTAATGTAAAGAAATTTTCCTCGCCGTAGAGCTGATAAAGCCAATCTTCATACTCATACAGGTAGGTGAATGCGTTCATCAAGCCAACAGTGCCAGCGTTCAATTGAGGTGCTAGGCGGAGAACCTGTCCGTCCGGGAAATTGATCACCAACCGCCGACCCTCTCGCCAGCCGTAATAGCCTTCCATGACCATGCTGGCAAACCAGGCAGATTGGAGATACAGCCCCTTTTTCATAGTGCTGACATACCCCAATGGATAGTCCATGGCAAACTCATCTTCTGCATCAGGGAAACCATAGACCCAACCGGATTTGAATTCCAGGAATGCCAGCAGCAACCTCGGGTTGACAGAATATTCTAAGGCAACGCGTGCAATGATATCTGCACCAGAAGTCCATTCTGTAGTCGCTAGATATTCACGATAGGTAGACAGATAACCACCGGCAGACTCCACAAACCCATCGATATCAAAGTCAATGGTTGAAGGAGAAAAGGTCACCTCACTATCCGGCAGCAGTTTTTGAGTTGAGCTTGTCTCCTCCAGGTTATTTGGTATGATCAATAGTTGACCGGGGGACAGGAGCCCTTTTCGATCAATCGGTTCTGGTGAAGTGATCTCATCCATATCGACGCCAAATCGCAAGCTTACCATGGGCAAGCTGTCCCCGGCAATCGTGTAGTAGAGGACCTGTGTATCCTCACTAGGTGGGACGACACGTCCCAGGGTGGGCAGCGCATGCACTGTCTGCTGTGAAACACGTTCCGTCGGTGTTGGCGTAGGAAGCGCTGACTCCACAACAATGGCTGTCGGTTCGACCGTGGGGGTGTAAGTATCCGCCAATCCTACACTTAATTTTGAATCGGGTGCAAGCACGGGATATACCAGGTTGCCGCATACAACCACCGCCAGAACAAAAGCAAGAATCACCAAAAGGCCTGTTCGCCTCAGGCGTCTTTTATAGTAGCGTTTTCTAGCGCTTGATGGCGTTGAGCGTTGAACGCCCATCCCAAGCCTCCAAAGTTAAATCACCATTGACCAAATAGCCATCGTACTCCACCCCATATCCTGCTGATTCCCAACCATCCATCACAAATGGAAGGTTCGTATCAGCAGGGATCCACTCACCATTATACCGTCGGGCAATATGCAGATGCGTTCCGGTGGAAAAACCGCCTTCGCAGGAGGGATGCCCAATGCGATCACCAGCTTCTAAGAATTCACCGGCTTTTACACGGTTCTCCCTGTCAATATGCATATAGAGGATAGACCAACCCGTTTGCCATATCCCATCGCCATCAAGGTCTTGTATCACTGCGCCGTGATCATCGTAAACTACTTCTCCAGGGGCTGAAGCTGTGACCCAGGCGGCACTTGGAAAACAACCTAAAGCATCCCCTGGTGGGGCAAAATCAAGGGCAGCCCAGCCAGACCCCGTGTCCCAACCACCGTGGGGACCCCCCGTGAAGGACCACACAACGCCATTCTCAAAGGGCAGTTGGAGATCGGGTTGGGAAAGCGATTCCGGCACCACCGGTTCCACAGCCACCGTGAAAGGATAGCCAAAAAAGTCATAGTATGTTGAAAAAATGCCTTCCTCTGAGATGGCTTTCTCCCATTTCTGACCGTGCTTCAGGTAACGCATCAAGTTCAGGACACCCGCCGTTCCCGGGTTAATGGTTGGCTCAACCTGGATTATGCTGCTGTCTGATAGAAGCCAGGCAGTAATGGCATTAATTTTCCAGAGATAATAGCCTTCATTGAGCAAATTCGCCGCCCAGGCGAGCTGCTTATATAATCCCTCGCGACCATTTTCATAATAGCGCAGAGGATAGATCAACGTCTCAGGATCAGGATCTGAATTGGTGACCCAACCACTTTGATACTCCAAAACTGTCAGCAATAAGCGAGGGTTAATCGAATAATTCACCGCAACACGCTCAACAATTTCACTCCCGTTCAGGTTGACTTCATCAACGACTTCGGAATATTCCAAGAGGAATCCGTCTTGCAATTGCACAAATTTCTCAACATCAAAAGCAGCATTGGACGGGCTGTTGATCAATTCAGAATCAGGGATTATTTTGAAACCGGGCGCGACTTTTTCATAAGAAGGCGGAGGGATCATCAAGCTCTGACCGACTTCGATCAGGTTGGGATTAATCAGCCCATTAAGTGCGGTAATTTCTGCAATAGAAACCTGGTACATACCCGCAATCTTCCTCAGGGTATCGCCTGCCTTAACGATATAATTAACCGTTTCCGTACGCTTTGTCGGGAGAACAATCGGTGCATTCGGCGTTGGGGTCATACCTAAAGGCGGAAATGTTGGCTCTTGTTCAACAAGCGGTTCTTCAGTTGCAGGAGAAATAACCTCTCCCTCGCCATCCAACCCTGAAACCTGCCAGGGTTCTGCATCTGGGCCTGGTTTATAGCAACTGCTCAAAAGGATCAGCCCTGATATGGATAAGAAAAACGCAATCTTTTTTATCAAGGTTTCAATCGTCCAATCCAGATAGGCAGTAGGTTTCTAAATAGTTTAATTCCTGATCTCTCAGACTTTCCGCTTCCAATCTTGCTCCTTCGCTGACTTCCAAAGCCTCTTCGAGGGCATTGACACCTTCAATCGACCAGTACCGGGGCAAAACCATCATTGGATCTGTCACGGTCATTTCCTCCTGGCCGAGAGGGATCCAATTGTATAATATCGGTCCCCTTGAAAAGACAGTAAAGCCAACCTTAAAGCCTGCCTCTTTGGCAATGAGAACGGCTTCTTGGGTAAAATTGCCCCCCGGCCAAATTAAGGCTTGAGGAATTGTTCCAAAATGTTCCTGGATTACTTCTATGGGTTTATAAATCTCTTCCTCAATCTCTTCAAGCGCTGTATAGTCCTGGATGTAAATGTGGTCATGTCCATGGGATTGGACATCCAGGTGTCCGGTTTCTGCCAAGCCCTCCATACGAGTCCAAAGCCCAGCATAGGTTGCATCCGTGGTTGGCCAGGCAAGGGTCAGGGTCCAATCATTTGCCTCGAGATAGGGCATAAAGAGTTCGGTTACCCCTGGGCGCCGGTCATCAAGGATCAGCAACATCGATCGTTGTGGTATTTTCTCATTATGATCGATAAACCCCACCAATTGTTCAGTAGTGATGGTCGAAAAGCCCAAATCTTTTGCCCTGTTCATGAAGTACTCAAAAAATTCCATAGAAATCGTCGTTGAATCAGTGATCACCCGTCCCGGCTTTGCAACCGAATGGAACATTATAGGTACAACAATCGTGCCAGGTGCGCTTTTTTGATCCCCCCAGCGATTTTCCAAATAACTACAGGGATCATCAAGATAGGCAATGGGTGAAATACCATCATTAAGAGCAGGATAATTAAATTGTGTGAGAGTTGGCGGCGTTGCCGTGGGAGTGGGTGTCGGTGTGGATGTTTGCGTTACTGTTGGAGAGGGTGTCTGGCTCGGAGGAGGTGTCGCAGTGGGCTGCAGATCGGATGTCGGGCTTTCATCTACCATCGCTAAGGAACTGTTCTCCCCTCCCGGATTCAGCGAAGCAGATGGGCTCACACAGGAGGATAACAATAAACTGAGAAATAACAATAAAAGAAAACGATACCGCATAACACCAGTCCAGGCGAAGGATTAAATCATCATCCTGATTATACCGAAACTTAGAATCCACAGATAGACCTTTAAATCTACTAAAAAATTATGTTAGAATTAAAACAATAAAAAGCCATCATCCATTAGAAAAAGGGAGAGGACGGAATGAAGAAATTGGTTTGGCCATTACTGGTTATTTTCTTTATCTTAGGAGGCTTAGCCGCCATCCTTATCGGACAGGTCGTCCTACCGCCTGAACCACGCCCCGAACCCGTTGATGCAATCAGTGAAAAGTGGAGTAATTCTGGCCACGCGGATAGGGAATCAGAATCCTTTGTCCACTGGGACGAAGACGAACCGCCAGAGGTGCCTCAAAACTGTGCCAAATGTCATAGTGCCTATGGGTATCTTGATTATCTGGGTGAGGATGGCAGTGCAGCCCAATCTGTAGACTCCGCGCACCCGGTGGGATCTGTGGTGACATGCAGTGTCTGCCACAACCCCTCTGCAAATGCCAAAGACGCCGCTTTTTTCCCGTCAGGCGCAACCATTGAAGATTTAGGACAAAATGCAAACTGTGCAGAGTGTCACCAGGGGACACGTGCCGGGACTGATGTGGTCAATGCTGTCGCCGACCTGCCTGAAGACGAGGTCAATGAAGAGCTAAGTTTTATCAATGTTCACTATAAAGTTGGTGGCGCTGTCCGCTACGGTAGCGAAGTTACGGTGGGTTATGAGTTTCCCGATCAAACCTATGTAGGATTTTATCCCCATGTCGAGGAATACCAGCTTTGCACAGACTGCCACGATGCACACGCGCTTACCATCACCCCCAGTGAATGCGCCGCCTGCCACCCCCAAGTCAGTGACCTAGGCGATTTGCGGAATGTTCGTATGGATACAACCCCCGACTTTGATGGGGATGGTGACACCGGGGAGGGCGTCCACGGGGAAATCGTGACGATTCACGATATGCTCTATGAACATATCCTGACCTATGCAAATGAGGTGATTGGACAACCTATCATCTATGCCAGCGCATTTCCCTATTGGTTCAATGACACCAATGGCAATGGTGAAGTAGATGAAGGTGAAGCCGTCTTTCCCAACCAGTACGCAAGTTGGACGCCGAGGCTGATCAAAGCCACCTATAATTACCATCTTGTTGTGGAGGATCCTGGCGGCTTTATGCACAATGCCCGTTACCTGATACAACTCATGTATGACACCATTGACAACCTAGGTGAAATGGTGACAGTGGATTTAGCTGACCTGATCCGCCCAGAATAAAACGAGAAAGAAAAATCCCCGGGGATTCATAATAACCGCGGGATCTCATAATGAATGATAAGAGACCGCTTATGAAGCAAAGCGGTCTCATTTTTTAAAAAGCAATTCTTAAAACAAAGAAATTTTACAAAAGTCCTGTCTGAATGGCGGCAAACACCAGCGCCAAAATCACGCACAACAGCACAGTAATAATAATCAACCAACGTTGGGCAATATGTTGAATATCCATGGATGCCTCCTTCTAAGCCATTTCGTATTGTTCAGAGAAAACATGGGTCGGCGGTACATCTAATTCTTTGAAACACCCCTCCACCGCCTTGATCATCGGCAGCGGTCCGCAGATGAAGAAAATCGCTGCTCTATAATCCTGAGGAAGGTGTCGGCGCATGATCTCTGTTGTGATAAATCCCGACTCCCCTTCCCAGTTCTCGGGTGGTTTCTCAAGGACGTGAACGAGGTTCATATCCAATTTTTCTTCCAAAGTGTCCAATTCCTCACGATAGATCACCGTATCCCATGTGGGATTTCCATAGAAAAATATGATGGGTCTTTGATCACCACGGTCAGCCAAAGTGCGCAGCATACTCATGATGGGAGCTGAGCCAATCCCACCAGCGATGAATACCATCTTTTTGCACTCGTGCTCATCCATGCTGAAGGTGCCGTAAGGCCCGTCAACATAGATGGTTTGGCCCATCTCTAAATGCTTTATCTGGTTGGTGAAATCCCCCAGCTCTTTAATCGTGAAGCCAATATAACGATCATCATGATCAGCATTCGTTGAAAAAGAGAAAGGGTTTTCTCTGAAGATAAAGGGAGATTCGGCTGTAAGCCAGGCAAACTGTCCAGCTTCAAAATCCATCCCTTCATGTCCATCCGGTTCCAGGTAGAGCGACCAGCACTGGCCGCGCTCTTCCTCAAGACGGGCAACTTTGTAAGGTTTCTTGATCAAGATGATCGGGCGAACCACACGGATATACAAGATAATCGCTGTCCAAATACCCGTCAATGTCAGCCAGATGATCTTTTGATGGGTTAATGACATGTAATAATTCACCTTGAACATGTGGTACAACGCCAGCCCAATAGCGAGAAATGACAGACCATCATGGATCCAGCGCCAAACGTCATACTTGAGCTTCATCATCTCGCGCCAAACCGAGCTGATCACCAAGAGGATCATTGCAACGATGGAGATCACTGCCGCCCGCGCTCGCCAAGGTGCCTGAATCAGATTGAGCAGTCGCAGGGTTTCAGGATTATTGATAAATAATAAAACGGGGTGCGCCAATGCAATTAAAAAGGTGAAAATAGATAAGCCGTGATGAAAGGTGTAGAGCGTATCCATGGGGAAGGCTTTGGTAAAAAATTTCAGCCGTGAGGTTGGGATGGTCTGCAGACCCAACAATGCCATCGCCAGGAAACCCAATGAAACAGAAACCTCTCTCAGAAACTCCCTGCCCTCTGGACGGGGCAGGATCATCAAGAGCACCAGGGGTAGAAATACAAGCAGAAAATAAAAGACAAGCCAAAGGAAGGTTTGGGTTTTTTTCTTCAAATTTCACGCCCTTTCTAAAAAAGAAATCATATCGAAATGAATTTAACCTAAACTTTATTAAATTTTACCAGAAAGTAGAAGAGGTTAAATGTCTCTTTTCTCAAGAATTGAGGGATCGATAAAATGACGGATTAACTGATCAAATAATTGAATCTGATAATAGATCCGAATCTAAATAATTCATTTTATCCCTGCAACTCATCTCATATGGTCTGGCATTTTGGTGCTCGACATCACTCTGGAAGTCTTATTCCCAAATGACTAACGCCTCCAGGAGGTTGACAAAAAGGATTTTTTAGATAGAATAAAGTCCACCTGCCGAAGTGGCGGAACTGGCAGACGCGCTACGTTCAGGGCGTAGTGAGCCTTGGGCTCATGAGGGTTCAAATCCCTCCTTCGGCATCCACCCCCAATGAGCCCATTGGGGGTTATTTTTTCTTAAAACGCCTTGGAATCAATAAATGGTACAATATTTGTAACTGTTTAGAAGTATATACTTATATGAAGATATTAACATGAAGAAAATCCTGAAAGATAAACGCGTCATTGTGGTCGTTTTGGTGATCGTCCTGGTATTTTTATTGATGGATTTCAACCAGCGGATGGTCCTGTTATCCTCTCTGCGCAGCCAGGAAAAAGAACTGTCAGAAAAATACGCCCAACTGGAATCAACCCGAGATGCACTGGAAGCGGAACTTGTCTACGCGAATTCGGACGATGCGGTTGAAAAGTGGGCTCGTGAACAGGCTGGGATGATCCAGGAAGGTGACATTCCAATTGTGCTGCTGCCCCCTTCGGATCCCATCATCCCGGAAGCACCTACCCAGGAAACAACGGTTGATGAAGTGGAAAAGTGGGAAATCTGGCAGGAACTTTTCTTTGGTAACTGATATCCCCACAATACCCTATTTATTGCTAGTAAATTTCGATAATATCCCAAGCTTAAGAAGTAAACCATTGCTTATAATGTTAGCACGCATCCTTTAAATGTCATTCATGGAGCAACCACCCATCCTTTCTCATTATCAAACCAGACAATTGACGGGTCATGACCTGCCCACATATATTAACCTTTCAATTGACCTGGGGCTTTCAACAATCTCTGCACAAAATATATCCACAGGCTGGCTGCTCCCTGACGGACAGGTTCTCACCCACTCGCAAATTAGCACCATTAATGAAGATGAAAATAGCTGCTTTCTTTTGGTCAATGGAATTTTGCAGAAAGTCGAAACCTTTTCAGAAACCACACAACGCTATTACAGCCTCATGCCGACATCTAGCGCACCAACCCTGCTGATTTCTGGCATCCCCATGCATCGGACCAAGGATATCAACCCCTGGGAGGATACAAAACGAAAAATCCAGGCTCTTGGTAAACCCTATGGATTGGTATTGGATACCACCACCGGTTTGGGTTACACCGCTATCCAAGCAGCACTTTCAGCAGAAGCTGTGATCACAGTAGAATTCGACCCCGCTGTTCTGGCAATCTGCCGTTTCAACCCCTGGTCGAAAGGATTGTTCACCAATCCGAAGATTCATAAATTGATTGGGGACAGCGCCGATATTGCGTACATCTTCCCGGACACAACCTTTCACGCCATAATCCATGACCCGCCCACCTTTAACCTGGCAGGGCAGCTCTATTCGGGCGCACTTTATCATCAATTCCACCGGATATTGACAGCCAATGGTGCTTTGTTTCACTATATTGGGAATCCCGACAGCCGCACAGGTGCCACCGTTGGCCGGGGTGTGGTTGAGCGCCTGCGTAAAGCAGGTTTCACGGTCAAACCCAAGGGAAAAGCCTTTGGCGTTTTGGCAAAAAAATCTCACCCCTGATCATTTCTCAACTACTGACCTGCAAATCAATCAACTATTCAGAATCAGTTATAATTTTTCACGTGATGGATATTAATGACTTAACACAACGCATGCATACATTCGTCAGGGAAAAGGGTTGGTATGGCGCAGACAGCCAACGCCCGCAAACACCCAAGAACCTGGCCATCTCGCTGACCATTGAGTCTGGTGAGGTGCTGGAACACTTCCAATGGCGGGAAAAAACGCCGAACCCTAATGAGCTGGCAGGCGAATTGGCGGATGTGTTCCTCTATCTCCTGCAGCTTGCCAGCGTTCTGGATATCGATCTTGAAAATGCAGTCTTGAAGAAGCTCAGGGTTAATGCCGATCGGCATTGGGATGAGCAAATTGATGAGCAAAAGGAAAATCATGAAAATTAGCATTTTTGGTGGTTCCAACCCCAAGCCCGGCTCAGAGGCGTATCAGGAAGCTTACTTGCTTGGTAAACTGATCGGTGAAGCTGGTATCACCATCCTGACTGGCGGCTATATGGGCACAATGGAAGCCGCATCACGCGGAGCCAGTGAGTCTGGTGGGTATGTCATCGGTGTGACCTGTGAGGAAATTGAATCCTGGCGTCCAGCCAGCCCAAACCCCTGGGTTGAGGAAGAATGGCGCTGTGAGACTCTGCGTGAACGGGCTTATACCATGGTTGAAAATTGTGATGTTGCCATCGCCCTGCCGGGCGGCGTGGGTACGCTTTTGGAGATCTGCCTGACATGGAACCAGCTCGCGATACAAGCCATCCCACCAAAGCCAATAATCCTGATTGGCAGCCAATGGCAAAAAATTATCGAGACCTTTTACAACGAATTAGGCGATTATATTGCCATGGAAAACCGTGAATATGTCGCCTTTGCACCAAATCCAGAGGATGCCTTTGAGCTTCTGACGCATTTTTTAAAGCTGTCAAAATGAAAATCTACACGAAAAGAAATGAACTAAAAAATGGATGAGAAAAAATTAACGCCGAAATCAGAGAATTTTTCAGAATGGTATAACCAGCTCGTTCAAAGAGCTGAATTAGCCGACTATGCACCGGTGCGCGGCTGTATGGTGGTGCGACCCTATGGCTGGGCCCTTTGGGAAAATATCCGCGATGCACTCGACAGCCGTTTCAAAGCAACCGGTCACGTGAATGCCGCCTTTCCGCTCTTCATCCCAATGTCCTTTTTGGAGAAGGAAAAAGCACATGTGGAAGGTTTCTCACCTGAATTGGCTGTGGTCACCATTGGCGGCGGATCCGAACTGGAAGAACCGCTAATCGTACGGCCTACTTCTGAGACAATTATCGGGCATATGTATGCCAAGTGGATTCAATCCTATCGCGACCTGCCGGTTTTGATCAACCAATGGGGCAATGTCGTGCGCTGGGAGATGCGCACACGCCTCTTCTTACGTACCCTGGAATTCTATTGGCAGGAAGGCCATACCGCTCACGCTACAGCTGAGGAAGCGGAAGAAGAAACACTGCAAATGTTGGATATCTACTCAGACTTTGCCCATAACGAAGCAGCAGTCCCTGTGATCCCCGGGCGTAAAAGCGAGCGTGAAAAATTCGCCGGCGCGGTTCGATCCTACACAATTGAAGGGATGATGGGGGATGGCAAAGCCTTACAAGCCGGCACCAGCCACAACCTGGGACAAAATTTTGCCAAAGCCTTTGATATTCAATATCTGGATGAGAACAACACCCTCCAACATTGCTGGACGACATCCTGGGGTCTTTCAACCCGCTTTATTGGGGCGATTATCATGACCCATGGGGATGACCAGGGCTTGGTGCTGCCGCCGCGCTTAGCGCCCATTCAGATCGTCATTGTCCCAATTTTCCGGAAGGAAGAAGAACAGGAAAAAGTCATGGCAGTCGTTGACAGGATCAAGGACGAATTAAGCGCCTTCCGGGTCAAGGTAGACGATCGCACAGAGGTCACACCCGGATTCAAATTTAATGAGTGGGAAATGCGCGGCGTCCCCCTGCGGCTTGAAATAGGACCAAAGGATGTCGCAAAAAACAGTGTCGCACTGGCACGCCGGGATATACCCGGTCGCGAAGGCAAATCATTCGTCCCCCAGGAGGGCATCGCCCAAACCGTTGGTGACTTGCTCGAAAACATCCAGGCAAATATGCTGTCAAAAGCCACGCAATTCCGAGATGAGCATATCTTTGAGCCCAGCAACTACGATGAGTTCAAAGAAGTCATTCAGAATGACGGCTGGTGTTATAGTTGGTGGAAACCCAACGCAGAAAATGAAGACCGTATCAAAGAGGACACCAAAGCCACCCTGCGTTGTTTCCCTTTGGACCAGCCCAATGAGCGAGGAAAATGTATTTTCAGTGGTGAAGAAACCTCATTAAAAGCCTATTTCGCCAAAGCTTATTAATAAAATAAGCCATCCAGGAGGCACCTTTCATCTAATGCCTCCTGGAAGGCAAATTCCTAGTGACCATATCGCCTATGAAAAATAATGCCCGCAGTTAATCCCGTAAAATTACGGTTCCAGATTGCAGATGTCATCGAATTTTTTGATACCCCAAAAGCCTTTCACCGCGAGCTGGAGAATCTTTTCGGCTTTTATGAATATCGTACGCTGCGTAAAGGTGGAACCATCCAATCTGAGCCGATGATCCCCTCATTTCACCTTCCCAATCCTGTGCTTCGTCAATTGAAATTAGATGTAAAATCACTGATTATATCAAACCCACAAAACTCCTTCGCCTTATGCGATGAATTATGGCAATCCCAATATTATGAAATTCGCCAGGTGGCGATTCACATCTTGGGTACAGTGTCTGCTCAAGAGCCCAAACCCATCCTAGACCGTCTCGAAGCGTGGCTCAAACCAGATCTAGACCCCTTTCTCAAATCAGAGCTGCTAGCTAATGGAACCAAATCATTCCTGTCTGAATTCCCGGAAAAATGGGATAGCTTTCTCACCAAGTATTTAGATCATGACAATCCAAGGATGAAAGCCCTTGGGTTACAGGGTTTCAGTGAACCTCTCAAACAGAAGACTTACAGCAACCTGCCAACCATCTTCAGAAATATCAGCCCCATCATCCAGGAGCCCGAATTTGAGCTGGTGACCGCTTTGCGTGATTTGTTTGAAGCCCTGATCGAACACTCCCCCCAGGAGACGGCCTTTTTCCTCAGGCAAAATCTATCGGTTACCGATTCATCCCTCACCCATCGGCTTGTAAAACAATGCCTGCCGCTATTCCCGAAGACAACCCAAGAACAGCTCAAAGAGGTATTGATGTAGGATTTCAAGAATCCTGTGAAGACTTGCTTTTAGTGATGCGCCCCAAAGGTGAAACAACAACCGGCAGTCCTAATTCCGGCTCAGACCAAACAGTATGTCCATCCTCCCATATTTCAACCAGGATGTGATCCCTCAAAGAAGCTTGAACCATCCGTTCTGCTGCCTTCTGAACCACGAGGAAAACTGTTTCTGAGGGCGTTGAAAGTTGAATAATTTCTACGGCGGATAGACCGACAAGTTCATCAACACTCAACCCTGAACCAAAATCTCTCATACCCATCTTAACATCTACCCGGCTTTCCATTTGACATGAGTCATCACATCACCTTTACCATCTGCGAGTTTAGCAATTAATTTCCAGAAGATTGAAGGTAGGTCAATCTTATCACCAATTACTGGCACCAGCGAATTAACGATAACTTATCAAACAAAAAAAATCCCGTGGATCCTGATGAGATCCCCGGGATTGTCTAATTCAGAGACGCCTTTCTCAGAACATCTCAAAAAACTAAGTGCTTACTAGAAAAGATGAAAAGCTGCAATTATCGGCGCAAACAGTGATGACACCAGTGACATGACTGTGATCAGGGTGTTCAAGGACGGTCCTGCAGTATCTTTGAAAGGATCCCCAACAGTATCACCGACCACACCAGCTTTATGGGCATCAGAACCCGGACCGCCGAATTTTCCCGTCTCAATATACTTTTTGGCATTGTCCCACAAGCCGCCGGCATTTGCCATAAGCAAAGCAAAAATCACACCGGTGAAGATTGAACCGCCAAGGAAGCCGCCCAAAGCATTAGGTCCAAGAACGAACCCGATCAACAGCGGTAAGCCCACCGCCAGGAAAGCGGGCAATACCAGTGATGACAGGGCGCCTTGGGCTGCCAAACCCACACAGGTTTCATAATCCGGTTTTTCGGTACCAGCCAGAATTCCAGGAATTTCACGAAACTGCCTTCTGATCTCTTCAATCATTAGGAATGCATTCTTGGTCACTGAAAGCATGGTCAGGGCGCTGAATAGGGGTGGTGTCATCGCCCCTAAGAACACACCTGCCACAACAATCGGGTCGCGCAAGCTCATGTTGACCTCTACACCAGCCGCAGTCACAACCTCGGCGTAGGCCGCAAATAAGGCTAACACCGTCAGAGCGGCAGCGCTGATGCTGAAACCCTTTGTGATCGCCTTTGCTGTATTCCCGGCAGCATCCAGGGTATCAGTCGTCTCAATCACCTCAGTTTCCATCCCCGCCATTTCTGCAATACCACGGGCATTATCGACGATCGGACCATAGGCGTCTGCTGAGACGATCATACCGCTGATCGACAACATACCAACTGCACTGATGCCGATCCCATAGATCCCGGGCAAACCGCTCATCGAGGCAAAATAATAAGATAACAGGGTTGCCAAAGCAATGCCAATGATCGAAGGGACAATACTCACCAGACCGTAACTGAAACCAGTAATAATATTGATGGCTGCGCCCGATTCCGAAACGCGCGCCGTCTCGTAAACAGGCTTTCGGTCTTCAGAGGTGAAATAATCCGAAGTAAACCCGATAATAACGCCAGTGATCAAGCCGGTCAGGGTTGCCCAGAGGACACCAATGTTGATATCGCTCAATAAAACCAATGCCAAGACCATCGCAGCAAAGAAGATGGTCGTGATAATCGTCCCAAAATTCAACGCAGGTCCGGGCTTTCCATTCTTACCCACACGAACAAATTGGATCCCTAATAACGAAGCGACAATGCCCAGCGTACACAAAATCAGCGGCAGAACAATATAAGTTATGGATAGCGATGCCGCAGATGCTCCCAGGAGCATCACCGCTACGGTCGATGCAACATAACTGTCAAAGATATCGGCGCCCATACCAGCCACATCACCAACATTGTCCCCAACATTGTCTGCCACAACAGCAGGATTGCGTGGATCATCTTCAGGGATTCCCACTTCCACCTTGCCGACAAGATCTGCAGCGATATCTGCCGTTTTCGTGTAAATGCCGCCGCCTGCCTTGGCGAGTAATGCCAGGGCTGACGCCCCAAAGCTGAATCCCAGAACGACCTCGGCATCACCAGTGAGTAAAAAGATCGTGCTCATGCCCAAAACAGCCAAGCCGACCATGGCTAGGCCCATCACAGAACCGGCATAGAATGACAGGCGAAAGGCTTTATTCAGGGAATCATTAGCTGCTGTGGCTGTGCGAACATTGGCTTCTACAGCAATACCCATGCCCATATAGCCAGCAACCGCTGAACAAAGGGCACCCACAATAAATGCCAGCGCCATGCGAATGCCATTCACTGGGGCTACACTGACCTCACCCTCAGAAATCTCAGTAAGATCAAAGCTGAAAACAACAGCAATGATGAAGCCCAGGATGACAGCAACAATCGTCAGGGCAAGATACAGCCGTTTTAAGTACGTTTGTGCCCCTTCGCGAATCCAGGAAGCGACCTCCTGGGCTTTTTCGCTGCCCGGGTCCTGGCGTTTAACCCAGAAAAACAAAAAGAGTGCCGCACCAATTGAAATCAGGCTTGCACCCAAACTAATATAAAGCCAAACTTGTTCCATTATTACTCCTCAAAAATACAATTCTTATCGGTTAGAATAAAATAATCTTCTAAATTAATTTCTACATATTTGCAGAACGCCACCATCGGTAGTTGGTTTCTTTCAATACTTCACTGGTTGGCATGGGATAGTACACAATATCCGATTCGTTGCCCACATAAAAGCCATTTTTTATGGTTCTGTAAGCAAAAGTTGCTGGACTAGCGCGATCCACCATTTTTGTTGCCACAGGTTTGGTCTTCAGGTCTTTGAGAACCTCTCTTAGATGGTCCATATTTGAATAGGGCAAATCACCGACCTCACCCATTTCCGGGTTATCTGCCAGCTCTCCCAAACGGAGCTCGGCAAAGGCGATTGCAGGAAGCGTCACCAAAGAAGTGGGGTTGCGCACAATCAGATCATAAAATTCCATGGGATTTAAACGACTGGCCACCAAGGGACTCACCGGCACAATCTCCTTATAAAGATGCAATCCCCCATCCATAGCCGGTGTCTCAGGGCTGGCATCCAGGCCAAGGGTGCGGCCATCTTGTGTTACCAGGTAGAGTTTGCCCAAAGCAGAAGTATCAACATGTTCCAGCACACGGTACACGCTGATATAAATTGAGGCTTTCGGTGTGCCATCCTCATGCGGGACGCAGCGAGCGATTCCTTCTTCAATCCTGAAATACTTGCTGCGAAAATCAGGATCGACTTCTAAAAACATTGCCTGACCGCTGGACTTCTTCTTTGACCCCACTGCATAATAATTGCCAAATTCCTCGGGGCTGAGCATTGACGCAATCAGCGCTTCGGGGACAAGGGATAAATATAAATGAACTGTCACTGTTTACCTCCTGGAAAATGAATTGGTCCAGATGGAAGCGCCATCCGGAGAAAAATCACAAAAATCAACCTATTATACCATTGCTTGGTTTGCATTCTCCAAAATTTTTCCGCCAATGGAAGTCCCCCCTGGATAAAACAGAGGGGACTCTTAGGAGGAGAAAAGTTAAGACTCAAAAGTAAGTTTGTTTAATCAAACGAAACCTTCGGTAAATTCTTCCGGATTTCTTCGGGTGTGATTTCCAGGGCATCATCAATCAAGTCACCCTGGTTATAAGCATCATACGCAGCCAAATCCAAAAGGCCGTGACCGGAAAAGTTGAAAAGGATCACCCGTTCTTCACCTTTTTCTTTGGCATCCAGAGCCTCATCAATCGCTGCGCGGATGGCATGGGCTGTTTCTGGGGCTGGTATGATTCCCTCGGCTTGTGCGAATTGTATAGCTGCTTCAAAGGTCCCAAGTTGGGGAACCGCAACTGCCTCAATAAGACCGGCATCGTATAACATGCAAATTTGAGGTGCCATGCCGTGATAGCGTAACCCGCCAGCGTGGATCGGGGCTGGGATAAAATCATGCCCCAAAGTGAACATCTTGAGAATGGGTGCCATTTTCGCCGTATCCCCATAATCGAAGGCATATAAACCCTTTGTGAGGGTAGGAGTCGCCTTCGGCTCTACAGCAACCAACCTGGTATTTTTCCCTTCTGCCAGTTTTTTATGCAGGAAGGGGAAAGCACACCCACCAAAGTTAGAGCCGCCACCCACACAACCAATCACCACATCAGGATATTCATCTGCAAGCTCCATTTGCTTGAGGCATTCCTCTCCAATGACTGTCTGGTGTAAGAGCACATGATTTAAAACAGAGCCCAAGCTGTACTTCTTCTGACCCTCAGACTTTACAGCTGCCTCAACGGCTTCAGAAATGGCAATTCCCAGGGATCCAGGGCTGTCTGGATGCTCTTCAAGATAACTGCTCCCATAGTTTGTATGAGGTGAAGGGCTGGGATAAACCTCAGAACCAAAGGTCTGCATAATGATCCGGCGATAGGGTTTTTGTTCATAGGAAGCTTTGACCATATAGACTTCCAGGTGCATATCAAAGAAATTACAGGCGATCGCCAAAGCAGATCCCCACTGACCTGCGCCCGTTTCGGTAGTCAAGCATTTTGTGCCGTCAATTTTGTTGTAATAAGCCTGGGCAACAGAAGTATTGCATTTATGACTTCCCGAAATTGAGGCACCTTCATATTTATAATAAATATGCGCTGGTGTTCCTAAGGCTTTTTCCAAGCGTCGGGCACGGATCAGGGGCGTTGGCCGCCAAAGTTTGTAGATCTCGCGCACTTCCTCGGGGATATCAATAAACCGATCTGTTGCCATTTCCTGTTCAATCAAGGACATCGGGAAAATGACATTCAGGAACTCCGGTGTGATAGGTTCCTTGGTCTGCGGATTGAGCACCGGTGTCGGCGGCACCGGCATATCTGCACTGATGTTGTACCACTGCTTGGGGAGATCAGTTTCGTTGAGTAGGAATTTGTATTGCTCGTTTGACATTTTGCTACCTCCAGGTAATCGTTTAGTGAGTTGATCGTTTGCCAGAGTAATGGGAGAAAGCGAAATTAAAAAGCGCTCATCCCAGATTGGGACGAACGCTATTTGTCCGTGGTGCCACCCAGCTTAGGCTTCCTGTAAACAAAAAACCTGTTGATGATGCAACAGGAAAAGGCCAGCCTCACTCATTACTCGGGTACAGGGGAAATCCCTTTATACCCTTCACCCTGATAACGGCG
>Ga0207796_1000408_pt1 | contig 17691 bp, 13 predicted proteins | sample Pon1CUnioCityCA_6_FD_187274 | JGI IMG/M metagenome (GOLD analysis project Ga0207796, IMG submission 187274) | Marine sediment microbial community from Union City, CA, USA - Pond 1C Sediment 1 (SPAdes) | ecosystem: Environmental > Aquatic > Marine > Intertidal zone > Salt pond sediment ...
TGCCCTCCGGGGCCAGCAGCCACTTGTGGGCGTCGGCCATCACGAAATCGGCACGGCATCGGCGCACGTCCAAGGGCAGGGCGCCCAGGTGCTGGATCGCGTCGATGCAGAAAAGAATGCCTCGGCGATGCAACGCGTCCCCCAGCACATCGAGGTCGATCCTGACCCCGGTCGCGAACTGCACCGCGCTGCAGGCGAGCAGTGCGGTGTCGCCATCGCATGCGTCGAGCAGGGCCTGTTCCGGCGCCTGCGTCGGCAACGGGACCTCCCGCAGTTCCAGGCCGAAACGATGGGCTGCCATCCACCACACGACCCGGTTAGAGGGAAATTCGTCGCGCGGAATCACGATGTTGGCGCCCGCAGGCCACTGCAGACCGAAAGCCACCATCGACAGCGCCTCGGAAGTGTTCTTCACGAAGGCGATGTCGTCCGGCGTCTCCGCTCCGATCAGCGCCCGCGCGAGTTCCCGCGTTTCGCGCTCGATGCGCAGCCAGCTCTCGTAACGCCGGGATCCACTGACGAGGTTCTCCTGCGCGAATGCGGTCACCGCCTGCGCGGTTCGCAGCGGCCAGGGTCCGACCGCGGCGTGGTTCAGATGAATGATGCCGTCCTGCGGAAATTCCGGGTGCATTGTAGCTCCTCGTGATCCGCAACAAGCCTGTCAGATCGGGGGCAAAGGTCAACCCCGGGCCGCAAACGCGGGACCGCCTTGGAAGGGTTGCCGCAAGGAGTGAGGCCTGTTACCGTCGCCCACCCATTGGGCGCAAAGTCATTGGGCACCATAACGGTTGCAGGGCGCTTCGCCCGGACGCAGCCGCGTTCCGCCGCGTGCGCGGACTTCACCCGTTACTGTCAGGAGCGACTCGATGAGTTCAGTCATCCGGCTTTTCCGCGACCCGGCCGGGGGTCGTGTCGAATCACGTGATTTCAAGGTTTTCAACGAACGGAGCCTCGATCGGATCGCGGCCTTCTCGCGCCTTCCCGAAAGGATGCGCTTCGACATGCGCGTGGTGGCCAGCGTGCTGCCGTTTCGCGTCAACGAGTACGTGATCGAGGAACTCATCGACTGGTCGCGCATCCCGGAGGACCCGATCTTCCAGCTCACGTTTCCGCAGCGCGGGATGCTGGAGCCCGAGGCCTTCGAGCGCATGGCGCAGCTGCACCGGGCGGGTGCCGACCGATCGCAGATCGCGCTGCTCGCCTCAGAACTGCGCCAGGGACTCAATCCCCATCCCGCCGGCCAACTCGAATTCAACCGCCCGCGTGGCGACGACGGCCGAATCATCGATGGACTCCAGCACAAGTACCGGGAAACGGTTCTGTTCTTTCCCAGTCAGGGCCAGACCTGCCACAGCTACTGCACATTCTGCTTCCGGTGGGCCCAGTTCGTGGGGGACAAGGAACTGCGCATCGCCTCGAACCAGGCCAGCGAAATGCTGGCCTATCTCCGGGCCCATCCAGAGGTGTCCGATCTGCTGATCACCGGTGGCGATCCCATGGTGATGAAGACCCGGAACCTGGCCCAGTACCTGGAACCCCTGCTGGCACCGGAGTACGCGTCGATCCGCAACATCCGCATCGGGACCAAGGCGCTGACCTTCTGGCCGTACCGCTTCGTCACGGATGCCGACGCGGACGATCTGCTGCGGCTGCTCGAACGGCTGGTATCCGCCGGGAAGAACGTGGCGATCATGGCGCACTACAACCACTGGCGTGAACTCGACACGCCGGTGGCACACGCGGCGATCCGCCGGTTGCGCGAGACGGGGGCGACCCTGCGCTCACAGGGCCCGCTCCTCGCGCACATCAACGACGATCCGAACGTCTGGGCGCGCCTCTGGCAAGAACAGGTCAGTCTGGGGATCCACCCGTACTACATGTTCGTGGAGCGCGACACCGGCGCCCGCCACTATTTCGAGGTACCGCTGGTGCGGGCCTGGCAAATCTATCGCGACGCACTGCGCGGCGTGTCCGGTCTCGCGCGCACGGCCCGGGGGCCATCGATGAGCGCCGCTCCGGGCAAGGTGGAGATTCAGGGAGTCACCGAGTTCCGTGGCGAAAAGCTGTTGGCGCTCCGTTTCGTCCAGGCGCGCAACCCGCAGTGGGTGCAGAAACCGTTCTTCGCGCAATACGATCCCGAGGCGACCTGGCTGGACCAGCTGCGACCGCCCAGCGGGGAAGAGCGCTTTTTCTTCGAGGACGGTCCGGTGACGGCCTGAGGTTTTCGGTGCCCCCGTTTGGGGGTTGCTACACTAGCGGGATGAACGACTCCCGGACACTGAAGCAGCGCGATCTGGCGGCTCTCTGGCACCCCTGCACCCAGATGAAGGACTACGGGGAGGACGGAACCCTGCCACTGCTGGCAATCCGGCGAGGGCAGGGCGTCTGGCTGGAGGATTTCGAAGGCAACCGTTACCTGGATGCGATCAGTTCCTGGTGGGTGAATCTGTTCGGTCATGCCCATCCGGGGATCAATGCGGCGATCCGGGATCAGCTCGAGCAGCTGGAACACGTGATCCTGGCCGGCTGCACGCACGAACCGGTCGTTCAACTATCGGAAAGACTGATCAAGCTCACCCCCGAGGGCCTCGACCGGGTGTTCTTCGCCGACAACGGCAGTGCCGCGGTCGAGGTGGCGCTCAAGATGAGCTTCCACTACTGGAAGAACCGCGGTCACCCCGAAAAGACCCGCTTCATCTGTCTTTCCAACGGCTATCACGGCGAAACGCTGGGGGCGTTGGCGGTGGGGGCGGTCGAACTCTACCGGGCCACCTACGCGCCCCTGATGATGCCGGTGCTCACGGTACCTTCGCCGGACTGCTTCGACCGCGGACCGGACGAGACCTGCGCCGACGTCGCGCGCCGCCAGTTCGCGCACATGGAACGGGCCCTGGCGGAGCACGGGCACGAAACCTGTGCGGTCATCGTCGAGCCGCTGGTGCAATGCGCCGGTGGCATGCGCATGTACGACCCCGAATACCTGCGCCTGTTGCGGGAAGCCTGCGACCGCCACGGGGTGCACCTGATCGCCGACGAGATCGCCGTGGGCTTCGGACGTACGGGTACGCTCTTCGCCTGCGAGCAGGGTCCGATCCGTCCCGATTTCCTGTGCCTTTCCAAGGGCCTGACCGGCGGGTACCTGCCGCTCGCCGTCGTCTTGACCACGAACGAGGTCTACGGCGCGTTTTACGACGATTACGAGAAGCTGAACGCCTTCCTGCACTCGCATTCGTATACCGGCAATCCGTTGGCCTGCAGCGCCGCGTTGGCCACGCTGGACATCTTTGCGAACGAGCCGGTGCTGGAACGGAACGCGCGTCTCGCCGCGCACATGAAGACCGCGCTGGCGCCGTTGCAGGAACACCCGCACGTCGCCGAGGTCCGCCAGACGGGCATGATCGCCGCGGTGGAACTCGTGGAGAACAAGACCGCGCGCACGCCGTTCCCCTGGCAGGAACGTCGCGGCATGCACATCTATCGGCATGGCCTCACGCGCGGAGCCCTGCTGCGCCCGCTCGGCAACGTCGCTTATCTCATGCCGCCCTACGTGATCACCGAGGAAGAGATCGATTTGCTCGTCGAGGTGATGGCCGAGGGTATCGACCGCGCCACGGGGATATGAAGAAGGACTGGAACCGCTCCGCGTCCGCCGGGAACCGGGACGCGTGCCGGTGATCCTCCGGGAGACCTGACCATGGACCTCGAGTCGCTCCTTCCGGTCATCGTGGTGCTGATGATGGCCATCGTGGGCACGGAGATTTCGAAGGCCCAACTGACCGCCTCCTTGCGAATGCGGCGGGCGCTCCTCGGGGGGACCCTCGGTCAGCTGCTGCTCCTGCCGGTTCTGGCGGTGCTGGTGGTCTGGCTGCTGAACCCGCCTCCGGTTCTGGCGGGCGGGCTCCTTCTCGTCGCCGTGAGCCCGGGCGGGGTTCTGTCCAACTACTACTGTTCCGTTGCTCGCCTGAACGTCGCGTTCTCGATCACGTTGACGACGGTGTCAGGGTTCGTCGCACTCGTGGCAATGCCCCTTCTGTTCGCGGCCGTCGTTCCGGCGGCGCTCGGCGTCGAGGCATTCGGTGTGCCGGTGGGCGACATGACGTTACGCCTTCTGCTGTTCCTGTTGCTGCCGGTCGCTGTCGGGATGACACTCCGGCATTTTTTTCCGGCGGCCATCGAAGGCGGTGGTCGGTGGCTCCGGGCGTCCGGTCTTGTCCTGCTCGCGCTCTTCCTGGGGCTGGTGTTCCTCGAACAGCGGGATGCGGTGGCGGCGATGTTCGGCGACGCCGTGCGGGTCACGGTGGCTTTCACGGTGCTGGCGCTCGTTGCAGGCTGGCTCAGCGGGAGCTTCCTGCGGCTGAATCGAACCGACCGTGCCGTTCTTGCGATCGAGTTCGGCGTGCGCAATGTCGGCATCGCCGCGCTACTTGCGCTGGCGACTTTCCAGCAACCGGAGTTTGCCGCCTTCGGAGCCCTGTTCGTGCTGCTCCAGGCGCCGGTTCTGATCCTCGCGCTGCTGTTGCGCAGGCATACACCGCGCATCCCCGCGCCGGGTCCTCGTGTCGGCTGAGCGCCGGGCGGTGGCAAGGCGTCAGTTGGACACGACCTCCGACTCGACCACCAGATCCAGCACGTAGATCGGCCCCACCGGCGCCCCGGGTCCGGCAGAGGGCTCGAAGCGCTTCACGCGCAACACGTTGCGGATTCCGGACTCGTGCCGGTAACCCTCGATGTCGGCGGTGAAGGGCTGCCACTCGGAGGGCGTGCCCGCCCGCAGTCCCTGCTCGTCGAAACCAATCTCGCGCACCTGCAGGCACAGTCCGTCCGCTCGCACCGATTCCTCGCACGCCGTTGCTTGCGCGGCGACTTCCAGGAAGACCGTGGTCGGGGCACCGAACCGCGCCTCGGGGGTGAGTGTTCCGGTCAGCATCAGCGCATCACCGGCCGCCGTGAGCAGCACCAGCGTCGGCTGCGCACCCCTGACCAGGACCGTCTCCAGCGGTTCGGCCAGCAGCGCCGCGAGCGTCGCATCGGCCTCCATCAGCGGCGCGGCACAGGCCATCATCGTGCTGATCGCGCCCGTGACCTCAAGCCTGTCGTCGGCATCGAGCGCGAATGCGGCCCGTAACCCGTTGCAGCCGCCCTGCGCGTGCACCCGCGATTCGGCGAAGCGGAACTCGAAAAATCGCTCCGGATCCGGAAACAGTGCATCGATGCGCTCGTTGGCCGCGTCGGTCGCGTCGACGAGCCGCCAGCGATGGTTCTCGAGCACGACTTCACGGTCCTGCAGGGTGCCTGGCCCGGCCGGCGGCGACTGCACGAGCGTGGCGTCGGCCCGGTCCCACGCCGGTTGCGCCTGCCCGGCTTCCAATAGCAGGAGGCGACCCTCGCCCACGGCGAAGCGCTGTGCATCCGCGCCGTCGCCAAGCACGATGGAGTTGCCATCGGCCTCCCAGGCGAACGTCCCCCGTGCGGACGACGGCGCTGCGTCGCGCACGAGCCGTCGGGTCACCATTTCGAACCCGCCATCGGGTTCGAGGATCAGCTGCGTGTGAATACCCGCGCAGTCCGCGCAGGAAAGCAGACCCTCGTACTTCCCCGCCCAATCGAGTGAAATGCGGCTCGTATGCATGTCGACGACCGGGGCAGGACCCGTCTCCGCGGGTGGCGTCATGGGAGGATCAGGGGTCTTTTCCGATTGGCAGCCCACGAGGGCGGCCACGAACAGACCCAGCAGAAGGTAGCGCATTTTCGTCAGACTCCTTTTGGGCAACACCACGGATTCGCGCCAGCGCGCGCCGGGTCTGCAAACTGTCTAAAACGCGAAGCCGAGGCCGAGGTAAGGACCGCTCGCGCTGATATCCCAGACGACACCGTCATCCTCGTAGTCCCAATACACGTAACGGTATCCGGCCTTGGCCGTAAGGCGGTCGTTCAGGGCCCAGTTTGCGCCTGCGACGAGCTGGTACGTGAGGTCCGAGCCACCTGCACCCACATCGGCGTATCCCAGTAGCGACCAGCGATCCGAAACCGGGTGAATCACCTTCGCGCCCACGACCGCATCGATCCAGTCGTCGGAGCCGCTGAAATTGAAGCCCGCGCCGGGTGGCACGAGCGGGGGATCGGTGGCGATCTTTACGTCGAGGTCCAGGCTCAGCCTCGTGTAACGCAATGCGCCAACGAGGTCGACCTGCGTCCGGTCATCCAGGATGCGATACATCACGGAGGGCTGCAGGACGGTTACGGACGACGAAACGTCCACCGTGCCACTCGCCGAAACCTGCCCCTGGGGTCCGGTCGCGGTTTTCGAGGCCTGGTTTCCGACTTCGAAGTAGATGCCCTCGAACCCGAAGGTCCACGGACCTTTCTCCGCGGTCAACAATCCCATCAGGCCGAGATCGAGGTTGTCCCAGATATCGCTGAAGGACGCATCGACGTCCGCCTGGATGCCTCGAGCCCCGGCAGTCCCGTTCAGCCCCGAGGCAAAGAGATACGGCGTGACCTCGAAGTTCCAGCCTGCCTGGTCTGCTGTTGCGGATTGGATGGCCCCGCTGCCGAGGCCGATTACCAGGACGAGTGCGCGGCTGTGCCCCTTCAAGTCTATGGCTCTCATCTTTTTTGTTCTCCCGGTCGGTGGGGTGCAAGACGTACGTATGCTCATCGAATTTCGCGATAGCATACACATCTTGCATAGCTTCCTGCCAACCCCTCGGGCGGGTGCGGAACCGATGCTGGAAGGATGTGGTGAGGGCAGAGCCCTACAGGGCCGGCTGGATTCCCTGCAGCACCGCGTCTGTCAGCACCCGGTTCTTTGGCTCGATCTCTTGCTCGATCCGCCGAACGAGTTCGGTGAACGCCTCGGCAGCAGGCGACAGGCTGCGTGACGCGATAAAGATGAACCCATAATTCAGACGCAGCCACGAAGCGCGGAAAGGGACCACCGCAAGCTCGCCGCTCCGCAGCCAGGGTTCGACCTGAACGGGGGTTGCCGATCCGAAGGCGTCGCTATTGGCCACCAGTGTGCGCACGGCGCTCAGGTCTTCTACCAGGATCGGAGGGATCAGGTCGCCAGTGGCCTCGTCGACGTGGCAGTTGCGCGGAAACAGGTGCGCCACGCGAGGCGGAATCGGAACACCGGCAAACGGATACCGATCCAGGTCTTCCGCCGAGATCGTATCCTGGGCCAGCAGCGGATGCCCCGCCCTGCAGAAAAACACCAACTCATGGTGACCTACCGGTTCCACGCGTAGACCCGGCGCGTCCGTCAACTGGCTGATTTCGCCCAAACCGATGTCGGCCTCACGGTCCCGAACCACCCGCTCCACATCGCGCCAGTTCCGAAGCTGCACACGAAGTTGCAATCCCGGATGGACCTTCGAGAGCTCAGCCAGCGCGAGGTTGCCGGACATCTCGGCCGGATACACGCCCATGGCAACGGACAAGCCCCCGACGTCCAGACCCTTCAAGAGCTTCATTTCGCGCTCGAGTTCGGCAGCCTCGGTCACGATGGTCTCGGCCCGCCGGAGCAAGGCGTCGCCAAAAGCAGTCGGGGTAACCTCCGTAGTCTGCCGATCAAACAGCAGAACACCGAGCGACTCCTCAAGATTCTGGATGCTGCGGGAGAGCGCCGGCTGCGAGATGTGCTGGTCAGCGGCGGCGCGTCGAAAACTGCCGTAGCGCCAGACCGAGAGGGCGTGCCTGAGTTGCCGAAGCTTCAAATGCATGCATAAAGGGTATCAGTGTGGGCCTAATAACGCATTAGACATGCCGACCGCCTCTACGAATACTCGATGATGGTTTTTCAAGTTGGAGGGATCACCATGCAACACAAGATGCGGAAACTTGCGGTCGCCACGTTGATCGCGGCCACAGCGATCGGTCTCCCGGCTGCCGGAATGGCCGATACCGCACCTGGCGCCGACTCCGGCTTGTCACACTTCGACCCGAAGGGCAAACCCCCGTCGCAATTCACGATCGAGATCCTGAACGAGGCGCGCGAGAACCTCCCGTTCTCGGATACCCGGGATTTCGATGAGAACCGCAAGGGCCTCATCGCGCCGATGCAGCAACGGCAAATTCCGGCGGATGCCGGCCATGTCGCCTGGGACATGGACCAGTACAACTTCATCGATGCGCAGGATGACTTCGACAGCATCCACCCTTCGCTGCTCCGCATCGCGCAGCTGAACCAGAATTATGGCCTCTATGAAGTCACACCGGGGATCTACCAGGTCCGCGGCCTCGATCTCTCCCAGATCACCTTCATCCGCGGCGAGACCGGCTGGATTGCCTATGACGTGCTGGTGAGCCGGGAGACTGCACAGGCCGCCTGGGAACTGTTCCAGGAGCATGTCGGCGAGGGCCTGCCGATCAGCGTGGTGATTTTCTCGCACACCCATGGCGACCACTGGGGCGGGGTGCGGGGCCTGATCACGGACGAAGATGTGGCGTCTGGACGGGTCGAGGTGATCGCCCCCGACGGGTTCATGCAGCACCTCGTGTCCGAGAACGTGTTCGCGGGCAACGCGATGAACCGGCGCCTGTTCTACCAGTACGGCATGCTGCTTCCGCGTAACCCTTATGGTTACGTCACACAAGGCTTGGGACACGGGGTTTCAAACGGATCCGTGGGCCTGATCGCGCCGACGCTGGAAATCAAGGAGCCGATCGAGGAACTGATGGTCGACGGGGTGCGGATGATCTTCCAGCTGACCCCGGACACCGAGGCGCCGGTGGAGATGAACACCTATCTCCCGGAGCTGAAGGCGTTGTGGATGGCCGAGAACGTGATGCAAGGAATGCACAACATCTACACCCTGCGCGGCGCGCCGGTGCGCGATGCCCTCAACTGGTCGAAATACATCAACGAGTCCCTGTACCTGTTCGGCCAGGAAGCCGAGGTGATGTTCGCTTCGCACCACTGGCCGCGCTGGGGCAACGAGCGCATACAGGAAGTGCTGCGCGCCGCGCGTGATGCCTATGCGCACCTGAACAACCAGGTTCTCCACCATGCCAACCAGGGTGTGACCATCAACCAGATCCACAATGTCTACGAGGTTCCGCATACGCTGCAGCAGACCTGGTCTACCCGGGATTACCATGGCTCACACCAGAACAACGCTCGCGGCGTGATTCAGCGCTTCCTGGGTTACTGGGACTCCAACCCCGCCAACCTGATCCCGCTGTCGCCTGAGGATTCGGGGCCGCTGTACGTGGAAATGATGGGCGGTGCCGAGCGGGTCATGGCTCGCGGCAGGGAGCTGATCAATGAGGGCAAGTACCTGCACGCCACCGAGATCCTGAACCGGCTGGTTCAGGGCGAGCCGAACAACCAGGCTGGCAAAGACCTGCTCGCGGATGCGTTCGAACAGATCGGTTACCAGAAGGAAAACCCCGGCCTGCGCAACAGCTTCCTCACGGCCGCCTACGAACTACGCAACGGCATCCCGGCCTCGGCGATTCCGAGCACCAGCAGCGCCGACGTCATCCGGGTGATGACCACCGGCCAGTTCCTCGACTTCCTGGCGATCCGCATGGACGGCCGCCAGACGCGGGGGATGCAGTACGCCATCAACCTGGTCACGCCGGACAACGGGGAGAAGTACGCGGTCGAGCTGAACAACGAGACCCTGACCAACATCCAGGGTTTCCAGCTGCTGAATCCGGACCTGACCCTGACCATCAACCGCTCCGACCTGGAGCAGGTAATGATGGGCCAGAAGACGCTGATGGCGATGATCGAGGACGGCACCGCGCAAGTGGAGGGCGATCCGACGATCATGGCCAGAATCGGCGCCGCGATGGTCACCTTCGATCCGCGCTTCCCGATCATGCCCGGCACCCAACTTCGCGCGACGGAAATACCGGCGGTGGACCCCTATGCCGTGGAGTTCGGGGAACCGATTCCGGAGTAAGAGTCAAGCCGGCCGGCCCATCCGACGCGAGTCGAATGGGCCGAAGCGGTCCTTGTCCCGTAATTTACCTTTTTAACGTCAATTGCACATATCCGTGCAATGTTCCGGGGACCCATCGTACAAGATTCAGGGCAGAGGCGACTCTCGGCGACACCGACACGGGTCGTTCTGCATCGATCTCATCTTTACCGGTGTTGCAGACCCCATGAAGAAACGACCATCGAATGGAGACACACCCATGCGCTTCCTGTTGACTGCGGCCGCGATCATCGCGCTGGTTCCCGCCGCCGTGGCCGCCGATGTGAAATACCAGGTGCGGGACACGGCGGATCTCGTTGACGTCTGTGATACCGGCACCCGCGCTCCGGACATCACGACCGCGCTGGCCTTCTGCCATGGTTTCCTGACCGGCTCGGCGCATTTCTACTACGCGGCGATTCCCGAGCAGTCCCGTTTCGCCTGTGCGCCGGACCCGGCGCCGAGTCGATCCGATGTGATGAGCGCGTTCGTGACATGGGCGAGAGCAAACCCGCAATACATGTCCGAGCCGGCCGTGGAGTCCTTGTTCCGTTATCTCGCGGAGACCTACCCCTGCCCGTGAGGCGGGGCGGGAATCCAGGCAACCGATTGGGAGTGATAGCCATGCGTGCGACACGAATGTTTATAGCCATCCTCGGTACGGCCGTCCTGCTCGCGGGCTGCGCCGGCATGACAGACCAGGAACAGCGGATGGCCACCGGTGCCACCATTGGCGGAGCGGCGGTCGGCGTGGCCACCGGGAGCTGGGGCTGGGCGGCGGTCGGTGCCGCAGCAGGCGCAGGAGCCGGATATCTGATCGAGGCCCAGCGCCAGCGCGAGCAGGACGCCTTCCGGCGCGGGGTCGAGGAAGGCCGCGTCCAGTAGAGCAGTCGCATTCGGGCACATGGCCTGCTTTACCAGACACGTTTTCTGATGAATCGATCAGAACGAAGTGAGAAACCAATGAACAAGAGGCAAGCCCTAGCGATCATTGCCGCGGCCATGATGTGGAACCCGATTGCGTCGGCAGGCGAGGCCGAGCAGGATCTGGCCCGGCAGCTCACGAATCCAGTGGCCGCCCTGATCAGCGTCCCCTTGCAGCTGAACTACAACAGCGACATCGGGCCCGCCGACGACGGGCGGCAATGGGTACTCAACGTCCAGCCGGTGATCCCGTTTTCGCTGAACGAAGACTGGAACCTGATCTCGCGGACGATCCTGCCGATCGTGGGGCAGCAGGACATATTCCCAGGCGCGGGAAGCCAGAGTGGCCTTGGCGACACGGTACAAAGCCTCTTTTTCTCTCCCGCTGCCCCAACCGCCGGCGGCTGGATCTGGGGAGCCGGCCCCGTGCTCCTGCTGCCGACCGGAACCGACGATCTGCTGACCACCGACAAGTGGGGCGTCGGGCCTACGGCGGTCGCACTGCGGCAACAGGGCCCCTGGACCAGCGGCATATTGGGGAACCACATCTGGTCGGTGGCGGGTGACAGCGACCGTCGGGACATCAGCACCACATTCCTGCAACCCTTCCTGTCGTACACGACCCCGACAGCGTGGACGTACACCTTGCAGTCCGAGAGCACCTACGACTGGGAGACCAGCGATTGGCAGGTTCCGATCCGGGGAGTCATCACGAAGGTCACCCGGATTGGCAACCAACTGGTGAGCCTCGGCGGCGGGGTGAATTATTGGTTGGAGAGTGCCGATAACGGTCCGGAGGGATGGGGCTTGCGCCTGACCCTGACACTGCTCTTTCCAAGGTGAGCGGGTTGCCGACTACCCCTCCGGTCGTTTGAGCCTGTGAAGCCGGGCACAATATCGCGGACGACGATGGCGCAGAGGCCGCCCCGAACGGCCTACCGATGAACAGAATACTTCTCGCGACAGGCATTTTCGTGGCTGCGCTTTCGGTGGGCGGCTGCGCGTCCCTGGGCGAGGGAGTGGGGCGCGCCGTCTTTTCCCAGTTTGACGGGAATCCCGAAGTCGACACCCGCGCCTGTGAGATTCAGGGCGCTTCATTCGACGGCATCCTGTTCGCACTTCAGGCACAGGACGGGCAGAGCCTGATCGGGGATATCCCGGCTTCAGAGCGTTCCCTGGTCAAGGTGATGATCGTACACGGCATCGGATCCCACCACCCGGGGTATTCGGGCAGGACCGTCGCCAATCTGGCCACGGTACTCGGTCTGAACGTCGTCTCGCCCCAGATCAAATCCATCGAGCTGACGGACCCGGACTTTCCGGGCGGGTCGATCGGCACGCTGACTGCGCAGCGTTTCACCGACGAAACACGTGTCCGCGAGTTGCTCGTCTACGAGCTGACCTGGTCCCGCATCAGCGACCAGGCACGCGCAAACCTGCGCTTCGACAACAGCCAGACCCACGCCCGCAACCGCGCGCCTTTGAACCAGCTGGGCAAGACCTTCGTCAATGACGTTCTGGTCGACCCACTGGTGTACGTGGGTGTGGGGCGCGAAAAGATCCTGACCGCGATGCGCCAGGCCATGTGCTGGGCCTACAGCACGGACTGGGATCAGTTTCCGAGTGCTCCGATAGCGTGCGGGCAGGGCGATCCCGGATACGGAAGCCGGCTCCCGGTGGATCGGTTCTTTTTCGTGACCCACAGCCTGGGCAGCCGGATCGTCCTCGACGCGCTCGAAACGACCGCCGAAGGACTGTATGCGCAGCTGGGCTCGGATACCGAGACGCCCCTATTCCTCACGAACCTTCGGAATCACACGGTGACCGTGTTCATGCTGGCGAACCAGCTCCCACTGCTTCAGGCCGGTTTCGCTCCGGTGCCGGTTACCGGCCAGATCGCCGACTATTGCACGCCCGGCGGCCCCCTGTACGAACGCAGGATCGTCACCCAGACCCGCGTCATTGCCTTCAGCGACCCCAACGACCTGCTGAGTTACCCGATTCCGGACGACTTCGTGCAATACGGCATCGACTCGCGGCTCTGCCCGACGGTGGTGAACGCGTCCCTGAACATCGCGCGAACCTCACGTCTGTTCGCCCGTGACGGCTTCGCCAACCCGCTGGTCGCGCATACGGCCTATAACGATGACGCACGCGTGATCGGCTTGATCACGGGCGGGCTCGGTCGAGCGGAGACACCACCGGTAGTGACCGAACGTTGCAGCTGGCTGCGGGCGGAGGAAGCGTTGCGCTGAAGGCCAGATACCCTATGCTGTAGGCCATGAGCCCGTTACCTTTCCTGCGGCGTCATCGTTCCGCGCTCCTCATCCTTTTGGTGGCGCTGCTGCTTGCGCTCTGGATCACCAGCGGGGTCATGACCCGGGCACCGCCGAGCCCCGAGATTCGCGCGGAGCCCACGACCCCCACCGTGGCCGTGCGCAACAGCCGGGCCGTGCCGGTCGAGAGACTCCTGACCCTGCAGGGCGAAGTGTTGCCCGAGCATCTGGTGACCGTGCGTGCCGAAACCGACGGCCGCATCGTCGAGCTGCCCGTCGAACTTGGGGAGGCCGTGGAAACCGGCACGGTGATCGCGCGGATCGGCATGGCCGATCGAGCGGCGCGCCTCCGCCGGGCCGAGGCCGCCGTGAAAGGGCGTGAAACCGACTTCCGTGGCGCCGAACAACTGGCCCAGGAGGGTTACCAGGCGCAGTTGCGTGTGGATACGGCGCGCGCGGAACTCGAAGCCGCGAGGGCCGACCTGGAATCCGTCCGTCTCGATATCCAGCGCACCCGTGTCGAAGCGCCGATTGCAGGGGTTGTCGATCGCCGCCACGTGGACATCGGGGACTACGTTTCGGTGGGTGACGAGCTGGCTGAGATTTTAGAAAACAATCCATTAAAGGCCATTGTTCAAGTGCCGCAACATTCGGTTCACCGAGTACACGCGGGTGAAACCGCTCGCGTCACTTTTCCCGGATCCGAGGTTCGCGAAGGCGTGGTCCGCCATGTCTCGGCCCGTGCGGACAGTGCAACCCGGACCTTCCGTGTCGAAATCGAGGTCCCGAACCCGGACCGTAACCTGCCTTCCGGGAGCAGTGTCGAGGTCCGGATTCCGGTGGAGGAGGTCAGGGCGCACCGGATTTCCCCGGCGCTCGTTACGCTGGATGAGGACGGGCGGCTGGGCATCAAGACCGTGGATGCAGAGGACCGCGTGGAATTCCGGGCCGTCGAACCCATACGCGCCGACAGCGACGGAATCTGGGTGTCGGGTCTGCCCGAAACCGTTCGGATCATCACCGTCGGGCAGGGCTTCGTGAACGCGGGCGAACGCGTTCACGTGGTCTCCGAGGACTCCGGCACGGACGCATGAGCGCGCTGATCCAGGCGGCCATTGAACGCAGCCGGACAGTGCTTCTGTTTCTGCTGCTGATCCTGACGGCCGGCGGCCTGGCCTACGTGAACGTGCCCAAGGAGGCGGCGCCCGATGTCGATATTCCGATTTTCTTCGTGTCGGTGACGTATTCCGGCATCTCCCCCGAGGACAGCGAGCGGCTGCTGGTGCGGCCCCTCGAGCGGGAGCTGCAACCGGTGGCCGGGCTCAAGGAGCTGACGTCTCGGGCGGGCGAAGGCTTCGCACTGCTGAGGCTCGACTTCGAGGCCGGCTACGACAACCGGCAGGCGATGGCCGACGTGCGGGAAAAAGTGGACCTGGCCCGGGGCCAGCTCCCCAGTGGTACCGACGAACCGCAGGTCATGGAGGTCGACCTCTCGATGTTCCCGGTCCTGGTGACCACGCTGTCCGGTCCGGTACCGGAACGCACGCTGGTGCGTATCGCCCGCGACCTGCGCGACCGCCTGGAAGCGCTTCCGGGTGTGCTGGAAGTGCAGATCGGCGGCGATCGGGAAGACGTGCTCGAGGTGGTCGCGGACCCGCTCGTGATGGAAACCTACCGGATTCCCTACCAGCAGCTGATCGAGGCGATCGATCGCAACAACCGGCTCGTGGCGGCCGGGGCGATGGATACCGGCGCCGGACGCGTCACCCTGAAGCTTCCGGGCGTGATCGAGTCGCTCGAGGACGTGCTGGAGCTGCCGGTCAAGGTCGAGAACGGCACGGTGGTGACCTTCGGCGACGTCGCCACGGGCCGGCGGGGATTCAAGGATCCGGAGGGATTCGCCCGGATCAACGGCCAGCCCGGCGTCGCGCTCGAAATACGCAAGCGTGCCGGGGCGAATATCCTCGACACGGTGGAGCAGGCCAAGGCGGTGATTGCCGCTGCGCAGAGCGATTGGCCGGAGACGGTGCGGGTCGACCATCTCCAGGACATGGCGGAGGACGTGCGCGACCTGCTGGGGGATCTGGAGAACAACGTGATCACCGCAGTCGTGCTGGTGATGCTGACCATCGTCGCCGCGCTGGGTGGCCGTTCCTCGTGGCTCGTGGGCCTCGCCATTCCCGGCGCCTTTCTCGGCGGCATCCTGGCGATTCAGATGCTCGGGTACACGCTCAATATCGTGGTGCTGTTCTCGCTCATCCTGGTGGTCGGATTGCTGGTGGACGGCGCCATCATCGTGGTCGAACAGGCCGATCGCTACCTCGCCGAGGGCATGCCGCGACACGAAGCCTTCGGGCGCGCCGCGATCCGAATGGCCTGGCCGGTGATCGCTTCCACCGCCACCACGCTGGTGGTGTTCCTGCCGATGCTCTTCTGGCCGGGGATGATCGGGGAATTCATGTTCTTTCTGCCCGCGACGGTGCTCGTGACGTTGGGGGCGTCGCTGTTGATGGCGCTGATCTTCGTCCCGGTCCTCGGCAGCCTGGTCGGGGCCCGGGATGCCAGCCGTCCGGAACAGGTGCAGCGGATTCTCGCAGCCGAGCAGGGGGACTTCTCCGGGCTGGACGGATTCACCGCACGGTACGTCCGTTTTCTGCAGCGGCTGGTGGCCCACCCCGGACAGACGCTTGCGATCGCCGTCCTCCTGACGGTCGGGATTTATGCCGCCTACTCCCAGTTCGGTCGGGGGCTGGAATTCTTTCCCCACGTGGAACCGCGTTTCGTGCAGGTACAGGTCCAGGCCCGCGGGGACCTGTCGGTATGGGAAGCCGACCAGCTCGTGCGTTCGGTTGAACAGCGCATGCTGGCGGTTCCCGAGGTCCACACGGTGTATGCGCGAACCATCGGGGTGCCCCGAACGCGGCTGCTTTCCGACTACGCGGAAGACGTGATCGGCATGATTCAGCTCGAGCTCGTGGACTGGCGTCTGCGACCGCCGGCCGAAGATATTCTCGAGCGGCTTCGTGCCGACACTGCGGATCTGCCCGGTATCCTGCTGCAGTTCCGGGAACAGGAGGGCGGGCCGCAGATGGGCAAGCCCATCCAGATCGAGCTCTCCGGACCCGACCCGAAGACGCTTGCGGAGGAGATCACCCGGCTGCGCGGGTTGATGAATGCCCTTGGCGGCTTCGTCGACGTCGAGGATGACCGCTCCATCCCCGGCGTGGAGCTTCGCGTCGAGGTGCAGCACCGCGAGGCCGCCCGCTACGGCGCGGACATCGGTCTGCTCGGAAACGCGGTCCAGATGGTGACCCAGGGTATCCGGCTCGGCGGCTATCGGCCCGACGACGCGGACGAGGAGGTGGATATCCGCGTACGGTTCCCGTTCGACGAGCGCAACCTCGCGCAGCTCGTGAACCTGCGGGTGCCCACGGTCTTCGGCCTGGTCCCGATAAACAACTTCGTGGAATTCAAACCGGCTCCGAAAACCGGCATCATCAAGCGCGTCGACGGCCAGCGGACGCTCACGCTGACGGCCGATGCGGCGCCGGGCTATCTGGTGGACCAGCAGGTGCGGCGTCTCCAGGAGGCGCTGGCCGCCGAACCTCCTCCCGAAGCAGTGCAGGTTCGGTTCCGGGGACAGACGGAAGAGCAGGCGGAGGCGATCGGGTTCCTCGCGCTGGCGTTCTCGCTTTCGCTGTTCCTGATGTTTTTGATTCTCGTCACCCAGTTCAACAGTCTGTACCAGGCGCTGCTCGTGCTTTCCGCGATCGTGTTTTCCACCGCCGGGGTCTTGCTGGGGTTGATGCTGCGCCAGGAACCGTTCGGAATCGTGATGAGCGGGGTCGGCGTGATTGCGCTGGCGGGGATCGTTGTGAACAACAACATCGTGCTGATCGACACCTTCAACACGCTCCGGCGCCAGGGACTGGGCGCGGTGGATGCCGCGTTGCGGACCGGAGCCCAACGGCTGCGCCCGGTATTGCTCACCACGATCACGACCATCCTGGGCCTGATGCCGATGGTGCTGGCGATCACGGTCGACTTCGTGGGGCGGGACTTCAGCGTCGGGGCGCCCTCGACCCAGTACTGGGTGCAGCTCGCCACGGCCATCTCGGGCGGCCTGCTGATCGCGACCCCCCTGACCCTGCTGCTCACGCCCACGCTCCTGGTGTGGGGCGCTGGCCGCACGGCGCCACGCACGGCGCGGTCGCTTTCGGAACCACGTCCGCCGGCTTATGATACGGGCGTTCCGGCTGGCGCCTCGCGCACCTCACAGGAGAGTAGATGATGGGAACCCGGCGGCATCCGCATACATGGATCGTGCTTCTGGTTCCCTTGCTGGCGGCCTTGGCAGGCTGTGACGGCCCCGGACGGGACATCCCGACCCTAGAGGGGCCACCGCCTTCGGTCACCGTGGTCCAGGTCGAGAGCGAGCCGGTCACCGAAACGGCCCGTTTCGTGGGACGCGTCGTGGCTGCCGAGCGGGTGGAGCTCCTGGCCCGAGTGCCCGGGTTTCTGAGGGAGACCGGTTTTGTGGAGGGGCAGAAAGTCGCCGTCGG
>Ga0207796_1000409_pt1 | contig 17675 bp, 10 predicted proteins | sample Pon1CUnioCityCA_6_FD_187274 | JGI IMG/M metagenome (GOLD analysis project Ga0207796, IMG submission 187274) | Marine sediment microbial community from Union City, CA, USA - Pond 1C Sediment 1 (SPAdes) | ecosystem: Environmental > Aquatic > Marine > Intertidal zone > Salt pond sediment ...
GGCGGGGACTGGGTAGTTCACGTTGAGCGTGATGCCCACCTCGGCCCCAGGGCTGTTCCGGCGCAGGACGTCCACCGCCCAGCCGTGGGAGAGCAATAAGTGGTGAGCGACGCACAGCGCCGTGGCTAGATCTTGTTCGCCGGGTGCATGGCTGCCGTGGAGGTGGGCGGTGTAGGCCGTGACCGCAGGCTCGTTGTGGGTGATCCAATGCCTAACCCGGTCACCTAAACGACGGCTCAGCACGTCGGCATAATCGACAAATGCCTCGGCCGTCGACCGCACCGACCAGCCGCCCTCATCCTGCAGGGCCTGGGGCAGGTCCCAGTGGTAGAGCGTCACAAAGGGCTCGATCCCTGATTCGAGCAGCCCGTCCACCAACCAGTCGTAGAAGTCGAGGCCGGCCGGGTTAATCGCACCCCGTCCAGCGGGCAAGATGCGCGGCCACGAGACGGAGAAGCGATAGGCCTGCAGGCCCAGCATCTCCATCAGTGCCACGTCCTCCCTCCAGCGGTGGTAGTGATCGCAGGCCACGTCGCCCGTATCGCCGTTCTCGATACGACCTGGTGTGTGGGAAAAGCGGTCCCAGATCGACTCGCCCTTCCCATCCTCGTTCCAGGCCCCTTCGATCTGGTAGGACGAGGTCGCAGCCCCCCAAACAAAGCCAGCAGGGAAAGTCAACGTTTCAGTCACTGTCAGTCTCCTTGGTCGTTGATCATGATCCGGTCCCCGTGTATTGGTTCACGCCCCTGTTCCACACGAAATAGGCCAGGGCAAAGGACCCAATCCCCACCACCGGGGAGAAATAGGTCAGCACAGGCACCTCGCCAGGCCGTAGGAAGAGTTGAGATGGATAGAAGGCCACAAAGCCAATGGGGATCAGGTAAGTAAAGAGAAAACGGAAAAAGCCGTCGAAAATCGTCATTGGATAGGGAGAGAAATCGCGAATCTTGATCGCCAGATCCATCACGGGAAACGAACCAATGATCCAGAACGTCGCGCAGGCGGCAATAGTCAAAATGGAGATCGCCACCAAGGAAGAGCTGAAGAGCGCAATGCCCAACAAGAACACGCGCCAAAGGTTCCACGACAGCCCCAAGCGCTGCGAGGCATAGATCAGCATGGATACGCCCAGCGCCAATTTGACCCACCCCTTGATATCGATCATATCGGACATATAGTAGAACATGATGTTGATGGGCCGCAGATAGTATTTGATGAATGTACCCTCAACAACGTGAAAGCGCAATTGCCAGATGTGGTCGAAGAAGAGCTGCAGCGGCACCACCGAGAGGAGATAGAAGGCATACATGAAGAGGATCTCGTTGAAGCTCCAACCAACCAAGTCGGGGATCGAGCGAAACAAGACCCAGAAGACGAGGACCGTGGCGACGCTGCTGAAGGCCATGCCCACTGAGCTGATGAGGAAGTCGGCCCGGTACTGCATGCGGGATTTGACATATTGGGAGGTGATGAGCAAGTAGAGCCGTGCGTAACGAAGGAGTGATCGCATGCGCTAACCCCCGCTCACCGTCAGGACGCGGCTCGCCCGCGTGAAGAAGAAACGCCCAAGAACGAACAGGATAAGAACCCACGCGGCCTGCGTTCCCAGCAACGCAGCACAGTCCTTCACCCCCAGATCGGGCGAGGTGAGCACCGTCAGCGGGACGTGGTATATGGCCTGGAACGGCAGAAAGCGCAAAAGCCGCTGTGCCACATCGGGGAAGAACTGGAGGGGCACCAATGCGCCCGAGAGCAACGTCGTGATGATCTCTTTGGTCGTGCTGATCCCCCATATCGATTCCGTATAGAAGGAGGTCAAGCCGATGATGTAGTCAATGGCAAAACTGACCAAGAAGGCCAGGACGAGCGCCGCCGGAAGAAAGAGCAGCCCCACGCCTACCTCGATGTTGGCTCCGAACAAGAGAAAAAGCACCAGGGCAGAGGGCAGAGCGATCATCGTGACATTGAAGAACAGGAACCCAACCGTCCGGCTCAAGGCATACAGTTGAAAATCGAGTGGCTTGATCAAGTCCATGATGATGGCACCGCTTCTGATGTGGTAAGAGATCTCCCAATCGGCCCACGTTTTGACCATGGTGAAGATCGCACCTGCCAACGCCACGTAGACGAAGGCTTGATTGAACGACATCCCACGGATGGTTTCGACGTCCCGGTAGATGCTGCCCCACAGGTAGTAAAGCAGGGCGATGTACAAGAGGTTGCCGATAAGGGTGAAGCTGAAGCTGAAACGGTACATCATCGCTGCCATGTAGGAGCTTCTGGCCAGGGCGACATAGGACTTCATGCCAGGGCTCCTTCGTAGACCTGCTGCACGACGTTCTCCATGGAGATCTCAACGATGCGCACGTCCTTGACCGGGAACGTCTCCATCACGAAATGAAGCACCTCGAGCAACGGGACCTGATCCTGATTCACGGTGATGTCGGTCCACCCAGCCTCGGTATGCTCAACCGGGATTGCGCCATCCCCACCAAACCTGACCTCGAGTCCGGTCTGGAGCTGATGCGAAGTGTCCTCTCGATAGTTGTGAATCTGCACCTTGAGCGTGCGATAGGCGCCGAATAGCGCGGTAACCTTGCCAATCGGACCGTCATAGATGATCTTGCCTTGGTCGATAATGATGATGCGCTGGCACAAGGCCTCGACGTCTCCCAGATCGTGAGTGGTGAGGATGATGGTCGTGCGCTGAGCCTGATTCAGCTCTCTGATCACCGAGCGGATCTTGTTCTTGACCGACACGTCGAGCCCGATGGAGGGTTCATCTAGGAAGAAGATCCGCGGACTGTGCAGGAAGGAGGCCGTGATGTCGCACAGCATCCGCTGGCCCAAAGAAAGCTTCCGTACCGGCGTCGCGTAAAGCGCCTGGAGGTTGACGAGCTCGTTGAACAGCCCCAGGTGATTCTTGTACATTTCGTTGTCTACGCGGTAGATCTCCTTGAGGATCTTGAACGACTCGATCACTGGTAAGTCCCACCACAGCTGGGTCCGCTGCCCGAAGACAACGCCAATCCCCTGCGCGTTCCGTTGCCGATTCGCATAGGGCGCGTTTCCATCCACCAGAAGCCTGCCGCCGCTCGGTTTCAGGACACCGGTCATCATCTTGATCGTTGTCGATTTGCCAGCCCCATTGGGACCGATATAGCCGACCATCTCGCCGGCATGGATGTCGAAGGAGATGTCATCGACGGCGCGCACTGTCTTGTAGTCCCCCGAGAAGAGATCACGCGTCGCCCCCCACAAGCCCTCGCGGCGGTTGAGGACCCGGAAGTGCTTGCTGAGATGCTCAACCTCTACCACAGGATCAGCCATCGCCCGAGCTTCTCCTCCTGCGCATCCCTGTAGACCACTTCATCCTTCGCTATCCGCCTTTCTGCTCCAGGAACACATCAATCTGCTCGATCTGCCCTTCCCGCACCTGGGCGGCATAAGGCGCTCTGATGATAGACGAGGATAGGTCTACAGTTGCGCCGTCCTTGACATGCAAGATCATTTCAGCGATCGACACCCTGTTCGGAGAGACGTCGACCCGATTCGGGTTGTGATAGACCACCTTCGTGTGTCCCAGGAACGTAGCTCGCACCGTGCCCGCCTCATCGAACAGCCACCTGGGCAGCGCGGGCTCAAAGCGAAGACAGAGACAGTCGTCCTGGACGAAGAACGGTGCCTGGCCGAACATCATCACGTGCCATATGCTCAGGAACTCTGCCGTCGCCCCCGTGAGTCGGGCCACAAAGCCCGTGCCGTGAAGCGATGCGTCGGGATGGGCACTGCTGACCAGGAACGACGAGTTCTCCAGGGGGCTGCGGCCGTAGACGGCGGGATCCTGGAGGCAAATCAACGAGCGCTCGAGATCCTCGTAGAATTCCTCGTACAGCCCCGACCTGAGGATTTCCAGCAGGTACTTGTATTCCATATGCAGCCAGATTGACTCATTCTCCAGCCAACCCGGCGTGAAGGCCCGGCAGCGTCCCAGCTCGTGGGGTTCGCCGTTCAGCGGGGCGTTGACCTTGTACATCCCCAGGGCCTCGTCGTAGAGCGGGCTGCTCTTGACGCGCGAGTAGAGCTCGTGGGCGTTCGTCAAGTCGACCTCTGTTCTGAGGGCATGCACCGGCCCCTCCAGGAAGAGAGGCAGGACGTGCGGCTCGAAGCCGAGCGGGCGCACGTAAGGACGGCTCAGAGCGTCGCGCTCCACATTGCCGTCGGCATCAGTGATCACCTCGTAGTCGGTGACGTCGTGGGCGATGTAGGTTGGAGGAACGCCGTCGTTCATGTCGACCGCCCGCTCGATCCCGTGGCGCGCCTTGGCGCGGAAGGCGGTCAGTGTGACCGTCAGGTTGTCGAAGGACAGCTCCCGCGTCTTCCCGTCGAAGCCGAGGCGAACGCGATCGCGGTAGGCCTCGCGGGCCGTGGCCACAGTGTCCCAGTAGCGGAAATCTCGGTCTGCATCGTCGGATCCCTGCCACGTCCCCAAGGCGGACGCTATCTCTTCCAGAAGGAAATGTTGCTCGATCGGCAAGGCCACCGTCCCTGCGTCCGTCTCAACTATAGCCTCCAAGAGGAACGTGAGCAGCCTTTCCAGCTCATACGTCTCACACAATGACGACCCAAACAGGCCCGGCAGACCGTTGAGCGCGTCGTACCAGCCCGGCTTGCCGGCCTCCATCTCGATGCCCAAACCCAGTGGATCGAGCGTCGCGACCTTGACCACGGCCAAACCCACCAGCTTGGCGAAGACGGTGGTACGATAGACGTCGCCGCGGCCGTGGTTGGTCCTCACCAGGTGGGGCGACGCGCCGCGCGCCGCGATCAGGGCTGCCTTCTCCGAGTCCTCGTCCACCGCCCCGTACTGGCGCACGCGGCCGTCGTCGGTGAGGACAGTCTTCCGCGCGCGCGGCTGTACGACGGCCGAGCTGTCCCAGTAGGGGACCGTCTGCCTGCCGAACAGCAGCTCATCCTTGCGGTCGGGGTAGACGCTTACATAGGTGTCGATCAGATCCAGGTTATAGGTCCAGTGATCGATCCAGTAGCCCTCGCCGAGGGCGGCCTGGACGTGCTGCTCTGCGTGGGTGAGGGCCTCAGCGACCAGGACCTCCGGGCTGACCTTGAGGCCCAGCTCGGCGTCGGCGATGGTCCGCAGCAGCTGCCCGGGGGTGAAGCGCTGTGCCAGCAACGGCTGCAGTCCCTCCGGGCGTTCGACCAGGTCGAGCACTGCGGCTTGACGGTCCGGCGGCAGGGTGAAGCGGCTGCCCTCCACCACCAGCGGGTTGTACCCGTCGGCCTGGATCAAGTCGAGAAAAGAGAGGAGGTTGAACGCCTCGACCTTGGGCTGGAGCAGGACGTCGCAACGCCGGTTCTGGTTGACGTCGCGATAGTTGGCGTTGCCCTGCGAGTAGGGCTCGGGGGCGACGTTGAAGTCGTTGTAGTCGCGCTCTAAGTCGCCGTGCTTGCGCGAGTAGATATGGTAGATGGAGGGGGCGTCGTCATCACCTAGCAGGAGAGGCCAACCCCCGCGGAGCACGTTATCGAGCACATTCTGCCGCACGTAGGCATCGAACCGGCGTGACGAGGTGTGGGTCGCGACGACATCGGTCAGTTGGTCCACCAGCGCATTCGCCTCTTGCCGCTTCTGCCGCACGTAGGCCGGTTGCGCCAGGCGCGAGGCGTCGCGATGGATGCTTTCCAGGTTGCCGGTGTGGCCAATGATGGTGTAGACTGTGATCGCCTGGTCCCTGTCCAGCACGGTCTCGCTACCGCAGAAGCCACAGGGGGTGCGGCCGGTCGTGATCTGTCGGCGCTGGCTGAGATCACCCAGCGCCTGCTCGACGAACCCGTCAGGCCGGCTCAGCGTGGTGTTCTGGCCGAAAACGACGACGGGATCCACGAAGGCTGGCAGGCGCTGACCCGAACCGTCGAAGGCCAGATAGAAGTGCCCGGCCTGGATCGCGCTCACCTCCGCCGTGTCGCCCGCGCTGGCCTGGAGGCGGTAGAAGGGCAGATCCTCCTCCAGATTGAACACGGCCATCCAGGCCTCAAGGGTGCGACTGATCTGTTTTAGTCCCCAGTTGTCGACACCGTAGGGAATCACGCGTGCCAGGCCGTCCAGCATCTCCAGGGCCAACGGCGCATCGCCCAGGTTGGTTACCGTCACTTGACGCACCAGTCCGGCGAAGGGTTCGCCTGGCAAGGTGAAGTACAGGACGTGGGTCTGGATGCCGCGTTCGGGGCTGGTCGCTTGCAGCTGCAGCTCGTTCATCCCGATGTGCATCCGCGTCCCATCATTTCTGTTCCAGGGGGCGAAGGGCTCGTAGAATGCCTCATCTGTTCCGCGTTTCAGCTTCAGGAAGGTGCGAAAGCCGGTGTAGGCCGTGGTCTGGTAGGCCTTGTTGGCAGGCTGGAACTCCATGATGGGGCTGTCCTTGTTCTCAATCCCGAAGCTAGCGATGGCCTGACCGCGGTTGACGTAGAACACCCACATGGGGATGCCCAGCGGCCCGGCGATGCCGGGGAGGAAGCTTGAGAACGGGCGCGCGCGTGCGAAGTCGGCCAGCACAAAACGCCCCTGGTCGTCAAATAGAAGGTTGTCCATCACTTTCCCCCCGCGTTTGGTCGCCGCGATCGAACGCCTCCTGCTCTACGGCAGACCGTAGCCAAACGGGAACAGCGGTTCGGCGCCGCTCTCCTGGAGAGCGCCCAGCGGCAGCTGATCCACCGACCGCGGCCAGGTGTAGGGCAGTTTCCCGGTGAACGCCACGTCGCCGAACAGGGCATCGGCCACGCCCTGGCCCTCGGTGCCCGGCAGCCAGGCTGCTACGAAGGCATCCCATTCCTCGAGGTAGTCGGTCACGATCAGGGGGCGGCCGGAGATGAGCACGACCACGATCCTGTCGCACTGATCGGGCAGACGTCTGAGCATCCGTATGTCGCCGATCGGCAGAGACAGACTAGCGCTGTCCCCCTGGCCCTCAGCGTAGGGTTCCTCGCCGACCACCGCAACGCAGACATCGGCGGGGCTCGCGAAGTGCCCGTAGGGATCATAATCGACCATCGTGCTCGCCGAGACCGTGCCCTGAATGCCCTCCAGAATCGTCGTTCCCGGAGTGATCTCTCCGCTTTCCCCCTGCCACTCGATGGTCCATCCGCCGCACTGCATGCCGATGTCATCGGCGCCCAGCCCCGCCACATTGATCAACTCTGCGTTCTTCGAAAGCGGCAGAGTGGCCTCAGCGTTCTTGAGCAGGACCAACGACTTGCTCACCGCTTCCCGCGCCAGAGCGCGATGCGCCTCAGAGCCGACCTCGGTCAGCAGGGATTCGTCGGAGAAGGGGTGATCGAACAAGCCCATCTCGTACTTGACCGTCAGGATGCGCCGCACGGCGTCGTCGATGCGGTCCACGGACACATCGCCGCTCTCGACTGCCTGGATGAGGGTGTCCATGAAGCGACCGTACTCGTAGGGCACCATGTTCATATCGATGCCGGCGTTGATGGCCGTCACCACAGCCTCGTAGTAGTCGTCCGCAATCTGGTCGATGCCGCCCCAGTCGGACGCCACGAATCCGTCAAGGCCCAGGCCGTCGGGAGGCTCCCCCTTCAGTACATCGCTAATCAGGTACTCCTGGGCGTGCATCTTCATCCCGCCCCAGCTGGAGTAGGAGATCATGATGCTCTTGGCCCCCGCTTCGATGGCCGCGATGTAGGGTGGCAAGTGAATGGCGCGCAGGGTGGCCTCGTCCACGTCCGTCACGCCCTGGTCGATCTGGTAGCCGGGGGTGGTGGAGCTGCCCCAGGCCGTCCCGCCGTCGCCGACAAAGTGCTTGGGCGTGGCCAGGACCGTGTCTGGCGCGGCCAGGCTGTCGCCCTGCTGACCGCGGATATAGGCCGCGCCCAAAGCCGACACCAGATCCGGGTCCTCGCTGTAGCCCTCGTAGGTTCGGCCCCAACGGATGTCCTGCGGCACAGCGATGCAGGGCGCGTAGTTCCAATAGATGCCGGTGGCGATCATCTCGACGGCGGTGGCGCGGCCGATGCGCTCCACCAACTCCGGGTCTCCGGCCGCGCCCAGGCCCACGTTGTGGGGGAAGATGACGGCCCCGTACACGTTGTTGTGCCCGTGCACGGCGTCGACGCCGTAGATCATGGGGATGCCCAGGCGCGACTCCAGGGCATCAGCCTGGAAGCCGTCGACCATCTCGGCCCAGGCCTCAGCCGTGTTCGTCTCCGGGTAGCCGCCGCCCCCGCTCAGCAGGCCTCCGATGGCGCGGAGGGCGATGTCCTCCTCCACGATGCTCCCCTTTTCGACCAGCGTCATCTGCCCGACCTTTTCCTCCAGCGTCATGCGCTCCACTAGGTCGCCCACCCGGTCTGCGATGGGCAGGTCGGCCTGTTTGTAGGCCGCGTCGTCTGGGACCGGGATGGCGGTGGGCCCGGGGGTTGGCTCGACCTCGGTCACCTCGGTCTGGCCGATCTCGAAGAAGACCAGCTCTCCAAAGACGCTGGGGTTCTGGTACGATGTGTCGGCCTTGTCAGCGGCTGACCAGATGAGCTTGAGATCGCGGTTGGCGGTCGAGGCGCCGTTCAGGTGGACCTGGAAGCCGATGACGTTGCCGTGATCCAGGCGGATGTTCCACGCGTCGTTCTTGAGGGGGACAGCCACCTCCACGGCATAGCCCTTGTCGGTCTCGACCGCCGCCACCTGCGCGTCCACCGTGTCGCCCCGGACCCCGCCGACGACGGATTCCTCGGGGCTGCGGCCGATGTTCAGGGCAGGGACTGTGAGCTGTGCCACGCCGTCGCTATAGCTGGTCAAGCTCAGGTCCCCTGTAGCGTTCACATAGAACTCCACGGAGTCCTCGTTCCAGTATTCGCTGCCGTGCTCACCGCTGATGATGTTGTCATCGGTCACGTTGGCCATGAAGTAGAGGTACGTGGCGTCGGCCGCGGCGGCGAAGGTGACGCTGGACAGATCCGGATAGTCCTGGGCCTCCTCGGGGATGGTGACGTGGGGCACGCCCTCCCAATCGCTCACATCACCATCCAGGGTGATGGGCAACGGGAAGGGTGCGTAATAGGTCTCCCGCGGGACGCTGTCTGGCGCGAGCAGCTCTGTCTCTGTAGCAGGGCTTGGTTCCGGCGACGATGTCGGGAGTGGCTCCTCGGTCGCCGTTGCCGTCGCCGGTACGGCTGTCGCTGCTTCCGGAGCGGGGGTAGCTTGTCTGCAGCCAGCAGGCGTCACAAGAACAATCAGTGCCAGCAAAGCCATCAAGAGGGTGTTGCGTCTCATCAAAACCTCCCTGTCATATCGTCCCCAGCAGCGCCCAGCGCTCAACGGTCGCCCTGATTGGCCTGGTAAACACGTACGTAGTCCACGGCCATGCACTGGGGAAACTTGGTCGCCTCGTCTGGATATCCTGGCCAGCGGCCGCCCACTGCTACATTGAGGATCAAGTGGAACGGTCGGTCGAAAGGCGCAGGGTAAGGGGTATCCGGCTTTGAGGTGAACCACTCGGTCTGTGTCTGGTAGTGGTAGCCATCCACATACCAGCGGATCTCACCGGGCTCCCACTCCAGGGCGAAGACGTGGTAATCATCGGTGAACGTCTCTTCGGTGCGCAGGCTGTAGTCGTCACCGGAGTGCGTATGGGGGGTGCCGTAGTGAAGGGTGCCGTACACTCGCACCGGATTCTGCCCCAGCATCTCCATGATGTCGATCTCTCCGCTCGTGGGCCACCCGCCATACTCTGTGTGGGAGGGGAGCATCCAGATGGCGGGCCAGATCCCCTGTCCATATGGCAGGCGAGCGCGCACCTCGAACCGGCCGTAGGTCCAGTCTCCTCTGTCTTGAGTCCTCAACCGCGCCGAAGTGTAGCGGTAGCCGCCATCGTTCTCTTGCGCGCAGATTAGCAGGGCGCTATCTTCGACGGCCGCGTTCTGACGCCGGTCAGTATAGACCTGACGTTCAGCGTTCCCCCAGCCGCCGCCTCCGGTGACGTAGGACCACTTGTCGGGATTGGGGCCGGAACCATCGGGTGCGTCGAACTCATCGGACCAGACGAGCTCCCAGTCGGCGGTGGGCGTCATTGTAGGGGGCGGTGCAGATGTGGCAGTAGCCGTGGGGGATGGAAAGGCTGTGGGCGTCGGTGTCATCGCGGGGGTGGCGGATGGCCCGGATGACGGTGCGCACGCCGTCAGCAGTAGGAAGAGAGCAGACAGGCCAAGCCCTAGTTTCATGGTCGGATGCCCCATCGCTTACACCAGCACCGCCTCGACAGACAACTCCGTGGTCCCACAGGGCGGGCAGGGGATGACATCTCCTGCGATGAGCTGTCCGTCGACCGCAATCGTGACCGTATTGCCCGGTCCTTCGCGCCGCACCTTGATGTGATAGACTACTCCCCGGTGCATCCGCTTGACCTTGAACCCGGACCAGCTGTTGGGGATCACCGGCGCGACTCGCAGGCCGTTGTAGGTAGGACGGATACCCAGAATCCACTGGGTGATCGCGACGTAGTTCCAGGCTGCGGTGCCCGTCAGCCAAGAGTTCTTGGCCTCGCCGTGCGTCGGCGCATCCCGCCCCGCGATCATCTGAGCGTAGACGTAGGGCTCGCAGCGATGGATATCGCTGATCTTCTCCCGCGCCGATGGGTTGATGCGCGTGTAGTAGTCGTGGGCCCGGTCGCCGCGGCCAAGCACCGCCTCGGCGATCATAATCCAAGGATTGGTGTGGCAGAAGACGCTGGCGTTCTCCTTGTAGCCGGGCGGATAGGACGAGATCTCGCCCAGGTTGAGGTAGTAACGGGTATACGCGGGCTGGTGCAGGACGATGCCGTGCTCCGTCGCCAGCCGCTCCGCGACCGAGTCCAGCGCGCGCTCGGCGTGACTGTCCTCCAAGCCGACGCCGGCCATGACGCAGATCCCCTGCGGCTCGACGAAGATCTGCCCCTCCTCGCACGCGTGGGAGCCGACACGGTTCCCGACATCATCGTAGGCGCGCAGGAACCAGTCTCCGTCCCAGCCGTGGGCCAGCACGGCGGCCTGCATAGCGTCGGCCGCCCTCGCATAGCGCTCCGCCTCCTTCGACAAGCCGCGCGTACGGGCGATCTGTACCATCTCCCGCGCGGCCAGGACGAACTGCCCGGCGATGAAGATCGACTCGGCCACCCCGCCCTCCTCACTCCCGGCGGTCTGGAAGGACTCCCCGGGCTCCTCGGAGAAACAGTTCAAGTTGAGACAGTCGTTCCAATCCGCGTGGCCGATGAGGGGCAGCCTATGCGGCCCGAGACGATCCAACGTATAGTGAATGCTACGCCGCAGGTGGTCGTAGAGCGGCTGCTCGCTCCCGGGCCGGTTTTCGTAGGCCACCAGCTCTTCCAGGAGGGCCACATCCCCCGTCTCCTTCAGATAGGCAGCGACAGCCAGCACGAGCCAGAGGGGGTCGTCATTGAAGCCGCTCCCCACAGCGTCGTTGCCCCGTTTGGTGAGGGGTTGGTACTGGTGGTAGGCCCCGCCCGTCTCCAGCTGGGTCCCCGCCAGGTCCAGGATTCGCTCCCGAGCGCGCTCCGGAACCATATGCACGAACCCCAGCAGATCTTGGTTCGAGTCCCGGAAGCCCATCCCCCGTCCCACCCCTGACTCGAAGTAGGAGGCCGAGCGCGAGAGGTTAAAGGTGACCATGTTCTGGTAGGCGTTCCAGATGTTGACCATGCGATCGGTGTGGACGTCCGGTGTCTCGACCTGGCATCGCGCCAGCAACGCGTCCCAGTGACTCCTGAGGGCGGAGAAAGCCTCGTTCACCGCCGCAGGGTCGAGGTAGCGCTCGATCACCGGTTGCACCGTCCTCTTGTCGATGGTATTTGATCCAGGCGGATCGAACTTCCGATCCTGTGGGTTCTCATGATAGCCCAGCAAGAAGCGTACCTGCCGTGTCTCCCCGGGGGCCAGATCGAATCGGACGTGGTGGGAGCCCATCGGCGCTCCGCCGTGGGCGATAGAGTTGAAGGATGCTCCTCCCTGGACCGCCGCTGGATCGTCCCATCCGCGGTAGGGGCCCAGAAAGGCGTCGCGCTGGGTGTCGAAGCCCACGGGCGGCTCGGAGCAGGCGAAGAAGGCGAAGTGATTCCGCCGCTCCCGATACTCGGTCTTGTGGTAGATCACACCGTCATCTACCTCAACCTCTCCCGTGTTCAAGTTGCGCTGATAGTTGGTCGCGTCGTCCCATGCGTCCCACAGGCAGAACTCGACGGCCGAGAAGATCGACACACGAGCCGGGGAGGGTCGACGGTTCGTCAGTCTCAGCTGCCAGATCTCCAGATCCGCGCCCAGGGGCACGAAGTACCGCGTCTGGGCCGCGATGCCCGTGTACGTCGAGCTGATGACGGTATAGCCCAATCCGTGGCGACAGGTGTACACCTCCAGATCGCGGCGTGTCGGCTGCCACGTGGGAGACCAGAAAGTGCCGCTTTCATCATCGCGCAGGTAGATGGTGCGCCCACCGCAATCGGTGGGCACGTTGTTGTAGCGATAGCGGGTGATCCGCCGCAGCCGCGCGTCACGATAGAAGCTGTAGCCACCCGCCGTGTTCGAGATCAGTCCGAAATACCCCTCGGAGCCGAGGTAGTTGATCCAAGGCAGGGGCGTATCGGGCCGGGTGATCACGTACTCGCGCCGCTGATCGTCAAAGCCACCTTGTTCCTCAGGGACGGTAGTTAAGGAATGATGTTCTTTCATGTTGTCACTTTGGCTAGACCACCACCTCAAAGGAATCCTTGAGCAGATCCTCGTCTCGGGAAGAGCCCCCCACCATCACCTCGAACGTGCCCGGCTCGACGACTGTCTCTAGCTCCGCGTTCACCAGCGCCAACTGCTCGTAGCGCAGCTCAAGCTCGATGGTCCTCCTCTCACCCGGCGCCAGCTCCACGCGCGCGAAGCCCTTCAGTTCCTTGAGCGGGGTGGTGACCGAGCTGAAGCGATCGTTGACATAGAGCTGGACAATCTCGACGCCCGCTCGGTCCCCGACGTTCTCGACGTCCACCGCGATGTGCAGCGTCTCACCCTCCGTCAGCGCGCGAGAAGCGAGCTCCAGGTTGGCGTAGGCAAAGCGGGTGTAACTCAAGCCGTAGCCAAAGGGGAAGAGCGGCTCGCCTGGCAGATCCACGTACCTAGGCTCCCCGTGCCAACCCGGGATCAGATTGTAGTAAACCGGCTGCTGCCCTACGTGGTAGGGGAAGGAGATGGTCAGCTTGCCGCTGGGGTTTCGGTCGCCGAAGAGGATCTCGGCGACAGCTGTGCCTCCCTCCAGGCCGGGGTTCCATGCTGCCAGCAGCGCCTGTGCGTGCTTGGCTACCCAAGGAATCGTCAGCGGCTTGGAGCTCACCAGCACCACGACCATAGGTGTCCCGGTGGCGTGGACGGCCTCCAGCAGCGCCTGCTGGCCGCCGGTCAGGTCCAGGTTCGCACGATCCTTGGTCTCCCCAATCTGCTCCAGCCTATCTCCCACGACGACGATGGCGACGTCAGCCGCACCAGCCAGGGCGGCCGCTTCAGGGATGCCCTCCAACCCGGGATCGATCACGTCGCAGCCACGGGCGTAATCGACCGCGCAGCGATCTCCCGCTCGTGCGCGAATCCCGTCCAGCACGGTGATCACGCTCTCGCGGGTGCGGTCCGGCAGGCCAGACTCGCCCAACTGGCCGCTCCACAGCACCCAGTCGCCCAATTGGGCCTCAGGATCGTCTGCGTTGGGGCCGATGACGGCGATGCGCTTGATATCCTCACCCAGGGGAAGAGTCGCATCGTCGTTCTTCAGCAACACCACGGACTGGGCAGCGCTCTGCAGGGCCAACGCCCGGTGGGCGGGGCAGCCCATGATTTCGGCTCCCTTGTCGAGGTCGGCATAACGATTCTCATCAAACAGACCAAGCGCGAACTTCAGGCGCAGGACGTTGCACACGGCCTGGTCGACCAGGGTCTCGTCCAGATCCCCTTGCTCCACTAGGTCGATGACGAGCTCTGTGAACCGCGGAGTGTTCATCGCCACGTCGTTCCCCGCGGAGACGAGACGCTGCGCCGCGTCCATTAGGTCAGGGGATACGCGCTGCTCGTCGTTCATGTGCTCGACGTTTTTCCAATCCGAGACCACGAAGCCGCCAAACCCCCACTCGCCCCGCAGGACGTCCGTCAGGAGCCAGCGGTTGGCGGAGCAAGGGATGCCATCGATGGCTTGATAGCCGGCCATGAGCGTTGCGCAGCCAGCCTCGACCGCGGCCTGGAAGGGGGGCAGATAGGTAGAGCGCATCGCTCGTTCCGAAAGGGCGGCCTCGGACGAGTCACGCCCGCCTTGGGTGCCTGAGTAGCCTGCGTAGTGCTTGCCGCAGGCGGCAATGGCGTCGGGGGCGGAGAGCGCTTCTCCTTGGTATCCCCGGATCAGGGCGCTGCCCAGCCGGGACACCAAGTAGGGGTCCTCGCCGAAGGTCTCCCCGATCCGGCCCCAGCGCAGATCTCGAGCGACGCCCAAGACCGGCGAGAAGGTCCAGTGCACGCCCGTGTGGGCGGCCTCTGTGGCCGTTATGCGGCCAACCTCTTTAACGAGTTCTGGGTTCCAGGTGCACGAGAGCGCCAGCTGGGTCGGAAACACGGTCGACGTGGGCCAGAAGGCATGGCCATGGATGGCATCGATGCCGAAGAGAAGGGGAATCCCCAGACGCGTCTGGGCCGCCATCCGTTGGAGTGCGTTCGTCTCCTCCCCCAACATGTGGAGGAACGATCCGACGTGGTGTTCACGGAGCCACGTCTCCGCGTCGTCTCGGCCGTTCATCTGGCACATCTGGCCGACCTTCTCGGCGAGCGTCATGCGCTCTATCAGGTCCTCGACCCTCTCTGAGATGGGCCGACTTGCGTCTTCGTAAGGGTACTTGATCGACACTGGGTGCCTCCTGCCCGAAAGTATACGCAGCCGGCTGCGCGCCAACAGCAGTGCGGCCTCGTTCTACTGGTTTGGTGGTAGCTCCGCAGGCCGTGATGACGGCTGTGGAGCGAGCTGGCTCGGATAGCGATGGGTCGTAACGAGCCGACAGATGCGGTTGATCCAATCGCGACGTCTGGTATGGCTACGGTTTGAGCACGTACAACGTTACCGACTGGGTGAGGGCTGCCTCGTGACAGCCGCATACCATCGTCGCCCAGCTCCTCGGTGTGTTCGGCTCCGGATTCCCGCCCCCGCCGTGCAGCACGGCTTCAAGCAGGTCCGGGCGACCTCGGCCAGGATGAAGCTGCGGTTCTCGAACCGGGTCATATGACCGATCTCCTCGGCCACGGTCATACAAATCAGTAGGGCTCTTGCCCTCGCTGGGATGTGTACCTTGGACTCTTCTCCATGCATGGGACCTCTCTCGGCGATAGCGTTGAGGGGCGCAAGACGTTGGGTATGGCACACAAGGCACAGGCTGCGCGCGATCGGGCTAGGGCTTGCTCCTTGAGCTCTCCTCTTCCCTACACCCTTTCCCCTTCCTAGCACAGGAAGGGGAAAGGGCTTGGGGATACTAGAACGGCTACTTCTCGACCCCGGAAAACACGATGCCCTGCATGAAGACGCGCTGGGCCATGAAGAAGATGATCACCGGCAGTACGAGCGTGATCAGAGCCCCGGTCTGAATCAGATTGGGCATGCGTCCGTACGTGGCATTGAACCGCTGCAGTCCGACGGAGAGCGGCCATAGCTCAGGCTTGGAAACAAGGTAGATCAGCGGCGTGAAGAAATCATTCCAGGCGAAGAAGAAGTGGAAGAGAGACACCGCCGTTATGGCCGGCACAGATTGCGGTATGATGATCGAGGTCAGGATGCGGAAGGGGCCGGCGCCGTCGATCATGGCGGCCTGGTCGATCTCGCGCGGGATCTGCAGGAAGTACTGGCGTAGCAGGAAGACGTTGTAGGCGTTAGCGAAGAAGTGGGGCACGATCAGCGGCAGGAACGTGTTGACCCAACCAAGGCGTGCAAAGACGATGTAGGTTGGGATTAGCGTGGCTTGCGCCGGCAGGATGATCGTGCCGATCAGGATCATGAACAGCACGTTCTTGCCCCGGAAGTCAAACCGCGAGAAGCCATAAGCCACCAGGATCGAAGAACCTACCGCGCCAATGGTTCCGGTCAGGGCAATGATCAGAGTGTTGCGGAAGAGCCGGGGGAAATTCAGCTCGTTCCACGCCCTCCTGAAGTTCTCCCACTGGGGATTCGGCTGGTACACCGGCGTGAGCTGCCGCCAGTTCCCCTCCCACTCGATCTGACCCGCTGCGGGATTGTCCGGATCGATGAACGTGCTCAACGTGCGGGTCCTCTCCACGATCGCCAGTTCCCTCACGCTGTCATCGGTCGGGACCTCATACAGCTGGAGTTCCTCCCCGTCGACCTCGACGGTCTTGGGCGACTGGGGCCAGAAGGGCGAGGCGTCGGGGTCGTTTATCTGGTCGGTGCTCTTGATCCCGCTGACGGCCATGTACCCCAGCGGCGTCAGGAAGACCAACAAGATGAACAGACCAATACCGGTAACTAAGACCTTGTTTAGGATGTTACGCTGCCTTTGAGGTAAGTTGTGTTCTTTGACCGCCATGGTTATCCCTCCCCTTCGCCCGCGTAGTAGACCCACCTGCTCTGTCCCCAGAAGTTGATGATGGTCAGGACCAACACGATGAGGAACAGAAGCCAGGCCAGTGCCGAGCCGTAGCCCATCAGGTTGTACTCGAAGGAGTTCTTGTACCAGTTGAGGACGTAGAAGAGGGTCTGGTCGGCCGGTCCACCGGTCCCATCCTTCAGTACGTAGGCCATGTCGAAGTACTTGAACGTCCCAATCAGCATGAGGGTGAAGTTGTAGAAGAGAACGGGCGTGATCAACGGTAAGGTGACGTGGCGAAACTTATGCCAGCCGTTGGCCCCATCGAGCTCGGCAGCCTCGTACAGCTCAGTGGGCACGCCCTGCATGCCGGCCATGAGCGTCAGCATCAGGTTGCCCACGCCCCAGAGCCCGATAAACACCAGCGCTGGGGTGATCCAGGTGGGGCTGTTGATCCAGTCGGGGCCGGGGATCCCCACGGCTTCGAGGCCCAGGTTGAACCAGCCGGTCTGGGTGTTCAGTACACCTTTCCAGATCACCGCGCCGGCGACAGCCGGAATCATGATTGGCATGTAGAACAGCGTGCGGAAGACGTTCTTGCCCACCAGATGCTCGGAGTTACCCAGCATGGCCAGCAGAAGTCCAAAGCCCAGCGTGACTGGGATCGATATCAACGCGTAGCGGATCGTCACCCACAGTGAGGTAACGACCTTGGGATCGCTGGGCAGACGTATGTAGTTCTTAAGGCCCACGAACTCGGTGAGCTCTGGTGTGACAGCGCTGTAGTTGGTGAAGGAAAAGGCCAATGTGGCCAAGGTGGGTATCAACAGCCAGAGCAGGAGGCCGAGGATCCACGGTGAGATGAAGATGAGGCCCCACTTCTGGTTGTAGCGCTGCATGTGGCCTGGCTTTGGTTGCTTGGTAGCGCGACCAGCCACGAGGGTCTCCGATGTTGCACGGGGGCGGCTTGCTGTAGACATAGTGTCTCCTTTGAGCGCCAGGGCTCCATAATACTTGCCCTAGCCTTGGTCCAGGATGCCGCTAGAAGAGTGGGTT
>Ga0207796_1000410_pt1 | contig 17628 bp, 7 predicted proteins | sample Pon1CUnioCityCA_6_FD_187274 | JGI IMG/M metagenome (GOLD analysis project Ga0207796, IMG submission 187274) | Marine sediment microbial community from Union City, CA, USA - Pond 1C Sediment 1 (SPAdes) | ecosystem: Environmental > Aquatic > Marine > Intertidal zone > Salt pond sediment ...
GCAAGACGGCCCTGGCGGGCGTTTTGGCACTCCAACCAGAAGTGCTGATTCTGGATGAATCGACGACGGGCGTCGACCCGCGCGGACGCAAGGAATTGCTGGAACGCCTGCTCGCGCTCCACAGAGACCATGCACTGACGTTGGTTTTCGTGTCGCCGAATATGGAAGATGTGGCCGAGCTGGTGAAACGGATCTACGTCATGGATGATGGACGGGTGGTGATGAGTGGTACCACCCGTGAGATCTTCTCGCAGCCGGAGGAGCTTTCCAATCACGGCCTGGGCGTCCCCCACGTATCCCAGGTGGCTCACGATCTACGAGCCAGACAGATCAGCGTGGATGAGATTCCGGTGACCGTCGAGGAAGGCGTGGAGGAGATATGGAAGATTTTGAATTCCTAAGGAACATCACCGTTGGTCAGTACCTGCCGGGTCGCTCGCTGATCCATAACCTGGATCCTCGGACCAAGATATCAGTCTTTCTCTTCATCACGATCGCCGTCACGTTCAGCATCTCATACACGGCGAACGTCATTCTTGTGCTGGCGACGCTGGGATTGGTCGTGATGTCGGGAGTCTCTCTCAAGTACATCTTCTCCGGCCTGAAGCCAGCTTTGCCCCTCATTGTTGTTCTAGCTGTTCTGCAGCTGTTGTTCTATGGTGACGCCTACACCCCTTACGGCTTGGCCAACCGTACTTACCTTAAGTGGGGTTGGATCCACATTACGAATGGCAGCGTGCAGCTAGTCGTGGTGTCGGCGATGCGTTTCATCGAGCTTCTCTTCTTGACCAGCTTGCTGACGAACACCACGACGCTGACCGACATCACCCACGGCATAGAGGACATGCTAAGCCCCTTTTCCAGGTTTGGCGTGCCGGCCAACGAACTGGCCCTGGTGGGGGCCATCGCGCTGCGCTTCGTCCCTCTCCTGGGTGGGCAGTTGGAGATCATCATGAAGGCTCAAGCCTCCCGGGGGGCCAGTGTGGCGCACAAAGGGAAGCTGCAGTTCATCAACCGGTCCCGGCAGGTGGCCGCCTTCATCGTCCCTCTCTTTGTCGATGCCTTCCGTCGCGCTGAGGACCTGATTCTGGCGATGCAGGCCCGCTGCTACGTGGGGGGGCACGGCCGCAGTAGTTATGTACGCCTTAGTTTCCGGCCGGTAGACTACGTCGCCTACGCCTTGGGTCTGGTTTTCTCAGTACTGATACTTGGACTCCGGAATACCTTCCCAGTCTAGCATCGCGAGGAAGTCAACTTAACAACGCGAGGCACCCCCATGCTATCTAAACTTGAACAGCGAGCGCTATCGTTGCTGGACGAGGATCGAATCATCGAGTGGACCCAGGAGTTGGTGCGCATCCCCAGTGTCTATCGGCCGGAGACGGGCGAGGCCGAAGAGGACGCCGCCCGCTGGGTGGAGGCACGATTTAGGGAGATCGGACTGGACACCACGTTCGAATTCGTCGAGCCTGGCCGCCCTAACGTGGTAGGCCTGTGGCGAGGGGCTGAGGGCGGCAAGACGCTAATGTTCGAGGGCCATACCGACGTGGTGACCGAAGGAGATCCCAGTCAGTGGACCTACCCGCCCTTCTCAGCCGAGATTGTCGACGGCAAGATGTATGGTCGGGGGGCGGACGATATGAAGGGTGGGTTAGTCGCCGCTATCTGCGCCGTTGAGGCCCTCGTCAAGAGTGGAGTCAAGCTTGGTGGCCACGTCCTTATCGGCGCCGTGTGCGACGAAGAGGGTCGCATGCTAGGGATCAAGCACTTCGTGGAACGAGGCTGGGCCGACGACGTGGATGCAGCCATCATCTGTGAGCCTGAGGAGAATCACCTCTGCATTGCACAAAAGGGCGTCATGTGGGCTCGGGTGACGGCAACGGGCGCCATGGCCCACGGGTGCATGCCCCTGACCGGGGTCAACTCGGCCTACCCCATGGCAGAGTTTCTGCTGGAAATGAAGGAGCTGGAACGGGCGCAGATCGCTGAGCACGGTCGGGACGAATTACTCGGCCAGCCAAGCATCACGCCCACGATCGTCCGCTCGCCGGTGCGAGGGGAGCCGCAGAACAACGTTATGCCGGCTCACACACAGGTGACTCTGGACATCCGCCTCATCCCGGGTCAGTCTGCCGATGAGATTGAGTCGAAGATCCTGACCACTTGCGAGCGGGTCAAGGCTAAGGCCGACGACGGTCTCGTCTTCGATGCGGAGATCATTGAGGCGCGTGCTCCGACCTCGACCGATCGCGACGAGCCCATCGTGCAGGTGTTGCACACAGCTTATCGGGATCTGACGGGGAGCGAGCCAATCTACGGTGGTGTGCCTGGCTCGACCGATGGGACAATCCTCAACAGCCGGGCTGGCATCCCTATCGTCACCTGCGGTCCCGGGGACATCAACGTCCCCCACCAGGTCGACGAATGGCTCGATCTGGAGCAGTTGGTTGAGGCTGCGCAGCTCTACGTCGTGGCAGCGATGCGCTTCCTGGGCGTGGAGGACTAGGCACTCGTCCCCTATAGTCGTCTCAGGATAGTGACGGATCGGCTGCGCACGTGTTTATTATCTCTTGTGAGGCACAGAATGCACAACGCGATCACGGACGTCGAGGGAATCAAGGTCGGCCACTACACGGACTTGGAAGGGATCACGGGGTGCACCGTGATCCTGTGTGAGGACGGGGCCGTCGGTGGCGTTGATGTAAGAGGATCAGCGCCTGGCACCCGTGAGACCGACCTCATGCATCCGGTGAGGTTGGTCCAGCGGGTCAACGCGGTGGTGCTCACCGGCGGAAGCGCCTTCGGGCTGGACGCGGCCACGGGCGTGATGCGCTGGCTGGAGGAGCGCGAGATCGGATTTGATGTTGGCGTGGGCGTGGTGCCCATTGTGCCAGCGGCGGTGCTATTCGACCTGGCCATCGGCGACCCCCGGGCTCGCCCCGACGCCGAGGCAGGCTATCAAGCCTGTGAGGGAGCACTTGATGGACCAGTCGCCGAGGGATGCACCGGGGCCGGGACAGGTGCCACCGTAGGGAAACTACTCGGGTCGAAGTTCGCCACCAAGAGCGGTCTGGGCACGGCAGCGGTCAAGATTGGCAAAGGGCTCGTGGTAGGCGCCATCGTGGCCCTGAACGCCTTCGGGGACGTGGTCGACCCGAAGGATGGGAGAATCCTTGCGGGCACGCGCAAGCCCGTAGTCGGCGGGTTCGTGAATACCGTCGAGCGCATGCAGGGCAACCTGGGTCAGACGATCCTCGGTTTGGCCAACACAACCCTGGCCGCCGTGGCAACCAACGCCTATCTCACCAAGGAAGCGACAAATAAGATGGCCCAGATGGCCCACGACGGTTTGGCGCGGACCATCCGTCCGGCGCACACAATGTTCGACGGAGACACCGTCTTCGCTCTGGCCACGGGAAAGAAGCCGAAGAAGGGAGACGGGGCCGATCCCAGCGTGGTGGGCGCCGCTGCCGCCGAGGTCCTGGCACAGGCTGTGGTTAGAGCGATCCAGGCAGCAGAGGCCTTGGGTGGCGTTCCGGCAGCCCGCGACCTATAGGCGATCGGCGGGGGCCGGCACCGGTTTCATGCGACGATGAGGAGGTGACCATACCAAGACCAGATCCAGGAGGCAGCCAACCGATCTAGCGCAAGCGCCCTGTGAGGCCGGGCCGCATACCTGGCCTGAAGACCGACCAAGTGTCTCATCAAGGAGGTATATCGTGGAAGAGAGGGGTCTTTCGGTACGAAAGATTGTCATCGCTGGTGTGCTGGCGGCCATCTCGATCCTGCTGGGGGCGACCCGACTCGGCTTCATTCCAGTCCCGACGGCAGCGGGCAACGCGACCATCATGCACGTGCCGGCCATCATCGGCGGCATCATGGAGGGATGGCTCGTCGGTGGCATCATCAGCACGATATTCGGGCTGTTTAGTTTCATCAACGCTACGGTGCCAATGTTCAAGGATCCCCTGGTAGCCATACTCCCCCGCATTTTCATTGGCATCACGGCCTACTTCAGCTACGCAGCGCTCAAGGGCGTCAACGAATACGTGGCCCTCATCGTCGCCGCGGTCGTGGGCACCTTGACCAACACGATCCTGGTACTGGGAATGGCCGTTATTCGCGGCTACATGGCGGGCGGCGTCGCGCTGACGGTGGGTGTGACCCACGGCTTGCCCGAGGCTGTGGTCGCAGCCATCATCACCGTGGCCGTCGTCGTTGCCTGGAAGCGCATCGAGACGGGCCGCGGTGAGGCCAAGATGTAACCTGGCTGGATCCGCAAGAGGGAGACACATAGCCGGCGCCTGAGAGAAGGCGCCGGCTGTCTCTAGTTATGTTTCAGGAGCCGAAGAAGAGCACGCACGGTGAGCGAGGATAGCTCAGGGACGACGATTTCCACCGGCACACAGGCTATGTCTCAACACGCACTCTCATCCCGTAACTATCCTCAATAGCCCGCACCAGCGCGCCCAGGCATCGATTGACCGGCGTGTCCACGCCCGCCGCCTCGCCCGACCTTACGATCGCCTCGTTGATCACCCCGATCTCCGTGGGAGCGCCACGCATCACATCCTGTAGCATTGACGAGCGATTGGTGGCCGTGGCGCGGGCCACCTCCTTCACCCGTGCCAGGGGATCGTCATAGGGTAGCGAGATCCCCTTTGCCCGGCACAAAGCTTCAGCTTCCTCCACAGACTGGGCCATCAGCGTCTTTGCAGCCGGAATCTCCACGAGTTGGCCGTTTGGGACGCGAAGGATGGCGGTCAGCGCGTTGATGCCGACGTTGATGAGCAGCTTGCCCCATACGAGGCTATCTAGATTTTCCGAGATGTGGACCTCGAAGCCGGCCTGCTCGAACAGGGCCGCCACCTTCGACAGCTGGTCAGCGACCTCGGGGCGCGTGCTAAAATGGGTCGGACCCTGGCCGGCGTGACGGACCCGACCTGGGCCCAGGAGCGTCGCTCCGTGCGACGTGACGCCGGCCACGACACGGTCTTCGCCCAGCATCTGAGCCATGGTCTCGGCATTTCCCACGCCGTTCTGCAGCGTCATTGCCAGCCCATCGCTGGCCAGGAAGCGGCTGGCCCAGCGGCTGGCCTCTGCCGTGGCGTGCGCCTTGACGAAGACGAGGACCAGGTCCGCCCGCCCCACCGCAGCCGGATCGGTGGTAGCCGTGATCGACAGATTCGTCTCGCTGCCGTCCAACTCTTCGATCGTCAACCCGTCTTGCTGTATGGCTGTGACGTGCGCGACCCACGGATCAAGCAGCGTCACCTCTGCCACCTCCGACAGGTTTCCCCCAAAGAGGCTGCCCATCGCACCTGCGCCCACGATGACTATGTCCATCGTCCCCCCCCCTCATCCGCTCACGATTCTTGATCTAGCTCCGCCAGCAACGTCTGCAGAGCCTCTTCGCTCATCGAGTAGCCGTGTTCAGGTCCAGGGAACTCGCCGTCGGTAACCTCCCGACGATACGCCTCCAACGCCTCGACGATGGTGGGGAAGATATTGGCGTACCGCTTGACGAACTTGGGCACGAACCGATCAAACAGGCCGATCAGGTCATGGATGACCAGCACCTGCCCGTCGCAGTGCGAACCAGCGCCGATCCCGATGGTCGGGACCGTCACGCGCTCGGAGATGATCTTGGCCACCGGGGTGGGGATTGCTTCCAGGATCAGGCTGAAGGCCCCGGCCTGCTCCAGGGCCAGGGCATCATCGATCAGGCCTTTGGCCGTTGCCACGTCCCTGCCCTGCACCCGATAGCCGCCCAGTTGCGAGATGCTCTGAGGCGTCAGCCCGATGTGCCCCATCACCGGAATGCCGGCGTCCACGATGGCCTCGACCGTAGGGGCCATGTTCTGCCCCCCCTCCAACTTGACGACGTCCATATTCCCCTCTTTGAGGAACCGTCCGGCATTGCGGACGGCCTCCTTCACGTCCACCTGGTAGGATAAGAATGGCATGTCGCCAACCAGCAGCGGGTTCTTGGCCCCTCGCGCCACAGCCCTACAGTGATGCAGCATCTCATCCATAGTGATGGACACGGTGTTCTCCTGGCCCAGGACCACCATCGCCAGGGAATCGCCCACCAGAATGATGTCTATGCCAGCCTGATCGACCAACACGCCCGTGGGGTAGTCATAGGCGGTGAGCATCGTGATGGGCTTGCCGTTCTGCTTCTTCTCCTGCAGACTGATAATCGTGACCTTTGCATCTCCCATAGTGTTTCCCCCTCACACATGAATCCCCTGAAGTAAGTGCTCGTAGCCCCCCGCCCTCGGGGGCGGATGTGCGGGCCCAGCGCCCCTGTCAGCACCTTCTTTCAATAGAGCCAAACATGGATCCCCTGAAAGAACGGAACGGACACCCAAAAACTTCGGCAGAACCAGGGAACGGATTGATCGTCTGTCTTCTCCGACGCGTTCTGCCAAAGATAGTTGATCTCTTGCTTGAAAACCTTTAGCAACTGTCTTTCTCGCGACGGCGCTTCTTTCAGTCGAGCCAGACATAGATCCGGCGATGTCTCAGTACGGTCTTCATACTGTGTAGTCATAGGCTAAGGTGCGGTTGCCCGCTCCTTGACATACCACCAATGCGCTCGCCGGCGGTGAGGATATGATCCCCTTGCAGATCTGCTGCTTTCTCAGGCTCGCCGCTGGGGACTGCATCCAGCACATCCTTATGATATCTCATTCGCTCCTCATCCCACACCATGATTTGCTTCCCAGCAAGAGAACCGAACATCCGCATCCGTGCGAACATCGCTCTCCACGCTGGAAGCAATCGGCCATGATCCGCAGCTTCACAAAGGACCTCGTGGAAACGCATAGTCAGCTCGGCGAGATCGTTGGATCGGCCGTCTTCTGCTGCGCTTTCCATCGCCCGTAGAATACTTCGAAGCTGCTCCATTGTCTCATCCGCAAGATTTGGACCACTTGGCCGAATCGCCAGCTTCTCTGGCGATGCCCGCATAGTGTAGACGTCCCCCACTTCCTTATACTGGAGCAGCCCCTGTTTGTCAACCACTACTGCCTGGATGGGACGATACAGCCTCCCCCGCTTTCGGGGGAGGCTGTCTGTACCAACGCTCGCTGTAGGGCGGTTCTGCTAACCACCACCCCTTGTAGGGCGGTTTTGCTAACCGCCGGCCGTTGTAGGGCGGTTTTGCTAACCGCCATACGCCACCACATCCATCGCCAGACCGGCCTTCCGCCCCCCGGCGCCTTTGGTCTTTTTCCTCCGAGCCTTCACCGTCCAAACCATCGACCCGATCGGATTCGTCGTCCGCAAACGGATCCACTGTTCACCCCTTGTAGGGCGGTTTTGCTCACCGCCACCCGCAGTACCGCCCCTTTCCTGACCACCACCCCTTGTAGGGCGGTTTTGCTAACCGCCACGCAAGCCACCAACCCTGCACGGCCGCAGTCCGCTGAAGCGGTTACTACGACCGCGCCCCGGCGGCGGTCCTCATGCGGCGGGCCTCGTCACCAAAGCGCCCGGTGCCCAACTTCAGCCGTTCCTCGACCGGGAAGTGAGTATAGATCCCATCGACAGGACTGATGCGAGCGTCCCGCCCTGGCACGAATACGCCGGCCTGGGCGATCACGTGAGCCTGGCCCACAGCCTGCAAGTACGTCGTCTTGCCTCCCTGATTCGGACCTGTCAGGATCACAATCCGGCCGCGCGATCCCAGGATCACGTCGTTGGGTATCACCCGTCCGACCAGGCTTGCGCCCGGCTCCCAGGTTGACTGTCCGTGGTGCCACTTTCGGCTGCGCACCACCATGGCGTGCCCACGTTCGTCTCGGACGTGCCGCAAGGCCTGGACGTACGCCTCGACCAACAGCCCAGGCTTGTCACGGTCATCCGACGAGTCCTTCCCTGGCCACCTCGCCCGACGACTCCTCGATATCGCGAACGATCCGCTCGATCAGACGTGCCTTGTCTACGGGCGCAAGCTTCCCTACGAAGGCCGGACCGCCTCCAGGGTCACTCAGTTGCCCATCCCATACCCCTTTCTACCACTCCTCCGTCACGGTACGGATTCAACGTCCGCCAGGCGGACCAACAAGTCGGCCGCCCGCAACGTCAAGGATCCACGCAGAAACCCAAGAGGCCAGACGCCCGCACCATGCCTTCGTCCGTGGAGTCGTGCCCAGGGCAAGTTCCATTAGCCCATCGCCGAAGGAAAACCGTCAGCTCCGTCGGCCCCAGAACGCAAGTTCTGGGCCATCAGCCCACTCCTTACGTCTGCTGGACACGCCAGAAGATCCGTGATATGATGGCCCAAGCCTCAGCGCTGCCTGGCTCGCCTTCCTGTTCTCACCAGAAGCCACACCTTCGTCACGGGCAGCTGTCGCTTCCGATCCTAACGCTCGACGATCGAGCGCACTAAAGGACCATCCCCATCAGGAAGGAGCCGCCAATGGCAAAGCGACCACAGTCTGGTGCAGTCCCCCTACCGCAAGCGTCGCCCGGCTCAACCCGGCTCACGCGGTCGGCCGTCTTCGGGCTGCTTGTGGCTCTTCTCGCCCTGGTCCCGGGTGCGACGGCTGCGGCACAGCCGGTCACTCCCCAGGGACTTCTGCGCTCCGCGCTCCACCACGCTCGCCAGGCTGGCAGCTATCAGGTCGACATCGAGATAGAACAGACGGTGTCGCCCGTGGAGGCCGGCCCGACCGCGCTGGGCCTGCCCCAGAGCGAGCCCGCCCACTTCATGGTCTCGGGCCATGTCAACGGGCCGCACAAGGCGCGCTTCGCCATCACCCCCCGGCGCATCGGGCGTGGGCTCGGGGAGAGCACCTCAGCTGTTGCTCAGGAAATCCTCATCACCAGCGGCGCACTGTACGAGCGCGAGGGCGACCGTTGGGTGCGCAAGGACGACGTTGCGCCGCTCCCGGGGATTAACGCCGACGCGCTGTCCCTGCTGGCGGTGGCGCGTGACGTCCGCGCGCTGGAATCAGTCGAGCGGCTGACCGGCCGCTACCAGCGGGTGGCGTTCGCCCTCCACAGCAGCGATGTGCTGCGCCACCTGCTCGCCCAGCGAGGGCAGGTGGACCCGTTGGCGCTGGCGCTGGCCGAAGCCCAGGGCCTGCGCTACGAGGGCTCCGGTGAGCTGTGGGTTGACGAGACGGGGCTGCCGGCGCGGATGGTGCTGAACCTGGAGATGAGCCGCCCGGGCGAGCAGGGATACCGCTCGCCCGCCCTCAGTACAGCCGACTACTCGGACTTCGGTGCCAGGATGGCGCCGGAGCTATTCGACCCCACCATCTCGCCGCTCAGCAGGAGCTCGACCTCTCCGCTTCCGGGCTCCGGGATGACGGCTGAGCAGCTGTCGCAGCGGCTCCTTTTCGCGGTCGCGCTGGTGGGCACGTTGGCGCTGTGCCAGTTGCTGGTATCGAACCGCTCCACAACGAAGACGGCCCTGCTGAGCGGGGTCCTGGTCATCGCCCTGGTGTCTCCCCACGCGGCGTCCGTCGCCGCGGCGGCAGGTCAGCCGGCGGCGGAGGAACGCCAGCCTGCCGGCCCAACCCGTGCGGACAGCGAGCTGGTACGGATGCTCACCGAAGCACGGGCCATCTCGACCCGCCACGGTCACGCAGCCGCCACCCCGCCGTCCAACTCTCTGGTGGCCATGGATGACGAGGATCAGGACGGTCTGCCCAACGGGTACGAGTTGCGGTTGGGCACGAACCCCTTCATCGCTGACACCGATATGGACGGACTAACCGACTATCAGGAGGTGGTGGGCTACCCGTGCGACGACGATCCTGAGATTGAGGCGGTGGAGACCAACCCTCTGTTGCCCGACAGCAACGGGGACGGGCTGCGGGACGGCGACGAGTTCTATATGGGGCAGTGCCGCAGGCTCGATTATCTTAAGGCCGGGCCTGACAAACCAGGGGGGTACATAGCATACGGCTCGCCGTATGCCTGGAGCGACGACAACGACAACGATGGCGTGCCCGACGGACTCGACCTGTCCCCCTTCAGCTCGTCCCAGGAGCTGGGCGGAGGGGGCGACTACTTCGAGACGAACGACGCGGGCACATACTACACCGACAAGGTCTATTACACTCACCCGGGCAGCAACCTTACCTTTGAGACCCTCGACTCGGACCCGACACCGGATGTAGAGCCGTATCCGTTCTACGTCGAGCTCCAGGTCCGCGCTGACGAGTTGCTGATGCGTGCGGCGTACAAGAAGGCGCTGGAGTGGCCCAAGGACCTGGAGGGCAACATCCGGAACCACGGAGAGGGAGCCGACGCAGCCCTGGCTTCCTGGCTCATCGGCGAGGACCTGCTGTCCACGGGCATGCTGGAGGTCGTGCCCTACCTGCAGGCAACGGTGGCGGAGGCGGACCTGCCCAGTGTCGTCGCCATGCAGCAGTACGGCATCACGGCGACGAAGGAGGTTGCCGACTGCGCGACTGGCTGTGCGTACGCGATGGTGATCCCCCTCGTGCCCGTCGAGCGCAACGGGCAGGTGTTTGCGCTGCAGGCAAAGGCGCTGCACGACTTCGAGGACGGCGACCACAGCTTCCACCGAAGATGGAATGACGTCCGCCTGAAATGGGCAGTCCAGGGCGACGTCGTGCGGGCAAACGATGAGGGCGACTACAGGCCCAGCCCGACGGGCAACTATGGCCTGATCGTGTACGACACGCCCTACAAGGTGACCGGTCTGTCGTTCTCCCGCCAGGGCGGGACCGATATGTTCGTCGCCGCCGCCATCCCCCCGGGAGGCCCCGAGTCCCTGGATGATGGCCCCATCGCCCTGCTCCGCGGCGGCATGGAGGCTCAGTTCCTCAGCGGTCGGCTGTCCATTGATGACATCGGGGCGCGCTTCAACTTGCCAAGCAGCGCGACCATCACCGAGACCTGGGGCATCACGTCCACCTACCACGTCAGGTACGGGGAGCGGTACCACTACCCTCACCTCGACATCGCGCTGCTCACCACCATGCAGCAGACCACTCGGTCGGTGCTCAACCTGGTCTATCCAGCGCACGACCTCGAGCCGACCCTCATCCTGGCCAGTCAGCAGCGCACGTCCACCATCAACGCGGACGACATCAGCTCGGCCGACCTTGCCGACCTGACCGTCAACGCTTGCCGGAAACCGATCATCACCAGCCGCAGCCTGAAGCTCCAGACCTACCGCTGGGATCCCACCGCGACTCAGTCCGTCTCACTGGCTGCCGTAGAGGGCCCCGCCTCCGGTGACTGGGTGCCGCTCAGCCTGGACGAAGTGCTGGAGAAGGTGACGTCGGAGTTTGACGCGGCCTGGTCCGATCTCCAGACCTACTTTGGCGACCACCTCCAGGGGTACAGCGACGCCGACGACGAGTACGAAGAGGCGCTCAACATCCTTAAGATGGCGACCGCGGCCTGGCACCTCGGACAGACGGCAATCCAGAAGCTGGGCAGTACGTCCCTCCAGGACTTCGAGAATGCCGTCACCGACCCGGAGTTGTTGGCCCACATTCTCAGCCAGGGCAACATTCTGCCGGACGGGTACGGCCCGGTCGTCTACGTCCTGATGGGCGTGATGGAGGCCGGCGGCCCGGTCCAGTGGCTGGAGAATCAGTTCAGCAAGATCGTCGACTTCGTCGACGGAGTGATCGAGAAGGTCGGTGGCTTCCTCGACTCGTCGCCTGGCCTCTCCATGCCCAGCGAGGAGACACTGCTCTCCTGGACGCACACCGCCATCAACATACTGAACTACCTGGCCGTCATCACCGGCATCGATGCCCTGGCCGACATCGCGCAGATTCTCACCACGCTGGTGGAGATCTACAAGACGGTCAGGGCGCTGATAGACGCCGTCATGACCGTTGTCAATACCGTGCAAGCCGCAGGCTCCGCCGGGCAGGCAGCCGACGAGCTCCTGTCGCTGGCAGTGAAGGAGGCCCAGGAGCTGGCCGACACGATGAGCATCATGGGACTGCTGCTGAAGGTCGGCATGATCTGGCTCACCGTGGCCGTCGTGCTGGCGACGAACAGCCTGCCGGATTACGCAGTCTCTACGCTCGTCGGGCGGGCAGTCGCGGAGACGATCATCTGGACGCTCATCTTCGTCATCGCAACGGTACTGGGGGTGTACGGGTGGATTCTGGGGCTCGTCATAGCGCTCATGAGATTCCTCGACGAAATCACTGGCGTCAAGCTGAGCCCCATCTCGTACTTCCTCGATTGGTTCTTCACGCCTGAGGTAACTGACCTATCCGAAGTCGTGGGGGAACCCGACATCGGCCCCATCCAATTCGAGCCCATCGACCCCCAGGGTGGCCTGATGGCAGAGGACAAGTTCCAGTTCTCGATCACGTCCACGGTCACCTTCAAGGGCACTTCCGCTGCCCTCGACGAGTCCTATGCCGGCGTTCAGCTGGGCTACGCCGCGGGAGGTGGCAAGATTGCCTTTTGCACACCCGATGCCGGCGATTTCCAGGAGGGCCTGGAGTACTACGACGAGTTCGGGTACCGCATTCAGACCTATCATACGGAGGGCTTGTATTGCCAGTACTACCGGGTGTCGGCGGACTACGACTACTTCCCATATCAGCAGGAGCTCCGCTACGTGTGGAAAGTGGTCCCCAACGGGGAATACAGTCGCGGCCCGAAGGACAAGCACCTGAAGAACTACTACCAGGACGTGCACAAGAAAGCCTGGGCCGACTTCGTCCCCGGCGTGCCCCGCGTGAACACCTGGATCCCGCTCGACGTCGCTATGGCCGCGTCGACCGTCAGCTACATCTGCTCTCCCTATCTCGACATCGTCGACCAATGCGAGGAGTTCGACGCGGCCCGCACCTCCCCGCCCCAGATCACGAAGATCACCCTCGACATTCTGCCCAAGACCTGGGGCGGCTTCTGGGACTGGACCCCGCCGTTCAGCAACGATCCTGAGCGCGACCAGCTCTATGTCCGCAACAGGGACCCCGACGCGGATGGGCTCGAGGGCTACCTGGATCCTGATACCAACAAGCTGGTCGGTCCGGACGCCCACCTGTGCCTCACGCCGTCCCACGAGACTTGGGACACCGACGGCGACGGTCTCTCGGACAAGTTCGAGCATGACTCCCCGCTCGTCAGCCCGTGCTCTGCCGACCTCGACCAGGACGGTATGGACGACGGGCGCGAGTTGCTGCTTGGCACCCGGCCCTACGACGCGGACACCGACGACGACGGACTCACGGACGGGCAGGAACTCGCCTACTGGGACGTCGACACCCACGCGCTGGTTGTGCCCTGGCGGGTCCCGTTGAGCGGGCAGTACCCTGGCCTGCCGGACCCGGCGGCGTTCCCCAACCCGCGCCACGCGAACCTGGACGGCGACCACCGGACCGACAAGCAGGAGAAGGCCTGGCTCACCAGCCCCAACGGGTTCGATTCCATCCCGGACGAGGCGGCCGAGTTGACCATCGATCCGCAGTTGATTCAAGGCGGTGGCACCAAGGTGTCGGTCACGATGGCGCCGTGGCCGAACGACGGGCCCGCGGCGCTCAACCCCGAGCTGACCGTCACGCTCCCGGTGACCTTCTCCAACCTCACCACCAGCGCCGGGCTGTTGCCACCGTCCTACGTGCCGCAGCTCAACGATGGGACGCCACAGCCCCCTGTCGGGCCCTACACGGTCACCTGGCAATTGCCGCCCATCACGCTGGGCCGGTATCTGACCGCGACGCTCACCGGCGTGCCGTCAATTCCCACCGGCCCGGTCACGGTGACGGCCAGGCTCGTCTACGACCGGCTGGGCACCACCTATGTGGCGACAGATGCCGTGCCCCTCCCCGTGAACCTGGGCGGTCCCGCGGCGGCGATCGACAGCCCCGACCCCGGCGCCGTGCTCCAGGGTGGTGCCACGACGGTCACGGGCCTGGCCGAGGACCCGGAGTCGGCCTCGGCCGTCTACTTCTGCGCCAAGACCTCGCCACCGTGCTCCACCGGCGACTGGACGTTGGCCTCTGGAGCGAGCCCCTGGTCCTTTGTCTGGACCCCGCCGGCCGACGAGACGTACTATCTCCAGGCCTACGCCGTTGACGCGTACGGCCTCGCGGGCCCGGCCTCTACACCCATCACGATGACCGTAGACGGCACGCCACCGTCCCAGGTCGCGTTCGACCTGAGCAGCACGGCCTACCTCTCTACCACGTTCCTGAGCGACACGCTCTCCACTGTGACCCTGAGGGGGCAGATTGGCGACGCCGCTGGTAAGGCATACGTCTCCGGCGCTGGCAACGCCGTGCTGATTATCGATGACGGATCCGGCGACCCGGCGACTGGCATCAAGATCCAACCAGTTGATGAGCCGGGCCAGATGTCCAGCGCCTTCTCCTACAACTGGCCCCTCCCCTACAGCGGCCTGGGCGGTGTGGCGCACGCTGCCGCCGGAACGTACACGGTGACCCTCGGCGCGACGGACGTGGCCGGCAACGCCGGCTCGGACACCGCCACCCTCCACGTGTTGATTGACGACACACCGCCGCTGCTCTACGGCCGCGTGCCCCAGGTGACGGCGGGCTCCCTGCTGACGCTCACCGGGCGGGCGGACGACACCGCCCTGGTGCAGCCGCGTCTGCCGGACCTGCCCTACACCGCAACCATGACCCTGGCGAGCAGTGATTCCAGATTCCAAACTCAGTCCGAGGCCGCCCGCGTTCAGGTTATAGGCGACGTGAACGGCGATACCTTCGACGATGTCGTCCTGCTCGAGCCCTCATCCGTCTCCCAGCCCTTCCGCGCTGGCCTCTTCTTTGGACGGCCTGGCGGATTCCAGCCCACCCAGGCACTGGACAGCGCAGACGTCGTGTTTGTGGGCGAGGCAGCAGGCACCTGCGGCTACCCGCCCTCTGCCGCGGGCAACCTGGACGTGAATGGCGATAGCGTGGGTGACCTTGTCCTGGGCGACCCCCACGCCAACTCGGGTGCCGGCCGTGCCTACGTGATCCTCGGTCGCCGTATGGGAGAGGGAGCATGGGGCTCACCATTCTACCTGACCGGCGCTGACTGGCGGTTGGACGTGGCCCGAACCACCGCCCTGGGCGCATCGGTGTCGTCCGCCGGGGACGTGGACGGGGATGGACTCTCCGATGTCCTGGTGGGCGCTGTCCACGATACCAGCACGGCCGGCATAGCCTACCTCTACCTGGGCCGTGAGCAGGGCCAGCCCCCGGCATCCTCCGTCATGCGCTCGCCGCATTGCGCCACCTGCATCCCCCTCGCCCCGCCGAACCTGGCCGGCCTGGGCGACACCGACGGTGACGGCCTCTCGGACGTCCTCGTCGCCTATCCGGGCTCCATCGACTTCCCCGGCGCGGTCGCCCTCGTCTACGGTCGCCCGCAGGATGATTGGCCGCCTAACCTCGACCTTCACACGGATGCCGACGCGTTGTTCCAGGCACCCGGCGCCCTCCAGACCGTCTCCCCCGTCGGCGACGTGGATCGCGACGGCCTGCGCGACATGCTCATCGGCGACCCCTCGCCCATGGACTCCCGCGTGTTCATCGTGCTGGGCCGCCGCGAGGACGCCTGGGCTGCTCCGCCCGCGGCGGTCGATCTCGTGACGCGTGCCGACGCATCCTACCTGCACAGCAGCCCCCTGGGCATCCCCGGGCGCCTGGGCGCCGGCCTGGCCCCGATGGGGGACCTGGACGGGGACGGCCGCTTCGACTTTGCCTTCGGGAACCCGGGGGTTGGCGGCGGGCCCAACCGGACCGCCATCGTGCGGGCAGGCCTGATGACGGTCACCCACGACATGCCCGTCTCGGCCGCCGATTTCCTCGTCTCCGGCTCGCCCCACAGCCAGCTGTCCGGAGAGGTCCTCTCCAGCGGCGACGTCAACGGGGATGGGGTGCGCGACCTGCTCATCGGCGCCCCTGGTGAACACAGTGCATACCTCCTCCTGGGGGACTTCGAACCAGGCGACGTCGCGGGCATCCACAAGGTGGAACTTGGCGTATACGGCCCCGTGGACGACCCCACGCTGCCATTAACCGACACGCTGCCGTCCGACTGGCACACGGCGGCGCTGTCCTCCCCGGGAGGCGCTGTGACGCCGTGGCGCAGTGTCGTGGAGCTGGCCGGCGACGGCGAGTACCGCGTCTACGGCCGGGCGGCCGACCGGGCCGGCAACGTCTGGGTGCCGGAGAGCTGGTACCTGGGCAACGTCTGGGTGAACACGCCGCCGGTTCCTTTGACCAATGCATCCGTGACCCTCGACGAGCCGGAGTTCATCTCACAGACCAACCTGAGCCTCTCGGGCATGGCCTTCAGCGACCACCCGATCCAGTCCCTGCGGGCGTTCGACGGGTACTCCTGGTACCGGCTGATGCCCACGACCGACCCGTGGTCGCACAGCTCCGTCATCCCGCGCGCGGACCTGCGCACGCTCACCTTCCGCTCTGTGGCCCGGGATGGATTTGGCCATACGCTACACGCCTCGCGAACCCTGGTCACGGACACCCTGGCGCTGCCGCCAGAGCTCTCGGCCAATCTGCCCGTGCACCAGTGGCACACCGACGCCACGCCCATACTGCACGTGACGTGGCCCGCGGTCCCCGACCTGAGCGGCATCGTCTCGACGTGGGCGGCGATCGACACCATGACCGATACCGTGCCGTCCGATCAGCCGCCCTCCAACGACGTCGCGCTGGACCTCGACCAGCCCGGCACCTACTACGCCCACGTCGCGGTGCGCGACGGGGCGGGCAACTCGCGCCTCAGCCATTTCGGGCCCTTCCTGGTCAATCGGACGGAGACGCCTTCCGTCATCCTGCCGGACGGCCGGCTGGACGTGCCTGGCGGAGAGTATCCCACCGGCACCCGCCTCAACTATGACCCCTACGCCGCCGTCAAGCCGGCCGAGTTCCTCGGCACGTGGGACGCCCAGAACCTCTACCTGGGCCTCCGGGGCAACCCCTGGGGGGAGTCCGAGCGCCTGTCGATCTACCTCGACACCGGCCCCGGCGGCCTGTCCTCTTCAATGGCCCCGTTCGGTACGACGCACACCTTGCCGTTTGCGGCAGACGCCGCCCTGCTGCTCGGTGCCGACGCCCTCTCGGCCAGCGGGAGCTACACCCTCTACCAGGCGGCCGAGGGGGCGTGGGCAGCCGTGGATGCGCCAGAGAGCCTCGCGATCACCGGCTTGGACACCGAGATCGTCCTGGCGCGGCCCGAGATCGGCGCCGAGGCCCTCGACACGCCTGTGAGGATTCTGGCCTTCGCGGAGGACGCCAGCGGAGTATGGGCCGTCCTGCCGGCCAGCGGGCGGCCCACCACGACAGCGACCATCGAGGGCAGCGCGATCTTTTCCAACGCCCTGAGTTGGGAGGCGCTCGATCTGGGGGTGCGGCCGAATGAGGGGCAGGATCAGGTGATCGCCCCCGTGGTGCAGATCGACCCCGGACCCGACACGGCGCTGTTCAGCAACCAGATGACGGTGATGACGGTGACCGTCAGCAACCCGGACATCGGGCCCTACGTGAACGTGCCGATAACAGTCACAGTGGGCCCCACCCAGCCGGTGCAGATGATGGGGCTGTTTGGCGCTCCCGTGGGGGCCGACTGCATCTCGTGTCCGGCCGGCGCGCGCGAGTGGGTGCTGGAAGTGGACGTCGATGCCTA
>Ga0207796_1000411_pt1 | contig 17627 bp, 15 predicted proteins | sample Pon1CUnioCityCA_6_FD_187274 | JGI IMG/M metagenome (GOLD analysis project Ga0207796, IMG submission 187274) | Marine sediment microbial community from Union City, CA, USA - Pond 1C Sediment 1 (SPAdes) | ecosystem: Environmental > Aquatic > Marine > Intertidal zone > Salt pond sediment ...
ACCTTCCACGCCCTGCCATCCCCCGTGCCCAGGACATTGACATCCACGATCTGCGCGCCAACCGGGAGGCCGAACTCAGCAGGCCCATTGTGGGCGGTCTTTGCATGGTAGACCTGTCCGCCGTGGTAGGTCGCTGCCACTTCGGCGCCCACTAGGGCGATCTCGGCCATCTCACACACCGTCTCAGGATGGGTGCAGGGGAAATCCCATTGCCAAGCGTAGTCTCCTCTTGTGTTCGGCGGAGCCACCGTGCCCCAGTTCCAGATCCCGTCCTCGTTGACGTCGTGATAGACGTAGACGTTCACGCCGCCGTACTTGTCTGATTCCTTGGGAGCTGCGGCGACCGGGGCGGCCTCGGCGGTTGCGTCAGCGGTAGCAGCCTCCGTGGTTGCGTCAGCGGTAGCAGCCTCTGCGTCGCAATCGCAGTCGACCATCTCACCCTCAACAACGCCGACCAGGACCACCTGGATGGAGCCTGGACCAGCTGGCGGCAAGGGGAAGTTGAACTCGAACTGGCTGTTGGCTGGCGGGTTCACCGTCTTCTGGGACACATTGGTCACCCTCCACGCCCTGCCGTCCCCTGTGCCGAGGACACCGACGTCCACGATCTGCGCGCCAACCGGGAGGCCGAACTCAGCAGGCCCGTTGTGGGCAGTCTTTGCATAGTAGACGTCTCCACCATGGTAGGTCGCCACCACTTCGGCGCCCACCAGGCCGATCTCCGCCATCTCACACACCGTCTCAGGATGGGTGCAGGGGAAATCCCATTGCCAAGCGTAGTCTCCTCTTGTGTTCGGCGGGGCCACCTCACCCCAGTTCCAGATCCCGTCCTCGTTGACGTCGTGATAGACATAGACGTTCACCGCACCACCATCGGGCCCGGCAGCCAGGGCGATCTGGGGGTGGGTGAGCAAGGCGAGGCCTGCGATGGCGAGAGCCATTGCAAGAACATAGACATGCCACCTTTTGCTCAGCATAGCGTCACTCCTTTGATATGTAGGTTTAGTCCTGAAAAGTGCAGGGTGCTCCTAAGTCCTACCGATGAGAGGGTCTTGGCAGCTCTGGCGAGGCAAACATATCATTGCGTCGCCTTCGTTCCCGCAAGCCGCCGTGCAGCCAGCCCACGATGCGAGTATATCACAGAAGTGACAGCGAGTCAAGGATTCAGGATTCTTTTGGGCGTGTTTTAAGTTTGGGGCGAGACTTTGCAGCTTCCTGAGCATGTCATCGGGCCGGACACCTGCCCAACTGCGGCCTTCAGCACGTTGATGGGTGGGTCAAGTGTTTCACGTGAAACATCCTCTGCTTCGAACCTCAGACCGGCGGCGCGCAGCCGTTGTTTCACGTGAAACGTCAGGCCCCTGCTAAGTTCATCCATGCGCCGAAGAAACAGAGGGTGAGACGCACGCATCAGCGTCAAGCGGGTGCTTCCGTAGTTGTCTCTTTCCGACAGTGATGCTAAGATACCGACAGTGGCACGACCGCCTATCTTAGGACGCAGAGCCAGGACCATACCATCGATTAACGGACTGAATTGCCATGACTCACCACCGCGATCGCCCAGTTTGTGACTACGAGGGCTCAGCCTACCGTACCGAGTTCTGGGGCCAGGGAAGAGCGTATGAGGATGCCGCTGAACGACTCGCGCTCCAGCATCTGCTCCCACCGACCGGCAACCGCCTCATCGATATCGGCGGAGGCTATGGCCGTCTCATCCCCCTCTACAGCGGTTACGACCAGGTCGTTCTTTTCGACTATGCGCTTTCACAATTGCGTCAGGCTCAGGAACTGTGGGGCGCAGGCGGGTCCGATGGTGGTCCGCGCTACATCTACGTCGCCGGCGATTTCTACAACCTACCCTTTGCCCCGGCCACCTTCAACACCGTCGTCATGGTCCGGACCCTGCATCACGCCGCCGACGCCCTCTCCGTCCTCCAGGGGGTAGCCGGGATCCTGGCGTCGCGTGGTTCCTTCATCTTGGAGTTCGCCAACAAACGAAACCTCAAAGCTATCCTACGCTATCTCGTTGGGCGCCAGGATTGGTCGCCCTTCGATCGAGAACCGGTGGAGTTCGTCTCTTTGAACTTCGATTTCCACCCAGCCTGGATCGAAACACAGCTCGCGAGAGTGGGGTTGCGCATTCGGGACCGCCGCGCCGTCTCAACCTTTCGACTCAGTCTGCTCAAGCGCTGGCTGCCCACGGCTCTCCTCGTCACCCTCGATCGCCTCTGTCAGCCCGCGGGAGCGGTCCTCCCCGTGTCGCCCAGCGTCTTCGTCCGCTGTAGGGCTCAGGCCGACGAGTCGTTTCATCAGCCAACCTCTCTCTTCCGCTGCACCGAGTGTCACTCAGTCAGCCTGAAGGAGCAGGTCGGAGCCCTGTCCTGCACAGCTTGCGGTGCGACCTTCCCCATTCAGGATGGCATCTACAACTTCAAGGCTCCGCAACCTGGATCTCCAAAGGTATCAGGAGCTCAGTCAGCGGGGGACGAAGCACGTCGTGCAGAGGCGAGAGGATGAGCACCAGAAGGCGTGAAGCTCTCTTTGCTGACCTGGTATTCAACGAGCAAGAGGAACGCGCCGAAGTCGTCACCGTTGGCGGCGAACCGTTCTACGCCGTGCCAGACGATGACTTCCTGCGTCATGTCGAGGCAACCTATGTTGATCGTCAAGTCGTGCAACAGCTGCAGCGTCGCATCAAGGACCTCGGCGATGTCGTAACTCAAGGGGTTATCCATATGCTCGGGGAAGAGAGCTTGTTCACCCGCGCTTCAATTGAGTACACCATCGATCATATGGACCAAATCCTCCAACCAGGAGCCCTCGACGCCGACCAACTTCGCACTGCCCTCTGGATGACCGGGTTTCGAGCCATCGTCGATGTTCACGGAGACGTGGTCCGCCTCGAGATACCCGGCTGGGAGGAATCTAACGAACCCTAACTTGTGCGGGTCAGAAAGTTGGTGTATACTGTTGGTCCAACAGGGACTGACAACCACCATTGAGGAGGGCCATACTGATGAAGGTCTCCTGCCTACAGGAAAACTTGGCCGAGGGCCTAAGCATCGTCGGACGAGCCGTGTCACCCCGCTCCACACTTCCCGTGCTGGGAAACGTCCTCTTGGCCACCGAGGGGGGCCGACTTCGACTCTCAGCCACCGACCTCGAGGTGGGGATCACCTGCTGGATCGGCGCAAAGGTTGAAGAAGAGGGAGCCACCACTGTCCCCGCACGGACGCTGATCGACTTGGTCAACGCGCTACCCCCCGGGCAGGTGGATCTAGAGTTGATCGTGCGGACACAGACGCTCAATCTCCGCGCTGCCCGCAGCGAAGCCAGCATCAAGGGCATTGATGCTCAGGAGTTCCCCATCGTCACCGTGCCCGAGGGAAATGCCCAGGGCATACCGATCGAACCCGATGTGCTCAGGAAGGCCATCGAACAAGTCGCTTTCGCCGCTGCTACCGACGAGAGTCGCCCCATTCTCACGGGCGTGCTGGCCCAGTTCGAAGACAAACAGCTCACCCTTGCTGCTGCCGATGGCTTCCGACTATCCGTCCGCTCCCTTGCGCTGCCCAACGCTATCTCCGATCCTTTCAGCATCATCATTCCGGCTCAAGCGCTGAGCGAACTGCGAAGAGTAAGTGGTCATCAACAGGATCCCATCTCCATCCATGTTACTCCAGAGCGGAACCAGGTGATCTTTGAGCTGACGGATGTCGTGTTGGTATCTCAGTTGATCGACGGCAACTTCCCTGACTACCGCCAGATCATTCCGCGAGATCGCAACACCCATACGATTGTGGATACAGCCCCGTTCTTGAAGGCCTGCAAAATGGCTCAAATCTTCGCTCGAGAGGCAGCCAACATCAGCCGCATCCAAATAGAGCCAGGATCGGAGCTTGAGCCTGGTCGCATGCGCATCTCCGCTACATCGGCCGAGACGGGCGAGGATGTCAGCGAGATCGACGCTAGCATCGAAGGCCAGAGCGTTGAGATCGCCTTCAATGTCAAGTATCTAATCGATGTGCTCTCGGTATCCGATGCTCCCCAGGTGACCCTGGACACGACAACCTCCTCGAGCCCGGGCGTCATCCGTCCCATCGGAGAGACCAGCTTCACTCACGTGATCATGCCTATGCACCTCGGGCAGTAGATCGCACCAGCGTGCGCCTTCACGCCCTCAGCCTGAATCGTCTGAGGGCGTTCTTGTTCCACTCAAAGGACCTAGCAGGCTACTGTGCACACCAGAAGACCCTCCTCGCCACTGCAGGTTCTTCAATGCCGCTTGCCGCAAGACTCCATACTGCACCTTGATGTGCGCCCCGCTCTCGGCACAGGTTGCTGGGTCGCCGAAAGTTGTCTCTGCTCCTCGCCCTGGTATAATGGCTGCCCGGTCAGGAGACCAGCGATATGATGAAATGGAAGATCGAAGTAGGGCGTGGATTCGGCATCGGCATCGGCCTCATGAGCTTTGTCACGCTTGTCAACGCCGTATTGATTGGCGTGGCTGCCTCGCGACCAATCAGCCTCGCCACCTTTGTGGTCGCGCTCACCGTAGTCTTCGGGTTTCTATTGGCGGGTCTGATTGCCTACTGGGTGTACGGCTTGACCAACGCACGTTATCTGCTCGACCGAAATGCGCTAGTTATCGCTTGGGGTACGTCGAAGCAAGTGATCCCGACAGGGCACATTGAGCGCGTCTTTACCGGCGACGAAATCGAAGGCAGACTGCACTTCTATGGAGGAAGGTGGCCAGGGCATTGGGTTGGCTACGGGGAACTACCAGGCGGGAAGCAGGCGCTCTTCTACGCCACCCAGCCTCCACAACAGCAAGTCTTCATCGTCACGCCGGGGCTCGTCTATGGTATCTCCCCGGCCCAGCAAGTGGCATTCCTCGAGTCGCTCAGAAAGCGGCTGGAAATGGGGCCCACTCAGGCAATGGAGCAGTCCTCCAGGCGACCACCTATCCTCGACTGGACGATCTGGCGAGATCCGCTGGGGTTGTCGCTGCTCGGCGCTGCGACAGCGGGCCTTGTTCTTCTCTTAGGCGTGCTCACCGTCCGTTACCCGACGCTCCCGATGCTCATACCACTCCACTTTGGGGCCTCGGGCTCGCCCGATCGACTCGGCCCAAGAGTCGCGATCTTCCTGGTTCCTATGATCGGCCTACTCACCCTGCTCACGAACGGAGCCCTCGGCGCTCTCTCCTACCGTCACAACCGCTTGGTAAGCTACATGCTGTGGGGCAGTTCGGTCCTCGTCCAAGTACTCATCTGGACAGCGACATTCGGCATCCTATCACACATCTAGTCGGCCCAATCTCTCACCATCAATTCGGTAGGGGGGAACAATCAGGTAAGACACAAGCCAGGCCACCTCGTTGCGTCGGCGGGTTCTGCTTACCCAACCTCGGCCTCGCCGATCTGCTCGAAGTCGAGCGTGAAGTCAAACATGCCTTGCGACGACTCCTCTCTTGCCATCTCATCCAGCTGCCCCGGCTCAACGCCCCGTTCACATAGCGAACGATAGTGGCAGATGGCACACTTACCTTGATCCTCTGCAGGAGCAAGCAGGCTATCCTCAGTACACCTCCCGATCTTCTGCTCAATCTCCTCCACCAGGTTCAGGAGATATGCTTTGTCGGCCCGATACTGGGCCTCGTCGTAGGAGAATCGCTCAGGAGCTGATGGGTAGTTGGCAAACCAGTAGGTCATCGTCACCAGGCCACGCTCACAGGCCCTGCTGCCACTGAGCACCTCTCCAGATTCCACCAGCACGCAGGGATAGACGCGCGTCTGCAACCGGTCCGACAACCATCCTCGTTGAGGACGGTGTCGATTAGTCTTCCAATCCACGATCGCGACTCGTCCGCTGGGATCAAAGGCTATCAGGTCATACTGCGCGACGAGACGGTAGTCACCCAGTGACGTTGCCAACCTGACCTCTGGGTAGCGGTGCACGGGGACGTCCACTAGCCCATACGCAAGGTAGTTCTGCCACCAGCGGCGAAGTTTGGCACTGGTCGTGGCCCTCGACAGCACCTGAGCCGGAATGCCGGTCAGGTGTTGACGAATGAGACGATGGAAGGCAACACCCTGCCGCAGATGACGTTCGTTCTCCAGGACAGGCTCGGTCTCGATGGCCGGCCAGCGAAGCCTGCGCACGTAACGCAGCTGAAACTGCCTGGGGCAGTCCATATAGGCCTGGAGGCTTCCCTGACTGAAATGGAAATCACTCGGCAAGGTCATACTGTGCCTCCCACATTCATCAACGTCAGCCAGCGCTGGACTACTGGATACCGGGTCGGCTTGGGGCAACCTTGGTCCTCCATGCACCAACGGGGGCTATGTCTTCCGTACTAGCGACCAAAGAATGTGTAGAAACCAGCGAGACGCGTGGCTGTCGGTGCGAGAACCTGTGGAATCAGCCCCACGGCCACAGAAGCCGCGACAGCTAAGAGCACGACGACCGCCCTGGGCCAGCGTTCCGTCGTTTCCCGTTTCGCTTCCTCCGCCCCCTCATCTGGGCTCTCTGAGTAGGCCAAGAGTACATGCAGAGCCCGCCAGACACCGATCATCAGACCCAGGCTCGCTAGCATCATCGCCAACACAGAGGTCAAGCCGGACACACCCATAACACGATAGAGAGCCCACCGCCCAGCAAACCCGGCGGTGACCGGCAATCCCGCCGTCGAAACGCCTCCAAGGAGGAAAGCACACGTACTCCAGGGGGCCCTTCGTGCCAACCCGCGCACCGTCCCAAGCGTCAGATCGTGCCCACACTCCCTTGCCAGTCCTCTCAATCCTGCGGCCATGAGGGTCAGCCCAAACGGACGCACCAAGAGACACAGCAAGGCCAGGGCCAGGCCTCGCTGGCTTCCTATACCAAGTGCGATGAGAGCAACACCGCTGTCAATCAAGGCCCCATACCCCATCAGACGGCCTAGGTGCCGCTGGGAGGCGGCCATCAACCCTCCAACACCTACCATCGCCAACCCAGCGCCCGAGGCAAACGGGGCGAAACGCACAGCAGCACTGAGATCAGGATAGGTCTCCAGGAACGCAAGTAGCAAGAACCAAATCGCCCCGCAGTTGACGGTGAAGACGAACGCGCTTGCCAGCGGTTCGCTGTCACTGGCAACAGACGGCATCCACATATGAAATGGAATGCTGCCCATCAAGAGCGCAAACGAAAAGAACAACAAGACAGCGCCCGTGTCGAGCAAGACTGTGTTATCAGGCGTCAGTGCATACCGATCCATTAGCCAGTGAATGACCAACAAGCCTGGCATAGCCAGCAAGGAGAAGGCAACATAATGGAGTGCTCCACGCGCAGATGGGCATCCCTCTACCTGAAGGGCAAAGACTGATACCGCTATGGCGATTTCAACAAGCAGGACGGCGTAAATAAGGGGCCGAACCAGCAGCGATCCGCTGAACAGACTAAGCATGCCGAGTCCAACGGGGAAAAGCAAAGTCCGGGGCGACATCTGCCACGCCAATAGGAAGATGCCCGAGGCTGTCAAGTAGAGAAAGGCTACTGCAATTCGATCGACCTCCTCTAAGATCAACTCGCGTCCGAGAAACGAGACCGTCCCCCCCATTACGATCTGGCGACCCCACAGCTCGACCGTTCGCCCTAAGGGTAGCACGAGGATAACTGTACCCAAGACCAACGTCGTCCCGATCGAGAGCAGACTTGACAACGTCCCCCAGCGGCGGAGTGCATACACCACACCTCCCACCATCAGCGGCAGGACCAGGAACAGAAGGAGACCAGCGATCACGGTGCTCTCTCCTCCCCACTGGCAGCCAACTGCGCAGCCTTGAGGTAGGCCGTGCCCAGGGCGATGACGAAACTGATGGCCCCGAGAAATCCAGTAACGACCAAGCTGGGTTCCAAGGCAACGTAAAACAGATCAAAACCTGACAAAAACATCAGTAGTCCCACTCCTACGCGCAACGGATCTTGACTCAACCCCAGCAATACGATCCCAAGCCCTGCCAGCAAGTAACACACCATCGTCAAGCTCTGCGATAGCTGCGGCAGAGGCATTGCGGATGACGAAACATAGACCGTCACGCCGACGAGAAGCGCGGCCATAAAGCTAAACGCTGCTCGGGCAGATATGCCCTGATGTCGCCACCCCTCCAGCCGAGCCAAGAACCAGTTTCGCAATGACAGCGTCCCTTCGGACTGGTCCAACCGCGCAGGCGCCCGAGCCTGTTGCTCCGTTAAGTAGAACACCAGACAAATCACCCAGCCGATCAATGCTTTTACTGCAGCCATCTCCACCCTGGTGACCTGCGTCATAAGCAATGTCACAAAGAAGTACTGCAAGGCCAGAGCAATCGTGTTCAGCCTCCAATCTCGACTGACCACTAGGAGGGTAGCTGTGACAAAAACGCCTGCAACGGCCGGCAGAGCAGCCAAGAAGACAGCTTGAGCCAAGAGATCATTCAGGATCGGCACAACCTATCCCCCCACAAGTAGAACCAGAATCAACAGCAGGACAACGGCCCACAGCAATGCCCCCCTCCCTCCCAAGACATCGTCCACGACACGGAACAAGCCAAAGCCCTTCTCGAGAGCCCCCGCCAGCCACTCATATCCCCAGTCAAGAAGCACAACATCGTGGACCACATCAAGCCACAAGGAAATCCGAGGACGGAGTCCTCTATCCAACCAGGCCAAGATCCCTCCGAGGACAACGCTCACCAGCCAGAGCAACCATCCAACCAGGTTAGGCGCAGCCAACAGGGAAGTCAATGAGACACGAGAGTAAACGTTGGCACCAGCAAGCAGGATGTTCGGCACGATACCCACCAGGATCAATGCTATGGCCAAGCTCGTCAAGCCAGCACCACAGACTATCTCACCAATAGGACCGGCATCACCTCCTTCAATGGCATCAGATACCAAGAGCCACCGAATCACCGCCGCCACCAAGAACACTTGACCAATGAGAAACCCAACGCTCCAGCCCCAGCCATCCGCCCTGCCCAACTGCCGCAGGAGGGCTGATTCAGCCACAAATCCCAACGTCGCCGGCGCACCAATGAGCGACAGAGCTCCAATCAACGAAGGAATACTTCGCAGCAAGGTCTTCCCTCGCAGGCTCTGGCTCAGATCCCAACCTCCTCCCAAGAAGAGGATGCCCGTGCCGAGCACCCACGCCACGGCACCCAATGTCATGGTCGGTACCACAGGCTCCCCCTGCATAGACACCAATGTGACAGAGAGAAGCACGGATCCATTCCCGGCGACGCTAATCCAGGTGCGAGATTCTCGGGTCGATTTTGCCGTCCAGGCAAGAACGCCTCCTCCCAGGAGCGTCAACAGCGCGGGGACCCCCGTCCATGTCCCGACAGGCAGAGCTTGATTGCTAACCAGGGCCAGCCGGATCCACAGTCCCCATCCCAGTACAGCGCTCAAGGCGAAGGCGCCAGCCAGCGGTGAGGTCGAGCGGACCTGTCGAGGAGGCAACAGATGGAGGGGATACGCGCCAAGTCGAAGGAGTCCGGCCACCATCCAGTACGTCATCTTCGCTCCCCCGGCAGGCATGAGGGCCCACTGTACACTACCTATTCCCCCCTCCGCCACCAACGTTCCCGCCCAAATCAGCAGCCCCGCACCAGTACCGAGGGCCAGACTCCGTACAACATCCTCTCTCTCCTCTCCCGCCGCGATCCGCCCAAGAGCAGCGGTCGAATCATACAAAGCCCAGCAAATGATTGTGGTCAACGGGTTCGCCGACCAGATAGCCGCTAGACCTGCAGAGAGAAAGATGAGCACTCCAGGCACGACATAGAGGCGATACTCGCTCTCATTGACACCGACCAGAAGAAAAACGCCCACAACGATTGACAAGCTCAACCCAAGAGGCCATAGGGTTGTATCCCAACGTATCTCAGCCGCCGAATCAGCCAGCAGAGAGGGGTAAAGTGAAGGCAAAGCAATCCTGCTACCGCCACGTCCCCCAACAATAAGCCCAGAGACCAACATAACGACAGCAGCCGCCAAGACAGTCGTAACAACGCGAACGTAGCTTCTCTTGATAGTGAACCCTGCGAGAAGAAGCGATGACAACATCAACACCCCTGCACCAAGCAGAGGCAAGAGAGGGGTGAGCACGAGAAGATCTACCATAGGCCTCATTCAAACACGACGCTGCAGGTGCTCAAGTGAGTACACCCTCGAGCCCTCGCAGTGAAACCGAAGCGACGATGCTGGGACATCTGCGGAATGTCCCCACGCAAGATCGATCACGACTTGCTATTCTAGCACACCGTTGGTTGGACGACAAACAGGCCCAATAACCAAAGAAGAGGGCCCCGGACCTAATACCGGGGCCCCGCTTTACGGGTCAGCGAAAATGGGCTACTTCCAAACAGACTCAGGCCAAGAAATCGCGTAGCTTCCGAGCATGCGCCGGGTGCCGCAGCCGTCCAAGAGCCTGGACCTCAATCTGACGCACCCGTTCCCGGGTCACCCCCAGCTTCTTGCCGACCTCCTCAAGCGTATAGGTCTCGCCATCGACCAGGCCGTAGCGCATCTGCAGAATGCGCACCTCGCGTGGTGGCAGATCCTCCAGAACGTCCTGGAGCAAGTCTCGCAGAATGGACGATGAGACCAGATCAGACGGCGCTGCCGCCTCATCGTTTTCGATGAAATCGCCAAGCTCGCTATCTCCATCCTCATCGACTGGCAACTCCAGCGAAAGCGGTCGGCGAGCGACTTGAAGCATATTCTCAACTTTCTCCGTCGCGAGATCTAGGGCAGATGCCATCTCCTCGGGCGTGGGCTCACGCCCGAGTTCTTGAGTAAGGCGGTGGGTCGTCCGAAGTAGCTTGTTGATTTGATCCCCCATATGAACCGGGATTCGAATCGTACGGCTCTGATCAGCGATGGCCCTGGTAACCGCCTGGCGAATCCACCACGTTGCGTACGTTGAGAACTTGTTGCCCATCGTGTAGTCGAACTTCTTAGCAGCACGGATGAGCCCGATGTTTCCCTCCTGGATCAGGTCGATAAAAGGAACACCACGGCCCATATACCTCTTGGCCACGCTCACCACGAGCCGGGAGTTGGCCCGCACCAGATGTTCCCGTGCGTTCAAGCCGTCCTGAGCAACAGCCTCTAAGTCAACTCGCTCCTTCCAGTCAAGCCCGTCAGTCTTCAGCCTCGCTCGAGCCCTCTTCCCAGCCTCCATACGTTTGGCCAAAGAGATCTCCTCCTGCCGTGAAAGAAGAGGAACCTGGCCAATTTCCTTGAGATACAGGCCAATAGAATCATCCACTCTGATAGCATCGAGGGGGGCACCAGCGTCAGCATCGCGACTGTCACCTTGGTCCCGACTGCCAGAGGAGTTAGCAGGCTGCGAGTTCTTCTCTTCCAGATTGCCTATCTCAACATCGGCTTCGATCAATGTGACCAGGATATCCTCGATCTCGTCCAAGCTCTCTTCTGCCTCGGGAAAAGCGGCCAGTATGTCCTCGTACGTGATGAAGTCTTGTTCATTGGCCTTGACCAGCAAGTAGTCCTCACCGCTCAACCCTTCAAGCTCTGGCTTTCTTTTCTCTTCCTTCTCCATCTTCACTCTATCACTCAACACCCGGAAAGCACTGCATCTAGCAGTAGCAACTCTGTCCGCTACTATACCACAACCTCATGGCGCTTGTCAACCCCCTTCAAGCGCTGCAGACTTCAAGGGGAGCCCCGGTGACAATCTTAATGAGAGCAGTTTTCCCCCTTGTCTGAAAGACAAACTCCTCAGGAACCACTGTGCTGTTCCGACGACTAGACCTGGAACACGCTCCTATGGCTGTTGACAGCTTTCCAGCCATAGGATATACTCGGCCGTCAGATACGGGATCACCTCTCCGCCTATCAACCAGAAGCCCAACACCTCTACTTCAGCAGTCCCGAAAATACCGTCCATCGTGCAGCTATCCAAAGGAGAAATCAAATGGGCACGCGACTGACTTGGTATGGACATTCGGCCTTCTGTCTCGACATTGGCCATGATCGTATCCTCATCGACCCATTTCTCACCGATAATGCCTTGGCCCCCGTTTCAGCTGATGACGTCCGCGCGGACTACATTCTCATCACCCACGGGCACGGAGACCACGTCGGGGACACGGTCAGCATTGCCCGCCGTACCGGCGCATTAGTCATCTCCAACTTCGAGATCTGCAACTGGCTACAAGAGCAGGGCGTAGAGCGTACGCATGCTCAGCACATCGGCGGAGGTTACCATCATCCTTTCGGCTATCTCAAGTTAACCATCGCTCACCACGGCTCCAGTCTGCCGGATGGAACCTATGGTGGCAACCCAGCCGGGCTACTACTGACGGCTGAGAACAAGCACCTCTACTTGGCCGGGGACACTGGGCTGTTCTACAGCATGCGGCTTATCGGTGAGGAAGGCATTGATCTAGCTGTATTGCCGATTGGTGACAACTTCACCATGGGACCGGATGATGCGCTGAGAGCAGTGCAGCTGATCAAGCCTGAAGTTGTTCTGCCAATCCACTACAACACATTCGAGGTGATTCAACAGGATCCCTACGCATGGGCTGATCAAGTTCGTGCTCAGACCTCAGCTCGAGCCCTCGTGTTGGAACCTGGACAGAGCTTAGAGATCTAGCATCGCCGATAAGATCTATTGTTGATTCCCAATCATGATTTAGGTGTCAATTCATGTATAGTCGTAGTAGTAGGACATTGGAAACTGGGGATACTTGATGTTTCGGCGTCAGCGGGTGGCATATGTGCCAAGGTCACTGATCGGTGTACGCAGATGTGGCGAATTGACGAAGGTGGTTTGTTCACAGCTCACTGTGAAGGACTGTGTGGAGAAAGCGAAGAAGTGCGAGGTGGCTATTGAGCAAAGGGAAAGAACGGCTAGAAAGGACAGAGGTTATCCACAAATGACCTCACTTATCCACAGAAATCAGGCAGTTATCCACAACCTGACGCTCAAGAGATGACCTCTCCCGTCCTCTCTCCCCACATATAGGGTTCACGTATTGATGGGGTACCAACCTTGGAACCTTCCGTTGTGGAAAAGCCACGAGGTCTGTTGATAGATGGTGCAGGGAGAGCGTGGAAATGTACGCTACGACACGTTGATGAGACTAGGCTTTCGCATCGATTGACGGATGACCAAATGGTGGTATAATCTTCTGACAACTTTACAGTGAAAGGCCACGATCAGGAGGAGTAGGCGGCGCGGGCTGGCGATCCATTTGTTGTCTGGCAGAAGGCAGCACGTGGACAGAGAAGAGGGTCATTGGCTGCAAGCCCTCGCAGCACGGCAGTCAAAAATGCGTCCTTGCCGCGATGGACACCGTCCATCGTCTAGCCGCTGAAGGTCGCCTGGGAGTTGGGAGACCGATCCAGCCAAGCTGGGTAAGTCTCTTCGGGTTCGCCCGTTATAGCGAAGACCTTCTGTTCCCTTCGGGGAAACTGAAGGTCACTGAGGGTGGTGGCGATTGCTTCGCCTGACATCGCTGCCAAACCAAGGTGGTACCGCGAGGGAAGCTCCTTTCGTCCTTGGACGAAGGGAGTTTTTTGTTGTCTGATCGATCCATCACCATGTATTCATTCGGCGACAAGGAGAGCGAGATGATGAGCGACGAGCTTGGGAGAGTGTACGATCCAGAGGAACACGAAGAACGTCTCTACGAATGGTGGGAGGAGGAGGGGTACTTCCGTCCTGAGAAACAGGTCGACTTGGGATTGGCTTCGCACGATGGGCCTCGCTGGTGTATCACGATGCCGCCGCCCAACGTAACGGGTGCCCTGCACCTGGGCCATGCCATGGTGGCAGCCGTCGAGGATTTGATGACCCGCTATCATCGAATGCGTGGCAAGGAGACGCTCTATCTGCCAGGGATGGACCACGCGGGGATCGCGACCCAGAACGTGGTAGAGCGCGAGCTAGCCAAGGAGGGCCACTCCCGCCACGATCTGGGTCGGGAGAAGTTCGTCGAGCGAGCTTGGGAGTGGACGAGGATCTATCACGACCGCATCGCCGATCAGACCCGACGCCTGGGTGTGTCCTGTGACTGGACCAGGGAACGATTTACACTGGATGAGGATCTCAGCCAGGCTGTGCGTACCGCTTTCGTGCGCCTTTATCGGAAGGGGCTTATCTACCAGGGCAGCTATCTCGTCAACTGGTGTCCGCGGTGTGAGTCCGCTATCTCCGACCTTGAGGTCATCCCTGACGAACGGGAGGGCAATTTTTGGTACATTCGTTATCCTACTTTCAATGAAGATTGGGATGGTGCCGAACATGCTTGGGGAAGTGGTAGATGGGCCGAGGGGGCGACCGAGTTCATCGAGATGGCAACGACCAGACCTGAGACCATCCTTGGCGATACCGCCGTGGCCACGTCTCCGGATGATCCTCGTTGGCGGGACCTGATCGGAGAGACGGCTCTTCTACCGGCCATTGAACGGCGTATTCCCATCATCGCCGACGAGGCGGTGGATCCTGCGTTTGGCACTGGGGCGGTCAAGATCACCCCAGCTCACGACCCGACCGATAACGAGATTGGGATCCGCCACGACTTACCGGTCGTCGATGTGTTGACCGACACAGCGGACATGAATGAGAACGCCGGCCCGTACGTGGGACAGGGGCGCTTCGAATGCCGCCGGAATATCGTCGAGGATTTCAAGAGGGAGGGTCTGCTGGTCCGGGTCGAGTCCTATCACCATGCTGTAGGGACGTGTGAACGTTGTCACACTGACATCGAACCACGGGTCTCGACGCAGTGGTTCGTGAGGACGAAGCCCTTGGCCGAGGCGGCTATGGAGGCCGTCCGCGAGGGCGAGACGGTCATCGTGCCAGAGCGGGAGGAGGAACGTTTCTTCCACTGGATGGAGAACATCCGGGATTGGTGCATCAGCCGGCAGCTATGGTGGGGGCACCGCATCCCGGTCTGGCACTGCGCTGACTGTGGAGAGCATATCTCGGAGATGACGGATCCCACCGAGTGTCCTCACTGCGGTAGCGAGGATCTGCATCAGGAAGAGGATGTGCTTGATACCTGGTTCTCCTCCGGGTTGTGGCCCTTCTCCACGCTGGGTTGGCCGGATACGGAGGCACGTGACTATCAGCGTTACTATCCCACCGACATGCGAGAGACGGCCTACGATATTCTCTTCTTCTGGGTGGCGCGCGAGATGATGTTGGGCATCGAGATGACGGGCCAGTCACCGTACAGCACGGTCTATCTGCATGGCCTGGTGCGCAACGAGGATGGCCAGAAGATAAGCAAGTCGATGGAGAACATTGATGAGTACGATCCTCTGAATATCATCGATACCTACGGCACCGATGCGCTGCGCTATACGCTGATGACCAGCTCGACCCCAGGGATCGACATGAATCTCGATCCACGGCGACTGGAAGGGGCGCGGAATTTCACCAACAAGATCTGGCAGGCAGCGAGATTTGTGTTGATGAACACGCCAGACGCCGATGTGCCCGTGCTGGGCGGAGACGTCACGCTGGAGGAGGCCTGTCTTGAATTGGCCGATCGGTGGATTCTCTCGAGGCTAAATCGCTTGATCGAGAACGTCGACCGTCTTTTCCAGAGTCATCAGTATGGCGAAGCCGGCCGGCAAATCAATGATTTCCTGTGGAGCGAGTACTGTGACTGGTATATCGAGGCCAGCAAGGTGCGGCTCTACGATGATGACGTCGACAACAGCGTGCCGTTGGCCATTCTGCTTCACGTGCTGGAGACGTCACTGCGCTTGCTTCATCCCTTCATGCCCTACGTGACCGAGGCGATCTGGCAAGCCCTGCCCAAGGAGACCAAGGACGGTGAAGCCCTAATCGTCGCTCGTTGGCCTGAGGTGAACACGGCGCTCCTGGACCGTGAGGCCGAGCAGGATATGGTCCTCTTGATGGACCTGATCCGCGGTATTCGCAACCGTCGGGCCGACTATCGCGTGACACCCGGGAAGCGCATTCCCGCGATGATCGCCGCTGGCGATGCTGCCAACGTGCTGGAGGAGCAGCGGGCTGAGCTCTGTGCCCTCGCCAAGCTCGATCCGGGGAGCCTGGTGACTGAGGAATCGCTGGATCCGCCAAGCCAGGCAGCGACCATCGTAGCGGGTGGCGTCACCTGCTATCTACCGCTGGCTGAGATCGTCGATCTCGAGGAGGAGCGAGAGCGGCTGGCTGAGGCTTTGGATGACCTCCAGGATCGCATCGCTCACAGTGAGGAGCTGCTGGACGGTCAGTTCGCGGAACGGGCGCCGGAGCACGTGGTTCAGCGCGAGCGCGACAAGCTGACTGAGCTGAGGACAGAGCGGGCCAAACTAGAGCATCGACTAGAGGCGCTTGGCTAACCGAGGATCGCTGGACATAGATGTCCCCGGGAGAGAGCGATTTCCCGGGGACATCTTGATTCATCTCGCCGTGTAGGGTGGGCTGCTAGCGTTTGCGGGGGATGACCATCCAAAGAATGAGGTAAGGCACCAGTCCCGGCAACCCGCCGGGGAGCAGTAGGATGGCAAACAGGATGCGAAACCACCACGGGTTGAGCCCGAAGAAAGCGCCCAGCCCACCGCAGACCCCGGCGACGATGCCGTTCTGCCGCCGTAGTTTGTTCTTCTCAGTCACCGTTCTCGCACGCTCCTTATAGTAGTTTGTTGTTCCAGCTACCCTCACTACGCATCAGCTCGCGAAAAGTTTCATCAGAAGACGATGCCCAGTCCGGCACCAGGGAGCGATCTACTGCAACCTGTTTCGGCCGCTTGTCTTGCACCATAAGGGCGCCTCCAGCGGGGCCTTGGAAGATGACACCATAAGAATGGGCCCGGGGACTGTTGGATCTCGATCCTCTTGATGCGAAGCATCCCCCGCAGCTCGGTCAGCGCTAGGTCGTCTTCCAGAAGCTCGTCGATCTGCTTCAGTGAGAGGCCCAGATCCTTGAGGGCTAGGATGGGGTTGATTCTAGGGGGCTGATCGCGTGAGTAGTAGCGGTAGTCTGTGAGGGGATCGACGTAGGCCGGGTTGAGGATTTCGATCCGGTCATAGTAGCGCAGGGTCTTCGCCGGTACGCCACGGACCTCGGCGAAATCGCCGATCCTCAGCAGGTTCTCCGGGGGCGGTGCTTTCTCATCTGGCCTCCTCTGAATCCTCACGCTTATTGTACACCTTCCAGTAACTGGAAAGTCAAGGAAGTGGCAAGGGTCTTGAGGATAGATATGCTTGAATCTTAGCTCAGGTGTCTGTCCGTTCTCCCTCAAGGTATTGCGCCAGCTCGAGGTAGTATCCCCTATCCCGTTCCAGAAGCGCCAGAACCTCTTCGACGTCCGCGGCTGACATCTGGTTGGTTTCCCCGAGGAAGCGGTAGAACGTCTTCAGCGAGGCGATATGAGACTTCACCGATTCGACGGTTGCCCGACCCCCTCGGTAGGGCAGCCAGTCCGCCAGGAACTCGTCGATGTCCGCCAATTCGCCCTCATCGGCAGGGCACGGGATCCCTAAGGTCCCACCTTCCTCGGCGAGATAGCGCTGGGCAAATCGTTCGATGTTGTCGCGGTGCGTCCGGATCGTCTTTCCGGACAGGTCCTGGGCGTGCATCCACTGTTCG
>Ga0207796_1000412_pt1 | contig 17606 bp, 15 predicted proteins | sample Pon1CUnioCityCA_6_FD_187274 | JGI IMG/M metagenome (GOLD analysis project Ga0207796, IMG submission 187274) | Marine sediment microbial community from Union City, CA, USA - Pond 1C Sediment 1 (SPAdes) | ecosystem: Environmental > Aquatic > Marine > Intertidal zone > Salt pond sediment ...
AAGCAAAAGGACTGGAGACTTCGAACAAAGGAATGATCAGCGGAAAGGAGATGCCCACAAATCCCACGGCAATGCCTGTGATGAACCCGGAAATGAATGGGATCAGCGCAATGATCAGCCCAATCGGAATTCCGCAGTTCAGCAGTTCATCCCGCACCTGGATAACCGCTTGGCTGTCCTCCATGATTCCCTTGAAAATCATGATGGCGGCGATCAACCACAGCATCGGAAGCGTGCTTTTATCCAGCACGGCGGATTGAATTCGGGGAATGGATAGATGGTTTACCACGCAGACCCAGACCAGCGATACCGTCAGCCCGGGCAGGATAGACAGTGTTCCGGGGACTTCAATTGAATAGCCCGCCAAACCGGCCAGACTCGTCAGACCGGCCAGCACCGCGATCACGATCACGATGACCAGAATGGGCATGGTCTCCCAGAAGAAATCCCGGATCTCCGCCAGGGAGATCCCGGCGCCTGAGTGCGCCGACATCTTCCCAAGGGGCCTCAATATGAAAACCGCCCCTGCCAGGGCGGTGATGATCGTCATGGGAGCCATAACGAGCATGAATCGCCACAGCTCCGTTTCCAGGAGCGCAACCGCCAATACCACGCCCGGATAAAGCGGCCACCAATACTCCCAGATGTGCCGGAACCAATAATTGACGGCGGTTTTCGCTTCCGCTTTCAAGTGATTCCTACAAAACGCCGCATCGACCATGGAAGCGGAAAACAGGGCCCCTCCCGGCATGGGAAGCAAGCCGATGAGCGCGGGCATCACCGCGCCGGCGATTCGATCATCTCGAGACAGTTTGCCGAAGGTGTCGACAATGCGATCCAGGTGCCCGCATGCCTTCATGAGCCGGCTGATGACGAGAATGAAACCCACAACGAGTATCAGGCTCACGGTCTGCAAACGCGTGAGGTTGAGAAATACACTTTGACCCACCTGCAGGGGCGAAAGCTTCATCCAGAAGCCGAGCACAAAAGAACCGGCAAGCAGGGATAGGCTCAACGCAACGCGCACCCGGTTCAGAACCAAAACCAGAGCGAAGACGCACGCGATCTTCAAAAGTGCCGGGGCGGATGTTAGGGTATCCATGGAACATGTTTGAAATTCAAACGTCTGATGAAAACGTCTTCAAGGGATTCACCCCCGAGAAATTCATGCCCAAAGCTTACGGGAAACCCCGGATAGCGGTTTTCTCGGCTCACTTCCGTTAAGTGATCCGCTCCGGCGGCCTCCGCTCGGGAACATAGACATGGGGGACGTTTCCCTCATTCCATTCTTTTGACACGTAGAGATTACAGTAACAGCTCCCGTACTGTTCAACATCAGGCTGCCGGTATCGGCACGGGCAGATAATGTCGCTGTCCGCCTCGCGATCCCCTGACGACAGCCTGCACGGACAGGACATATACCCGTAGCGCTGCTTGTTGAGGAGAAGCGCTTCCAGCAACTCCAGCACCCGTTTTTTGTCCGTGTTGAAAAAGTACCCCTTGGGTTCCTGCACCTTTCTCAACATGTCATAAAGTTTCTCTGCCTCACTCATAGTCCAAGCGCCTCCTTTATTTCATCCTCTTTATGACCCACGATCACCCGATCCCCGATAATGATGGTGGGAAATGAGCATTTGGGATTGAACTTCCTGACCTCTTCCAGGATTGCCTGTCTCTCGTCTCCCTCCAGCTTGTCCACATCCGTAAAGTTGAACTGAATCCCGCAGTCACCCAAAAACCGTTTGGTGGCCTTACAGTGGCTGCATGTGCTCAACGTGTAAATTTTAACGAGGCTCTGCTCCATCCGCCTTCTCCTTTCTCTTCCCTTTCTAATCACGACTCCCCTGAATCGCGACTCGGCACGATGCGGTGCACGTCGCGAAATTTCCCCGCTGTCCCTCCCGATAAGTTTTGATATTTCGGAAACAAACCGAGCCGGCAAACTTACCGTCCCAGGGAGATGATTCAGCGAAAAAATACCTTTTATCGGCTTAACAGGGTTTCAACTCTAATGACGGATTCAAAAAATATCAAGCGCATATCCCGGATGACCTCATTAATAATCGAAAATCGTATGAATTTAGCGCTTTGAAGTGGTGGGTTGGGGGTCGTTGGGATCTCTTTGAGAAGGCTGCAACACAAGCTCTACGCTGCATGTAGAACGCCCCCATACCCGAAATAAGGGGCACGGTGCAGGCAGAGAAGAGCTCAGGTGCGCAAGAGATTTTCCTCTGGGGCTGTCCTGGAATGAATTTTAAGGTCTCGCTGCCGTTCAATGGAATGAGGGAGGCATTTGCAGCCTTCTCAAAGAGATCCCAACGGCCCCCTTTTCCAATATTGGGGATTTTCAAAGCGCAAAAGTGATACGGTTTATCTAATTTACACACTGAACACGGTTTAGAAAACGGGAAATCTTCTCGAGGAAGCCCGTCTATCCTTCTTTAGAAGCTTTTGGGCAGATGAACTTGTCAACAGCTTCAAATCACATTTTCCGTCATTCAGGTGAATCCCGGATCGGAATCCGGAATAGGCGCCGGAGTCCAGGCAATGAGATACTCCGGGGGGGTCGCTGTTTATGGAGGCCATGGGAATATCTCAAAAAGAGTAACTCGCAAACAAAAAAATGAGAGTCATAAGAAAAAGCTGCGCAAGGGGTGCACGGGAGGCGGAAGGATTGGCCGTCATTATTGATGTTTTCAGGGCGTTTTCCTGCGAGCCTCTTTTTTTTCACTTTGGTGTGAAGCGGGTTATTCTGGAGCCCGATCCGGAGAAAGCCCTCGCACTTAAGCACCAACATCCGGAGTTTATTCTCGCCGGGGAAATAAACGAAGTGCCCCTGGCGGGAGCAGAGCTGGGGAACTCGCCTTTTGAAATTATTCTAAAGGGTTCAGACTACTTCAATGGGAAGACGGTAATACACCGGACGACGGCCGGTGTAACCGGAGTGGCCGCTGCCTGCGAACGAGCTGAAGAAGTGATTTTGGGAAGTTTTGTCATGGCGGCGGCTGTCGCGAGATACATAAGAAGGAAAAATCCGGATCGGGTCACCCTGGTGGCCATGGGGGATCGGGCAGAAGTCAAATCGCCGGAAGATGAGGCATGTGCCGACTATCTAGAGCATCTGCTGAACGATAAGCCTTATGATCCTGTGAAAACCCTCGAAGCGGTCGTGTTTCAGTCGACCGCCCAAAAATTTATTCAAGGCGACAAACCGTACCTTCCAAAGGAAGATCCTATTTTTTGTCTTCAACGTGATCTTTTTGATCTGGTCCTATCGGTCAAGCGGACAGAAGGTGACTTTGTGGAGGTATTCAGCGTCTAAACGAAAGCTGACAAAATCCGTTTTCAAGTCCCCCATTTCGTAAAGGGGAAATGAGTGGAAGTCAAACCGCTCACGTATTGCGTAAATTCCTTATTTGGAGGTCTGGGTGCCGCAATGAAAGATGACCTATCACCTGCCCGGTTGCGTGAGCGCATCCGGGCAGGACAATGGACAACCCCCACCACGGGGGTCGCTCAAGGCTTTGTTCAGGCAAACCTCGTCATGCTGCCTGAAGACGCGGCCTTTCATTTTCTGCTGTTCTGTATTCGAAATCCGAAACCATGTCCGATACTGGATGTACTGGATGCGGGCGAAGTTGAGCCGGGGATTGCCCCGGGCGCCGACCTCAGAACGGATATTCCGCGCTACAGAGTTTTCAAAGGGGGAAAACTCGAAGCGGAAACCGATGATGTCACGGACGTATACCATGAAAAGATGGTCAGTTTTTTGCTGGGCTGTAGTTTTTCTTTTGAAAACGCCATGGTGGCGGCGGGGCTGCCGATCAGAAATATGGAAGAGGGAAAGAATGTCTCCATGTACATTACCAGCCGTGAGTGCCGCCCTGCAGGTCCCTTTCGCTCACGCCTGGTTGTGACCATGAGACCCATGACTCCGGAACAGGCTGTGCGGGCGGTTCAAGTGACGACTCGGTTCCATTTGACGCACGGGGCGCCCATTCATATGGGAGCCCCGGAGGAAATCGGCATCGGAAACTTAGGCTGTCCCGATTTTGGTGATCCGGTTGCCATTCGACCGGGTGAAATCCCTGTGTTCTGGGCCTGTGGTGTAACCTCCTCTCTGGCCGCTGCCTCAGCTTCCCTCCCGCTCGTGATTACCCATGCGCCGGGTCATATGTTCGTCTCCGATTTGAGGGATGAACACTTGACAGTGTTTTGAGCAGTATTTTGAGATCGGGGCAATCTGAGACAGGCAATAACGCCTTGAATCGGCTTTTTGTCTACCGCTTGACACAAACGGCCGCTTTTTCTATATTGAAATGCACGAATGGTTACGCAGATGTCCTTCTCATGCAAAAATACTTCGAATCGCTCCGGCATGTTTCAACGAACCCCTAACCCGTACTTTTGCAGAGAACCTTTTTAAAGAGAGGCAACTCACCTTGAAACCTACAATACCATCATTGATTGGACCGTTGAATGTCATTTTCATATGTCAATGATGTTTGTCGATAGGGATGCTGGTTTAAGAAAAATCCATCAACACGGGCTTGTGCCGAGAAAAAGGAGGAATGAAGATGAAAACAGTTACGAGGTACGGAATGGTGATTTTTGGCCTGCTGGCGATTGCAGGGCTTCTGGCGCCCACGGGTGTTTTGGCGGTGGATGAGATCAAAATCGGTGCCATATACCCGTTGACGGGCGGGGCGGCGGCGGCCGGACGGGAACTCCGATCCGGGGCGGAGCTGGCCGCTGAAATCGCAAACAATGTCATGCCGAACCTGGCCATGACCATGGCCCGAAATGGCGGCATTCAGGCCCATGGAGGCGCTAAAATTACCCTCATTTTTAAAGATCACGAGGGCAATCCCACGGTGGGCGCGGACTTGGCCAAGAAACTCATCCTGGATGACAAGGTCCATGGGATTCTCGGTTGCTATCACAGCTCCGTGACCAAAACCGTAAGCGCTGTTTGTGAGCAGTATGGGGTCCCCATGATCAACGGCTCTTCGACCTCACCCGACCTTACGAAGCGGGGATTCAAGTGGTTCTGGCGGACCACGCCCCACGATAAATGGTTCACCAAAGACCTCTTCGAATTGCTTAAGGGTTTGACGGAAGGGAAGGTTAAGGGCGTGCAAGCCGTTGAAAAGAAAGAGATTGAAAATGTTGTTTCCGCATGCGAAAACACGGAGTGGGGATCGCTTGTCACAGAGATGATCAAACTTTTTGCCGACGAGTACCAATACAAGTTGAGGAAAGCGCTTTTGTACGCGGACAAAGCCACGGATCTCTCCAGTGAAGTGCGATCCCTGAAAGCCGCAAAACCGGACGTGATGCTCTTTGCATCCTACACTTCCGATGCCATCCTGATGTTAAAAACACTAAAAGCTGAAAAGGCGAAAGCCAAAGTGATCTGGGGCCAGGATGCCGGGTTTGAGACTCCCGAATTTCAGGACACCCTGGGTGCCGATATCGTGGGCATCCTCACGCGAACCGTGTTCCTGCCCAAAGTGGTTGAAGTCAAGGAATTGGCCGGGCAAGTCAACGCCATGTACCGGGCTAAGACCGGTAATGATTTTAGCGGGGCTTCAGCAAGATCCTTTACGGGACTGCAAACATGGGTACATGTACTTGAGCAAGCAGGCTCCACAAAACCGGCGGACATTCAGGAAGCCGCAAACGCCATCCAAATCTCCGGCAGTGAACTGGTCGTTCCCTGGGCGGGTGTCAAGTTTTCTACGACCGGGGACGAGATCGGTCAGAACGTGCTCGGTTCGGGATTGATCGGCCAGTATCAGAAAGACACTGACGGCAAGCTGGTTCTCGAAATCGTCTATCCTTTCGACGTGGCCACGGCGAACATGATTTATCCCTTTCCGGGATGGTAATTCGCTTGTCAAGCCCTAACTTGTGAATCTATCTTTCGGAGCCTCTCCCCAGGCAAACGGGGAGAGGCCGGGTGGGGGATTATGGACATTCTTTTCGGATCCATCGTAGCCGGAGTCCTGCTGGGCATGGTGATTGCCCTGGTCGCTTTGGGCTTGACGATCATTTTCGGCGTGATGGACATCGTCAACTTTGCCCACGGTGAGTTCCTGATGGTCGGAATGTACGCAGGCTTGCTCTCAGCGAAAGCGACGGGCGTAGATCCGCTTTTGACTTTGCCTGTTGCGGCAGTCGTCGGCTTTCTGCTGGGGGCTCTCTGCTACGTGGGTTTCATCAAGTTTCTACTGAGAGGTCCGATGGTTGCGCAACTCCTGGGGACTTTCGGCCTTATGCTTTTTCTGAGAAACTTGGCGCTCCTTATCTTCGGCTCGAGCGACAGGACGGTTCACCATGGGATCATCGTCGGCAAAAGCTTTGACATCGGCATGGGCATCATCGTGCCGGCCACAAAATTGGCTGCTGCAGGGCTTTCCGTCATTGCTTTTGCAGCCGTCTGGCTCCTCATGAACCGGACGAAAATCGGAAAGGCCCTGACCGCCACGGCCCTGAATGCCCAGGCGGCACGATACATGGGCATTCCCACCGAAAAAATGAACACTCTGGCCTGGGGCATCGGCGGTGCGTCCGTGACCGTTGCAGGGGCCTTGATCGTCAACTTCTGGGCGGTCAATCCTTTTATGGGTCTGCTCTTTACCATGATTGCCTTTGCGGTGGTCGCCCTGGGCGGTTTCGGCAGTGTGCCCGGGGCCTTTTTTGCCGGTTTGGTGGTGGGGTTGATCATGGAAATCCCGGGCTTCTGGGACTTCTTTACCTATACTTTTGACTGGCAGTGGATGGCGGATGTTCCGATGACCTCTTTGAAGTACATGTGGATCTATGTCGCCTATTTTGTAATCATGGTTGTGCGGCCGAGAGGTCTCTTTGGATGGAAGCAATAAGAAATGCTTTTGATTTTTCAGACTTCCCCCGGATTGATATGGTTGTGGCCGGGGCGGTGTTTTTCTTTTTCCTGATTTTTCCTTTCTTTCCCCTTTCCTCCTTCGCAATGGCTACCATGATCCAGTTTTTCATGTTTTCGATTTACGGCATGGGCTGGAACACCATCGGCGGTTACGGAGGTCAGGTCGATCTTGGAAAAGCTCAGTACGTAGGGATCGGAGCTTATACCACCGGCGTAATGCTCATCCATTGGGATGTCCCTTTCTGGGCTTCCATGCCCGTCGGGATGGCAATTGCCGTGATGTGGTCCTTCATCATCGGATACCCGCTTTTTCGACTGAAGGGACACTACTTTGCGATCGCCACCATCGCCACCTCTCTCGTGTTGAAAGACCTGTTTACAGTGTGGCCTTTTGTCGGGGCGGCTCGGGGGCTTGAAATATCTCCTATTCAGTTTACCCCTCCGGACTTCCTTCATTTGATCTTCAAGGAGGATATTTACTATTATTATGTAATCCTCGGCTTCTTTTTTACGGGCATCGTCTACATGAACTGGTTTCGTAAGTCCCGTCTTGGGTACCAGCTCCGCTGCATTAAGGACAACGAAGACGTCGCCCGGTCGTTGGGGATCAACGTGCACTGGGCTAAAATCAAAACCTATGCCATCGCCACAGCTTTTGTGAGTATGGTAGGTTCGTTCCATGTGTGCTACATCAAGGTGATCGAGCCGGTGGATATTATGAGCCTCGATCTATCCATCCTCATTGCGCTTATGGCGATGCTGGGCGGGGCAGGATCTCTGTGGGGACCGATTATCGGGGCCGCCGTGTTGATTCCCTTCAAGAGTTATCTCAAGGAGTGGCTCGGTGCCGCAGCGGGATTGGCAGGCATTGATCTTATCCTTTATTCCGTGATCATCATGCTTGTATCCGCCTTTGAGCCACGGGGGATATGGGGAATCGTAGAGAAGGCCCGTCGGAGGAAACGGGATTAATGGCATTGCTGGAAGTTCAAAACCTAACCAAAACGTTCGGCGGTCTTCGGGCCAACAATAATATTTCCTTCTCTGTGGAAAGGCATGAGCTTATCGGTCTCATCGGGCCGAACGGCGCAGGCAAGACCACACTTTTTAACTGTATCTCCGGGCACTATCCCCCTACGTCCGGGAAAATCAGCTTCGACGGAAAAGACATCACGGGACTGAAAGCCCATGACGTGTCAAGGCAGGGTGTCGCGAGGACTTTTCAGGTTTATGTGGCCTCAGGGGACCTATCGGTCGGTGAAAATGTTATGGTGGGGTGCTTTATGCACACCCATTCGCGGAACAAAGCCAAAGCGAGGGCTGAGGAGATTATGAAGGACCTTGGACTCCACACGTTCGCCGATTATCTGGTGGGCGAACTGCCGGTAGCTGCTCAGAAGCGTGTGACCATGGCAACGGCGTTGGCGTCGGACCCGAAGCTGTTACTTCTGGATGAGGTCGCGGCCGGGTTGAACCCCAGCGAGATTGAGGAAATGATGACCAACATCAAGCACGTTCATGAAGATCTGGGCGTTACGGTGATGGTGATCGAGCACGTCATGGAGTTGGTTATGCGCGTGAGCCAGCGGGTGATTGTGCTGGATTACGGGAAGAAAATAGCGGATGGGGATCCGGAAACCATTGCAAAAGATCAGCGGGTCATCCAGGCATATCTGGGAGAGAGATACGTTCGAGAGCACGCGGAGGAGCTGACTTAGCTTATGGGTGAGCACATTCTCCAGGTGGAAGAAATTAAAGTGCGTTACTCCGGTCTGCCGGTGCTCCACGGCATTTCACTGGGCGTGTCGTCGGGGGAGACGCTGTGTGTGTTGGGTGCAAATGGTGCGGGGAAATCAACCCTGCTGCGAGCCATTATGGGAACCCAGCGGGTTTTTGAAGGCCGGATGATATTTAAGGGACGTGAGATCCACAGCCTCAGAACAGAAGAAATCGTCCGCATGGGAATTGTCTATGTTCCGGAGGAGAAAATGCTCTTTCGACCACTGTCCGTTGAAGATAACCTGGCTTTGGGTTTCTATGTTTTGAGCAGAAAAGAAAAGTTTCAGGAGAACCTTGAGTTTGTTTATAACCTTTTTCCGGTGCTGAAGGACCGGCGAGCACAAGCGGCATCCACCCTGTCCGGCGGCGAACAGCAGATGTTGGCCATTGGGAGAGGTCTCATGTCCAATCCCCTGATGCTTATGCTCGATGAGCCATCTTTGGGACTTGCACCGATTCTGGTGGACGAAGTACTGGATACGGTCCGTCGGCTCAAAAAAGCGGGAATGACCCTGCTCTTGGTGGAACAAAACGTCCGTGAAACCTTGGACCTGGCTGATCGGGGGTATGTGCTTCAAACCGGCCGAATCATCGCGGAAGGTTCGGGCAAAGAGCTCCTTGAGAGTGATGTGATTCGCTCAGCCTTTTTGGGAATCTAAATTTGTCGTTGTTTTAATTCTCAACGCATCCCCTCGGATTCTTGCCCTTCACGAATTCTGAACTCCGGCTCACTACAGTTTCAGATCGTATTCCTTGATTTTTGAAATCAGCATGGGGCGACTCACCTCGAGAACCTTTGCCGCCTGGGTTCGGTTGCCGTTGGTGAGCGTGAGCGCCTTCTCGATGAGACTTCGCTCCAACCACTTGGACGCCTTTTTTATGGAGAGGTCTTCGTCAGATTCAAAATACGGGGCGAGTTTTTGTGCTTTTTTCATGGTATCCGGAAGTTCGGCCGGCGAGATCCATCTGCCCTTGACCAGCAGGATGGCCCTTTCGATAACGTTTTCCAATTCTCTGACATTGCCCGGCCATGTATACTCCATGAGTAAGGACATGGCTTCGGAAGAAAGCCCTTCGATGTTCTTCTTCAGTTTCTTGTTGAACAGGTCAATGAAATAGCCCGATAGGAGGGAGATGTCCCCTCGTCTCTCTCTCAAGGGAGGCAAGTGAATGGTCATCACATTGAGGCGGTAGAAAAGATCTTCCCGGAATCTTCCTGACTCGATTTCCTTTTCCAGCAGTTTTGACGTCGCGGCGATCACCCTTACGTCAATCTTCTTAGCCCCGATATCTCCCAGGGGTGTGATTTCTTCTTCCTGAAGAACACGCAGGAGTTTCGCTTGCAGGGAAAGGGGCATTTCACCGATCTCGTCCAAAAAAATCGTGCCGCCGTCAGCCTCCTCGAAGTGACCCTGCTTGTCTTTTACAGCATCCGTAAAGGCGCCTTTCTTGTAACCGAACAGTTCGCTCTCAAGGAGATTTTCCGGGATGCCCGCACAGTTAATGCTCACCAGCGGCCCTGATGCTCTGGGCCCATCCAAATGGATGGCCTTTGCAAACAACTCCTTTCCGGTTCCGCTTTCTCCGGTGATGAGCACCGTGGTTTTGTGTTCGGAAACTTTGCTAACAAGATCAAACACGTGTGCCATCGCTTCACTTCTGGCAACAATGTTTCTAAACGAGTATTTTCGTTCTATTTCATCGATTTTTGTCCTCAGTCTGATGTTTTCCTCTTTGAGTCGTTCACGCTCGGCGGCTTTTTTCAATGTCAGAAGCACTTCGTCTTTCTTAAAGGGCTTGGAGATATAATCGTATGCACCGTCTTTCATGGCCTCCAATGCCGTCTCGACGGTTCCGTAGGCGGACATCATGATAAAGATTTTTTCAGGATACTTTTCTTTTGCCCTCCCTAAGAAGGCCATTCCATCCATGCGGGGCATTTTGAGGTCGCAAAGCACAAAATCAAAATCGGATTCCGTCATCAGTTGAAGTGCACGTTTGCCGTCTGCGGCGGTTTGAGCCCCGTACCCGGCCTTGCTCAGCAAAACCTCCAACATATGCCGCATATTTTTCTCATCGTCTATGATGAGCACGCGTTTTTGAGACATGATGAATTATCTCCGGGTCACCGTGATCACTCATTTACTTGGTTCTGATTCGGTATGTCGATGACGATCGTTGTTCCCTTTCCAAGCTTGCTCTCCGCACGGATTGTGCCGCCCAGCCCTTCAATGATCCGGTAGGAGACCGAGAGGCCAAGTCCGGTGCCCTTACCAGGTTCTTTTGTTGTGTAGAAAGGATCGAAGATGTGAACCTTAACTTTTTCAGGGATGCCGGGGCCGGTGTCCGCAAATCTCAGTTCGATAGCGTTTTCTATGGCACGGGTCGTTATGGTCAAGACCCTTGGGCGGGATACCTCATCTGCCGCCTTATCATTCTCCATTGCATCGGCGGCATTCATCAGAATATTCAAAAACGCTTGTTTGAGTTGGTTGGGATCTGCCCAGACGACATCGCCGGTCGCTTCGAGGTTCAGCTCTATCTTTATATCGGCCATCATCGGCTGAGGCTTTAGCAGGTCTAACAATTCCAAAATGAGTTTGTGCAGATGTGTCTCGCTTTTTTCACCACCGGTGAGCCTCGAAAAGTCCAGAAGCTGACGGATGATTTCATTGATACGCGTGATCTCCGATTCCATTCGGTTTAGGAAATCATTTTTTTCCTCCGGGGTTACTTCTTCCTTCTTGAGTAAGTCCAGGTAGCCGAGAACGATCCCTATGGGATTGCCGATTTCATGGGCCACGCCGGTCGCCAATCGACCTACGGATGCCAGTTTTTCAGACCGTACGATTTCATCCTGCGCTTTCTTGATTTCCTCGTTTGCACGCCTAAGCGAGGAAATGTGGCTTTCTAACTGCGACTTGTTTTCTTCAAGACGCTTGAGCATGATGTTGAGCGAACGAAAAAGTCTTCCGATTTCGTTTCGGGATTCATCCACCAATTGGGGGAAGGGCTCACCATCCTTGAACTCCTCGGTGATTTTCAGGAGCGTGTGAATTGGTTTTACAACGGTTCGAGACAGGAGAAAAATACCGAACAGAACAAGAATCATGGTATTCAGGAAGATATAGATGAGAATGAATTTCTCCGATTTTCTCAGTGACTGGTAAAGGGGCGTCAGGTCGGCTGAAACAACAGAGACACCCCGGATGCCGCCGTCAAGCGATACCGGGGCCGCCATGTTTAACTGTTTGTGAGCGAGCCAGATAACCCCCCATGTACTACCATAAAAATCAATCACCTCCGTTTCCGAGGTCAGGGCCTCACGGGAAACCGACACCGCGTTTTTCTCTCCCTCATCCCAGTTTCCGACTGTGAAGACCTTGGCACCCTCTCTGTTGACCAGCAGCGATGCCGAGAATGCTCCCGCCTCCACCAATTCACTTATTTTCCTTTCAAACCCGGGGGTTGATACGACATCTGCCATGCCGGCATTCGGGTGGCTGAACTTAGAATTCAGCTGAAGTGCCAGCGTATGAAGGAGCAAACGGCCTGTCTGTATTTTGGCCTGGATGAGGTCTCTTTCAGCGAACTTTACCATGACAATATTAATGAGGAGCATGGCGGAAATAATCAAAAAGGCAAGATGGGCAAGAATTCCGGTTTTCAAGCTGTAGAGGGGAAAACGCAAGACCACGCCTCGTTACATCATTAAGTTGAAATACCAGTGTGTCAGCTGAGGACCAAAGAAGACATAAACAAGGGCGCCCAGTGAAAGAAAAGGCCCAAATGGTATTCTGACGCGATACCCCTTTCCTGAGACCAGTAGGAAGACGAAACCGATGATCGCACCCGTCAGTGAAGATATCAGGAGAATGAACGGTAACGCTCTCCACCCCATCCAAGCGCCAATCATGGCCAATAATTTTACATCGCCTCCCCCCATACCCTGTCTGCCCGAGAGTCTCTCGTAGACAACGGCGACCAGAAAAAGCACCCCGCCACCCCCAATAATCCCGATCAAAGATTCCAGCCACGAAATATTTTCAAAAGCAAAAGTCGCTGCAAACCCCACGCCGACGCCGGGAAGTGAAAGCGCATCCGGTATGATTTGGTGGCGAAGATCAATAAAGCTGATGGTCACAAGGGCGGTCGCAAACAAAAGATAAAGGATGTATTGATAACCGAGTCCATATCTGATAAACAGGGCCACACTCAAAAGGGCGGTCAGCAACTCCACGGCTGGATAACGCCAGGATATCGGATGACGACAGTACCTGCATTTTCCCCGCAACAGGAGATAACTGACCAGGGGGATGTTGTCGTAGACGCGGATGTTTTCCCCGCAATGGGGACAGCTGGAAGGGGGGCGGACAATCGACTTTTTCAGAGGGATCCGATAAATGCACACATTCATAAAGCTGCCCAAAGCCAGGCCGAGCAAAAAAGAATAAATCGCCATGAGTGAAACGACATTCATGTAAGACTCTCGAGTATTAGAAAATGCCGAAAATCAAATCCTCAGGGACAAACAAAAAAGGGTTGATACTGCCCATCAATCCGAACGACCCACAGCAGCGCCTGATCAAGCGGGTCGCTGACGTCTTGGAAACGGGAGGTCTCATTGCATATCCAACCGATACCTTTTACGGGATCGGATGTGATCTTTACAACAAAAAAGGCATACAACTTATCTACAGATTGAAAAATCGGCCGCTTAAGAAACCCTTCTCCTTCCTCTGCGACAATCTAAAGGAAATAAGCCGCTATGCCCGCGTTTCCAATTATGCATATAAGACCATGAAACGACTTCTCCCAGGGCCCTATACCTTTGTTTTGGAAGGTACGAGACTGGTGCCGAAAATCATGTTGACCAAAAGAAAGACCGTCGGAATTCGCGTTCCCGACAACAAGATTTGCTTGGCTATTTTGAGAACCTTTGGCCGGCCCATCATTAGCACCAGCGCGGGGCATGACGATCCCCAATCCATAGAAGAAGCCTATGGATCATTTCTTGATATTATAATCGATGGCGGGGTGCTCTATCAAAACCCCTCCAGTGTCGTTTCACTCATTGATGATATACCGGAAGTTATTCGGAAGGGAAAAGGAGATATTAGTATCTTTCACTAACGTGGTGAAGCTGAAGGCCTCCCCATCGATATTCAAATGTTGTTTTCATGCCACGGATCAGCCTGGCCATGGAACCGGCAGCCCTGTCGAGCAACAGGTCCCACAGTTCAAGTTTACTCTTCTTGGGGTACACCAACGTCACATCTCCACGGATACCTGAAAGGGTTTTGGCAATTTCGACGGCATCTTGAAAATTGCCCAAATCATCTACGAGTCCCAATTCCCTGGCGCGGGCTCCCGAAAAGATACGACCGTCGGCGATATCATTTGCTTTTTCCAAGGAGAGATTCCGTCCACTGGCCACCGCGTTTACAAATTGTCTCTGTATATCGTCAATTAGCGCGTTGATCAGTTTTCTCTCCCGTGATGTCAGTTCCCTGTGAGGAGAACCGATATCCTTAAATTCGCCACTTTTCAGAACTTCAAGCTTCACGCCGATTTTTTCGAGGAGTTCCTCGAAACGGACAAATTCCATCAGGACGCCGATACTCCCGGTGATTGTGCCGGGATTCGCAACAATCCTTTTGGCTGCCGTGGCGATATAATACCCCCCTGAGGCGGCCACTCCCCCGAGAGAAGCCACAATTTCCTTGGTCTCGCCGGTTCGCTGGATTTCCCGGTGAATTTCCTGAGTGGGTCCGACTGCGCCCCCCGGCGAGTTGATCCTCAAAATGACAGCTTTTATTCTTTCGTCTTTCTTGAATTCGACCAATTGCTTCGTAATGGTTTGCGAGTCCAAAATGGTTCCCTCTATGAGAACGACACCAATTTTGTCACTGAAGGAAAGGGTCGAGGCGGGTGAGAGAATTTTTAAGAAAATGATCATGACCGTTCCCAAAAACAGGCCCACACCCAATAGGATGGCCAACACGATGAAAATGGGATGTCCTTTTTTTGCCATGTCTATGCGGGACCAGAGATCCTTTCAACAAAAAACAAGTTGGAATTAACAAGCAGGTCGGTCCGGTAATTTGCTCGGTTCTAAAAATGCAAGTTCAAATCCAGGCAGATGAGATCGCGTGCTAGGTGGTGGATTCCTTTTCACCATCGGGTTCTTTTTCAGCCTCGCCATCACTCGAGTCGTCTTGGATTTCGGGTTCTGATCGGGATGGTGTTTCCTCATTGAGCGCAGGGCTCTCGGATGCGTTTTGTTGTTCCAAATGCATCATCTCTTCTCTTAACAATTCTCCCAGATTGGAAGTGGCTTCTTTCGGGTTGTCGATATAACTTTTTAGTATTTCTTTTTCGCTGCTCTCCTCCATTTTCCGAACGGAAAGACCTATTTTTTTGTCCTCCCGTGAAACGTTCAGGACTTTGGCCTGAATCACATCGTCTACTTGGAATCGAGAAAGCGGGTTACCACGCCTTTCGGCGGCGATTTCGGAGATATGAACAAGGCCCTCTATGCCTTCTTCCAGTTCAAGGAAGAGACCAAAATCCGTGACGTTCGTAATGGTTCCCGTCACCCGGGTGCCCGGCTTATATTTCCGGGGAATCTCGTTCCAGGGATCCGGTGTGAGCTGTTTGATCCCCAAAGAAAAGCGTTCATTTCCCTTGTCAATGTTTAAAACAACCGCTTGGACTTCTTGGCCTTTCCTGTAAACCTCGGAGGGATGTTTAATCCTGCGGGTCCATGAGATGTCCGAGATGTGGACGAGACCGTCTATGCCCTCATCAATGCCTATAAAGATGCCGAAATCAGTGATGTTCTTGATCTTCCCCTCGATGGTGGTCCCAACAGGATACTTTTCTTCGATGACGTCCCAGGGATTCGGTTCGACCTGTTTCATACCCAGGGAAATTCGCTTTTTCGCGACATCAATGTTTAAAACCATTGCCTCTACGATTTCGCCCACGCTCAAAATCTGCGAGGGATGTCTGATTTTTCGAGTCCAAGACATTTCAGATACATGAATAAGTCCTTCCACACCTTGCTCTACTTCCACAAATGCACCGTAATCAGTGAGGCTGACCACGCGTCCTTGAATTTTCGCGCTCGGGGGGTACTTGTATTCCGCCTCACTCCACGGGTCCGGCGCCAGCTGTTTTATTCCCAGGGATACCCGCTCCCTTTCCCTGTCAAAACTCAGGATTTTTACCGTGATCTTATCTCCCATCTGATGCATTTCTGATGGGTGTCCGACCCGTCCCCAGGACATATCTGTAATGTGAACAAGGCCGTCTATTCCGCCCAAATCAATGAACAAACCATAGTCGGTGATATTCTTGACGGTCCCCTCCAAGACGGCACCCTCTTCGAGCATTTTGAGCGTGTCTTCTCGGATCGTTGCGCGCTCAGCTTCCAAAATCGCTCGTCGAGACAAGACGATATTCCCGCGCCGTTTGTTGTATTTCACGATTTTGAAGTCATGCTCCGTGCCTACAAGCGCGTCCATGTCTCTTATGGGCCGCAGGTCAACTTGGGAGCCTGGTAAGAAGGCTTGGAGACCGATATCCACTGAGAGTCCTCCTTTGACCCGCGCGATGATTTTGCCCCTGATGTTATCATCGGTTTCATAGATGTTTTTGATTTGGTCCCAGATCTTAATCTTGGCCGCTTTTTCTTTCGAAAGCAGAATGGCGCCGTCTTCGTCTTCTCTTCGCTCGAGGAGAACCTCCACATTGTCTCCAACCTTCGCGGTCAGATTGCCTTCCGAGTCAATAAACTCATTGATTCGGATCTGGCCCTCTGATTTATAACCGATATCAACCAATACATATTCTTTATCAATTTGAACGATTTCACCGTTAACGACCTCTCCTTCCTGAATGCTCCTGAGGCTTTCTTCATACAACTCCATGAAGTTATCGGTTTCCTGAGGATCTCCAGCCGTTTCAGCGCTTTCTTTGTCTGTCTCTTTTCCTGAGTTCTCTTGTTGATCTAGAAAGGAGTGGTCTACGTCTTTGGTTTCTGCAGTTTTGTTTTCGGTTGATCCGTTGGTTGGATTTTCCATTAACTTCAATACCCCCTAAAGCGTTTTCCCCACAATGGCACATCAAATTTTTTTTTATATCAATTATTACAAGCAACTTCAATCATTTATTTGACGAATAATTTGTCCGCCCTTCCAGGTTTAAAGAACAAAGAATTTCATGCACAATGTCTTCGGGCGTTAATGCAGTAGAATCAATTACTTTTGCATCTTCGGCCGCTCTTAGCGGGGCCAAAGAACGTGTTTGGTCCTGGTGGTCCCGTTTCGCAAGTTCCGCCTTCACGATGGCCTTGGATACACTTTCGCCGCGCCTCAACCGTTCTTTATACCTTCTCTCCGTCCGAATCTCAGGAGACGCGGTAAGGAAAAACTTGTGACCGGCTTTGGGAAATACCACGGTGCCCATATCACGACCTTCCGCGACGAGGCGAATTCCCTCAGCCATTTTTCGCTGGAGATGCGTCATCGCCTCCCGCACCGCTCCCACCGCTGAAACGCTGGAGGAAAGCATATCCATCTCAGGGCTCCGAATCTGTTCGGTGATGTCCGTACCATCGAGGAAGAGCCTCGGCTGGTTTTCATCTGATTTAAAATGGAGGTCCAGGGACCTGCAAAGCGCCTTGAGACCTTTTGCATCGTTTAAGGGTATATTTTTTTGTTTGGCCGCCAGCGCGACTGCCCGGTACATGGCCCCGGTATCCAAATAAACCGCCCGTATCTTTTTCGCCAAAAGGCGACTGATGGTGCTTTTTCCAGCACCGGCCGGCCCATCAATGGTAATAATGTTGTTCATGCGTCTCGGCCCGAGCGACCGGCCTTCCCCCCCTTCGTCCACGGCGCCGCCTGTAAGG
>Ga0207796_1000413_pt1 | contig 17582 bp, 9 predicted proteins | sample Pon1CUnioCityCA_6_FD_187274 | JGI IMG/M metagenome (GOLD analysis project Ga0207796, IMG submission 187274) | Marine sediment microbial community from Union City, CA, USA - Pond 1C Sediment 1 (SPAdes) | ecosystem: Environmental > Aquatic > Marine > Intertidal zone > Salt pond sediment ...
GGCGCAGCACCGCACGCATGCTCTCGCTGTCCAGAGCCAGGGTATCTCCCGGGCGATACGTCGCCTCAAACACTGCACTGCGGATCTTGGTGATCGCGTTCAGCAAGTTGTTGAGCTGCACCTCATATTCTGTGCCGTTGTGGTTGATCGTTAACCGCAGTTGACCGCCGACATCATCGGCCGCGATCAGCGCCGCGTCAAACTTTCTCCGCTCAGCCAGGTCGTCAAGGCGGGGATGGATGGTGTCTTCGACCTCCACCATGAGCCCGGGTTCTGCCTCCAACTCGACATCCACCGGCGCTGTGAGCCAGGCGGTCTGGATGATCCGGCCCCGATGTATGATCGCGATCCGCCCCGTAACGTTGGAACATCCAGGCTGAGGCCACACTGCAAATTCAGCCATCTCGCTGTCCCCGGCTGCCGGGAGTTTGATGTCTTGGCTGGCCACGCTGACAAACGGTGTGCCCTCATCAACCGGCTCTGGCCCCGCCAGGACATCGAGCAGACTCTCAAAGAAACCATCCAGCGGTAGCTCCTCCGCGATAAAGGTCTCCAGCCGCTGATGTCTCCCCAGGCCGGCGAGGACCGCACCGGCCAGCTCGACTTGCACCGTGATGTCGACCGCTCCAGAATCAAAGTCCAACTCCTGGTCAGGGAAAGGCGGATCGGTTCGCCTCTGTGCGGATGGGCCAATATGGATGGCCAGCAGGCTCGGCCTCTCGGGCGCCAGCGTTCGAGCCGGCGCCGCCCCTAAATCTGCCCGCCAAGCACGGGCCTGGATCCAGCGCAGTGCGCCGTGATCCGGCGGCATAGCACCCTCGGCGAAGAGCGCTAGCGACTTGCGGAGCTCAGGTCCCTGTTCGCGGACAATGAACAGGCCGTGGGGCGTCCCGTTCCTGAGCACAACCAGGATCTGCCGGTGACTCCTATCCCGCAGGATGCGCGCCTCGACCAATTCCACGCTGTCTTGTTCCACCGTCCGGCTCGGCACCAATAGGTCTTCAATATCGTGCAGGGATTGGCCCAGCGCGTCCAGTCCCTGGGTCTCGCATATTCGGTTCAGGTCGGCAGCGGTCAGTACCGCGAAACGCCCTTCGGACATTCGCACGACGGCGTACCACATCGCCAGATCCTCGCCAGCCGCCCTGTTCTGCAGGCCCCAAGCCGCTTCGCCCACGGTCGCACTTGAGTTTACGTTGACAATGCTCTTGTGTAGGCTATTCTCTGGAATCGGGCTCATCTGTCTTGCTCCTCAACTTGTCTGGCCCAAAGAGTACACCGTCACGCACGCGTGAATATAGCCTGGGCGCTCCCCAGTGCAGCCTTCCCCGCCCAAGCTTGTCTGCAAGCACGCCACGGGCCACCATTACAGCATGATCTACTTGTCCGTGGTCTACCAGCGTTCCGTAGAACTCCCTGCAAAAGTCCACTGCTGCGTCTTCCGAGATCTCGTAACCCATGCCGATGCAGGCGGGCAACCTGGCTACCTGCACTAGCGCTTCTGCCAACCCCAACGTGTCCTCAATCACGTTCTGTTGCGCAGTACGACAGGCGTTGAGTACAACCAGCTTTGGTCGCCCCGCTTTTGCAGTGGACGCACCATGGAAGAGCTTGACAAACTCATCGTGAGGTATACGAATAGGAACGCCTTTCCCGTTGTCGAAGAAGAGCACCGGCAGATCCTGGTCTTCCCAAATGCCACTGTGACCCGTAAAGTGGATCACGTCCCAGCCCCCTTTGCTAACGGCTGATACGAACTGGCTCCACTGCACATTCCAGAGCGGCAGAACTTCGGCCCTGCCGTCTTCCGTTAGTGAGGCCAGTGCCCCCTCAATCGCCCTCAATTCGTCTTTCTGCCGCGTCAGCCTGGAAAGTCCCAAATGCTCGGCTTCGGGGTTCGAAAGAGCAACCAAAACGCGCAGGCCGGCTCGGTCATCCAGCTCGTACGTCTCCCCTTCGACAGACAGGTCATGCACTAGCGTGACCTGTGAATCGATAGTGAGGTATCCTGGCTGTCCAGGGTCGTACATGAACTCCCACGGCACGGCCTTCAAGTGCGGAGCCCCCCCCTGCCGCAGGCGCAGTCGCGCTGACAGGTTCGGATCGCCCAGGTCCAGCTTCCTGAGATCCTTTGCGATTAGATCCGGAAAGAGCGCCCGGTACAGCAAGCTGCCAAGATCCTGGAGCGTTCCTGGCGCATCTGCACGGTGTTCTCTCAGTTCGGCCTCCAGCCTCTGGATACGGCCCAAATTGGGCTTGGAGAAAGCTTCCCTGTTCAGGGATTCAATCTGCCCGGTGAAAAGCCTGACCAGTTCAGACGGAACGTGCAAGCGAGCCAGAATCTTGTTCAGTCTTGTGGGCCACCGCACCTCACCCATAACCAGCACTTCGAGCGGGGGGTCCTTCTCGCGGCTCCTTGGCGAGACCACCAGGTCGTAGGAGTACGTGAAGAGCTGACGCCGCTGCCACCAACGTATGCCAACGACATACACTCGCAAGGCAAGCAGAATGAGGCCGCCGATGGCGAGAATCAGAAGAATAGGAAAGTACGGTTTCTCCCGGAGGCTCTCCCACCATGTGGGGGACTGGACGAAAAGCTCCAAGGGTCGGAGAGTTGAAGCAGCGTTGAAATCGCGGTCGAAGGCCTCCACGGAAAACGCGTACTGCGTCCCGGGTTCCAGGTTCTGGACAACCGATCCCTCAGGAGTCTGCGTCTGGCTGAGGACCTCTCCGGCCCGGATGGAGACCAGGTACTCGAGGCCAGAAAGATCCCCCAGATCGCTGGCGGCGTATTGGAACGTCGCGGTTTCGGAGTCGTAGGACACACCCTCAGCCAAGCAGGCAGCATCACACTCCTCGTTGTTCACAAGCAACGGTCGCAACTCGACCATCGGCGCGCGCTTTTTGTCCAGATGGTACGTCAGGCCTGACCTGGTCCCAATCCACAGCGTGCCGTCGGGCGCCTGATCGAGCGCGTTGATCCACTTGTGGCTCAATCCGTCGTCACGGGTGAACGCGCTGGGCGGCAAATCCCCGCTGATCAGATTCAGGCCCCCTTCGGTGCCTACCCAGATCTTTCCCGGGCGCAGCCTGTCCTCCCACAAGGCATTGACCTGCTCGCCAGACAGATCCGGTATCTGGAAGGTGCGCCAGGCTGCTGAATCATGCGGATCCCCTCCGGCCTGAAGCCGGCTCACGCCCATGGATGTGGCGAACCAGAGGTTCCGCGCCGAGTCCTCCAGGCCGTCGATGACAAAGTCGTTGATCAGGCCATTTCCCGTGGTTCCGCGGTCGACAATGGTCCAGGTGCCGTCCCGGTAGCGGCGTGCGCCACCGTTCAGCGTTCCCACCCAGAGGTCACCCGTTGCCGTCTCCCACAGGGCCAGGACAGAGTTCTGTCCCAGCTCGCCGCTGGCCTTCGAGAACAACATGACCTCTCCGCCAGAGACGCGATATAGTCCTTCGTTGGTACCGGCCCACAGATCCCCCTTGCTGTCGAAAAGTAGTGCCGGGACGCGCAAGTCCCTCGGCACACGTGTGTCAGCCTTGAAGCGCCCCTCCTCCAGTCTCGCCAGGCCGGAGTTCGTGCCTGCCCAGATGGCTCCATCCGGGCCGCGAACCAAGGTATACACCACTTGCCCGAGCTCGGTCTCGTCCAGCAGGGTCCATTCCCCAGCGGGCGTCCGGTACACGACGCCCGCCTCGGTCACAGCATAGCTGGTGCCGTCGGCACCGGGAAGCAAATCCTTGACTTCGGTGAACTGCAGCAGAGGATGGGACTCTGTGGACCACGGACCGAAGGGCAGGCGGGATATGCCGGCGTTTGTCCCTACCCACAGATTGCCCTCCCAGTCGTAGGCCAGCGCCTCCACGCTGTCTCCCGCTCCGGTCACCTCACTGGTGAGGGTGCTTGTGACGAACCCATCTTGCAGGCGGTTGAGCCCACCTGCCGTGCCAGCCCAGAGGCCGCCACCGGGGTGCCGTATGACCGTCCATACGTTGTCGTTGGCCAGTCCATCCTCTTTGGTTAGGATGCGGCGCACGGAGAAGCCTGAGAACTGCACAAGGCCAGCGTCCGTCGCCGCCCACATCTCACCCGCAGCGTCTCGGAGCCAAGCCGTGAACCTGGCCCGGACAGGTAGCCCGTCGTCCGCGTCGATGAGCGCGATCGGCTCACGACCATCGTAGACCTGGATCATGCTACCCGTGGGTCCCATGACCGCAGCCCACACGTAGCCTTGTGCATCCTCGCCCAATGAGCTAATCCTGGGTGACTCTCCGTCTATCGTGATCGTTTCCCAGACGCCCCCCGACAGACGCGCCAGAGCATTAATGCCCCCCACCCACAGGGCCTTATCCTGTGCCAGATGAAGCGCTGCGATTTCCTCTACTTCGAGCCCAGCCTCTACCTCCAGGTTTGTGTCCCACGAGCCATCCGGATTCCGCCGGTGCAGACTCGAGCCGGCGCCTATCCACAGCGTACCATCGGAGGTGGCCAACAAGGCGTGGACCCAGCTCAGGCTGATCGGGTCAGGAATGCCCTCCGAGCGGAACTGCGAACCAAAGAACTCCCGAAGGCCGCGGGTGGTGCCCACCCACAGCCTGCCGTCAGCAGTCTGGGCAACCGCCATGACCTGGTCGCTGGGCAAGCCGTCGGCGGTCGTGAACGACTTTGCGACAATGGTCTGGGCGGCCGCTGGACCGGCGCATGCCGTGACCAATAGGACGGCCACCCAAACGAGCCTAATAGATCTGCACATCCGAGACATAGAACTCGATTCCATAGCCAGCTTCGGGCGCGCGCAGCACCGCTTGCCCGCCCCCAAGCAGCTCGAGTTCCAACAGCGTGTCAATAGGGAACAGGCAGGTAAACTGCTCGGCGATGCTTGGCAGGGCCATGCAATCCGGTGGCAGCTCCCCCTCCGGGGAGCCCGGATCCACACCACTGAATTGCAGAATCCGGTGCTCGCCACCCTGGTCGAGCTCGCCCAGGCTATCCTCAACGTTGATGACATCTACGGCGAGGTTCCCTTGGTCGTCCTCGATGAACTCAGAGGCGACCACCATGCCCATGGTCCGCGGGTCAGCCACCGGCGTAGCGTCGGGTAGCTCCACCAAAGCATAAACCGAGAGGTGATAGATTCTGCCGACTGCATACCACTCAGAACCTATCTGTTTGGCCTTGGCCCAACCAACCCAGGACCACTTACTACCTGACCAGTAGTAGAAAGCATAGCAGTGCACGGCCCCCGCGCACTCCTCAGGTTGCTTGTTCTTTGGTTTGTGTTGGTTTAGGTCAATGCTCAGTTCAGGTTTGGTCCCGTCGGGATACTTGCTCGATGGGGGATTCTTGGAGAGTGGACACTTGATGCTGTCAGGTTTCAGATCGACGGCGACCAGGCACTCGTTCGAGGGACATGTATACGGACTGGTCAGGGCGTAGTATTTGATGTCCAGATCCTCAGTGTCGCACCATGGATCACCTCCCGGATCGGTCTCGCAGTAGGTTTCATCGAAAACCTCGATACTTGAGCCATCATTGGGATGGGAGGTGTCGTTGTCACTGACCGCAACCTTATCGGCCTTGGAGCCCATCGGAGGACAGGGTGGAGGCGGAGGGGGCTCCTGCCCGCCGCCTGTCTGCGGTGTGCTGCCGCAGCCCACCGGCAGGGTAATGCTCACCAACACGGCCAACACCAGAAGGAATCGCAAATGCTTCGACATGATCTTTCCCTCCATCGTTTTCCCGTTCGGGCGGTGCAGGCACCCTGAACCGGGTGCCCGGAAACGCCAACATCGGGTTCTCACCCTGAGAGCTGATATCGCTCGAGACGGCCTGCCGTGCGCCTGACCACCTTTTCGTCCCTGAGAAGTGAATCCAGTGTGGCCCACAGTATCTGTGCCTCAATGCCCGTCTTTGCACCTAGGGTCTGAAACGAGGCAGACCCGCTCCGCAGCGCGCGGGCAACCGCCCGTCGCCGTGCGGTCGAGAGCGCATCCTCGATGGTCAGCGAGCGGGCAGTTTCCTCTCCGCCAACCGGCTGGCAGGCTTCGACCAGCAGCTCCCGGACAGCTCGGGGCGAAAGGTCTGGGAGAATCGACCAGACGAGCGCGGCGGCCGCGACGGCGTGAAGCGCCGAGAAGCTGCTGCCCCAACTTGATGAACTCATAAAGTACTTCAAGCGATCGGGCTTGAGTGCCGTCTTGAGCTCAGTCTGTGACAGATCGTCCGCCATAAAGAGATCTGGCTTGATGAGATCAGGGTGCCACTCCGCGTAGGGGCGCAGCTTGCCGTCATTGTCGAGGGGTCCCACACTAAGGACTTCCGAATACGCGCTGGGAACCGAGACCATGTCAGGGTTCTGCACCAGGTGCCCGCCCGCCGCAATCAACAGACTCAGGTTCTGTGAGCTCCGTAAAAGAACACGCTGCGCATCCCAGTCACGAGGCTGCTCCAGCGCCTCCTTGGGAACCTCGGAGGTGTAGTCAAGCAGCACGATGTCCGGCCGCCGGGCCAGAACCTGCCTCACCCACAGTCTGATCTTCTCCCAGGTAAGGTGCTCACCTTCCGTGAACGGTGAGGGTTCGTCGATGAGCATCGCCAGCGCCCCAGCTTCGTCGGCGCTTAGCACGTATCGTCCACCAAGGCCGTGCTTTGCGGCAAGCTGGGTAAATGCCTCCGCAACATCAGCGACGCTGCCCAGGTGGTCCCCCGCGACCGCGATTCGCAGCGGGCGCTGACCACGCCGTGCAGCCAGGTCCTCGGCGCCCCTGGCTGGACCTTTCCGCCGAGGGGCAATCTGGCGCGCCAGCGTCTGCAAGTCCACCGCCTTGCCACGATCGCGCACTACACGCCCTTCAAGCTCCTCCCAACGGTCGCCCTGCGCTCCGAGGCGCGGCCACACTTGAGACAAATACTGCTCGCCAAAGCTGTTCAGCGCAGGCAGGCTGCTATGGATCCAACGCCAGGTATCCGGCCACGTTAGCGGGGCAAGCCGCATCTCGAGAATCGAACCCTCTGGCAGATCGAGAAAACGCGGCGGCATATCGACGGCGGTGAGAACAATTCGAGCGGGCGAACGTCTTTCCGCCAGGACCTCGAGCGCCTCGGTAAGCTTGGTGCGCACTTGCTCAAGGCTGCACAGCGCCGCCTTGAGGTCGGCGGGAGCTACGCCCTCGGGCACGGGCTCGAGCCACCCCGCGCCGCTGGCCGGTTCCCCCGAAGTTACTTCTTGGCTCAGTGCCGCCACCTGCCGCTCGACAAGCTGCTGAAACACCTGCCAGCTCTCGAACATCAAGCGGTCGGGGAGAACACCCGGTTCCTCCTCTAGCTCGTCCTTCAACCCCGTAGGCAACAACGCCAGACCCGCCTCCAGTGCTTGCGCATCGGTCTCACAGTCCTCCCGGATCCTTTGCAGTGCAGCCAGGTCCCGCATGAGACGATCCAGCACAGCTGTCTTCTGATCCAGGTCAGCGCCATCCAACTCCGCTTCGGGGTCGTCCCGGAGCCAGCGCCTGATCAGCCAATCGAGCAGGGCGCGCTCCACCCGATCAAGCAGGCAGATCTGGTCGATGGCCAGGACAAACCGGTGCTGCACCAGGTCCTCGACAATACGGTCCCACCAATCCTTGCCTTTCCACAGGGCCTCCTTATCCCGTGCTGTCCCACCTCCCTGCCTGAGCAACTCGACCGCGAGGCTGCACAGTTGCTCCAGCACTTCATCCGGATCCAACTCTGCCAGTGCAGCCAGATCGGGCATCGTATCAGTCTCGATCGCCTCCCAAGCTTGCGCCACTTTGGGCGCAAGCCGCCTAAAATGCACATAAAGCACGTGTGTCACCGCCGTCTCGAGATCCTCGGGCCGGATCACGTCGCCAAGCTCATCGAAGGCGCGATCCACGAGCGATGTCTTGCCGACCCCGGGCGCGCCCGTAATGACCAGGACGCGGCCCGGAGTCAAGCCCTTCAGGAAATCGACAGCCTGCCGCAGTTGTAGCTCGCGGGCAAAGAACCGCTCGTCGCTCTGGCGAAGTCCCAGCTTCAGATCCGCTCGCGGGTGAACCTCAGGCCGGGAAACCGCTGTCGATCGCGGCAGCAGAGCACCAGGCTCGGTGCTACCCACAAACAGCGCCGGCACTGACCAGTCGAGCAGGCCGCTACCCAGGTGCTCGTCGCCCCGTATGGCGCCCCGGGCCAGTCGCAGCGCCTCGCCCGTCGAGTACCCGTTGGCCAAAGCTTGATAGAAGAAGCGTGTGAGAATACGCTCGGTGGGGATGGGCAGCACAGCCTGCATCCCGATAACGGCCGGGCAGACTTCCTGGACAAAACAGTCAGCCAGGCTGAGCAAGTCGCGCCAACCGGTCGCTGCCCGCACATCAAGCAGATCTGGATCGGTGGCGGCACGCGCTGTTTCGCAGCCTGCAAAGACAGCCAATCGTAGATCCGGGCACAGCCGGAGGATCTCTACGAGCTGGCTGCTGGGCACATCCTTGCGCCGGCCGGTGTGGTCTTCGAGGATGAGGTGATCGGGCAGTGCGTGGCCTACGTAGTGAAAAAGATGGTAGCCCCTCCGCTGGGCACCGATCCGGCGGCGCAGGTTGTCCAGGGTGGGTCGATCCTCGACATCAATGCACAACATCCCGGCCCTCTCGAGCGGCGAGAGCTCTGCCAGAAGCGCGCGCTTGACCTCGTAGATGTCGAATGCCAGCCAGGCGTCCGACTCGCCCTCTGGCGTCGGACTGGAGAGCACGATCAACAGGTTAAGCGGCGGATCCAGCAACCCCGAACGTGCGGGGTAGGTCCGGCCGCGGGCCAGCCGTACCAAGTAGACATCTGGGGCCAGGGCAAGGTAGCCATGGTCGCCGGTGCGAGCCGTGGCAGGATCCGGAAGCAGCTCCCACGGCAGAACTGCAAGGTGCGGCGAGGCCAGAATACGAACCAGCACCTGCCGGCCCCGGTCTGCCGCCACACCGCGGGTCGCCTGAAACAACTGGCGCACCATCGGATCGCCGAAAACAAGATCGCCGAGAACCGGCGCCAGTCCCAGTTCCAGCTCCGGTTCGGGGAATCGCACCGCGTCCGTGTAGTCGTAGACCAGGTCGAGTAGTTCCGGCAGCCGCGGCAACGAGGGATCACTCCGTGGAATCCCGTGAACAGACCCTACCCGCGAGGTCGCCGAGATCCATGGGATACTATCGGGACCGAGGTTTACCGTGAGATCGAAGGGCTCCAGACGCCCCTCGCCCGCTGAACCGCCATCGCCTGCCAGACGCTCCGCGCTCATCTTCTACCTCCTGTACTGGCTTGGTCCATCCTACTCGCCCACAACGCCTCTGTCCTGCATGTCCTGAGGTGTCCACGACCTGCAAGATCACATCCTCCCTGCGCAGACTTGTCCCCCGGCCAGCCAGGACGACTCTTTACCAGTTCAACCTCAGCCCCTCGGCCGGCCCCCTCAACCCACCCTCTGGAAAGACAGTGACCCACTCACCAGATGCGGTCTTTTCCAGCCGCTCCGTCCAGGTGCTTCGATAGTTGCAGAACATAGTCGGTGGCTTCTGACAATGACGGGCGACCAACTCGGCCGTCTCCACATCCGGGTGATGGAACACGTCGCCATTGGTAGAGATCAGCCACCGCTCACAATCGACCCGCTTCAGCCAGTCTTCGGTCACGTTCCCCATGCTGCCGTGGTGCGGGAGCTTGACTGCGTCGAAGCGAACCTTGTTCACGCGCCGTTGTGCCGCGAGGCGTTCCAGGGATAATGCCAGGCTCCGCGCGTGCGCATCACCGGCAAACAGAATGGCCACGTCATCACGCTCAAACACAAAGGATATACTGGACCCATTGGCTGGGCTCCGGTCGCTGCCGTACTGCGCTGGCGCATAGATGGCAGGCGCAGCCGGTGGTTGGTATTGGCGACGCTCCTCCAACCGGCGCAGCGCCTCCTCCACATCGCCGGGCGTAAAGTCACGGATGGCCGAAGACCATCGCGACCGAAGACGGTGGAGTTCTCTCTCCCCTGGTCCCAGCAAGATCAGTTTGGCATCGCCGTCGAGCTGTATCTCGGGCAATAGGTTGTCTTCATCTCCGTCATCGGGAACCACCACGGCCTCATGATCGAATTCCTGATTCCAGATGCCCTCGAGTTCGGGATCGACCGTAATCAGCCCTCCGAGGAATTCGCCCTGGAGCGGTGCATAGGCTGCCCGCGCCCCTGCCTTCTTCGGAAGCTGATCCCATCCGTTGAACCACAACTCGTCGATGCCAACGTTCAATTCATCAAGCTCCTGCAAAAGGATCAGGGCGCCGTCAATGTGGTCGGCATCTATGTGGGTGACGACCATCAAGTCGAGTTTGCACTCCGCCCCACCCAGCGCCGCGATCCGCCGTCGCAAACCAGACTCGTAGGTGTGGGCCGGGCCGCCATCGATGAGAATACGATGAAGTTCTGGTTCAGTACCGTACTCAATCCAGATAGAGTCACCGTGCGCTGCCGGCAGCAATTCAACAGAGATCATTGCTCTCCCTCCAGTTTATCTTTCTCTCTCAGTGCTTCCCATGGCCTGGCTGGCAGAAGTAACGTATCCGTTCAGATGCTCGCTTTGCCCTCAGGCCGGCGCTCCACCGGGCTGGACGATCACCGTATCGCCCGCCTCGTCAAACTCCAGGTCGATATACAGGTACCCCTGATCCTCCACATCCTCCTTTGTGGAATACAACGTGCATCGTTGCCGCAGCTCCTCCAGCGTGTCATCGTCGGGAACGCTGGAGTAGGTGTGTGGATAGGTGGACACGACGGCATAGCGCGGCCGGCCATCGGAGGCAACCTGCGCTTCCCCCGGAAAGATCTGGTCCAGCATCTCTGCCGGGGGCATGCCGGTGTCGCTGCCATGATGGCTGACCTTGAGGAAATGCACCTCCTCGAGCTGGTTGTGATGATCCATCATTTGCCAGCTCTTCCTCTCGGCGTCGGCGGGGAAGAGGAGCTTCCAGCCCCGCCACTCCAGCAAGATGACCAGGCTGGTATTGTTCTTGGCTTTGTCGATGGTCAGCAGGTTGTCGAGCAGGTTCCGCTTGCGCTGGGAAATCAGGTTGTAGAAGGCACCCGCGTCGACGCCACTGGGCGGGACGACTGAGGTCAACGACGGTTGGTCACCCTCGTTCTCTCCAGGAGTGACGTTAAGGGCCATCGGTTGTAGCTTGGCAAAGTAGTCTGCCGTGTCCTCTTCTGGCGCCCATATGCTCAGGCCCAATTCCTGGAAGGGGTGCTTGCCGGCCAACGAGTCCTCGGGGTGGCCCGGTCGGGGCCGGTGTACATAGTGGGTGTTGGCCTCGCCAGCCAGCAACCGCAGGCGATCGACGTAGTAGGCCGTGGCATTGCTGTTGTTGTTGATCATCAGCACGTCGGTGAAGGGATCGTCGGCTTGTTCTGGATCAGCGGCCCACAGGTCTTCTAGCTGGGCATAGACCGCGTCGACCATGGCCAGGGCCTTCTCCGCCTCTGGATGCTTCTCATAGTAGTCCAGAGCGGCCGAGCCAGAAAACCAGCTATGCTGCACCTGGAGCAACGCCTTCAGATCTTGTGTCGGGAAGACATGCTCGTCGGCGTAGGGCAGGCCCTGGACATGGTCCCAGTGTTCGTGCGTCATGATGTACAGATCCAGCGGGTCCCCATCCAGCTCCTGGACGATATCCTGGACAACGGGGGCAAAGACCCGGTCGTCGTGTCCCTCACCGCCCTGCTTGGAAGACTTGGCATTGCCTACGTCGAACAGGATATGGCGGGTCTCAGTGCCGCCGCCCTCCACCTGCTCGGGGACGGTGACCAAAATCGCATCGCCGAAGCGAACATTGTATACGCGGACGCGCAGCTTATCCATGGTCAGCCCTCCCGATGACATGCAGCATGCGAGCGGTGCCTTCGGCCTTCAGAACTCCATCCTGCGACTCCGCCTGAACGATCGAGCCCAGCGGCTGGCCGTCGTGGGCCAGTGCCCGGTCGCCGAGGCGCATGAGGCCCGCCTCAGCCAAATGGCGGAGGAACAGATCGCGGTCCTCCTGTTGCTCCTCTTCCTCCTGATGCCGCCGGCGGCGATCGCTGGAAAGCAACACCCGAATCTTGCCCGTCTCCCAGTCGATGGCCAGCGTCGTTCCAACGCGTACCCGCCGCTTCCAGGGCCAGCGGCGGCTGATGCTGTTGGGCTCCGTCTGGACCCAGCGCACCTTGAAGAGGCACTCGCGCACCTCCACCTCGCCTTCCCGGTGGTAATAGCGCTTGGAAACGTCCAGCCGGGGTTCGACGACAAAGGGCACATCGGCCGGGATGCGGAGCAGCCGGCGGTTCTCGTTGGCAAACTGGTAGGCCGCCCAGTCGCTGTCGATGAGCGTCGGCAGATCCACGCCCTCCAGAGCCCTATGCGTATAGTCGGTCTTGACCCTGAGCGCGCTTTCGCTGGGCACCATGCCCCGCTCGACCCATTCCTTGCGGATCCACGTGCGCACCTCACCCGCATGAGGATGGGAAGCCTGGTCCGAGGCCAGGATTGCCCGCCCATAGTCGGCAAAGGAGACCTCGCCGGGAGGCAGGTAATCCAGCGCCCGCAGGATCATGCGCTTGAACTGCTCAGCCGCCTTCCACAGCGCAAAGCCCGAAGCTGAGATGGCAAACGGCTCCCCTGCCGGGGATCCCTCTTGCCACTTTTCCTTGTGTAACTGCAGCATGACCTTGTAGAGCGCGCCGCTCAGGACCTGGCTCAGCTCGTGCGGCGAACTGTGGTCGACGTCACCCATGCCCAGATCGTTGCGCAGGTCCCGCAGGTAGCCCAGACCATAGCGTGCCAGGCCAAACTCCTCGCCGATGGAGCCAAAGTCGCTGGCATCGTCGATGGAGCCCCCTGTCTTTTCCAGAACTTGCACCCGCAGGTTGCCGCTCCTGAACGCCATCAGAGCAGCAGTCAGATCGGCCACCCCCTCGTGCAGGGCCAGCGACTGGGGGCTGATGGCATCGTACAGCCCTGGCGCGATGCCATCCAGGATAGCGTGGCCCGTCTCGTGGGAGACAATATCGCGGGACAGGCTGGTGTAGACCACGTCGCCTTCTTCTCGGGGGTTGGGGAAGAAGAAGAACTGGAGGCTCCGGGACGCCCGCTGGTAAAAGGCATTGGGCCATTCCCCGGCCCGCGGAATGACGAGCAACTGCGGACCGTCAAAGCCCCAGGCCAGCTCCCGGCCCAGCGCGTCGGGATCCTCAAACATCTTCATGGTAAGAAGCACCGTGCCAAAGACGTTGAGGGCTATGGCGTCGCGGGCATAGATGTCATCGGGGTCATCAAGCTTGTAGCGCCACAGCGTCTGACTGCCCGTCGGTGGCCGAAAGGGAACGCTCTCTTCTAGCTTGCCGGTCTTGGGATCAAGATCGAGGATCGCTACCCGCCGGCTTACGGGCCCGTCAAGGAAAAAGTCCTCCTCGAAAAACGGCCGTTCAGTCTTGCGCTCCAGTCCCTCAAGGGTAGACCACTTGGGATCCTGGATCATCATGGGAATCCGGATTCTCACCGTTGCGCCTCCTTCATATTTGCTGGTTGGTTACCGATGACACTGAAACCGGCGACCAACACACTCGGCTTGCCGTACAGAGAGAAAGCTGAACTGGATCAACGGATTGTACCGGCGTTAGCAAACGATTCGCCTCAATACAAGGCCTGAACCTAGGGACCAGATGCAGGCGCTTCTACAACCAAGGTGATCTCACTGCCCTTCTTGAGCTTGGGGTCGGCGGGGCTCCGATCCAGGACCGTATCAGGATTCCCCAGGCCGGTCACCTGCAATTCCTTGATTCTGAACCCCTTTGCCTCGAGCTCGGCTCGGACCTGTGCTACCGGCCGACCCTTGATCGGCGTGTCCTCAACGACCAACAGCGGGGCGGGCTTGCGATACGCGGCTTCGTCGTCTTCCGGAAGGAGGTTGTTGGCCATATTCTGGAGGAACTTGTAGGCCTGGTTGCTGAACATGCCAATGATGAATGCAAAAGCAACGATGACCTCGACCGGCTGGTCTTTCAGGCTGATCTGGATGCCCAGAGTCTGTCCACTCTGAACGTCGATGGTCAGATAGGTGAGGAAAGCGACGACCGGGACAGCCATGAGAGGAGCCAACACAACCTTGGCCCACCACCATCTATTCCACGCAGCGTCGAACTGCTGTATGCCGATGAACTTGCCGGCGGATATGAGGCGCGCTGCCAGTATGCCGGCCAAGCTCCATGCAATCACCTCTACCCACCGAAGCACCGTGTGGCTCCAGAACAGTGACGTGCGCAGGCCCTGGACCTCTTTCTCGACGCTGCTCAGCATCTCGGCAGCCAGGTCGCGGTTGGGCCGGTCCCTCTCCAATTCATCAGCAATGCGGCTCAGGGTGGCTATGAGATCCGAGTCAGGACCATACCCCAAGCCCCGAACAGCTTCCCTGAGCTCATTTACGCGGCTGACCAAAGCTGGAGCTGCCATATAGTCCAGCACCGCTGCCTCGGCCTGCTCAAGTTCGACCTCGAGGAGCCTCCGAGGCACCTCCCGACCAGCCTCAGGGGCGGATGCCAGCGCCTCGGCCTGGTGTCGCGCTGGGGCGAGGAAAGCCGTGATGCGGGCCGTGGCTGAATCCCGGCTGGGCTGCGTCGCATCCTCGGAGAGCCCCAGGTTCGTCAAGCTTTCCACTGCATCATCGAATAGGATGGTCATCGTCTCGACGTTGGTCGCGGCAAGCGCCGACTCCTTTAGCGAGCCAAGCACGGCCTCCACAGCGGGGGCGGCAACCGCCGCAGGTGTCAGCAGCTCGTCTTCAAGATCTGCTGTGGCGAGGAGCAAGGCCATGCGCTCGGCGTCCACCGTAGTGCCTTCGGTATGCAGATAGCTAGCATTCTTGATGGTCCACCAATGCACAGCGGCGTATACAACCGCCAGGAGCAGGAGAATCGCCAATGTGATGGCAAAGGTACCGGCTCCTGGGGGTCTCTGCCCGTTCGGGCGTCTAAACCAGTCTCTGATGGCTGACATAGCATCTCTCCTTGTTTTGGCGATCGCGCTGATGCCAGAAGTACCCCAAAAGGCTGTGACTGCCGCCGGGAAGCGCCTGGAGGCAATCACCGAACGTAGCATCTCGTCACTCCCCTAAAGAGGACTCTTCCCATGTAACTGACGGCTGCACCTCAATGGCAGGCCTCCATGCTCATGGGCATCTTGGCCCGTTTCGGCTGTTGCGCCCAAAGCGGATTTCAGGCGCTCTCCCAGAAGGCTGACAGGATGTGAGGCAGATCGGGTGAGGTGTCCGCTCTCTCTGGTGATGAGGAGCTCCCTCTCAGACTAGGCAGCAGGCTAGAGGGATGAGACAACGACGCGTAGAACAAGGACCAAGCAAAGCCCAATAAACCAATTATATACATATGTCCGTAGTTTGTCAACAGCTGTGACTTTCCGCCAGACGGCTGCTGCAAAGTCTAGCATCAGGCCTCTACCGACGCTCGCAGTCCCCGTCTCGGGGACGCTGCGCGCTCCCGGTGCCGCCTTTCGCCCCGGGACGGGGCTCCGAGCTCGACGGTCCAGTGTCTGTCAAGTGACTTTGCTGCAGCCCTGCTTTCCTCCAGAGGGTGAACGCATTTGGCCTCAGTAGCCAGCCAGCGCCAGCCTACCAGCCGGGCCGAGAACCCAGAGGCGCCGCCCAAAGGTCGAGGTGCTCGCGCCGCCTCCAAGGGGAACTGGCTCGAGCGATATCGAGAGCAGGCCGCCAGCCGCCGGATCGTACAGGTCGTCGCCGCTGTAAGAGACATCGCTCACGTCTGCAGCCTGAGCGCTCACCGGCACGGACAACAAAACGGGCCGCCGCGACCATCTGGTCGCTACGGCCCCATTCTACCCCACCCGGGTATCCTGCCAGGATATCTTGATCCGCTGCTTGCCCCTATCTGGTACTGTCACCGGACTGGACAGAAACCCTCAGCGCTGCCAATAGTCATTGTCAATTCTGTCTGCTATGGGGCAGTGCACCACGGCTAGGTGCACATGCCGCCGTCGGCGCGACGCAGCCACCTGGCTCCGAATGCGGCGCTGCATCCTATTATGTCAATATACCCTCAGACGGGACACAGCCGCAACTCTGAGCTTGCTCAAGGAGGGAAGCTATGATACAGTACCAACCGGTCCAGCAAAAAGCCCTGGCAGGAAACTTTGTACCGGAGAGCTCTAGAGTGTGCAGACGAGCGCTTCTACATAGTCATTCTGTGGAAGCATTGGTTGGGTAATCCTAATCCAAGGGAGAGCAAAAGTGATCAGTAGCATCAAAGACTGTACTCTGTTGAACAACGGGATCAAAATGCCCTGGCTGGGGTTTGGCACCTGGCAGATCAAAGATGGCCGGGAAGTAGAAGATTCGGTCAGGTCGGCCTTGGAAATCGGCTATCGCAGCATCGATACGGCGGCCGTATATGGGAATGAACGCGGCGTCGGCAAAGCGATCCGGGAGAGCGGCATCCCGCGTGAGGACATTTTTCTAACCACCAAGGTGTGGAATGACGTCCAGCGCGAGAAGCGCACACTGGCGGCATTTGAAGAGAGCCTGAAACGCCTGGAGACCGACTATGTGGATCTGTACCTGATCCATTGGCCCGTGGAGGGTTATTCGCAAGGGACGTGGCAGGTCATGGAGGAAATCTACGAAAGCGGCCGCGCCAAAGCGATTGGCGTCAGCAATTTCCTGATACATCATCTTGAAGATCTTCTGGATGAGTGCCATATCGTCCCCAGCGTAAATCAGGTAGAGTTCCATCCGTTTCTTGTCCAACCCGAACTACTGAAGTTCTGTCGGAGCCACAAGATTCAGGTAGAAGCCTGGAGTCCCCTAATGTCCGGGCAGATTTTCACCGTACAGGCTGTGCAAAGTCTGGCCGAGAAATACCAAAGGACCCCGGCGCAGATTGCCTTGCGCTGGGATTTGCAGCATGAAGTGGTTACGATTCCCAAATCAACCCACCCCCACCGCATCGCCGAGAACTCACAGATCTTCGACTTTGAGCTTTCACAGGCGGACATGAACCTGCTGGATGCACTGGATGAAGGAAAGCGCACAGGGCCGCATCCGGACACTTTCACCGAATGAGTGTGTGCCGCTTTACCTTTACTTGCCAGTTCATCCCTAATGGTTCCAGTCTATGGAGGCCATCCAACAGGGTGTGCACTGCATAGGTGGGATTCGTCGCTGTTGGTGAGCATTCTTCTGACTTCGGTTTTCTCTGCTCCTGCCTGCCGGAGACGCTGACCGTTCGTCGCGCCCTGCCGATATCAGGCGTTCCGTCTAGCTGAACCCCATCAGGCCCTCAAGAAACCGGGCCGGCTTCTCGTTGATCCGGTCCGGTATCTTGGCATGCGGCCCATGCTGAGACCCCCCTACAGTTGTATTCCGCGCTTGCTGCCTCAACACCATCTCTGGACTCAATCCTACCCATCACCGATTTGACACGCCAGCGATCATATGCTATACTGGTGAACAGATGTTCAGGGTTGAACAGTTGGTCACTCTGGGAGATACTGTGGCA
>Ga0207796_1000414_pt1 | contig 17556 bp, 17 predicted proteins | sample Pon1CUnioCityCA_6_FD_187274 | JGI IMG/M metagenome (GOLD analysis project Ga0207796, IMG submission 187274) | Marine sediment microbial community from Union City, CA, USA - Pond 1C Sediment 1 (SPAdes) | ecosystem: Environmental > Aquatic > Marine > Intertidal zone > Salt pond sediment ...
GAAGGCCTGTGGAAGCGGCCCATCGAGATGACGTTTGTGGGCGGGGAGATCGTCTACGACAGTGGGACGGCGTCGCTGCGCCCGCGGCGGGCCGGGAGGCTGTGAGACCGGAAGAGCGGGTGTCGCCACCTTGTGCTGGACAGGCATACATCGTGCGCAGTGTGATGAGATGCGAGATAGCAGATGCAACGTGAATCCGGACAGTGTGTCAGTGAGGGTCACAGACCCCTCCGAGCTGGGGGGCAAGCTGTCGAGGGGTCTGCGATGATGGGTCTGCGATCGGGGGCCTGGCACGGCCCTGCAAGCGCCGAGGCAAGAGCTCTGGCTAGGCGAAGTGTTTCTCCAGAATCTCCTTCAGCGTCGGCCGGCCGATGACCTGTAGCTCGTAGCGCACGCGGTCCACGGGGTGGCGCACGTCGATGAGCCGCCGCAGGTCGATGGGGGTGGCGGCGAGCACCAGGTCGCAGTCGACGGCGTTAATGGTCTGTTCCAGCTCGGCCACCTGCTCGTCGCTGTAGCCCATGGCGGGCAGCAGCTCCTCGATGTGGGGGTACGCTTCAAACGTTTCGGCGATGGAACCGACGGCGTAGGGCCGCGGATCGACCAGCTCGGCGGCGCCAAAGCGGTGGGCCGCCACCACGCCGGCCCCGTAGGCCATGCCACCGTGGGTCAGCGTGGGGCCGTCCTCGATCACCAACACCCGCTGGCCCCGGATGGCATCGGGATCCTCGACGAAGATGGGCGAGGCGCCCTCGACCACCGTGGCGTCCGGGTTGACGGCGTAGATGTCCTCGCGCACTCGCGCCACGCCCTCCGAGCCCGCCGTGTCGACCTTGTTGATCAGCACCACGTCCGCCATCCACAGGTTCGTCTCACCGGGATGGTAGCGCCGCGCGTGGTCGGGTCGGTGCGGATCTGCCACCACGATGTGCAGGTCGGGCCGATAGAGCGGTAGGTCGTTGTTGCCGCCGTCCCAGACGATGATGTCCGCCTCCTGCTCCGCCTGGCGGAGGATAGGCTCGTAGTCGACGCCGGCGTAGACCACCAGGCCACGGTCGATGTGCGGCTCGTACTCCTCACGCTCCTCGATGGTGCAGTTGTGGCGGGCGAGGTCCTCATAGCTGGCGAAGCGCTGCACCGCCTGGGCGGCCAGGTCGCCGTAGGGCATGGGGTGGCGGATGACGACCACCTGCTTCCCCAGCTCCTGGAGGAGGTCACAGACCAGGCGCGTGGTCTGGCTCTTGCCGCTGCCGGTGCGCACAGCACAGACGCTCACCAGGGGCTTGTCGCTCTCCAACATGGTGGTGTCCGCCCCCATCAAGCGGAAGTCGGCCCCGGCAGCCAGGACCTGGGACCCCTTGTGCATCACGTACTGGTGGGAGACGTCGGAGTAGGCGAAGACCACCTGATCGACATCCCTCTCCTGGATCAGCTCCGTCAGGTCAGCCTCCGGATAGATGGGAATGCCCTCTGGATAGAGATCCCCGGCCAGCTCCGGTGGATAGCGCCGGCCCTCGATATTGGGGATCTGCGCGGCAGTAAAAGCGACCACCTGGTAGTCGGAGTGGTCGCGGAAGTAGGCATTGAAATTGTGGAAGTCACGCCCGGCAGCTCCCATAATGATGACGCGTTGTCGGCTCATAAGATACCTTTCCTGTTAACCCACATCGGAACGACCCTTACCACCCCGCGTCCCCGGGGGATTCATAGAGCCGCGATCCCACCTCGCTCGTGCACGACTCGAGCCCCAGGTGAGGCACGACGGCGCCGCTTGGAGGGTGAAGGGCCCGCGGTGAACGATTACGCCTCCTCGCTGTCCTCCCTGATGAACGACCAGGCCAGCGGAGGCACGACCCAAACCAGAAGGCCCAGAAAGATCATGGGGACGGCAGCGGTGGAGCTGATCTGCACCGTGCGTCCTTGATCTGCGACAGCGTAGATACCCATAGCACTGCAAACAGTCGAGCAGCATAACGTCAGCAGCGAAACGACAAGCGTGCCCCTCACGCCTGACTGCTTCTCCATCTATGTCCTCCTCACTGAGTCAAAGCCACCAGCATGATGCAAGGCGCGTGCTATGCGAGACGCGCCAGTAAAATCCCAAGCTCGTACAAGATCAAGAAGGGCCCCATGATGAGCAGCATATTGACCGGATCCGTCGTCGGCGTGATCACTGCGGCACCGGCGGCCGCCCCGATGATGACCACGCGGCGGGCCTTGCCAAACCCCTGGGGCGTCGCCACGCCCAGCTTGGCCAGGAAGAACATCACCAGGGGCGTCTCGAACACCAGGCCGGCCCAGAGCAGAATGGTGCTCACAAAGGAGATGTAGCGGTTGATCGAGTAGCGCTGTTCGACGATGCCGGACAGGAATCCGCGGAGGAACGGCATGGCCGCAGGCACGAGCACCAGAGCAGCGAAGGTGACGCCGGCACCAAAGCTGATGGCGGCCGCCGGCGCGCCGATCAACATGTAGCGCCTCTCGTGGGGCTCCAGCCCCGGAGCCACGAAGCGGAAGAGCTGGTAGACGATGACGGGCATGGCCACCACCAGGCCAACCACGATGGACACCTTGAAGTAGACCCCCACCGATTCGGTGGGGGCGATGGCGATGGGCGTCAGTTCGCCGAGGGGGGCCACCAGGAGCTTGAGGACGCGGGGCGCGAAGAACGTCCCGAGCACCACGCCGACGGCGAGGGCGACGGTGGCCTTCAGCAGGCGATTCCGAAGCTCCGTCAAGTGCTCCAGTATCGACATCCGAGCCTGGTCGCTCACGCCTGCTCCGCGTCCTTGGGCTCGGATTCAGGTTGCGCCGAGCCGGTAAGCACGTCCTCCAGATCTCGCTGCACCTCGCGCAGGTCGATACCTATCTGGCCTACCTCCTCCTCGGTCTCGGACGCGCCCTTCTCGGCGGCTTGAATTTCCGCCTGGAGCGCGGTGGTGAACTCACGCGACAGATCGCGCAGCTGCCGGGAATACTGGCCCAACGTGCGCGCAATCTCCACCATACGCCTCGGCCCGGCGACCAGGATGGCGATGAGCAACACGAGGACCAACTCCCATGGTCCGACGTTCAAGAAATCCAAGACGACTACCCCTTAAGCCTCATCCTCGTTGGGCGGCTTCTGCAATAGCTTCCCTACGGTCGACCAGACTGCCCAGCACACCGTTCACAAACCGCGGGGCGCTGTCGGAGCCGAATCTCTTCGCTAGCTCAACGGCTTCGTTGATAGCAACCTTGATCGGCGTGCGGCCGTCCACGGCGAACTCAAAGATGGCCATGCGGAGGATGTTGCGATCGACATAGGCCATCTGCGCCAGGGGCCACTCCGGGGCGTGTTCGTGGATGAAGGTATCCAGCACATCCTGATGCTCCAGCACGCCGAGCACCAGGTGGCGGGTAAACTCTGCGTAGACAGGGTCAAGGTCATTCGCCGACAACCGCCGGTAAAGCACGACGGCCGGGGCGTGCGAAGCACAGTCGATCTCGTAAAGCGCCTGCAGCGCCAGACATCGCGCCTGACGCCGGCCCTTCACCACCGGCACGCCGCGTTCATCGTTCAAGGTCGATGGGGACAAGCGGCACCCCGGGGGCAAACAGCACCCTTAGCCAAAGGCAACATCCTCGATGTGGACGTCGACGGCTCCAACGTCGACCCCGACCATATCCTGGAGCGCTCGGGTGACCTCGGCGCGAATGTTGCGTCCGACGCTGAGCATATTGGCATCCGAATCGGTCATCACGTAGATATCAACGTAGACCTGGTTGTCGACGATCTCGAGCTTGACGCCGCTGGCCTGAAGGAGACGTCCCATGCCCGGCGGCGCGATCAGGCGAGCGACGCCCGGCACAGCTAGGGCTGTGAGTCGCACGGTCGTGACCAACACCTCCGGCGCAACGCTGATCGTCCCCAATTCCGCCTTTGTCTTCATCCCTCATCCCTCCTGCGGGTCACCTTGACAGAGCAACGACTAGCCCTGCATCACCAGACCACCGTCGACCGTCAGCACCTCCCCGGTGATGAAGGAGGCCAGGTCGGAGGCCAGAAAGGCCACAGCATAGGCGATCTCCTCCGGCCGGGCCATGCGCCCCAGGGGCGTCATCTCGATGGCCTGCGCCAGGAGATCGTCCGACAGGTCGGCCGTCAGATCCGTGGGCACAAACCCAGGCGCAACGGCGTTGACGGTGATGCCCCGAGATCCCAGCTCCTTGGCCAGGCTCTTGGTAAAGCCGATGACACCGGCCTTAGAGGCTGCGTAGTTCGTCTGCCCGCCCTGGCCAGCGATGCCAGACACGGAGCTGACGTTGACGATCCTTCCAGAGCGCTGCCGGACCATCTTACGCGCCGCAGCCTTGCAGCAATTGAAGACGCCCTTCAGGTTCGTGCGCAGCACCACATCCCAGTCTTCCTCGCTCATCAGCATGAGCAGTTGATCCCGGGTGGTGCCCGCGTTGTTCACTAGTATATCGATGGTGCCAAAAGTGTCAATTGCAGTCTGGATCAGCGCGCTGGCCTGATCGAGGCTACCGACGTCGGCCTGGACAGCGATGGCCCGGCCCCCATCCCTCTCGATGGTGTCCACCACGTCGTGAGCCGCGTCGACGTTGCTTCTGTAGTTGACCACGACGCTGGCACCACGATGGGCGAGTTCGAGCGCTATGGCGCGACCGATGCCGCGCGAGGCACCCGTCACGACAGCGACCTTGCCGTTGAGCTTCATCGTTATCCTCCCAGGAACCGCCGGGTATGGAAACCCGATCCAATTCGTCGGGTATGGAAACCCGATCCAATTCGTCGGGTATGGAAACCCGACCTACATTGTCGGGTAGGCAAACCCGACCTACATCGTCGGGTGCGGACGTGCATTGTCGGCTATGGAAACCCGATCCACCTTTGTCGGGTGCCGACGTGCATTGTCGGGTGTGGAAGCCCGACGTAGGTTGCTCAGCGCGTCGGCCGTGGTCATCCTAGTGGCCGAACGATCGATGCGGCGCATTAGGTTGGTGAGCACGTTCTTCGGGCCGATCTCGACGAAGCGGTCGACCCCTTGCGATAGCAGCCACTCCATCGACTCGGTCCAACGCACCGGAGAGGTGAGCTGCCGCCCCAACGCCTCTCGGATCGCGTCGGGGTCCGTCAGGGGGCGCGCCACGGCGTTGGCTACGATGGGAACGGTCGGCTCACGAAGCGGTGTGGCATCCAGGCGGCGCCTGAAGGCCTCCGCAGCCTCCGCCATCAGCGGCGAGTGGGCGGGAATGCTCACCGCCAGGCGAATGGCTCGCTTGGCTCCGCGAGCTTCGGCAACCTCCATGGCGCGCTCCAAGGCCGTGGTCGCACCGGAGATGACGATCTGGCCCGGGCAATTGTCGTTGGCTACCCCGACGTACGACCCGGTCCGCTCGCGGGCAACGGCGCACACATCCTCCAAGCTCCCAAGATCCAGACCCAACACCGCCGCCATACCGCCGGGCTTCTGCTGGCCCGCCTGCTTCATCAGCTGACCGCGCTGGCGGACCAAGTGGAGGCCGGCCTCGAAGGAGAGGGCGCCAGAAGCGACCAGGGCGCTGAACTCCCCCATGCTGTGGCCCGCGACGTAGGCCGGCTCCTCCAAACCCAGATGCCGAAGCACACGCAGGGCCGCTACGCTGGCAGCGAGCATAGCCGGCTGCGTATTGACCGTGTCGTCCAGCGCATCAGCCGGGCCCTCAAAGCAGAGCTCAGACAAAAGAATGCCCAGGGTATCATCGACCTGGGCAAAGGTATCGCGAGCAATAGGGTACGATTCAGCTAGGTCGTACCCCATCCCCACGTATTGAGAGCCCTGTCCTGGAAACAGATAGGTGCACGTACGTGCCAATGGCTCCCTCGCCAGACTGTTAATGATGAGCGTCCCGGCGCCTAACGGGGCCCGCGTGGCCGCCGTTAGCGCGGCACAGTGCTACTCCTCTTTGATCTCGAGAACCTGTTCTCCACGGTACGTCCCGCAGTTCATGCAGACGTGATGAGGACGCTTCGGCTCCCCGCACCACTCACAGACGACGAGATTGTGCGGCTTGATCTTCCACTGACTACTGCGCTTCCGACCTCGCGACTTCGAAATTCGGATTTTTGGAACGGCACCCATGGCCTAAATACTCCTTCTCCTGACGGCTTCGGACCTATTCTATGACGGTCTTCCCAACAACCTGCGAGCCCTTGATGGGCCCACGATACGTAATTATAGAGGTGAGGGCCCAACATGTCAAGATTGGTTCGTCGTTTCCCTATTCCGCCGCAGCATCGCCGGACTCGGGCAACGCCCCGCCCTCACGCCGGTGCTGTCTCGCCTCCACCGTGCGAATGCCGTTTTCGATGATGGTCAGCGCTCGCTTCAAATCCTGCTCCAGGTCACAGAGGACGTCGAAGGCATACTCGTCCGCCCCGGCCACGATCTTCTGCGCCTCCTTCTTGGCCTGATTGCGGATGGTGACAGCCTCCTCCGCGGCGTTGTGAGCGACGCTGTGATCCGCAGCCAATTCGGCAGCTTCCTGTCGCGCCAGTTGGATGATGCGCTCGGCCTCCTCCGTAGCTTGGGCTTTCGTCCGCTCCTTCTCTCGCAGGATACGTTCGGCCCGTCGCATCTCGTCGGGGATAGAAATTCGCATCTGATCGAGCAGAGGCCAGATGCGGCGCTCATCGACCAGCCGCAGGTCGCTGAACGGCATCTTTCGGCTCTCCTTGATGATCTCCTCTAAACGGTCAATCAGGTGCAGGATATCCATAGTGGCCTCCGTTTTCTAGTCACGTAGCGAGACGACCGGCACCGGCTCGTGATTCTCCTCTCGCTGGCGGCGCTTCGCCGCGAGCGCACGGGCGACGTGCGCTGGTACCATGCCGTGAACCTCCCCGGACAGCAGAGCGACCTCTTTCACGATGCTAGAGCTAAGGAAGGCGTGGGCCTGACGGGTCATCAAACAGACGAACTCAATCTCTGGGGCCAACTGGTGATTGGTCAGAGCCATCTGATATTCCAGCTCGAAGTCGGAGATGGCGCGCAGTCCGCGCACGATGGCCTGAGCGCCGACCTCGCGAGCGAACTCCACGGTCAACCCACCGTATGGTGCCACACGCACGTTGGAGAGGCCATCCAGAGCCTCCCGCGCCAGGCTGACCCGCTCCTCGACGGTAAACAGGAGATCCTTGGCAGGACGGTCGTAGACGGCGACCACCACGTTCTGGAAGAGGTTGGCCGCCCGGGTAGCGATGTCAATGTGCCCAAGATGAACGGGGTCGAAGGTCCCCGGGTAAAGCACCGTATGAATCAACTGATCTCGCCTCCTTGTTCCAGCAGTCGGTCCACGCGCCGCGCAAGCAGCCGGTGGGCCGGATCGTCAAGCTCGGGATCCGTGGCGAAGAACCGTCGCGCCGCCTCACGAGCCTTCTCCACCAGCCGTAGATCGGCAATCTCGGCCAGCTCCATGGCCAGAACCGCATCCGTCAACCCAGACTGGCGAGTGCCCAAGAACTCGCCGGGGCCGCGCATCTCCAGATCCTTGCGGGCCAGCTCAAATCCGTCGCTGGTCGCCTCAACCGCCTCCAGGCGCTCTTGAGCTTGTGTTGAGGAGGAACCAGCGACCAGCAGACAATACGAGGCGTGCTCGCCGCGCCCAACGCGGCCGCGGAACTGATGGAGCTGCGCGAGGCCGAAGCGATCGGCACCCTCTATCAGCATGACAGTGGCGTTCGGCACGTCGATACCGACCTCAATCACCGACGTCGCCACCAGGACGTCGAGCTTTCCTCGGGCGAAGAGAGCCATGGTGGCCTCCTTCTCCTCACCCGACATCCGCCCGTGCAACAGACCCAGCCGGAGATCCGGGAAAATGCGGTCCTGCAGCCGCTCATACTCCTGGACGGCCGCTTTGGCCTCCACTTTGTCCGATTCCTCGACCAGGGGGCAGATGATGAAGGCCTGTCGACCTTCCTCAACCTGGCTGCGCACGAAGGCATAGGCCCGCTCCCGCTCGACGGGCAGGAGCAAGCGGGTGAGCACAGGCTCTCTTCCGGGCGGCATCTGGTCGATGATAGAGACGTCCAGATGCCCCCAGACGGTCAGTTGGAGGGAACGGGGAATCGGCGTGGCGGTCATCACCAGGAGATGGGGATTGTATCCCTTCTGCCGAAGCGCCCCTCGCTGCCGCACGCCAAAGCGGTGCTGTTCGTCCACCACCGCCAGGGCCAACCGCTTGAATTCCACCTGCTGCTGAATGAGGGCGTGGGTGCCGACGACGACGTCGATGCTCCCATCCGCCAGCCCCGCGTAGACCGCCTCTCGCTCCGGGCCGGTGACGCTGCCGGTGAGCAAGCTCACCGTCACATCTCCGTCGAGGCTCTCCCTGAGCAGGCGACCCATGGTCTGGTAGTGCTGCTCGGCGAGGATCTCGGTAGGAGCCATCAGCGCCGCCTGAGCGCCAGCAGATGCTGTCAACGCCATGGCCGCCGTCGCCACCACCGTCTTGCCGGAGCCGACGTCTCCCTGGAGCAAGCGGGTCATCGGCTGGGGCGAACGCAGGTCAGCAACGATCTGTTGCAGTGAGCGACGCTGAGGTTCGGTTAGGTCGTAGGGCAGCCCTCCCACGAAGGCGTGAAGCACGTCATCCTGCACCGGGATCGGTTGTCCCGGCTCGGACCGCCATTCGCGCCGGACCTTCAACAAGGCGAGCTGGAGCACAAAGAGCTCATCGAAGGCCAAACGACGGCGCGCGCGCTCCAGCAGCTCCTGGCTGTTGGGGAAATGTGCCTGCAGAATGGCCGACTCCAGGTCGAGCAGACCCTCGGCCTGCTGCACGGAGGTCGGCAGGTAATCGGGCAGGCGCCGCGCCCAATAGGTCACGGAGCGCTTCATCAAGCGCCTCAGCCATCGCTGGCTTATGCCCTCGGTCAGCGGGTAGACGGGCACGATGCGATTGGTGTGCAGCAACTCCTCTCTGAGAAGCTCCCACTGGGGGGATGTGAAGCAAAGCCGGCCCAGGTATTCGTCCACCTCACCGCTGATGACCAGCTGCTTTCCACGCTTGATCTTGTTGGCCAAGTATGGTTGGTTGAACCACGTGACCTCGATGGATCCCGTCCCGTCGCTGAGGGTGGCCTTGAAGATGGACCGACCATCCCGCGTCTTGCGCTGATGCGTCTCGCGCACGTTGGCGATAATGGTCACCTCTTCACCATAGGCGAGTCGGTTGATGGGCTTGAGCTGAGAGTAGTCGTCGTAGCGCCGCGGCAGGAAGGTGAGCATATCGCGGATGGTGCGAACGCCCAGCCGAGCCAGACGCTCCGCCCGCTTGGGTCCAATCCCATGTAGCGATGTGACCGGCGAATTGAGATCGGGTCGCAAGCTCGACGGTTTGCTCGGCCCTGTCCCCTTCCCAGAAGGCTCACGCTCGCTCTCCTGCGACGACTGCCGAGTGGGGGTGGCGTCGCTGGGCTTCCGCCGCACGACGCCCTGCAGGGTGACCAGCGCCTCCCGACGGCTGGCGGTGTCCGGAAGATCGCTGTACGTCCGCAAGCGCTCAGCGATCTCCTGTACCCAGTCTGAGGCTGCGGGACCGAAGGCCGGCTTCGCGTCCTGAAGCCAGGTGTCCGCGTAGGAGGCCAGACCGCCAACCACGGCCTTGTCCTGGTGTCTCTCCGCCTCCAAGCGAAGAATCTTGATCAGTCTATCAATAGGCTTCGTCATCATCGGTCAGCGCCCGCCGAAGCCTTCGTAGACGAGCATGCCAATGGCATCCGGGCCGACGTAGGAAGCCAACAGCGGTCCGTAGAGCAGAACGGGCAGTTGCCCGTCCTCCGCCACCACCTCAACGTCGTCCCGCAGCTTCTCCGTCTCCTCAGTCGCATACGGTGTGCTTTGTAGGATCGCCATCTTCTCAATGTGCGGGAACTCATTGGCGAAATCAGCCAATTTCCCGATCGCGTCGTCGCGACCAATCACTTTCTCCATAGGAACGATCTTGCCCCTTTCTACTGCCAGGGAGGGTTTGTTGTCCAACATGGTCCCGAGGATAGCCTGGCTAGCGCTGATCAGGCCTCTATGCTCTAGGTAGTCGAGTGTATCGGTGGTCAACGATATGTAGATGTGCCGAAGCATACCGCGGACGTGTCGAACGACGGCACTTAGGGGCATACCGTCCTCAGCCAGCCTAGCCGCCCCCTCCGCTAGGATGCCCAGTCCCAGCGAGAACGTCTCTGAATCAACAACGGCGATATCATAGCGCCCCATAAACCCGGCCGTTGCGCGCTCCGCTTGACCATGTACCAGACTCAACCTCGCCGAGGAATGGAGCGACAAGATCTGATCGGTGCGACGCGTCACACGACCGTAGACACGGCGGAAGTCCCTCTCCGTCGGGCCGACGATTTTTGGCCGGAGGCGCTCACTGGCCATACGAAGCAGCAGTTCCTCATGATCTAGATCGATGCCATCCCTGAATACCTGACCTGCGATCTGCACAGTCAGCGGTACGATGGTGATGTCCAACTGATCAGCCATGTCGTTATCGGAAATCCCCGCATCTACCGCGGAGGGCAATCTTAGAGCGCTGTCAGTGACGATATGGACCTTGGACACGGGACCTCCCAGATAATGTCAAGCCTGTGACAACGAACCATCGACGGCTGGGGCACAAGCTGCCGGAGCCTCCGATCCCTGATGCCACAGCCCTTAACAGAGCCTACTCCACCGACACAATATAGTGATAATGAGGCTGTCCGCCTGCAATGACCTCGATATCGTGCTCGGGCCAGTCCTGCTGCAGGAGATCGGCCAACGCCTCAGCCTCCTGCTCGCTAACCTCCTCACCGTAATAGAGCGTGATGATCTCACAATCCGCAGAGACGACGTCTTGAAGCACCCGGCGCGTAACGTTCTCGAGCTCATCGCCGCTGGCGGCGAGCTCGCCATCGTGCAGGGCGATCACCTCGCCATCGGAGACCTCAACCCCGTTGAGGGTCGCAGAACGGGTAGCGAGCGTGATCTCCACTGTCTCCACCTCTTCCATGGCGCTTCGCATCGCCCCAACGTTCGTCTCCAGGTCGGCCTGGTAGTTGAGCGCTAGCAGCGCTGCGACACCCTCCGGCACGAAGCGGCTGGCGACGACCTCCACCCTCTTATCCGCCAGCTCGCGCGCCTGTTCCGCCGCCATGATGACGTTGCTGTTGTTGGGCAAGACGACGACCTGATCGGTCGGCAAGCCCTCAATGGCCTCCAGAAGATCCTTGGTGCTGGGGTTCATCGTTTGACCACCCGGCACCACGGCGCTGACGCCCAAGCTTTGGAAGACGCGGGCTAGGCCATCACCGGGCACCACCGCGACGACGCCGGTCTCGCCGATATCCTGGCGGGAGGAAGCGGACGACGTCGCCCGACTCCCGGGGAGCTCCCGATCGACGATGAAGTCCTGATATTGAGCCTGCATATCCTCCACGACCACGTCGCGGAGCGATCCCAAGCTGGCCCCGTAGCTAATAGGCTCGCCGGGATCGGACACGTGAACGTGGACTTTGATGGTGGTGGGGTCGCCGACGACCAGGGGACACTCTCCCATCTCCGTGATGCGTGACCGAATATTGTCCACGTCGAGCTCCTCGCCGACGACAAGGAATTGGACATCGTATTCATAGCCGAAATCGCCATGGATCACGCTCTTCGTCATCAGATCGACCGAATCGGTCAATCTCACATCCTCCGCGACAGGTTCACCCCGCATGTATCGCAACATACCCTCCAGAATCCTAAAGAGCCCTTGTCCTCCAGCGTCCACCACACCAGCCTCCTCGAGGACGGGAAGCAGAGAGGGCGTGAGCACCACAGCTTGGTGAGCCGCGAGTACCATGCGCTCCAGAACATGGACCAAGTTATCTGTATTCGCGGCAGCTTCCTCGGCCGAGTCAGCCACCGCTCTAGCGACGGTGAGAATGGTTCCCTCGACAGGTTTGACCACCCCTTTGTACGCGGTCGACGAGGCCTCTCGACAAGCGTCCGCCAGATCCTCGGTTCGAAAGACCTCCTTCTCATCCAAGCTCCGGGCGAAGCCGCGCCAGATCTGAGAAAGAATGACGCCGGAGTTGCCCCTGGCGCCCATGAGCGCCCCGTGGGCCATCTGGTGAGCCATCACCCCCGCGTTTCGCTCGGCGATATCCTCAATCTCGGCCCACGCCGAACGCATGGTAAGCACCATGTTCGTCCCGGTGTCACCATCTGGGACGGGATATACGTTGAGGGCGTTGATGGCGGCTTGATGATGCTGAAGCCAAGCCAGGCCAGCCCTGACCAGACGCTTAAGACCTGGTCCGTCCACCGCGTAGCGCGCGTCTCCACGAGCCTGCTCTAGTCTGCTATCCTCTGTAGTCAACCCGTCTCTCCCTCGGATATGCTGGACGTCTCCGCACCATGCGCGGTGCGACCATCAATCGACATCGCTGATGCGCAAGCCATCGACGTGTACGTTGACCTCCGCGACCGGTACACCGAGCGATCGCTCCACGCTGAACTTCACCACGTTCATGACGCTACGAGCTACGGCAGCGATGCGCGTGCCATATTCAATGATCACGTAGACGTCGATCTTGATACCACCATCCTCTATGCGCACTTCGACCCCACGCTTTCTTTCCGAGGAAAACGCTGTGGCGATGCCCGTCGCCAGGTCCTTGGACGCGGTCCCTACAACGCCATAACACGATCGAACGGCGTCATCCACAATACTGGCGATGGCGGTCGGGGACACGTCGATCTGACCATAGTACTCGACCTCCGGCATAGTTCCTCCTTACAACACTACCACTCGCACAATCCACCGATGGCGCGCGCCGAGATCCTCCCTCGCGTCAGCCACCAACGTAGACCCCTTCTGCGACACGCTGCTGGTCGAGCTCAGCGCAGTGCGCCCGGTTGCGCGAAAGGGCTCCTCGGCGTATAATACCTTGCCCATGCCACGGGGAACGGCTCAACCACCCCAGGCATGATCCGTCGTAAGAAACGAACAGAACTGCCTCGAAGCAGCGGCTGTCCTGACGAGTAACAAGGTTTTTTGGAGGTGAAGCCAATGGCAAAATGTGAGATTTGCGGTAAAGGCACGAGCTTTGGACACAACGTCCCGCGCTCTAAGAAAAGGACGAAGCGTCAATTCAGGTCCAATGTGCAGCGCAAGCGCGTCATGATCGACGGCGAGATGCGTCAGGTACATATCTGCACACGATGCTTGCGCACACTGGAAAAAGGACAGTAACAGCGGTTGTCAACCTCAGACAATAGCCCACAATCGTAACGCATACTCTGCCCCCTTGTTCGAGGGGGCTTTGTTCATTTGAACCCACATGCAACAAGGCTTCTGGCCCATCAACTCACAATGATACATCGGATTGCAAAGAAGATCAAGAAACCAACGGACCGGTTGAATCACCCGGGCAGTTGTGGTAGAATGTGCCATCAAGAGAGACGGTTCGGCAAACCTGTTGCCATCGAAGTCCTATGCCGTTACTGGACTTGAGAGGAAGAAGGATAGTCAATAGACGAATGGCGGATACGAGAATAGGAACGAGTGACTGGCTGAATCCCCTTATCAACCCCATGATCATGAACGAGCTCACGGCCTCATTACGGGAAGGTGCGGAGGACGGCTATCGACTCGAGCTGCCGTCGACGCTCCCTATACTGCCGCTGCGCGGCCTGGTCATCTATCCGATGACGGCAGTTCCAATCCGCGTCGCGCAGCCGCGCTCGGTGCGATTGGTCGATGATGCAGTGAGCGAAAACAAGATCATTGGCCTGGTGGCCAGCCGAGACCCCGAGATCGAGGCGCCAGGGCAAGACGACGTGTTCCGCGTCGGGACAGCGGCCGCGGTCCACCGACTAGCCAAGGCTCCCGACGGCACGCTCACCTTGATCGTGCAGGGCTTGGTCCGCATCCGCATCGATCAGTTTATTGAGGAATACCCCTACCTCATGGCTCACATCACGTCGATTCCGGAGAACACGGAATCGTCTCTCGAGGTTGAAGCGCTGCGACGAAACGTCATCCAGAACTTCCGGCGCCTGATTGACCTCTCGTCCACCATTCCGGAGGAGATGGGGTCGATGCTTTCCGACATCAACGATCCCCTCCAGATCACCTACGCCATCGCCAACCACATCGACACCGAGCTGGACGAGGCCCAAGAGCTTCTGGAGATGAACAACCTGACGAGCAAGATGCGCCGACTGGTCAGCATCATGGGTCAGGAGGTAGAGGTCCTCGAGCTGGGGCGGAAGATCAAGAGCGAAGCCCAGTCGGAGATGCAGGAGAGGCAGCGAGAATACTTCCTCCGCGAGCAGCAGAAGGCCATCCAACGGGAGCTGGGCGAGGGCGACGAACAGATGGAAGTGGAGGAATTCCGTGAGAAGATCGAGGCGTCGAACATGCCCGAGGAGGCGGAGAAAGAGGCCAAACGAGAGCTGGAACGGCTCAGCCGAGTGCCCACCGCTTCCCCCGAGTACAGCGTCGTTCGCACCTACCTGGACTGGCTGACCGCGCTCCCCTGGGACGTCCAGACCCAGGACAATCTCGACATAGCGCACGCCCGCAACGTACTCGACGAGGATCACTATGACCTCGAGGACATCAAGGAACGCATCCTGGAGTTCCTAGCGGTACGGAAGCTGCGCGAGGAGCGGAAGGAGGCGATCGAGGCCCGAGAGACAACGGACTACATCCGCCGGGAGCGCGAGGGCGTCATCCTCTGCTTTGTGGGCCCGCCAGGGACAGGGAAGACCAGCCTGGGACAGTCGATCGCCCGCGCGCTGGGACGCAAGTTCGTCCGTCAGTCACTAGGTGGCGTCCGCGACGAGGCTGAGATCCGCGGGCATCGCCGCACCTATATCGGCGCCCTGCCTGGCCGCATCATCCAGGCGCTGCGGCGGATCGAGTCGAAGAACCCAGTGTTCATGATCGACGAGGTGGACAAGCTTGGCAAGGACTTCCGTGGCGACCCGGCGTCTGCCCTGCTGGAGGTGCTGGATCCCGAGCAGAACTCGGAGTTCCGCGACCACTACCTGGACGTACCGTTCGATCTTTCCCGAGTGATGTTCATCACCACAGCGAACCTGCTCGAGCCGATCCCCGCCCCGCTTCGAGACCGTATGGAGATCTTGACGCTGTCGGGCTATACGGAGACGGAGAAGGTGCGCATCGCCGAGGGATACCTGATCCCTCGCCAGCTGCGAGAGAATGGGCTGTGGGCTGAGGAGCTGAGCTTCGACACGGAGGCCCTGCGCGTGATGATCCAGGATTACACCCGCGAGGCCGGCGTGCGCAATCTGGAGCGAGAGATCGGTAAGATATGCCGCAAAGTGGTCACGCACATCGCCGAGGGAGAGGATGAGCCGGTCGAGGTGATGCCGGAGAATGTCTCAGACTTCCTGGGGCCGCGTCGCTACTTCCCCGACACGGCGCTGCGCACGCAGGTGCCCGGGGTCGCCACAGGCCTAGGTGTGACCGTGGCCGGCGGCGATCTGCTCTTCTGCGAGGCGACAAAGATGGCGGGATCCAAGGGCTTCACCGTGACCGGTCAGCTGGGGGATGTGATGAAGGAGTCGGCCCAGGCGGCCCTGAGCTACGTGCGTTCCAAGGCAGCGGATCTGGGTATCCGAGAGAATATCTTTGAGGAGATCGACATCCACGTCCACGTCCCCAAGGGCTCGGTCCCCAAGGACGGCCCCTCGGCAGGCATCACCATCGCCACCGCCCTGGCGTCGCTACTGAGCGGGCGCAGGGTGCGCAGCGACGTGGGGATGACGGGAGAGATCACGCTCCGGGGCCAGGTACTCCCAGTCGGCGGGATCAAGATGAAGGCGTTGGCCGCCCACCGAGCCGGGCTGCAGACCGTGATTTTGCCTCAGCAGAATGAGAAGGACCTGGAGGACATCCCCGAGGAGGTCCGCGAGGACCTGGCGTTCGTCCTGGTGGACCGCATCGATGAGGTGTTTGACACCGCCCTGGGGCCGATAGACGAGACAGAGGAAGCAGCGACCTGACCAGGTAGACGGCCGCCGCCGATGAGGACCAGGTCGCCGAGGACGTACCCGCGGCGTGCGAGACTTACCAAGGTAGGTCTCGCTCCTCGGACGGCGCCCTGTCAAAGGACTCGAAAGGTCGCGCGGAGCGCCGGTAAATCGACATCCACCACCTGGAGCACGACCGTCCCGTTCAAAGACCAGTCTCCACGACCCTGCACCGCTGGTTCGAGGCCTAACTCGGGTATCAGCACCTTCCCTCGCCGGTCCCACTTGTCGACCAGCACGCCCTCGCCCTGCCACTGGGGATTCTGGAGCAGATAGACCAGCGTCCAGTGTTCGCGCGCCAGGCGCTCGGCATAGCTAACGTCCCCCGCCACGGCCTCCGCAGCGCCAATCCGTTCCATAAGCTCTTGGGTCTCCAGCAGGTCCTCACCGCGCAGGTGAGCCCGCAGTTGCTGGTGGACGACCAGATCGAGATAGCGGCGGAGCGGGCTGGTGGCCTGGACGTAGCGATCCAGCCCCAGACCCGCGTGGCGTCCGGATCTGCTGCTATACTCGGAGCGGCTCATATGGCGGCGCAGCTCGAACATGCCGGCCAGATCGTCGGGTCGCTTATCCGTGTCCGGCGGGACCTGGGTGGCGTAAGGGAGAGGAATGTCCTCGTCGGCGGCGAAGCCAGCCGTCGCCTCCCCGGCCATGAGCATAGCCTCGCGAACCAGGGCTCGGCTCCTCAGCGGCGGTAGGGGTTCGATGACCACCTCTCCGTCGATGACGCGCACCCGCACCTCGGGTAGATCGATGCGCACCGCGCCTTGCTCGCGGCGTCGGGCCTGGAAGGCCTGGGCCAGCGCGTAGAGACGCGCGAGAGGCTCCTGGTCCAGTCGCTCCTCCGCCTCGGCGTAGGTCAACCGTGTGACACGGACGCGGCTGGGCACCACCTCCATCCCGGTGACGTTGGCAGCGTCGTCGAGATCGAGGCCGAAGGAGAGGGCCGGGGAGAGCTCCGATAGGCCCATCCCCAGCCGCTCGGCGGCTCGGGGTGGCAGCATGGGCACCTTACCGTCGGGAAGGTACAGGGTGGCGCCTCGGGCTCTGGCCTCCAGATCGGCCGGGCTGTCGGGAGGGACGAGGGCGGCCACGTCGGCCACATGCACCCAAAGCCGGCGGTGCCCGCCGTCCATCTCCAGGCTGATGGCATCGTCGGGATCGGCGCTGCCCTCGTCGTCGATGGCAAAGGCGGCCAGGTGCGTCAGGTCGACGCGCGGCTCCTCGGCCAGGTCCGGCAGCGTCATCGCAGGCTGGTCCGTGTCGAGCCCCAGCCGCTTTGGGTAGGGCACCACCGCCTCGTCCCAAGCGCCAAGCTCGAGCAGAAGGGCGTGGGCGTTCTCCGGCGTCTCGGCGTGGCCCAGCTCGCTGAGCACGTTGCTTTGATCCGTCTGCCCCAGCGCCAGCATCTCGACCTCGGTCAGGTACCGCCCGTCCTGCTCGGGGACGTAGTCGCCAGCTTGAGCGCGCTCCAGGAAGG
>Ga0207796_1000415_pt1 | contig 17550 bp, 15 predicted proteins | sample Pon1CUnioCityCA_6_FD_187274 | JGI IMG/M metagenome (GOLD analysis project Ga0207796, IMG submission 187274) | Marine sediment microbial community from Union City, CA, USA - Pond 1C Sediment 1 (SPAdes) | ecosystem: Environmental > Aquatic > Marine > Intertidal zone > Salt pond sediment ...
CCTTCCGCCACGATCAGGTTATAGGTTCGGCAGGCCGCGGCGGTGTCCATGATCTCGAACCCCCAGCCTTCCATGCGCAGCGCGCGCCATACGGAGCGCGCGGGAAAGCGCTGAGCCGTGCCGGTGCCGAGCAGCAGGATCTCGGGCGGTGCGGAGCGCAACCACTCGAATGCGCCGATTTCCAGTTCCTCGACGGTCCGGATCGGCCAGTCGGTCAGCAGCCCGTCGGGGCGGAGGATCAGGCTCTGGAAATGGCGCATCCCGTTCACCGCCACATGATCCCTCGCGTAGGCCGTGATCAGATTCTGCCCGGTTTCCGTGATCTGCGTGAACTGCATGCTATGCACGCTAATGGCATCCGCTCCCCCGAGGCAAATGTGCGGCGTCCCGCGTGGGGTCATTGCAGGGCGGAGCCTGCGCCAGTCGTTGACAGGGTCTGGGACGGGTTATACTTTTCCACGTTTGCGCCGGCGAGACTTCGCCCTGGGTCACCGGCTCCCCCGACGAACCAGGAAACCATCCGTGACCGACGTTTTCCCCCGTATCGAGCGCCTGCCGCCTTACGTCTTCAACATCGTGAACCAGTTGAAGGCCGAGGCCCGGGCCCGGGGCGAGGACATCATCGATTTCGGCATGGGCAATCCCGACCAGCCGACTCCGCGCCACATCGTCGACAAGCTTGTCGAGGCCGCGCAGCGCGAAGATACCCACCGGTACTCGGTGTCGAAAGGGATTCCGCGTCTGCGGCGCGCGATCACCCGTTGGTACAAGTCCCGCTTCGACGTCGACCTCGACCCCGAGACCGAGGCTATCGTGACCATCGGTTCCAAGGAGGGTCTGGCGCACCTCGCGCTGGCCACGCTGGGTCCCGGCGACGCGGTGCTGGTGCCGAATCCGGCGTACCCGATTCATCCCTATGGCTGCGTGATCGCGGGTGCCGATGTCCGTCACGTGCCGTTGACCCCGGATGTCGATTTCTTCCTGGAACTGAATCGCGCGATTCAGGATTCCTGGCCGCGGCCGAAGATGCTGATCCTGAATTTTCCCGCGAACCCGACCACGCAATGCGTGGATCTCGAGTTCTTCGAGCAGGTCGTCGCGATCTGTCGCGAACACGGGATCTGGCTGGTGCACGACCTCGCCTACGCCGAGATCGTATTCGACGGGTACAAGGCGCCGTCGGTGCTGCAGGTTCCCGGAGCCAAGGAGATCGCGGTCGAGTTCTACACGCTCTCCAAGACCTACAACATGCCCGGCTGGCGGATCGGTTTCATGTGCGGCAACCCGACCCTGGTGGCCGCGCTCGCGCGAATGAAATCCTACCTCGACTACGGGACGTTCACGCCCATTCAGGTCGCGGCGATTGCGGCGCTCGAGGGGCCGCAGGACTGCGTGCGGGAGATCTGCGAACTCTACCGGTCGCGCCGCGATGTGCTGTGTGAAGGTCTGAATGCGCTGGGCTGGACGGTGGACAAGCCCCGGGCCACCATGTTCGTGTGGGCACCAATCCCGCCCGCATACCAGCACCTCGGATCGCTGGAGTTTTCGAAGAAGCTGCTGAGCGACGCCAAGGTGGCGGTCTCCCCGGGGATCGGATTCGGCAGTTACGGTGATACCCACGTGCGCTTCAGCCTGATCGAGAACGAACAGCGCACCCGGCAGGCGTTGCGGGGCATCAAGGCCATGTTTCGAGCCGACGCCATTCTTGCGGATGCCCGGAAAGCGGGCGTCGAGTCCGGCCCCGCGGCCTCCTGAAACCCTCGTACGTCCGGAAAGGAAATGCACGCATGAATCCCGTCAAAATCGGATTGCTCGGTCTCGGGACCGTCGGTTGCGGCACGGTCGTCGTGCTGGGACGGAATGCGGACGAGATTGCGCGCCGGGCGGGCCGTGGTATCCGGGTGGTGGCCGCCGCGGCACGGGATCTGTCGCGCCCGCGCGCCTGCGATCTCGAGGATGTGCGGCTGACCACGGATCCGGTCGAGGTGGTCGACGACCCCGAGGTCGAGGTGGTCGTGGAGTTGATGGGCGGAACCGAGCCGGCCCGGGAACTGGTGCTGCGCGCCATCGCCGCGGGGAAGCACGTGGTGACCGCGAACAAGGCGCTCATCGCGCTGCACGGCAACGAGATCTTCGCCCGCGCGCACGAGCGCGGGGTGATGGTGGCGTTCGAGGCCGCGGTCGCCGGGGGCATCCCGATCATCAAGGCGCTGCGCGAAGGGCTGGCGGGCAACCGGATCGACTGGGTGGCCGGCATCATCAACGGCACCGGGAACTTCATCCTGACCGAGATGCGGGATCGCGGCCGCGATTTCGCCGACGTGCTTGCCGAGGCCCAGTCCCTGGGGTATGCCGAGGCCGACCCCACGTTCGACGTCGAGGGCATCGACGCGGCGCACAAGCTCTGCATCCTGGCCGCGATCGCGTTCGGTATCCCGTTGCAGTTCGACCGGGTCCACACCGAGGGCATCAGCCGGATCACCCGTGAAGACGTGGCCTTCGCCGGCGAGCTGGGGTATCGGATCAAGCACCTGGGCATGGCCCGGCGCGCCGAGGGGGGGTTCGAGCTGCGCGTGCACCCGACACTGATTCCGGAGCGGCGACTGATCGCGAATGTCGACGGCGTGATGAATGCCGTGCTGGTGCATGGGGACGCGGTGGGTCCGACCCTCTACTACGGCGCCGGCGCCGGCGCCGAAGCCACGGCTTCCGCGGTCGTGGCCGATCTCGTGGACGTGGTCCGGGCGCTGACCGCGGATCCGGAGAACCGGGTCCCGCACCTTGCGTTCCAGCCCGGGGCGCTCTCGGATCAGCCGATTCTGCCGATGACCGAGGTCCGGACCTCGTTCTACTTGCGGCTGCGCGCCTGCGATCGCCCGGGGGTGCTGGCCGACATCACCCGTATCCTGGGACAGCACAGCATCAGCATCGAGGCGATCCTGCAGCGCGAGCCCGACCCCGAGCGCGGGGAAGCCACGATCATCATGCTGACCCACGAGGTCCGGGAGGGGGACATGCAGGCGGCCATCGCCGAGCTGGAGGCCCTGGAACACCTGACTTCACCGGTGACCCGCATCCGCATGGAAGCGCTTGGCCGCTGACACCCACACCGCACACAGGACGACCCTCAACATGGCTTTCGGACACCGCTATACCGGACTGATCGAGCGTTACCGGGATCGCCTCCCGGTGCACGACGATACCCGGATCATATCGCTCGGCGAGGGCAATACGCCGTTGATCCGGCTCAACAATATCCCGCGCCAGATCGGCCACGACGTCGAGCTCTACGTCAAGTTCGAGGGCCTGAATCCCACCGGCTCCTTCAAGGACCGGGGCATGACCATGGCCGTGACCAAGGCGGTGGAGGAGGGTTCCCAGGCCATCATCTGCGCCTCCACCGGCAATACCTCGGCGGCTGCGGCGGCGTATGCCGCGCGCGCCGGCATCACGGCATTCGTCGTCATTCCCGACGGCAAGATCGCGATGGGCAAGCTGGCGCAGGCGATGATGCACGGTTCGGTCGTTATCCAGATCGAGGGGAACTTCGACGACGGCATGCGCCTGGTGAAACAGGTGGCGTCCGAAGCGCCGGTGACGCTCGTCAATTCGGTCAACCCGTACCGCTTGCAGGGCCAGAAGACCGCGGCGTTCGAGATCGTCGAGGAACTGGGCCGCGCGCCCGACTACCACTGCCTGCCGGTCGGCAATGCCGGCAACATCACGGCGCACTGGATCGGGTACTGCGAACTGTCGGCGGTGTCCGGGGAACACGTCACCGAGGCCTGCACCTTCTGCAAGGGCCATTGCCGGTTCGCCGGGGGGGGTGTGTCGGGGCAGCGTCCGAAAATGGTCGGTTACCAGGCCAGTGGCAGCGCCCCTTTCCTGCGTGGCGCGATGGTCGATCAGCCGGAGACGGTGGCGACCGCGATCCGCATCGGCCATCCGCAGTCCTGGGACGTGGCCTGGAAGGTGCAGAACGAATCCGGCGGCTGGTTCGACGAGTGCACGGATGCGGAGATTCTGGCAGCCCAGAAGCTGCTGGCCGAGCAGGAGGGGGTTTTCTGCGAACCCGCATCCGCGACTTCGGTGGCCGGCGCCCTGCGCGATATCCGCAATGGCCGCATTCCCGCGGGCTCCAGCGTCGTCTGTACGCTGACCGGCCACGGCCTGAAGGATCCGGACACCGCGATCGCCCAGGCGAGCCGCGCCCCGATCAAGGTGGCGGCGGAATTCGGCGCGGTCACCCGTGCCATTCTCGACAACATGGGGTGACCCCGTGGTTTCCAGCGCTCGCATGCGCGAGTGCGGTGAGGGTCATCGGGCGTTGATGAGCCTTTGTCGGCCGGCGTAGTCGGCAGCGAACTGGCTGGCGACCCGGGCGCTGCGCGATCCGCGCAGGGTCGCGAAGCGTACGGCTTCGACGGCAACCCTTTCCTGCTCGCTTTCCGGAATGCACATTCCCAGTCGTCTCAGGTCGTGCTGCACGACCTCCAGGTATTGCGCCTGCAGCAGTGGATGGAACGCCAGCCACAGTCCGAAGCGTTCGGACAGGGAAATGCGTTCCTCGCTGGCTTCTCCCGGATGAAGCTCGGAATCCGCGCCCGGTTCGTTCTCGTGCCTGGGTTCCGGGACCAGGTGGCGCCGGTTCGAGGTGGCGTACAGCAGCACGTTCTCGGGCAGGCCCCCGAGGCGGCCATCGAGCAGGGCCTTCAGCGCCCGATAGCCCGCGTCGTCGGCGTCGAACGCGAGGTCGTCGGCAAAGATCACGAAGCGCTCGGTTCTCCGGGCCAGGGGCTCGACCAGGTCCGGCAACCGGCTGAGGTCATGTGTATCCACTTCGACCAGCCGCAGTCGCTTGGCGCCGTAGCGTCCGAGCAGGGCGCGGATCAGGGAGGATTTTCCGGTGCCCCGTGCACCCCAGAGAAGCATGTGGTTTGCGGGAAAGCCGGATACGAACTGCCGCGTGTTGCGCTCTGCAAGCCTCTTCTGCCGTTCGATGTGCAACAGGTCGTCGAGATCCGGAAGCTGCATGCGCAGAATGGGTTTGAAGCCCCGTTCCGCATCGAACGACCAGGCCAGGTGAGTTCCCTCCGGCTCCACCTGGAAGCTGGGAAAAGCGCGCTCGAGGGCGTCGGCAATACGTTCGATCGGACCGTTCAAGATGGGTTCCTTCGGTAGCGAGCGTCACGTGCGTGGAGGCCGGGGCGCTCGGGTCACCAGGCAGTTCTACCGGCGCGGCATTGTGTGTGACAATGCGGCCCTGTATAGCCGTGCTCTGGGCTCCGTCGCGGCGCGGGTCAAGCGGTTCCTGGATCGGTTCCGTGGCTCGCCACGAAACCGCGATGAATCTTCGCTCGGCGGAATTGTCGGGAGTATGCCAGTGCCCCTGCATCGACGGCAATGCATCTTCAGGCGGCTACGGGGTTGATAATGCTTGTGATTTCGGGTTTTTCCGTGCTCGCAACGCGGCTGGCGACGGGCGATCAGGGTAGTCTGCCGGGTCCACATGGGTCCTTGCAGTTGTGGTAAAAAGAGGGCTGTTGCGGACCGGATTCGTGTGTCGGAGGATGCCAGGATCTCGGGGCGCGTGCGGCGGCGCCTACACTCAAGAACCAGCGGTATGAAGATGACGATGACTCCAAGCAGAGTACTTCTGGCTGCCCTGACTGCGGCGCTGTTCACCTTGGCCGGGATCGCACAGGCCCAGTTCGGGAGAATCATAACGGCCGAGGCGGCATCTGCCGGGGACCAGACCATCAGCGGCACCGTGGTGCCCTTCCGGGAGGTGACGCTGACCGCGCAGATCGGGGGGCGCGTCACCCTCGTCGCCGGCGCCGAGGGTGACTTCTTCGACCGCGACGACGTCCTGGTTGCGATCAGCGACGACCGGCTCTCCGCGCAACGCCAGCAGGCCCTGGCCGAGCTGCGGTCGGCGGAGGCCGCGATGCGCGAGGCGCAGATGCAGTTCGGACGGGAAGTCGCCTCGCCCCAGAGCCGGAACATCGGCCAGATGCCCGGCATGGGAATTCCGTCGATGTTCGACCAGTTGATCACCCGGCCGATGGGGTCCATCGCGGGCCTGGGTGACCCCGCGATCGATCGCCAGGCGGACCTCTACTCGCGCTCCGTGGGTGTCGATCAGGCGGCTGCCCGTTGGCAGCAGGCGCGCTCGCGTCTGGAAGAGATCGACTCGGCCATCCGGGACACGCGTTCGGTGGCTCCGTTCTCGGGTCTGATCATGCGCAAGCACGTGGAGGAAGGTGACACGGTGCAACCGGGACAGCCGCTGGTGACCTTCGGACACGTCGAGTTCCTGCGCGTGGAGGCCGACATCCCCGCACGGCTGGTTGGGCAGCTGCGCGTCGGCGACATGATTCGCGTGACCCTGGATGTGGGCAAGACCCAGGTCGATGCCCGCGTGGCGCAGATTTTCCCCATTGCGGATCCCCAGCGTCACACGGTGACCGTGAAGCTCGATCTTCCGCGGGGCGTCCCCGGCGGGCCCGGAATGTATGCGGACGTGCACATCCCCGGTCCCGAGGCGGTACCTGGCGTCGTGCGGATCCCACTCTCCGCGATCGTGCCCGGGGGCGCATTGCCGCGGGTAGTCGTGATCGACGGCGATGGCACCACCCGCATGCGGATGGTCCGTCTGGGTTCGGTGCAAGGTGACATGGTGACAGTGCTCTCGGGGCTCGAGGCAGGCGAGCGCATTCTGGAGTCCCCGGACGCGAACGTGCGCTCCGGTGAGCGGATCGATACCGGAACCGGTTCCCGGCCAGGCTCGCGTTTCCGCTAGGCGGCTTCCGTCAGGGTCCGCGGCAGGGCTTCGGGAGATCGCAGATTCCCGCCCGGACATCCAGGCCAAGAGAGATAGAGACCGAAGAAACCATGTCCGAGCAAAAAGAACAGCAGGAAGGGGCCGCCAACGGGAACGGAAAGGATCTGGGCCTCGCGGGCAGGATGGCCCAGAGCTTCATCCATTCTCCGCTCTCCCCCTTGTTGTTGCTGGCCACGCTGGGTATCGGCATCCTCGGCCTGCTGATCACGCCACGGCAGGAGGATCCGCAGATCTCCGTGCCCATGGTGGACATCTTCGTGCAGTACCCGGGCGTTCCCTCCGACCAGGTGGTGAGCCTGGTGTCGCGCCCGTTGGAACGCCTGATGAGCGAAATCTCCGGGGTCGACAACGTCTACTCGGTTTCGCATCGCGGCCAGTCGATGGTGACCGTCCAGTTCGACGTCGGCGAAGAGATGGAGTCCTCGATCCTCAAGGTGCACGATCGCCTGATGTCCAATCGGGACCTGATGCCTCCGGGAGTCTCGGAGCCGATGGTCAAGCCGAAGGGCGTCGACGACGTGCCCACCATCACCCTGACGCTCTGGTCGCACGAGCTCGATGACGCGATGCTGCGCCAGATTGCGCTGGACTCGCTGCAATATCTGAACGAGGTGCCCAACACCAGCCAGAGCTTCGTCGTCAGCGGTCGGCAGGAGATGGTGCGGATCGCGGTCCAGCCGGAACGTCTGGCTGGGCACAACGTCACGATGGACCAGATCGCGCAGGCCGTGCAGGCCGCCAATTCCGAACGCACCGCCGGCGCCATCGAGGTGGGACCCAACAGCATCCCCATTTACACCGGCGCCTTTCTCCGCGATGCCGCCGATATCGGGCGGATCCTGGTGACGGTGGACCAGGGTCGACCGATTTACATCCGCGATGTCGCCGACGTGATCTATGGTCCCGGCGAGACCGAACGGTTCGTTCGCTATTACACCGGCATTGCGGGGGACCAGGCGGACGTCGCTCCGGAAGGCGCGGCGGCGGTGACGATCGCGATCGCCAAGAAGGAGGGCAGCAACGGGGTCGCGGTGGCGAACGGGATCCTCGAACGGCTGGAGATGCTCAAGGGCCAGGTGATTCCGGACAACGTGTACGTCTCCGTCACCCGCAATTACGGCGAGACGGCCAACGCCAAGGTGAACGAGCTGCTGTTCAAGCTGTTCATCGCCACCGCGGCCGTGACGGTTCTGGTGTTCATTTTCCTGGGTCTGCGCGCCGCGCTGGTCGTGCTGATCGTGATCCCGGTCGTGCTGCTGTTCACGGTATTCAGCGCCTGGCTGCTCGGATACACGATCGACCGCGTCAGCCTCTTTGCGCTGATATTCGCGATCGGGATCCTGGTGGATGACGCGATCGTGGTGGTGGAGAACATTTACCGGCGCTGGCTGATGGCGCACGGCATTGATACGGAGACCACCGTAGATGCCGTCGCCGAGGTCGGCAACCCGACCATCCTGGCCACGTTTACCGTAATTGCAGCCCTGCTGCCGATGGGGTTCGTGAGCGGGATGATGGGTCCCTACATGCAGCCGATCCCGGCGCTGGGATCGGTCGCGATGCTGTTCTCCCTCGTGGCCGCGTTTCTGTTCACACCCTGGCTGGCCTGGCGCCTCCGCCCGACGCTGGACTATCTCCACCGCGCGGAAGAGAAGGAGCACAAGCAGAACGAGATGATGGGGCGCTTCTTCTCGAAGGCGATCCCCGGCCTCGTGAACAACCGCACCTATGGATGGGCGTTCCTGCTCGGCATCATCGCGGTCTTCTTCCTGACGCTGTTCCTGTTCTACACGAAAAGCGTGTCCGTGAAGATGCTGCCGCTGGACAACAAGCCCGAGTTCAACGTGGTCATCAACTTCCCCGAGGGAACGGCGCTCCCGGCGACTGCGACCCTGACCCACGAGCTCGCGAAGATCTTGCGCGAACTGCCGGAGGTCACCGCAGTGCAGGCCTACGTGGGCACCGCGTCCCCCTTCAACTTCAACGGGCTCGTGCGCCACTACTACCTGCGCCAGGATCCGTGGCAGGCGGACCTGCAGGTTCAGCTGGTCGACAAGGGCGACCGCGAGCGAACCAGTCACCAGGTCGCGATCGAGGCGCGGGCGCTCCTCGCGCCGATCGCCGAAGGGCACGGTGCCCGAATCCAGGTCGTCGAGATGCCGCCCGGCCCGCCGGTACTGCAGTCGGTCGTCGCGGAGCTCTATGGACCAGATGCCGAGGTCCGGCGTCAGGTTGCCGAGGACCTGGAAGAGATGTTCCGAAACGCACCCCATCTGGACGACGTCGACAGTTTCCTGCAGGCGCCTCACGATGTCTGGCATTTCATCGTCGAGCGGGACAAGGCGCTTCGGCGCGGGGTCACGGTGGATGCGGTCAACCGGACGCTGGAAACCGCCGTGGGCGGTCAGGTCGTCGGCGATGTCAAGGCGCGTTCGCTGGTGGAGCCGCACCTGATCCGCCTGCGCCTGCCGATGGAGGTGCGCTCGGACATCCAAAGCCTGTTGCTTCTCGCGGTGCCCGCGATGGACGGCTCCTCGGTGCCGCTTTCGGAACTGGGGGAATTCGTGTGGCTGCCGCAGGACGAACCGGTCTTCCACAAGAATCTTCGTCCTGTGGAATACGTGACCGCGGAGACGGTCGGTCGGCTGGCCGCGCCCGTCTACGGGATGCTGGAGGTCGAGGAGCAGTTGGTGGATTACCGGCTGCCCGGGGGGGACGAACTCCGCTCGCACTGGATCGCACCGCCACCGAACGACGGTTCCTTCGCGTTCGAATGGGCCGGCGAGTGGACCGTGACCTACGAGACCTTCCGGGACATGGGCATCGCGTTCGCGATCGCGCTGATCCTGATCTACATGCTGGTCGTCTGGGAGTTCGGCAATTTCCTGCTCCCGGCCATCGTGATGGCGCCGATCCCCCTGACCCTGATCGGGATCATTCCCGGGCATTGGGTGCTCGGCGCGGAATTCACCGCGACCTCGATGATCGGATTCATCGCGCTTGCGGGGATCATCGTGCGGAACTCCATTCTGCTGGTGGATTTCGCCCGACACGCCGTGGCGGAGGGGCAGGACCTGATGGAGGCCATGATCAGCGCCTGCCAGGCCCGGACCCGGCCGATCCTGATCACGGCCTTCGCGCTTCTGGCCGGTTCGAGCGTGATTCTCTTCGACCCGATTTTCCAGGGCATGGCGATCTCGCTGATGTTCGGGACCATCGTCGCCACCCTCCTCACCCTGCTGGTCATCCCGTTGGGCTGCATCAGCGCCCGGAAGGCCTTCGAGGACGACGGCGGGCCCGACGACGGCGGCCCCGGTGCCACGATGTCGGGTCCCGCGGGTGCCGCGGTCGGTGCACCGGGACACCGCGCGATGACGCCGGCTTCGGGAGGTCCGCTCACGCAAATCCTGGGGTATCTCGGGCTGTACCTGAAATCGCTGGGGATGGCGTTCCTCGACGGGTTGACGCAGATTCTGCGCTCCCTGGTGAGGTTCTTCCTCCGGCTCATGGGTGGATCGGGTTCGCGGCCGTCTTCGAGCGGTCCCGAGCCCTCACCACCCGCGCCGGGCGGAGATGGCGGCGGTGGGCCCGCTCCCCGGCCCGGTGGGCGCCCGGAGCCTGCGGCCGAAAACGCGAAGAGCGAGTCGTCCGCGGAACCCCCGGCCGCCCAGCCGACGTCGACCCGCGTGGCCGCGCCCGCCGAACAGGCGAAGCCAACGACCCCGCAAAGAAAGGAGGCCTCCGGCGACAGGAAAACGCAGCCGGATGTCGCTGATGCTCCGCCGAAAAAAGCCGACGCTGCGGCAGGCCGAGCAATCGAGAAGGAATCGGGTGATGACGCGGAGGCCTCGACCTCCGGTTCCGGTTCCAGTAATGCCCGCCGCCGTCGTGGCATTCGTTTGACGTAATTCAATCCACAACGACTCCCCAATCAGGAGGAATATCCATGAAGCATGATGTAACCAAGCGTTCCCTGACCGTTCTCGCCGTCGCCACCGCTTTGGCGCTGTCCGGCGCCGCCCAGGCCGAAGAGGCCGTTGCCGACCAGGCCGAGGGCTATGGTGCCCCGGGTATGGCCGAAGGCCCGCTCGCGTATGGCTACGGTGATCGCGGCTGGGGCCGGGGCTATTCCGGTGCCGGCATGGAGCAGTACCGCGACCTTTCCGGCGGCATGAGCTTCGGCGGTCGCTCGAGCGCGCGCGGGCATGGCTATGGCCAGGGTTATGGCCATCCCGCCTATGGCCATGGCCCGTACGGGTACGGTCCGCACGGCTACGGTGCACCTCCGGCGTACGACATGCCGCCGCGCCCCGAGTTTGGTGCGCCCGATTTCCCGGCGTTCGAGCCGCCACCGTGGGTTCGTGAAGGCGCCGACGGCGAAATGCCCGAGATGTCCGAGGAAATGAAGGAGTTGATGGCCGAGCGCGAGGAACGCATGAAGGCCATGATGGCCGAGCGCGAAGAGCGCATGAAGGAAATGGAAGCCGAACGCCAGGAGTACATGGAGCAGATGGAAGCGATGCGTGAAGCCCGCATGAAGGCCATGGAAGCCGGTCGTGAAGCCTTCATGGCGGAGATGGAAAAGCAGCGCGAGGCGATGCAGGCGATGATGGAAGAGCGTCGCCAGGCCATGGAAGCTCCCGCCGCGGCCCCGGCTGCCGAGTGAGGACAGGTCGGCTGCCCGGGCGAACCCGTGTGGGGCGTCCGTGGCGGTCGTGCATGTCGCGATGCTGATGCGCCGCCCGACTTTTCGCACGAGGCCGCGATGCCGATCCCTGTCCGCGTGGACAGGGTGGATGGCATTGGGGATTCTGTTCGTGGGCGGCGCGCAGGCTCAGGATTGGAATCCATGGTCGGCGCCCGATCAACGGCCCCCGGCCACGGGTTTCCAGTCCCCGGGCGACAGTCGTTTCGTCCCGCCAGACTATGATCCGACCGAGGAGCGGAGGCGGCGTTCGGCGCAGAGCGCTCGGTCTGCGCAACCCGGAATCAGCTGGGGGTACTCGGGCTCTCTTTCGGGCGGATTGTATGCGCCGCCCGTTCTGGACGCTCCCGGGGGGGGAGACCCTCGCGGTGAGTTCCGGTCTCCCGGCACGGCCGGCATCCCAGGCCTGTCGACCTATCCCGGTGTCCTGCCGTATGGTGGATATCCGGGCGGTAGTATGCTTTACCCCGGGACGGGGCTGGGGCTGTTCTCGCCCCTGTACGGTTCACCGCTGGGCGGTATTCCGCTCTTTGGCCAGCCGTACTAGGCCTCACGGGTTCGTGCGCGCCGGTTGATAGCCCTCGTGGCTGGCGCGCAATTACAACGAGGGCGACTACTCCATTGGAGGTTGTAGATGAGCAAGTTTGCAAAGGCAGCTGTTCTGGCCGTGGCACTCGGTGGCCTCGCGGCCGTTCCGATGACCGCGTCCGCCTGGTGGGGCGGCCCGGGCTATGGCGGTCCGGGTTATGGCGGTCCGGGTTATGGCGGCCCAGGCTGGGGTGGCCCCGGCTATGGTGGCTACGGTCCCGGCTACGGCCGTGGTCTGGGTGACATGTTCGGTTTCGGTGACATGTTCAGCGATTTCGACATGAGCGCCCGCGGCAGCGGTCGGGGCTGGGGTTCCGGTCGCGGCTACGGCGACGGCTATGGCTATGGCCATCCCGGTTACGGTGGCTACGGCCCCGGCTACGGTCGCTGGTAAGGCAGTTCCCGCCAGAGGCATCTGTCCGGCCTAGAGCCGGGCAGATGTTTTTCTTTCCGCAGCCCGGAGTCCCCATATGCTGACGGTCATTGGCAATCTGAAAGGCGGAACCGGCAAGAGCACGGTCGCTTTCAACCTTGCGCTGTGGGCCCTGATGAACAAGCGCACGGTGTTGGCCGTGGACCTCGATCCCCAGGGGACGTTGAGTGACGTGATCCGCGTGCGCAACGAGGAAGGCTACAGCCCCGCGCTGGCGATCACCCAGAGCCTGGACGAGGCCCTGACCTCCGGAGATCGCTACCAGGAAATCATCGTCGATGTCGGCCCCTCCGACCTCGGCACCATGTATGCGGCAATTCTCGCGGCGGACCAGGTGGTGGTTCCGGTGCCGCCAAGCCAGGCGGATGTCTGGTCGACACACCGGTTCGTCAAGAAGATCCAGGAGCTGCGCGGCGACCGCGCAAAGCCCGAGATCATCAGCTTCATCAATCGTGCCGACACCCATCAGGCCGTCCGCGAATCGGATGAGGCCTACGGTGCCCTGACGATGATTCCGGGCATGCGCGTGGTGCGCGCGCGCCTGAGCCAGCGCATGGCTTTCCGCCGTTCCTTCAGCGAGGGCCTTGCGGTCAACGAACTCGAGCACCGCGGCAAGGCGGCACATGAACTGGACGCGCTTGCCAAGGCATTACTGATGCGGGCACGCCGCTAGGCCTGTCCGCTCATCGTCCCCCCATCTTTCAGGAACTCAGGTGAAGCATGGCTGCCATCCGAACTCTCCTACGCAAGTACTGGATCCTTGTCGTCATCCTGCTCTGGATCGCCGCCTGGGCCAATCGGGACCGTCTGGCCGGGGGTGACGAGGTCGCGACCGCCACGGTCGCGGGGACCGCGGAGACCGTCGCCCCGAACGCCGGGACACCGCCGTCTGCCCCGCCAACCGTTTCGGACCCGGAACCGTCCTCCGCTGCGGCAAGAACCGCGAACGAGGGCGCCGTGACAGCCACGGCCTCGAAGGCGGGCGCACCTGCCAGGGACGCAGCTGTCGAGGCGGCTCCGCGGACCGCTCCGCCCGAGGCCTCTGCCAGGGAAGCCCGCGGTGCGGCGAAGCCTGCTTCCACGGCGGGGATGCAGCCCGCCCGAGCGCAGTCGCCGGCCGGCGAAGGCCGCGGCGGGACGGAGGCCCTCTCGGCGGCCGAACTCCTCGCGCAGACGCGGGGGGCGTACCGCAGTCAGGGTCCCCGGGGCGCTGCTGAGGTGCTGGCGCGCGGCTTGGCGGACATTCCGCAGGACGCACCGGAACGCGCGGATCTCCTCGGCGAACTGGGCAATTTCTACATCAGTGCTGGGGATATTCCGCGCGCGCTTGCGGCCTACGATCGGGCGTTGATGGCGTTGTCCGCAGAGGCGCGCGGGCCGATGATCGGCCGCCTGGCCCCCGTGTACGACCGCTTCCACCCGGCGGGGCGATCGCATCTCGAGCAATTCAGGTAGAATGAGGCCCTGATCGTGGCGGACCGGTCCCCCGCCGGCCCGACACCCCAAAGGCCGAATGCACAGCGGTCCCCGCGGAGTTCGGCTGTCGACGATGACGGGGACCTTGCATGAGGCTGCTGCGAAATCTTCTGGCGCTGGTCGGGTTGTTGGCGCTGGTCGCGCTTGGCGCGATGATCCTGGCTTTCGAACCCTATGTGAACAAGGCGCGAAGCTTGGACGAGGGTGCGCTCTCTCTCTACCTCGGTGCGGCCAAGACCATCCTGGCGACGGGCAATCCAGCCGAGGCGATGGTCTACCAGCGTCGGGTGGCCGACACGCTGACCGTGTCCGACGTCGAACGCAGCCTGGCACGCGCGGCCGGGCAACTGGAGCTGTTTCCGCTCGGATCGCTGCACGTGGACCGGCAGATTCGCGAGCGCACCGGTGGGAGCTTTCCGCTCCAGAAGATCTACCTCTTCTGCGACCCGCAGCTGGCTTCCGAACTCATCCGTCACGACCCTGCGATGGGTGCGTTTCTCCCCTGCAGGATCGTGTTGCAGCAGGATGCGCGCGGCGCGCTGTGGCTGATGACACCCAACCTCGAGCCGCTGGTGCGCGGGGGCCGTCCCCTGCCAGTGGCCCTGCAGGATCGCGCGCGGGAACTGCAGTCCCAGCTTCGGCAGATCGTCGACGAGGCCGCAGGGACCGAAGCATCCCGTGACGGTTCTGGCACAACGGTTTCTACTTTCTCTGGAAATACATGATGAACGAGTTCAACCACCCCACCGATGCGCGGCACATGGATTCGGACGAGTACGATGTCCGTTCCCGACGCCTGCAGCTCATCGTTTACTCCTCCCTGGTGGCCTTCGTGGTACTGGCGGTCTACGGTTTCTGGCTGATCACGAGTCTCACCCGTGACGTCAGCCGCCTGGCCATCGAGATGTCCTCGATGACGCGCACCATCGACCGTGAGATGGCGGTGATGGCGGCAAAAATGGGAGACATCGACACGAACATGGTGGCGATCAATCACAACGTCGCGGACATGGCCCGCGACGTGGGGGTCATGACCACCAGTATCCGTTCGATGGCGACCGACACTACGACCATGGCGGGTTCGACCCTCAACATGCAGCGCGACATGTGGAGCCTGAACCGCAATGTATCCGGGCCGCTCGGCATGATGAACGCGTTCAATCCCTTTGGTGGCAACGGGGGTCCGTTTCCTGGCTCGCCAGCGCCCTACTATCCGCAGCATCAAGTCGTCCGCTGAGGCGGCTGATTCCTCAACTCCTGTCCTGGAGGCCGCATGTTCAATCGTCCCGATACGCGCGTGAGCCAGCAGTTGAACCTCCTCAGCAAACGGCTGGCGGAGGAGAATCCAGCGCTGGAGGGCGTCCTGAGTCCGTTCCAGGCCATCGACCGCATCGGCTATGCGGCAGGCCTGCTCGAGCCGGGCGAAGAATCCTATGCCTTCACGATTTCCTGGTGGCCGATGATCGCGATCCTCGGAACCTTTTCCGCGGGCAAATCGACGTTCATCAACGAGTACATCGGGCACAAGGTGCAGCGGAGCGGCAGTCAGGCGGTGGACGATCGCTTTACCGTGATCAGCTACGGCACCACGGACTCGGTCAAGGAGTTGCCCGGACTGGCCCTCGACGGCGATCCCCGTTTTCCCTTTTACCGGGTCAGCGACGAGATCGAGCGTCTCGGGGATGGGAGCGGGCGGACCGTCGACCATTTCCTGTCGATGAAGACGGTCAAGTCCGAGCGTCTCCGTGGCCGTATCCTGATCGACTCTCCGGGGTTCGACGCCGACGAACAGCGTGCGACCATCCTGCAGCTGACCGACCACATCATCGATCTCTCCGACCTGGTCCTGGTGTTCTTTGACGCGCGCCATCCGGAACCGGGGGCCATGCGGGACACGCTGGAACATCTGGTGAACCGCGTCGCGGCGCGCAACGATTTCACCAAGCTGGTGTTCGTACTGAACCAGATCGACACCACCTGGCGCGAGGACAATCTGGAAGAGGTCGTGTCGGCGTGGCAGCGCGCCGTCGTGCGCCAGGGCAATGCCACGGGACGCTTCTACTGCATCTACAACGAGAGTGCGGCGGTGGAGATCGGCGATCCGCAGGTCCGTGCCCGCTACGAGCAGAAGGCCACCCGTGATCGGGAGGAAATCCACTCGAAGATCGCCGAGATCAGTTCCTCGCGTTCCTACCGCATCGTCGGGGCCATGCAGGCGATTGCCGAATCCATCGAGATGGATGCCGTCCCTGCGTTGACCGAGGCGATGCACAAGTGGCGTCGGCGTGTGCTTCAGGCGGATGTTCTGCTCATGGCCCTGTTCCTCGCCGCGGTGATCTACGGCGCACAACTGTCCACCGGGGGCTTCAGTGCCTGGTTCGACGGGCGGATGTTTCAGGCGGTACAGGACCATCCCTGGATCTCCGGCGTGCTTTTGATCGTGTTCTTGGTCGCCCTGGTGGGGATCCACTTCTTCAATCGCGGCTGGGTGGCCCGGCGCGTGGAGCGCGGCCTTCCCGAGGAAACCACGACGGGTAACTGGCGCACCGCCTTCCGCAGGAACACGATCTTCTGGCGTTCGATATTTCGCAAGCGGCCTGTGGGGCTGGGTCGAGGCGCGGTGCGCCAGCTGCACAAGCTTCGCGAGCAGGCCGAAGGGTACGTGCAGCGACTGAACAACGAATTCATGGACGCAGCGCCGGACACCCCCGCAGGGGGCGCGGCCGGCGGGAATCCCGATGCTCCGCGGTCTCCCGAGGCGGCAAACGTGGAAACCCGAGCTTGACGGGAACGCCAAAGGCGAGTGCAATGCAAAGTTTCGGAACCGTGACCGGTCAGGTCCGGGAGAGGTGAGATGACGATTCTGGCATGGATCATGTTCGTTCTGGCGATGGTACTGGTCCCCGTTTCAGTATGGGCGAGCCTTGCCGCGCTGGGGATTTGCGCGGGCTGCGCACTGGTCAGGGACTGGCGCCGCGATCGTCAGCTGCAGACGCCACCCGAAAAGAGTGCCTGAATTTTGCCCGGTCGATCATGGCCGGGGCTTTGGAAACGGAAGAGGATCGGTGGCAGGAGCCTTGGTGACGGCGCAGTGTTCGGGTTCGTTGCCCACCGGTCAGTCCTGAATACCTTGGCGAACGCCCCTCCGGGCGTTCGGCGTCATCCAAATTCCACTAGTTGGGGAAAACCGTTATGAGTGACACGAAGAAACTGGCCATCATCGCGACCAAGGGCAGTCTGGACTGGGGTTATCCTCCGTTCATCCTGGCCTCCACCGCGGCCGCCCTGGGCTACAACGTCGAGGTCTTTTTCACCTTTTACGGCCTGCAGCTGCTGAAGAAGAAGCTGGACCTGCAAGTCAGCTCGCTCGGAAACCCGGGAATGCCGATGCCGATGCCGGTCCCCGTTCTGCTGCAGGCATTGCCCGGCATGCAGAAAATGATGACCGTGATGATGAAGCAGAAGATGAAGGCGAAAGGGGTTGCGAGTCTCGAGGACCTCCGA
>Ga0207796_1000416_pt1 | contig 17504 bp, 15 predicted proteins | sample Pon1CUnioCityCA_6_FD_187274 | JGI IMG/M metagenome (GOLD analysis project Ga0207796, IMG submission 187274) | Marine sediment microbial community from Union City, CA, USA - Pond 1C Sediment 1 (SPAdes) | ecosystem: Environmental > Aquatic > Marine > Intertidal zone > Salt pond sediment ...
GCCCTTCCCGGAGCAATGAATCGGCCAAGCTGCATAGGCTGCGCCTGGTGCGTGCCGTGTGACAGCTTGTATTTCCCCTATGAGTGCTGGAATCCGGATCCGGCGGCAACGGGATGCTTTCCAGACTCAGCCTACCTATGCTATGCTTTTGCACCTTTCGAACCGGGGCTGATGGATCGGACATGGACGCAGATGAAAATCCTGTGGGAAGAGCGATATGGCATTGTCAGTCAAGTTTAACCGCGACCTTGCAAAATTCACCACCCGGCAGCTCCAGGCGGTCGAGACCCTGAAATCCGGGGAGTGCAAATTTTTACTCTACGGCGGCGCCCTCGGCGGCGGTAAGAGCTACTTCCTTCGCTGGTTCGCGGTCCGGCGGCTGCTTGAACTTGCCGCGATGGGGTTTCGCAACGTCACGGGCATGCTGGCCTGTGAAGACTACCCGGCCCTCAAAGACCGGCAGCTCCAAAAAATTGAGACGGAATTCCCCGAGTGGCTGGGCAAACAGCATTCTGATCACAGGGTATATGGCCGCAGTTTTGTTCTACACCCGGACTACGGCAGTGGTGTGGTATGTTTCCGGAATTTAGACCAGCCAGCCAAATACCAATCGTCAGAGTGGGCGTTTATTTTTGTCGACGAGCTGACCAAAAACGTCTACGACACGTTCACCTTTCTTCGCACCCGGCTGCGATGGCCGGGCATCCCCGACGATCAGTGCTATTTTATCGGCGCCACCAACCCGGGTGGCGTGGGGCACTGCGTCGACGAAGGAGAGGTTTTAACGCCAGAAGGGTGGAAAGATATTCGCAAATTTAAAATCGGCGATCCAGTCTACACCGTCGCAAAAGACGGAACGTTATATGAAACAAAGACAGAACAGGTTCATAAGCACAGGTACCAGGGGGAGCTTATAAAAATAAATACCCGCGGATGCTACATGAGCTTTACGCCAAATCACCAGATCGCAAAGCGTTTTGGAACAAGAAAAAACAAAAACACAAGAAATCGTGTAAGCGACTTGTTTTCTATCGTACCATTTAGCGATCTTCCAGGGCAGGCTACCGTGCTGCGATCTATCAAAAAATGGGACGGGAAAGAACTATTATCCTTTGCGCCGGCGAAAATAAAAACACGACGACTGAGAATAGAGCAACCAACAAAAATTGATGGAGACAGTTACGCAAAACTGATGGGCTGGATTCTTACTGAGGGGTTTACCATAGATAGAGACAAAGCCTTTGGCATCGCGCAGATGAAGACCAATAACAGGAAACAAATAGAAACGCTTTTAGACGAGTGTGGTTTTCATTATGTTAAGACCAAAAGCGGATTTATGATTTATGCTGCGGACTGGTGGGACTATTTAAGGCAATTCGGCAAATGCAGAGAAAAATTTGTTCCCAAAAATCTTAAATTAGCATCAAAAAAACAGCTTCAAATTCTTCTTGTTTCGATGATGGACGGAGACGGCCATTGGATTAAGCGTAAACAATCCGGAACTTTTTATTCCTTTTCCAAACAGCTTGCTGACGATTTCGCCGAGATTGCAGTTAAGGCCGGGTACATTGTTTCTGGAAATTCAAGGCGCAAAGAGAACAGGAACGGCAAAGAATACCACATAAACATCAAAAAAACATTGTCAGGCGGGACAGAAATTCTAACCGGGAATCATATTTATAACGTCAACACTTATACGAAACGAAGAAGCAATATCCAACGTGTTTTTTATGATGGGGACGTTTATTGCATTGGCGTGCCAGAAACACATACTTTTATCATTCGCCAAAAAGGATCTGTTTGGGTAAGCGGCAACTCCTGGGTCAAGGGCTTTTGGATGGACAAGACCTTCCCGCCCGAATTTTACGATCCGGTCGACTACACGACCAAATTCCACTACGTTCCGGCCAAGGCCGACGACAACCCCCACCTGGACGAAGCCTACTGGGCGATGCTCAACACCCTGCCCGAGAACCTGCGGGCCGCGTTTCGGGACGGCGATTGGGATATTTTCGTAGGCCAGGCCTTTCCGGAATTCAACCAGACCTACCACATTGAAAAACCTCGCCAAGTGCCGGAGCACGCGCGCCTTTACCAGACCTACGACTGGGGGTTCGGGGCGCCGTATTCGTGCGGCTACTGGTGGGTGGACGAAGACGGCCGGCTGCATCGATTCGCCGAGCTGTACGGGGCCGTGCCGGGCGGTAACGGCTACGGGCTGCGGCAAACCGACGAAGAGCAAGCAGAGAAAATGAAGGCCTTTGAGAATACCTTGAACGTGGGCCTTTGGGACGACCACGGAAACCAGCTCCGGCCGATCACCCGCTATGCCGACCCTACCTGCTGGAACAAAAAACCGGACTACAAGGGCGGCGGCCAGGGACCTGCTACCGCCGAGGTTTTCCGGAGCTTTGGGATCGATCTGATCCCCGGGGACCCGCATCGTCACTTGAAGAAACGACAGTTTCATGCGCGGCTGCGCGTGAAATCCGAGCTGGATCCGGAGACCGGAGAAGAGCGGGTCGTGCCGCCGATGATGATGATCTCCAGCGATTGCAAGGATTTTATCCGAACCATCCCCAACCTGCAAATCGACGAAAACGACATCGAGGACGTGGATACCACCGGCGAGGACCACTGCCTTGCTGGCGACACAAGGATCATTACAGACAAGGGCGCCGTCGAAATCAAATCGCTTGTCGGTCAATCCGGACTTGTTTTAACCGCTGGTGGATATTGGGATTCGTTTAAAAATTGCAGGCTTACCCGGAAAAAAGCAGAAACAGTAAGGGTCGTGTTCGAAGATGGGCATGAAGTCGTTTGTACGCCAGACCACCGCTTTTTGACTGAAAATGGGTTTTGGGTAGAGGCGAGAGATATTGTAGATAAGGCTTGCCATGTCTGTATAAAACAGGATAAGCATATTGCACAACTACTTCCAAAAGAAAGGGGTGCGGTATGCGCGTCAGGATTATCAACCAGACCACGCAGGAATTTAACGGGGAAAGATACTGGCTTTGCGGGCGGTATTTTCAAAGAAAGGGAAGGCGGCTGCATAGGGTTGTGTATGAGCACCATAGGGGGCGGCTGCCAACGGGCAGAAAACACCATCTCCACCACAAAGATGGAAATATTCATAACAACCAGATTGAAAACCTTGAGCTTCGATCCGCTTCCAGCCATATGTCCTTTCACAGCAAAAATTCAGACCACGAAAATTGGATCCAAGCAATGCGCGATGGCGCTGCCAAGTGGCACGGCTCTGCTGCGGGCCGGGAGTGGCACAGAAAGCATTATGAAAAAAACTGCAAGGATGCTTTTGAAAAAGCAAAGGTGCATGGCGCCTGCGAAATCTGCGGCGGACCTTTTTTCGGACCCAAATTTAAAAAATACTGTAGCAGAAAATGCCAGCAAAAAGGGTGGTTTCTCAAAAGTGGCAGAAAAAAAAGGGTTTGCCTTATCTGCAAGAAAAGTTTTTTGGGGTCCGGACAGACTTGTTCAAAATCTTGTGCGATGCGATCAGTATGGAAAAAGCGTAAGGGTGGTCGCGGTAAAAAATAATGGGCCGTGTAGCGTGTATTGCCTCGATACAAAATACACACACGGATTCGCAATAGAAAACAGCGTGATCGTTCACAACTGTTACGACGATGCGGCCTTGATGTGCATGGCCCGGCCGCTGGCCCTGGACAAGGAAGAGGAAAAGCGCCGGGCGGCCGCCGAGCGCCAAAAGGCCGATCGCGCCAAGCTAGACAGCACGAGCCAGGCGGCATGGGAGTCGCTGGACCAGATCCGCGAGGAACAGGAGCAGCAGGCGGATGCTGAAAAAGACGCTTTTAGCGAGCTGTTCGAGGGCTTTTAACGAGTTGCGGCGCCCGGTTTACAAGACCGGACGCCGCATCGGGAAATGAGAATGATGAGGTAAAACGACTGACGCCGTTCGAATCATACATATCAGATTAAATTTGTTTGTCAAGAAAAAAAGGAGGCTGACGTGGAAAAAATTATCGTCGAAAGCGGCATCCTGATCGCGCTGGCGATTGTGACGGCATGGTGCGTCTACCAGGAAGCCCGGTTCTGGATCATGGAGGGGCGCCACCGAAAGCAGCTCCGCGAGCTGATGGATCGGCACATGAGCCGAAACTTTGGCGAGTACGTCACAGGCCAGGTCGCCATGGGCGAAACGAAAAACGCCACGGCAGAAGCGAGCGCCGCGGCCTTGAACGAGGCGGCTGGCGACGGCGACCTTAACGGCCTGATCGACGAGGAAATGGGCTTTGCGGCGCACGGCCCCTACCAGGACACGAAGGGAAACAAGATCACGCCGGTTACATGAAGTGTAGCAGATGCTACAAATGGCGTAGCATTGATAGGACAGTGATTGGAAAGTGATAGGCAAAAACTATCATTATCCTTTCTATCCCGCATGATTAAAGGATTTACCCACCCGTTTCTTCTGCTTTTTCCTCAAAAAAACCAAAAATTATATCCCTGCGGAAAGTGCCCGGTCAATAAATAAATCGGCCCGTTTAAATTTTTTCCTTGACATGGGGTATTTTAACAGTCTATGTGTGGCAAAATGATGGGAGAATCCTATCAATGCCAGCGAGAATCCACAAGACTGACGGCAAGTACACGGTTCGCACACCCAGCGGAGTGAAGGCCAAGGGAACGACGTTGCGCAAGGCCAAGGCCCAGCAGCGCCTCCTGAACGCCATCGATCACGGTTACGACCCGGAGAAAAAGCGGAAGCGAACCCGCAGGTCGCCAGGATCAAGCCGCAGGGGGTGACATGCGCCTGTTCTCCAAGTCATTCGACGAAAAGAAAGAGCGCCCGCCCATTGACGATATTGTGGAGGTGCTGTTTGACGACTTAAAAAACCCGACACAAAGCCTGCACGAGAGGGTATGGTTCCGAAACATACTCTATTACGCCGGAGAGCAATACCTGGATTTTGTGATCAACCTTCGCACCTTCCGCCGCAAGCTGCTCAACCCCTTCATTCCCACGCCCGTAACCAATATCATTCGAGACTATGTCCGCAGTATGCGGGCACTGATCTTAAACCGCACCGTCATCACGCGGGTATGGCCCGACTCCATGCACAGCAACGACGTTCAGGGCGCCAAGCTGGCCGAAAAGTGGCTGCGGCACCGGGACATGGAAGACGACGGCCGCCTCGAAGACGAAAAAGAGCTGGTCGTTTTGATGATGCTGCTTTGCGGCACCGCTTACATGAGGACCTTCCCGGACATGAACGCCGGCCAGTTTTTCATGGACAACAAAGGCAACCGCCAGGCGACCGGGAAAGTGGCCAGCCGGGCCATGCTCCCGTTCAACGTTCGCATGGACCAAATGGGCGGGATGATGCTCAAAGACAAGCGGGTGATCGGCATCAAGTCGATCAAGCCGATCGAGTGGGTGGAAGACACATTCAAAAAAAAGGTGAGCGGCACCGACAAGGAGCTGGGCCGCCTGTCTTTTGAAAAGCGGCTGACCAAGCTGGTCGCCGAGGTAAGCCCGTGGAAGGGAACCGCCGTGCATGGCGAAAGCTACTCCGACATGGGCGACGAGGACCTTTGCCTGTTCAAGGAGCTGGAGTTTGCGCCCACGGCAAAATGGCCCAAGGGCCGCTACGTGGTTCATGTCGGCGACCAAACGCTGATCGACGTGGACGAGCTTCCGATCCCAGCCACCGATGACGAGTGGAGCTATTCGCTTGTCGATTTCCATTACCACCGCATGCCGGGCCGCTTTTACAGCGATCCGGGCGTCAACGACCAAATCAGCCCGCAAAATTCGATCAACTCGATTGACCAGGCCCTTGAAATGAACCGCAAGGGCATGGGCCGGCCGGCGGTGATCACGCCAAAATCACTGGCCCTGAAGAAGCTCAACCGCTACGGGTCGAGTTTCATCGCCCTGGAATACGACCCGCTGACCGCCGGCGGGCAGACCCCGCAGATTGTTCAGGGGACCCCGTTGCCGGATCAGGTCTTGGCCGAGCGAATGAACCACCGGGAAGCGGCCCAAGACGCGGCCGGCGACCCGAAGAACGTGCTGCGAGGGTCAAGCCCCGGCGCCAACGCCAGCGGCTACCTGATCGACGTGCTCGCATCCCGGGTCGAGGCGGCACACAGCCCGGACATCATGCGCTTTTACCGCGCGTTCAAGCGGGTGCGCCGCAACGAGCTGGTGCTGGCCCAAAAACTTTACACCGAAAAGCGGCTTTTAAAGGTAGGCTCCGGGCGCAATGTCGAGGTGATCAGCTTTAAGGGGGCCGACTTCCGCGGTAACACCGACGTTCGCCTGGAGATCGGATCCGGGGTCACCGCCACGATGGACGGGCAGACCAACATGCTCATGCGGCTGATCGAGACCGGGCGGGACTTTATTTTTCCCAACATCGCCGGCGACCCCCAGGCGCAGAACACCATTTTGCGCCGGCTGGGCCTTACCTCCTTTTCCACCCCGACCAGCGACGATGTCGAGCGGGCGCAGTACGAAAACGCACAGGTCGCCACGGCCAAAAACCTGGACGAGCTGACGATCATGCTGGTCGAGCCTGACCCGGAAACCGGCGAGATTGCGCCTGATTCCGATGTGACGGTGCATGATCCGCTATTCAAGTACGACGACCATCAAATCCATTACCAATGCCACCGTCGGTTCATTATCAGCGACGAATTCAAAACGCTGTCTGCCGAGGCGCAGACGCTCATCATCCATCATGCCGACATCCACAAGATGCTGGTCGACGCGCAGCAGGCGGCTGCCATGCAAGCCGCCATGCAGGCCGAACAGGCGAAGAACACCGGCACCAGCATCAACATGACCGTGCCGCCGGGCGGAACCGAAGGCCCGCCGCCTGGCGGGGGCGTAGCAGCCGCCGACGAAGGGACCGCTATCATATAGCAAGGGGGATTTGATGAAGCTGACGGATTTGAAACGAAAAATCGAGCCTGCAATCAGGATCCGGGAATCCGACGAAGCCCCGGAAATGCCCAGCGAGGTTTATCCATACGGCTTGCAAATCCGGCTCAACGAAGAGGAAATCGAAAAATTGGGCATTGACCTGTCCGATTTGTCGATTGAACAGAAGGTCGGCGTCGTTGCAAACGGGATGATCACCGAGATTGAAACTGCGATCAGCGCCGACCCGAACATGCACGGCACCAAAACAAGAAAGCGGCAATGCCTGGCCATTCAGTTCACAGGCCTGGCCCTGGGCAAACCGGTCAAGGAATCTTCTCAGGATGAGCGCACCGAAGGTGCCCGCACCCTGCGCAGCACACTTGCCAATCTCAGCGTATAGGCAGAAACCGACTTCTGATTCTGGGCATAGCACGAAGCTGCTACGCTCATGATCACCGAGAAAGGATGGAATCCATGACCGCGGAAAACGAAAAAATCATCGATCAGACGGGTGAAAACCTCGAAGGGGACGAAAACGAACCGGAAGAGGGGAAGCCCACGGACGAAGGCGCCGTCGACGAAGGGGAAGGCGGTGCTGAAAGCCGGCAGGTTTCCGAACAGGACGACGAGATTCAAGGAGATGCCAAGGACCCGAAGTACCAGGCAGCCCTGAAGGCCCAGGAAACGCTAAACAGCATCCTGGAAAGTCAGGGATACGAATCGACCGAAGAGCTTACGGCCGATCTGGAGTCCGGCAAATCCTTGCTTGAGTTGTTCGGCGGGGACAAAACTGCTGCCGAGGACGCGATCGCAGCTTCCAAGCGCCTCAACGAGTACGAGGCATATTGGGCAGAGCAAGAAGAGCGGGCGCGTCGGGAGAAAGAGTCCCCGGAAGAAACCATCAAACGGATCGAACAAGAAAAAAAAGAGCTGGAACAGCGGGAAAAACAGCAAGAAGCGAAGGCGCGCGAGAAGGAAAAGCTGGAAAAGACGATGAAGGCGTTTGAGAAAAACGTCAACACCGCGCTCAAGGCCGAATTCGGTGGAGAGATTCCCGAAACGCACCAGGCGATTGTCGACCTGGTCACCGGCCTGAAAAATCCCCTGCTGGATGTCGAGATGGAAAGCAAACGCGACGTGGTCGCCACGACCAAGGAGGTCGTCAAGGCGGTCAAGGCGTTTGAAGATGCGATCATCCAAGGCTACCTCAAGGGAAAGCGGGCCGCCAATACGCAACAGACGGGCGGCAGCGCGTCCGGCGGGGAAACGCCGGCACAGGGCGAAAAGAAGGTCAAGAACCTGAAAGACGCGCGCAAAACGCTGATGGAAATGTTCACCGGAAGCGCAAATCGCTGATTTTCCCGCTGCGATAGCGGGAGGTTTTGAACCATGGCCATTGATTATCACGATCTGACAGCGATCGCCGATGCCCTGAAGCGGGTTTACGGGGAGGGCATCACCCCGCAGTTCAACGACGAGGCGACGACCTATAACCAGTTTCCCAAGTCCGAGCGGAAACCTCGCGGACTGGGTTACTATGGCTCCGTTCGGTACGCCCGCGCACAGGGCACTGGCGCACGTGGAGAGAGCCAGAAGCTCCCCGATCCGCTGGTCGGAAAGTTCGACCAGTTCACCATCTCGCCCAAGTACATTTACGGGTCCCTGCGGCTGACCGGCCCCATGATCGAGGCCGCCAAGGGCGACATGGCCGCCTTCGTCGAGGGCCAGGCCGACGCGATGGACGACATCTATCAGTCGATCATCGTCGACCTGAACCGGATGTCGCACAGCGACGGGTTCGGCCATTTGGCCACCTTGTCGGAAGCGTCCGACGCGCTGACCAACAGCGGCACGACCACCTGGACGATCACCTGCGACAACGACACCGGGGTCATGTACCTGAAAGAGGGCATGCTGGTGGACTTTTACGACGGCGCTTCCGTCGATGAGTCCTCCGTGGCCTCGCGCATTTCCAGTGTCGACGCGCAGAACAAGACCGCCGAGATGGAGCCGAACGACGGCACCTACAAGGCGAATCACCCGATCAGCGGCTTTTCGTCCTACACCATCGCCACCGACGCGGTGCCTGATGGCGCTTACGTGGTCAAGATGGGCACACGGGACGCTTCGCACGCGACCACCGACACCTATTACGAGATGATGGGTCTCAACGGGATTTTCGATGACGGGACCCTGCTGGCCAGCTTCGAAGGGATCACGGTAGCCAGCAACCCGAAGTGGAAGGCCAACATCCTGGGCAATTCCAGCGTCAACCGCGAGCTGTCCCTGGATCTCATGCTCCAGTCGCTCGACGTCAGCCGGACCATGTTCGGGCCGTCCGGCATGCTGACCATGCGCATGGGCCTGGGTCAGCGGCGCAAGTACGCCAACCTGCTTTTGCCCGACGTGCGTTTCCAGGCGGGCGAGCTGAAGGGCGGGTACGAAACCCTCACCTTCGCCGGTGGGGACGGGCGAACCAAGATCGTGGTCGACCCGGATTCCCGGCCGAACAAGATTTTCATCCATCCCGAAGGCGCCATCGAAAAGTACGAAATGATGCCGCTGGGATGGCTCGACCGGGATCAGAAGATTCACATGCGGTCCGGCTACGACGAGTGGGACATGGTGCTGGGCCTTTACACGAACCTGGGCACCGAGCGGCGCAACGCCTGCACGCTCATCAAGGACCTGGTGGAACCGGGCCTGTGGGACTAACGCTAACCGTGGCGGGTCGGTAACACGGCCCGCCGCTTAACCCGGTGTCGATCGAGGCGCTGGAACCTTCTCGAAAAGGAGCAAAGACATGGCCATTCAACTGGACAACTTGGATGATAGCCTGAAAACGATGATCTACAACGTTCGGGGCCTGGTCCCCGGCGCGGCTGAAATCCACTACATCGACAAAAGCTCCGGCACCGCCTTCAAGCCCTATTGGGAGCCGAAGGTGGCCGGTGACCGGTTTCACACCACCATTGCCGCCGCGCATTCGGCCATGATCACCGGCCGAAACGACGTGGCAATTCTTTCTCCGGAATCTCATTCGCAGGCCGCATCGATCACGTGGAGCAAAAACATGACCCACCTGATCGGCGCCTACGGGATCGCCATGATGAACAAGCGGCCCCGGATCGGCCACAGCGCCAACTTTGACAACCTCCTGAACGTCACCGGGTATGGCAACACCTTCGCCAATTTGTACTTCATGTACGGGCGCGGCAATTCTGCCAACCTGACGTGTGCGCAGATCACCGGCAACCGCAACTCCTTTGTCGGGGTGCATTTCGCCGCTCCGCTGCACACCACGGAAGGCGATCAGGCGACGTTCAAGATCCTGGACTTTGCCGAGACGTCCGGCGGTGACGGCCTGGAACACTATTTCAAGGACTGCGTGATCGGGATCGACACAACCGCCTGGACCAACGGCGACATGATGAAAATCTCCGGAACGCCCCGGCTGGTTTTCGACAACTGCATTTTCCTGATGCGCGCCGACAATGCGCAGGTCACTTTTCTGGACGGGACCGCCGGCGACGGGCAGGGCTTTATCTTGTTCAAAAACTGCACCGGGATCAACCTGGGAACCGCTTTGACAGTAGCGATCGGATCCACCGGCCTTGCGGCTGGGACCGACATCATTTTGCACAACAGCGGATTTTCCGGAGCAACCGATCTCATTGCGGCTGCCGATGAGGCCAAGGCCAAGATGATCGCAGGTTCGGGCATCACCGCCGATGAGCAGGTCGGCCTGGCGATCGATTACGATCACACGGCATAAGCCTGCGAGGCCCCGACTATGGGAACCTCAAAAACCATAAAGGCAATTCAAAACGACATCGCCGGAAACGGCGAGAGTCGAGTCCCGTTTGCAGCGATTGAGCGCATTCTCCGGCGGCCTTGCATCGACGACGACATTTTCGAGGCACAAGTGGCCAAAATGGTTGATTCCGCAAATTGGCTTGAACGTTATGAAATCGCCTGGATAGACGGGATTGTAACCCTTTACGGACCATGGAAGGAACCGGACAACTGATGCGGTCGACGCGAAAGGAAAACCGGGAGCTGGTGCAAGCAATCATCGGCGGTGAAATGCGCAACGCATGGCAGCCGACAGTTCCGGGAGAGGCCCGCGACGAGAGGCCCGCTGATCAAAAGCGGACCTGGGAGCGAGCCTCATGCCGAGACCGGTTTCGTGCCAATTACGATCAAATCGTTTGGGACCGGTAAATAAGTGGGGGGGGCTTGCCCCCCCATCTCCGACAAAGGAGACCCGTCATGTTTAAAACCAGATCCCCGGCGGCCTACACGCCGCCCGACGACCAGATTGAAGAGGCCTATAAGACTTATTGCTTTTTGGTCAAAAGCCCGAATACCGTCGAGGAAATCGACGCGGCCGGCGGCTGGAGCCGGAAAACAGTCGAGGCGTTCCGCACCGGCATTTTGCCGCCCGAGGTGCGCGTGGCGCGGATCGTGGCCTTTTTGGAAGAAGAGGCCAGCGATTTTGAATACGACATCGGGATTATCAACGGCCTAAAACTGGCAGCGGCCATTCTCACGGGAACCGAAAAGGATGTCGAGTTGATCGCAGCGCCGCGCACAAAACCAGCCAAGCCGAAGAAAAGGGGCCGAAGGAAATGAGCAACGCTTTGATTCCAAGCTCCGTCACCGTTGCCGACCGGGTATTCGTACAGCGCCTAAAGGAGATCGATCCGCGGCTGGACTGCGTTTTCAACACGGTAAGCGAGCGGTTCACCATTACCTATCGGCGCGCCCATGGCGATCCGGTTGCGATCATTGCCATTTGCGACAAGACCGGCGGGTTTCGTCACCCGGACGCCAGGGACATCAAGGCGCTTCACGATGCCGACCTGCACCGGGTCAGCGCAAAAGAGCGGTTTCAGAGAAGCGCTCAGTACATGGAGCGGTATCGGGAGAAAAAACGCCAGGAAGCCAGGCAAAACATGCGCGACATGACCAAAGACGGCAAGATTCAGCTCGCGCAGCGCTACACCCGGCTGGCCGGATGGGGCAAGGGCAACTCCGCATTTCGCCGGATCGATCCGCCCAAGCGGGGCAAGTCGACGGACGAGCTGCAAAACGCCATCGCAGAAAACGCGCAGGCGGCCAATTAACCAGGAACGTTGAGAGTGTCTGTCAGGTAGCATGCGGTAGCACCTTCTTTTCAGACACGGAACAGGAGCGGAAATCATGAGCAAGGTCGTTTACAATCCAACAAGCGAGGACTTCGAGGTATTGTTCCAGGGCATTCCCGTCCGTATCAAAGGCGTTCATTTCGATCACGACAAGGGGATCGAGGTGGACGGTCAGAAAATCAAGATGGACGATGCCAGAGCCAATCATTGCCTTCACGAGCTGGGACCCCGCGGGCTTTGTCAACTCGAATACGGAGACGAGGCCAAGATTGACGAGATCCGCGAGTCAGCGAGGCGCCGGAACAAGGAATTCAAAGCCAAACAGGTGCAGCGGTACAACCAGCAAAACGAGATGAACCGGCAGACCAACCGCCCCTTTATCCCCACGCCAGCGCATATCAGAGACTATGCCGACGAGCTGGGGATCAAGCTGATCAAGCCATTCGAGATCGAAGACCCGGAGAAAAGCCGGGCCGTGGCGCTTGAACAGGAGAACAAAGAGCTGAAAAAAACGTTGGATCGGCAAAGCCGCCAATTCGACCTTTTGATGAAACGGCTCGACGCGATGGGTGTGGATGCCGGGGACCAGAAGAAAGCGCCGCTTCCGGACGACAAGCTGACAATCGAGCATTGCGTTGCCGAGTTCAAAATGATGCAGCGCAGTGAGTTTGCGACCTGGGTGCCCGAAAACCGGGAGCGCATCGAGACGTGGCCTGTGGAGGCACAGGATCAGGTTCGGCAGAAATGGTCAAAGTTTTTCGACGAGGAATTCCCGTTTTAACACGGGGCAGCGAAGTCTCCGCTTCAAGGCGGGGGCACCATGGCCGACCATACGTATGAGAATTGTTACAAGATCCTGGAAGACCTGCGGCACGTCTTAGACGAGCACAGCGACGGCCTTGTTCAGGCGACGGACACCAGCGGCGCATTTAAAAACGCCTACCTGATCACCGAAATCAACCGCGCGATGCGGTATCTTTTCGGCGTCCTGTTCAAGCGAAAGCCGGAACAATTCATTTCCAACACGAGCCTTACGGCCTCATCGTCGGTTCTGACCCTTCCGTGGGATTTTGCAGCCGTTGCCATGCTGCGCGATTCCAACGGCAACAACGTGCTACCGATCGACGTCCACCTGCTACACAGCGAGGGCGTGACCGGCAGCAAGCGGCTGTACCGGCGAGTCGGCAATACCCTGGTCATTGACCAGGACGGCGTCAGCGACACCTACACGCTGTATTATTACAGCAAGCCGCGCGAGATCACGATGGGCGAGTCGTCCGCCGGGGCGGCTCTGTCGTTGACCCTGGCCTCGTCTGCCAAAGCGATTGCAGACTACTACAACGGCATGACCATCGAGAACGTCACCGATGGCTGGACGGACACGATCGACGACTACACTGCGGCCCGCGTGGCCACACTGGCTGCGCAAACCGGAGCCGCATCGAAATTTTACGGGATCGTCCCGGAAATTCCCGAGCCGCTTCACCACCTGATTGCCCCCCGCGCTTCGATTCACATCCGTTCTTCAAACCCGAAGGCCAAAAACCCGCCGACTCCGGTTGAGATTGCCGCATTCAACGACGATCTTGCCGAGGCGGTCAACCTTTGGGGGGGCATGCAAGACGACATCCCGATCGAGGAAATTTTCGAGGACTTTCAGCCGCAGCTCCACAGCGGGCCATTTCTCGCCTGGGGGAATTGATGGAACGGGACCTGCTGCTACCCAACAACATTTTGCCCTTCCGCGGGGGATGCGACACCGTGCGCGAGGACGCACAGCTTCCGATCGGTTCTTTTTCCATGGTGCAAAACCTGCGCGGAGAGCACCCCGGGTTTCGCAAGAGGCCAGGCCAGCGCCGTTTGCACAGCACCGCCGACGGCACCAACAAGGTAATGACGCTGTTTCAGTTCGAGAAAACACGTGTTACCAACTCGCACTTTTTCGCACAGATGAGCGACGGCGACGTGCTGGAAGCGACCAACGACCCGCCGACGGTGACCACCGGCGCGTTCGGGTCCGAAGCCTTTGATGGTAGCAGCGGCCAAGTGCCGGCGTCATGGTCGGTTTTAAACGATCTGCTGATCCTGTCCAACGGCGCGGATCAGCACCAGATTTACGGCGGATCCGGCAGCTACGTGGAAAAATTTATCGTAGTCAACGAGACCGCAGCCGTTCCGACCTTGCCGGAATACGGGATCGACTACAGTACCGAGGTCAGCGACGGGCTATCTACGACCGTGGCGGTGCTCGACAGCCTGGGCGATCTTGCCAACGACTACGAGTGCATTTTCATCCGCACGCCTGTCCCAGTCAAATCACTGACCTTTACCGTGTCGGCGGTTAACGGCACGGCGGCCGAGCTAAATGTCAGCTATTGGAAAAACGACAACACCTGGGCGGACCTTTCGATCACCGACGGCACGGAAACCGGCGGCGACACGACCTTGGCACAATCCGGGACCGTTTCCTGGACCGAGCCTTCCGACGAGATCCCGCGGTATATGTTCGGCGGGTCCGGCTTTTGGTATCGGGTTTACCTGTCTTCCGGCGACAACCTGGACGCAGAGGTGGAAATTTCGGCGGTAACCTGGGCTGCGGATTTTCAGGACATTCGCAACGTGTGGGATGCGGTCCCCGTCGATGCGGTGGAGGTCCTGGTCGAAGGAACGACGCAGTGGGAAGTCTACGCTGCCAGCGCGGTTGATCTGGATTCGCTGGCGTCCGGCAAAAAAATCATGATTGCCGCAACCGACCCGATCGAGGGCATTTACATCGACCCGGGCGGAACGCCGAACGCGACCGGAACGGCATTGACCAGCCTGAAATACTGGACCGGAACCGCCTGGGCGACAGTCGGCACGGTGACCGACGGAACCAACGGCATGAGCAACGCCGGATGGATGACCTTCCCGCGCAATACGGCGGCGCAGCCGCGGCAGTTTGAAACATCTCAATATTACGCCTATTGGTACGAGCTGATTTGGGATTCGGAGATTGCCGCCGATACGCTCGTTTCAATTCAGATCATGCCGCATTTTGACATCGCAGATTTCGGCGCAGATGGCTACGTCAGCTCTGCATGGAAGGACCGAATGTGTTACACCTTCGAGCTGTACGGGGCCTACATCTACGTCAGCTCGACCAGCGGGCCGATGGTGCTCAACGGCACGGACTACGGCATCATTCAGGCCGGCGACGGCCGGGCGAACCGGGTGCTGGCCCTGGGCCAGTTCAAAAACGAGCTGATCGCATGGCAAGAGGAAAAGGGGACCAACGGCGGATGCACTACACTTTTTGAAGGTTACTCGCCCACCACGTTCGGCCGGCTGCTGCTGTCTTCGAATATCGGGATCCTGAACGCCAAGGCTTTTGCCGTGGTCGATGGCGTGATGACGTCGACCGAGACCGGCGAAGAGGCCAAAACGCTGGCCTTCTGGCTCAGTCGGAAGGGCGTTTGCGTGACCGACGGCAAGAACGTTTCGGTGATCAGCGACGAGATTCAAAACTATTTTGACCCGACCGAGACCGAATGCGTCCGCCGCGGATACGAAAAAGAGATGTGGCTGGCCTACGACAGCGCCTACAACGTGCTGCGCATCGGGTTGGTCAGCGGCCCAACGGCGACCGTGCCCAACATCTTCCCGGTGTTTGATCTGACCGACAAGACCTGGTCGTTCGACGTGCTGGGCCAGGAGCTTTCTTGCATGGCCGAATGCGCATCGGCTGCCAGCTTCACGGTTGGGTCCACCACCTACGACCCGGTTGTGGTGCAGGTCGGCGGCGGCACGGACGACGGTTTTATCTACCACCTCAATTACGGCAACAACGACGTCTCCACGGCGATCTCGTCCTATGTGGATGTCAACCTGCAAATCGGCGGCGAGTGGATGACGTTGCGCGAGCTGATTTTCAGATGCAAAGCCCAGTCAGCAGGCAACATCGAGGTTTCCACCTGGAAAAACGGCGTAGCAGATTTGGCCAATCTGGCCAAGAGCATGGTTGCCGAGGTGACGGGCCAGGCAACGCGCCGGCATCGACTCTCACTTGGGATCAACAGCGATCATATCAAAATCCGATTGAAAAACGACACTGCCGACAACGAGATGAAACTTTACGACATGGCCCTTACCCTGACGGCCTGGGAGGTTCGATAATGGCCGACGTGACCAAGCCTCATCTTCGCAAGATGTTTGAGGTAAAGGACCTGGGAAGCGGAAACTTTGTCGAAGACTTTTTCCCGCGCGAAAAGCGCGTGAGTACCGAGTCCATAGCACGGCAAGGGGTCGAAAAAAACCGTGGCAAAGAAGACGGAAAATAACCCCAAACCAGGGGCAACTCAGAAGGAATACGGTCGCAGGCCGTATGTGTCCGACGACGGGTACACCGATCAGATGCGGCGGATCACCGACAAGTTCCTTTATGACCAAATGGCGGTCAAGCAGTCGGAGTTTAAAAAGCCGTACCGCGATGGCGATTACCCGGAAATGGAATACTGGCTGCCGCCCCCTCCGGGTATCGGTCGGTGGGGTTTTGACATGCCCTGGTCTATGCAAAATCCGGACCCGGATTTGCCGGAAAATTATTACATCGATCCGGAATTCGAGGACGAGCCGCTTCCCGGTTTTTTGGGCTGCGATTTTTACTGGCCGCTGACTCCGAGCACGGCGGGTCCAGGCGATGTGGTTTACGGCAAGATACAGCGGCGGGATGACCCGGTCGTATCGATTGCAACCGAGGGGCCGATCACGGTTTTGTCCGCGGTCGGAGAGTTAAGCAAATGCGTTTCGACCTATCGAGGCTCTTTGCCGTCTTCGCCGGAATGCCGGGTTGTTGCACGGATCAACGACGACATCGGAGAGTTTGCGGTTGCCAACGTCATATTGACAACGGCGACCGGGCGAAAATGCAACAGCATTGTCGTCCTCCTGGCTTGTCTTGAAACAACGACCCTGGAATGGGACGACGAAACCAGCGCCAGCTCCGTCGATCAGGATGATTCATGCACTGTTGCCGTGACCGGCACTGATACCGTAGGGCCGTTTTCATGGAGCGTGGCCGGATCAGGTTTTACGCTTAGCAGCGCTTCAACTTCCGGGCTTACAAACACACTTAATGCCGCAGCAGATGCTTGTGGGGCTGCGGAAGTAACCGTAACTGATGCCTGTGGGAATGAAGCCAGCGGGCTGGTAAAATGCTCCGAGGGACAGTGGACAGGAGCAACGATTATAGATGGAGGACTAAATACAGGAGACCTTGGGTGTGGTGAATGTGAAAGCCTTTTAATGGATCATAATATTACTGCTGATATAATAGTACATGGGAATGGCTTGGTGAGAGCCAGGATGTCAGGCGATGATGATGCGGACTACGTAGCCCAAAACTGCGACTATGAAGGCTCCTATAATCCATCTGCTGATTATACAACAGCGGCAGGGAT
>Ga0207796_1000418_pt1 | contig 17478 bp, 9 predicted proteins | sample Pon1CUnioCityCA_6_FD_187274 | JGI IMG/M metagenome (GOLD analysis project Ga0207796, IMG submission 187274) | Marine sediment microbial community from Union City, CA, USA - Pond 1C Sediment 1 (SPAdes) | ecosystem: Environmental > Aquatic > Marine > Intertidal zone > Salt pond sediment ...
ACACCTATCCTCCGGCGCTTCGCCTTTGGCTGATCTCGATGAATTCCTGTTGAACCGACTTGGTGAGCGCTCCGCCGAGGATGCCCTGTCAGGCGCGCTCAAACGCTTTCCCACATCCCTGACGTACAAAAATCCGTCCCATCTTCCTGCTTACAGCTACCTCACACCAGGACCAGCTCTCCCCCGCCATGATTATTACTATTCTCTGATCCTGGTCCTGATCGCTGAGCAAAACCCGTCCCTGCTTGCCAAGGATGGTATGTTCACTGACCCAGTCCTCCGCCAACTTCCGGCCTTCAACCGCTTCTCTGTTGCCCTGCAGGATTTTTTTTCTTCCCGTCCTGCTCTTGCTCCTAACAATAAGACCTTGATCGACTTTTTGCTGGAGCCAGCCCGATCGCACCCCCATTCCCTGTTCGACCAGCTGAATTTCATCAGAAATCACTGGTCAAGCATGATTGACCCTGCTTTGCTTCGGGACCTGAACCAGCAGCTGGATCGCCTGAAAGAAGAGCGTAAGCCTGGCCCGCCAGGGCCTTCCCGGCCGGGGAATCCTCTTGGGCATCTTGTTGGCAATGACCTTGTTGATCACGACCAGGTTGCTTTTACGCCTGACCAGGATTGGATGCCCAGGGTGATTTTGCTTGCTAAAAATATTTATGTCTGGCTTGATCAGCTTTCCAGGGAATACAGAAGACCAATCACCAGGTTAGATCAAATCCCCGACCAGGAATTCATTAGGATGACATCCAGAGGCATCAATGCCCTGTGGTTGATTGGTATCTGGAAACGGAGTCCTGCCTCTCGAAAAATCAAGCATGCCTGCGGAAACCCCGAGGCCATTGCTTCTGCTTATGCCATCTACGATTACGCCATTGCCCCCGATCTGGGAGGAGACGCTGCTTATTCTCAGCTTTCAAGTCAGGCTGATAAATTCCGGGTCAAGCTTGCTGCGGATATGGTGCCCAATCATGTAGGGCTGGATTCACGCTGGGTTATTGACCATCCTGATTGGTTTCTTTCGATTGATCATCCACCTTTCCCAAGCTATACTTTTGATGGGATGGATCTGTCCTCGGACCCATCGGTGAGCATTTTCCTGGAGGATCATTATTATGATAAGTCTGACGCTGCTGTTGTTTTCAAAAGAAGGGACAATCGCAGCGGAGATGTTCGCTACATATACCATGGCAACGATGGCACATCAATGCCTTGGAACGACACCGCACAACTTGATTTCCTTAACCCCAAGGTGAGGGAAGCAGTCATAGAAACAGTGCTTCAGGTCGCAAGTAAGTTCCCCATCATCCGCTTTGATGCAGCCATGACCCTTTCTAAGAAACATTATCAACGACTGTGGTTCCCAGAGCCAGGCACAGGGGGCGCTATCCCCTCCCGAGCTGACTTCAGCCTGAGCAAGGACCAGTTCTCGGCCAGCATGCCAAATGAGTTCTGGCGAGTTTTAGTGGACCGGGCCGCTGAAACAGAGCCCGATACATTGCTTCTGGCAGAAGCCTTTTGGATGATGGAAGGATACTTTGTCCGCAGCCTGGGGATGCACCGGGTATATAATAGCGCTTTTATGCATATGCTCAGGGATGAGAAAAACGAAGCATTCCGAGAACTGATCATCAACACACTTGAGTATGACCCCCAGATCCTTAAACGCTATGTGAACTTTATGAATAACCCTGACGAGGAAACTTCTGTGGCCCAATTCGGATCCGGGGATAAGTATTTTGGGACCTGCTTGATGATGTCCACCCTGCCTGGCCTCCCCATGTTTGGCCATGGTCAAATTGAAGGATTATCTGAGAAGTACGGCATGGAATACAAGCAAGCGTATCACGACGAATCCCCTAACCAGGAGCTGATCGACCGCCATCAAAAAGAGCTCTCACCCCTCCTTCATAAGCGATATTTATTTTCTGAAGCTGATCAATTTATACTCTACGACCTGGTGACCCACGAGAACGAGATCGACGGTAATGTATTCGTCTATTCAAACCGTACCGATGACGAGCAGGCTTTGATCGTCTATCATAATCAATGGGGAGACACCAGGGGGTGGGTATCCCGCTCGACCCCGGTCAACAGGTGTTCGATTGATTTATTATCAGGATTAGGCGTCTCCCCTGCAGATGGCGATTACCTTATTTTCAAGGATCAAATATCCGGGCTTGAGTATCTCCGCTCCCTTAGCGAATTGGCCTCGCAAGGCATGTTCCTGGAATTGGGCGCCTATAAATATCACGCGTTCATTGATTTCAGGACAGTCAATGATCAGGATGGAATCTTGTCAAATCTTGAAAAGAGTCTCAATGGCAGGGGTACTGAGAGTATCGAGCGAGCTAAAAAATTCGTTCGCTTCAGCCGCCTGAGAGAACCGATCACCTCGCTATTATCAGAATGGCAGTTCAGGAGCGCACCAGAGCTTAATAAAGTCCCAAGTGCTAAACGTATAAATTCCGAACATCTCAGTGAAAAAACATTGGAAGCAGGCCAGGACTTCATCAAAGTCCTCCTGGCGCTCTTGCCCGACCTTTCCCTTGATAGCGAGGCATTTTCAAGGGCCTATCAAAAACGTATATCATGTGTGCAATCACTCCACCGCTCCTCTTTGGGTGATTGTTTTGGTTCTGAAATGATCTATTTCTTGCCCTGGGCCTTGTTTGCTGACCTGCACGTAGAACTCCAAAATGAAGCTCTTGAAATTCTGCTGTCCATTGCAGTAAATGTTATTAAGGAATTCTTTGATTTTGATGATTCGCCCCAGGATTTTATTGCCAGCAAATTAGCCTTGATGCTAGATCTCACCCCCCACCTGCATGATATGACCCCAATACCAGTGGCGATGGCTGAATTCTGGTTCGCCAAATCCTTCACACGGCATTTTCTGAATGTTCACGAGTACCAAAGCCAGCAATGGTTCCACAAAGAGTCCATGGAATCGTTGATATCCCTCTCATACGGATTGTTGTTTATTGAAGGCTGTATTGAAAATTGCGGATATGCGCCTAATCCAGGCCAGGAAGAAACTTTAATCTCCTATTTCACTGAGATCAGCAATGCCTTAGCAAAGTCCCAGTTCCAGGTAAATCGCTTTTTGGCGATTCTCAGCGACCAGCAGGGAAAAAGACACTAAATGGAATTGACCAAGCAGCAGCTTTCCGTATCTGAATCAGCCCTGGACAGTCAGATTTTCCTCCAGGGTCCAGCTGGCTCCGGGAAGACCACCTCAGGCATGAAGCGCTTGGCTTACCTCCTGGAATTAGGAGTGCCCGGCAGGAGCATCTTATTATTCTTTCCCCAAAGGAATCTTGGCTCTCCTTATTTGGAATTCATCGCTAAATTTTCTTCAAGGGGCCTCAGTCTTCCAGTTTCAGCAACCTACGGCGGCCTGGCCCGCCGGGTCCTCTCTCTGTTCTGGCCATCCGTGCTGGAGACATTTTCAATTCTCCAGCGGGATTTGCCGCCAACCTTTCTAACCCTTGAATCTTCTTTATATTTCCTCTCGAGAGTTGTTGAACCTTTGATCCAGAACAAAGGTTATTTCTCAACTGTAGTGGCCCAGCGCAACAGGCTTTACTCCCAGATTCTTGATAATCTCAATAAATCCGCTGTTCATGGATTTCCACATACCACAATTGCCGATCGATTAATTTCAGCCTGGATTGGAGATCCTTCCCAGGTGGAAATCTATCACCAAGCGCAGCATGCTGCCAGCGAGTTCCGTGCCTATTGCTGTCAGAATAACTTGCTTGATTATTCCCTCCAGATCGAATTATTCACGCAAGCTATGCAGCGGATCCCCCTCGTCAATAATCACATCGTTAACCAATACAAGTTTCTAATCTATGATGACTGTGAGGAAGACATCCCTGTCTCCCACGAGTTTATCCAAAACCTCATCCCCGAACTTGATTCAAGCCTGGTTATTTTCGATCAAGATGCTGGATACCGCAGTTTCCTAGGTGCATCTCCAGCCAGTGGTTTAACTTTGGCTGAGACCTGTGCTGAGACCATCACTTTCAATGAGGTTTTCACATCATCCCCAGCATTGCAAATCCTCAATAAGCGCCTGGCAATTGAGATCAAAGGCAGTGGCCTTCCCCCAGATGAGAATGAACAACCAATTGAGTCAGCAGTGTCGGTTAATTTTCAGCCCTCTTACCAGGAAATGGCTGATTGGGTTGCTTCTAAGGTCCACTCCCTGATTGGATCAGGTGAATCTCCGGGGGAAATCGTCATTCTGGCTCCTTACTTGAGCGACTCTCTCCGGTTTTTGATCACCAGGTCCCTGTCGAGGCACGCTATCAAAGCCACTTCTCACCGCCCATCCAGGCCTTTGCGGGATGAACCCGCCACCCAGGCGTTGTTGACCATAGCAGCCCTGGCACACCCAGCATGGGAGATTTACCCCTCGACTTACGAGATCGCGCTTGCCTTTGTTCAAACTCTCAAGGATTTAGATCTGACACGGGCAAGCATACTTGCCAGGCAAGGTTTCAAGCAAAACCCTTCTGCTGAGGTTAGACTGGCTGATTTTGACCAGATTCCTCAACATTACCAGGACCGAATCACTTACTACCTAGGCAACCTGTATCAAGAACTGTTAAACTGGCTGAATGACTATGCCGCTGGTGCCCCACTGCCGCTTGACCATTTTATGACCCACCTGTTCGGAGAAGTACTCTCACTCGCTGGTTATGGATTCTACAATAATCTAGAGAAAGGGAAAGTTGCTGCCAAGATCATCGAATCTGTCCAGAAATTCCGGCAATCGGCAGGGGACGTATTAAATCTTGACGATCTTGAGGTTGGCCAGGAATATTACCGGATGGTGAAAAGTGGCCTCTTGGCTAATCAGTACATAAAATCCTGGACGGATCAGCCTGAGAATGAGATTTTCCTTGCGCCCGCGTACACATTTTTGTTAAATAACCAGCCAGTTGATTATCAATTCTGGATGGATATCGGGTCCCGGGGTTGGTATGAGCGCATTTATCAACCGCTTACCAATCCACATGTTCTTGATAGAGATTGGCCCGTGGGTCAGTCCTGGACCGACGATGAGGAACAAACCCAGAATACAGAGACTCTCAGCTGCCTGACGACTGGCCTGATCCGCCGCTGCAGGAAATCAATCTTTGGCTGTTTGACCGAAACAGACGAGCGCGGTTTTGAGCAAAAAGGAGACCTCCTGTTGGCGCTTAATAAAGTCCTGCCTGGGGGAAGTCCCCCTACAAAAGGATCGGAAAACGATGCCAATGTCTGAGCATTTCACGCCTCGCTCTGCTCAACAAAAAATCCTTTCTTATAAACAGGGAACAATGGGGGTGTCAGCTGTTCCCGGAAGCGGGAAAACCTGGACACTCTCTCTGCTCGCCGCCAAACTCATCCGGGATCAGGCCATCGCTGAAGACCAGGAAATCCTGGTGGTGACACTTGTCAATTCTGCAGTGCACAACTTTTCTCAACGTATCGGAGCCTTTCTGAATGATTATGGCTTGATCCCCTCTCTTGGTTACCGGGTAAGAACTCTGCATGGCTTAGCCCACGATATCGTCAATGAGCGGCCAGAATTAGCCGGACTTGATAATAATTTCCAAATTATCGACGAGCGAGAAGCCACGAGGATCCGGGAAAACGCAGTCTATTCCTGGATTAAAGAGCACTCTGCTGCCCTTGATGGCTTTTTGATCTCTGACCTTTCCGAGTCCAGGATATCAGACCTCCGACAAAACCAAATTCCTGACATGCTGAATCAAATAGCCCTGCAATTCATTCGGACGGCAAAAAACCTGGGCCTTGCTCCCCCAGACATCAATCAAGCGCTGCAGGATTTTGGCGCCCGACAAATATTGATCCAATTCGGGCTTGAGGTCTACCTTGACTATCAAAAAAACTTGGCTTTTCGCGGTGCCGTTGATTTTGATGATCTGATCATCAAAGCCCATCAAATACTCAATCTTGATCAATCCCTGCTGCAAAGATTGCATCGCAGATGGCCTTACATCCTTGAAGACGAATCGCAGGACAGCAGCCTTCTGCAACAAAACATTCTCTCTCTGCTTGCCAGGCAAGAAGATTCATTCAATTGGGTGCGGGTTGGGGATCCAAACCAGGCAATCTATGAATCATTCACTACAGCTGATCCCCAGCTGCTGATAGATTTCATCACTAAAGCAGACCACAAGTATGTGTTGCCAAATTCAGGGCGGAGCACAGTGGATATCATTGAACTGGCGAACTCGCTTGTGGATTGGTCGATCAACCAGCATCCCAATCTCAATGCGCGGAGTGCGCTTTTCCCAAATTACATTGCACCTACGCCCCCGGGAGATTCCCAACCCAATCCCCCCAGTGAAACTGGACAGATTCACCTATATCAAAAGGACCTCAACCCAGAAGAAGAGCTCCATTTACTGGCAGCATCCACCGCTAAATGGCTGTCCAGTCATCCGGATTCCACCGCAGCCATCCTTGCCCCCAGAAATGAGCGTGGAAAAAAGATGTCCGCTCTGCTGCGGGAAAGCTATGGCATTGAACCCGTTGAGATGCTGAACTCCTCACTTGCAACCAGGAAAACCATCGGCGCGCTGGCTAATGTCCTGTCCTGTTTGATAGATCCTGTTTCAGCCAAGAAGTTAAGTTATGCATTTCTGGTTTACTTCCGTGATTTGAGGTCAAATTCCGAACTCTGGAAAAATATAGAAATGCTGGCCGACTTAATTCGCTCGAATAAATCACCAGAAAATTATCTCTATCCCGGCCCTGGTCAAAATTGGCTTGATTCCCTACCGGATGAATACCGGCCATTAAGCGAATATCTGGTTGAGTTCAGGAGCTTCGCCATTGAAGCTCAAGTCGCTGCTCACCTGCCAGTTGATCAGCTGATCCTGACGATTGCCTCAGAAATTTTTTCTGACCCTGCGTCCCTGTCCCTTTCTTACAGGCTTTCAGCACATATCAAGCAGCTCAGCAATTCACACCCCGAATGGGGATTGCCAGCATTCTTAGATGAACTCCGCTCCCTGGCCAGGAATGAACGGCGTTTCTTTGCCGAAGGCGATCACCAATTATTTAATCCCTCAGACCATGCCGGAAAGGTCGTTGTAACCACGGCTCATAAGGCAAAAGGATTAGAATGGGATCGGGTTTACCTTATGTCAGCCAATAATTACAATTTTCCTTCCGGCGCAGCTAGCGATTCTTACATCTCTGAAAAATGGTTCATTCGTGATCAGCTAAACCTGCCAGCGGAAACAATCGCCTGCCTGGAGTCCCTTGCGGACCCCAAAAAGACATTACCACCTGAAGGCAAGGCTTCCGCTTCCGCCCGAGATGAGTATATTCGCGAGCGTCTCCGGCTTTTTTATGTTTCAATTACCAGGGCGAAACAAGACTTGATCATCACCTGGAATACTGGCCGTCATGGAAAGAGTGAGCCCAGTGAAAACTTTTTGGCTTTAGCGTCTCACAGCACAAATCAAAGTTGAGCCCATTTATGGACAAACATTTACCCCAACCGTTGGAATTCTCCCAGACATCTTTGCAAGATTATTTGGAATGTCCCAGGCGATTTGAGCTAAGCTCTTTACAGGAAACCATCTGGCCTGCAGCCCATTCAGCCCCTCTGGTTAAATTTGAGGAACTGACTGAAATGGGCACACGGTTCCATCAACTATGCCATCAATTCTTCCTTGGAGTCGATCCTGACTTGATTGCATCGACGATCTCGGAACCCAAGCTAAACCAACTCTGGAATGCCTTTCTCCCTTACGGGCAATCTTTGCGAGCGCGCAAGATGTATTTTGAACAGCTTCTTCGACTCCCCTTCCAAGATCATTTCTTGGTGGCAAAATATGATCTGATCGTCCAGGAACCAGAAGGCCAATATTTGATCATTGATTGGAAAACCGCCAGTAAAAAGCCTTCAAAATCGCTCCTGGCAAATAGAGTCCAAACCCTTCTTTACCCATTCATCTTCCAACAGACAGGCCGCGACTTATTTGACAAGGATAAGCTATCCCCTGCTGAGATCACCATGCAATACTGGTACCCACAGGCAAGTGATCCAGAAGAAGTCTTTCCATATTCAACCCCTCGGCACCAAGAAGTGTCTCAATTTTTGTCGAACCTGATCGCTGAAATTGAGCTCGCTGTCAAACTTGGAGAACCGTTCCCTCTCACAGAGGACTTAGATGATTGCCAATATTGTATCTATCGTTCATATTGTGAACGAGGAAATCAAGCCAGTCCACTGCCGGTGGGCGCGGATCTTGAAAACGAAGATCTGTCAAACACACACTTTGATATAGGCTTGATTAAAGAAGTAGAATACTGATTCAATGTAATAATATGCCTATGCGCAATTCTTCTAAAATGTGGCGATTCCCTGATCCGATTTCGATCCCAGCCAGCTTCCAGCTGGCGGTTGGTGATTCCCCGTTGGTCGCGAAAACTCTCTTCCAGAGAGGGCACATCTCACCAGAGGATGCGCTGGCCTTCCTTGATCCTGACCAGTACACACCCGCTCCATCATCTGAACTGCCCGGCCTCGAAGGCGCTGCTGCCCGTATACTCCAGGCTGTGAAGCAGCAGGAAGATATTCTTGTCTGGGGAGACTTTGATGTAGATGGGCAAACATCAACCTCACTTTTGGTCTCCGCGCTGCGGAAAATCGGCGCCAGAGCCAGTCACCACATACCCATACGAGCAGAAGAATCTCACGGCATCTCCCTCCCCGTGCTATCTGAAAAAATCAAGGAGTTCTCCCCCCAATTGATGATCACTTGTGACACAGGAATTGACGCAATCCAAGAAACCGCGTATGCAAATCAATGCGGGGTTGACGTGATCATCACAGACCATCACCAACTACCCCCTGCCCTTCCTGATGCGATTGCTGTTGTTAACCCCAACACGCTCCCAGAAGATCATCCACTCCGTAATTTACCCGGCGTTGGGGTGGCTTATAAGCTCATTGAGGAAGTTTATGAGCATCACCAGCTTGACCCTTCACCATTGCTGGACCTGGTTGCCTTAGGGATTGTAGCTGATGTCGCCACACTGAGAAAAGACACCCGGTACTTACTCCAGAGAGGCCTGCAAGTTCTCAGAAATTCTCCCCGCCTGGGGCTGCTGGAAATTTACAAGGCGAATGAGCTCAGCCCGGACCAGATCAATGAGGATCACATTGGCTTTGTGATCGGCCCCCGCCTTAATGCCCTTGGACGCCTGGATGATGCAAATTCCTGCGTGGAATTCTTTACAACCAAAGATCCCTCCCACGCCCATTACCTAGCTGATCAATTAGAGGAATTGAACAGGCGCCGCCAAAAAATCACTCAGGAGATCTTCGATCAGGCCATAAACATGATCGTTGCTTTTCCTGAGCTGGTAGAGGAATACCCTGTTCTGGTCCTGCAAGGTTCCCCCCAATGGAATCCAGGCGTGATTGGCATTGTGGCCAGCAGACTGGTCGAACGTTTCCATAAACCAGCAATCATGCTTTCCGAGGATGGCGATCATGCGCGCGGTTCAGCCCGCTCGATACCCGGGGTCCCGATTTCACACTTGATCAGCACCTGCGACCACCTTCTCACCTCTCATGGCGGCCACCCCATGGCAGCCGGCATGCGTTTGCCATTGACAAATGTCGCCCAATTCAGGAGGTGCCTTGCTGATCAATTCAACTCCCTGATCGGCGATTCGGTCCCAAAAGAGGAGTTGGATATCGATGCTGAAATCCAGTTCCAAGCGATCGATGAAAACCTAATTGCCGACTTCCAGCGGCTGGCACCATTTGGGCCAGGTAACCCAAAACTCACTTTTGCAACGCGCGGCGTGCACACAGATCCAGCCCAGGTCAAGATTATCGGGAGAGCAGGCAATCACCGGAAAATTACCTTCATCGATGCAAGCCAGACTCAAACGGATTTCTTGTGGTGGAACAGCAGCGACCTGGACATCCCATCCATGCCCGTAGATATCGCTTATACGCTGGAACGATCCACTTATCGGGGACAATCACAAATCCAAGCAACCCTGCTTGACATACGGCAAAGCCCCAAAGCTCCTGTCTATATTCCTGTGCAAGATAATATCGTTCTCATTGATTTACGCAAGAACGCAAAGCCCGCTGAGGCTGCTGCGGAACATTTTTCCTCAGCCTCAACAATCATTTGGGCCGAGAATCAAGTGCCAGATGGACTGCCATCAGTGCCCCGCAGTCAGCTGTCCAGCCATGATACATTGATCATCTGGACCGCACCGCCAGATAAAACAGTTCTGAGCCAGGCTGTCAAATCTGTCTCTCCCAAACAGCTGGTATTAATTGGGGTTGAGCCTGCCATTTCCAGTCTCGATGATTTCATAAAACATTTATTGGGGCTTATCAAGCACCAGATACGAAGGGACAAAGCATTTGACCTTACTCGTTTCGCTGAAGTATTATCTGTTCCAGAAGATGTGGTGGAGACAGGCATTGAATGGCTTCACCAGCAAGGAGGCTACGATTTAAGTAGAATCCATGAGGGATCTCTCCAACCTGGACCTGGCAGTAATTTGCCTGATTTTCCCGCTGTCGATAAAATGCTTAAACACATGCTGCGCGAGGTCATCGCTTACAGAAATTATTTTAAAAATGCCCCTATCAAGGCTATCTTATGATCGAAAATTTTGATTCAGTTCTCAACAGGCGGGATTCAGATTCGGTCAAGTGGAACAGATACCCACAGGATATCCTGCCGCTCTGGGTGGCAGACATGGATTTCCCTTGCCCTCCCCCGGTTATTCAAGCCATACAAGAACGTTTAGCTCACCCTGTTTTTGGCTATTCATTACCTCAGGAATCCACAAAGCAATCCATTTCGGGATGGCTGGACCGTCGTTATAACTGGAAGGTATCCCCAGAAGATATCCTCCTTTTCCCTGGGGTTGTCCCTGCCTTTAATATCGCGGCTCTCGCTTTTACAAACCCAGGTGATGGGGTGGTGATCCAAACCCCTGCTTACCACCCCTTCTTTGATGTTCCTGAAAATGCAAGCCTGACGGTCCAATTAAATCCCTTAGTATGCTCTAACCTCCCAAGATATGAGATCGATTTTAAGGATTTTAAGCATCAGATCAAACCAAAGACTCGGATGTTTATGCTCTGTAATCCGCAGAACCCAACAGGCAGGGTGTTCTCTGCTGCAGAGTTAGCCAGCATAGCGGAGATTTGCCTTGAAAAAAATGTCATTATTTGTTCAGATGAAATCCATTGTGACCTTATCTATCCCCCAAATCAACATATACCGATTGCATCTCTCTCTCCAGAGATCGCCAATGCTGCTATCACCTTGATCTCGCCCAGCAAGACATTTAACCTGGCTGGTTTGAAATCTTCAGCTATCATCATCCAAAACCAAAAATTACGGGAGGTCTTTTTGAAACAATCCTCCGGTTTTGCGAGAAGCATCAATATCCTGGGTGAAGCAGCCTTGAGAGCAGCCTACGAAGATTGCGATCAGTGGCTCGATGACCTGTTGATCTATCTCGCTCATAACCGTGAAGTACTGTCCGAATTTGTTAAACATGAACTGCCCGACGTTTCTATGAAAGTGCCCGAAGGCACGTATTTGGGGTGGCTTGATTTTACTGAAACGGATATAGAATCACCCAGCGCTTTCCTGCTTGAAAATTCTAAGGTAGCGCTCAATGCGGGGGATTGGTTTGGAGCCCAATATTATAGGTTTGCCCGAATTAATTTCGGTTGCCCGAGGGACACCTTGCTAAAAGCCCTTAAACGGATCAAATCCGCTCTGATCTCACCCTGATATCAGGCGCTCACCCTGTAGTAAAATTCCCCTATGTCCTCCCTGACAGATAAATTAAAGGAACTAGGCGTACAGATGGGTTCCAGCCAGATCCCAACGCCAGATAATAAGCCGCCTACAAACCGATCCCTTGTCGATATCCTCCCCGGGTCCTGGGAGGCCACAAAACAGGGGGAGTGCTTTGTGGTCCGCAAGCTGGTTCCCGCTGAGGCTCTCCACGGCCAGGCTAATTTGGCTGGCCGCCCTGATATGAGTTTTTTTGAACACCTCGATGAAATGCAGGGAATTTCCAGGGTTCCCCCAGAAAACTACCTGTTCATTGACACGGAAACTACAGGGCTATCCGGGGGAGCAGGGACTTATGTATTTTTAGTTGGTGCTGCAAAATACGAAAATGAGGGCCTTCATTTCGCGCAATTCTTTTTACAAGACCCAGCCAGTGAGTCAGCCCAGCTGGCCGCCCTAGAAAGCTTTGCTTCCAGCGCCAAGGTCGTGGTTTCCTATAATGGTAAATCTTTTGACCTTCCCCGCATCAAGACCCGCTATCGCTATCACGGCTGGCCGGATCCATTCGATGATATCTACCACCTTGATTTGCTACATTTTGCTCGGAGGATATGGAAACCCTTTCTGGCCAGCTGCACTTTGGGTGATTTAGAAGATCAGATCCTGGGCTTGCAGAGGGAGGATCTGGATATCCCTGGCTACCAAGTTGCTGAGCACTTCTTTGAATACCTGCACACAAAGGATCCCGCTCCCCTTGAACGTGTTTTTTATCATAACGAAGTTGATGTGATATCGCTTGTCGCGTTGCTCGATCGTATCTCTCACCGGCTTTCTTGCCCTCTCGATGATCAAGTCAAGAAAGACGCTGAGTTGATATCTATCGGCAAGTATTTCTTCTCACTTGGCCTGTTCCAACAAGCTGAATCAGTGCTAACTGCTGGTCTTTACCAGCCAGAAGTGCCAGATGATATTTTTCTTGCAGGAAAACTGTGCCTGGCCGCAATCCACAAAAAAACTGGTAAGTTCTCAATAGCTGCTGCTATCTGGCAGGAAGCCGCTGAAATGGGCTCTATTGAAGCATTAATTGAGTTAGCAAAACACACCGAGCACAACCTTGCCGATTTCGATTCCGCGATCCACTGGACCTTATCAGCTATTGATATACTGAAATCATGTCCGTTTCCAAAGCGCGCCAAACTTGCCCAGCAGCTAGACCACAGGCTTCAAAGATTAAAACAAAAAGCAAAGCGGTAAGGCCCACTTTGCTTTCTTCCTACCATTTATCTCCAGATTTAATTGTAATACAAGGGTCGGTCAGTCCATTGATCTTCCCGTCAGTTAGGTTCGCAAGGAACCGCGCTGATACCTAGCGATCATGGATCGCTTCTAAGCCAGGCAGCGGAGACCCTTCCAGCATTTGTAATGAGGCGCCTCCTCCAGTAGATACATGGGTGATGCTTGCACTCAATCCAGCCTGCTTTACAGCGGCTGCCGAATCTCCACCGCCAATGATGGACACCGCCTGGCTTTCCGCTATCATTTTGGCCAGCTCGAATGTACCTGACGAAAATTTAGGGAATTCAAATACACCCATCGGCCCGTTCCAAACAATGGTCTTTGATTTGTTTATTATCCTCTTGAAAAGCTTCAACGATTCAGGACCGATATCCATCACCATCCAATCCGCAGGTACATTGCCGACTTCAATGATCTTTTTTTCTGCTTCATTCGCAAATTGCTCGCCAATCACAAAATCAACAGGCAGGATCAACTTGTCACCTGCGCTCTGCAGCAGGTCATCCGCTAAAGACAGAACATCCTCTTCCACTAATGATTTTCCCATTTTTATCCCCTGGGAAGCAAAGAAGGTATTCGCCATTCCCCCGCCGATCAATATATGGTCAACTTTCTCGATCAAATTTCTAATAACGCTGATCTTTCCGCTGACCTTAGCTCCCCCTAAGATCGCTGTAAAGGGCCTGCTTGGATTTTCGATGGCATTGCCCAGATACTCAAGTTCTTTTTCAATTAGAAATCCAGCCACAGTTGGTAAATGATTCGAAACCCCAACATTTGAGGCATGGGACCGGTGCGAGGTGCCAAAGGCATCGTTTACGAATAAATCAGCGAGAGCTGCAAGTTCTTGGCTGAATTGGGGGTCATTTGTTTTTTCGCCGGGATGGAATCTGGTATTCTCGAGCACCAGAACTTCTCCAGCTTGCAAGGATTGAACGGCTTCTTGCGCTTCATCACCGATGCAATCAGGCACAAAACTGACCTTGTTATCCAGAAGTGTTGCCAAATAGTCTGCGACTGGCTTTAAAGATAATTCCTCTTTGCGTTCACCGCCAGGCCTTCCCAGATGGGAGATGACAATCACAGCTGCATTTTGTTCGACCAAATAGTTGATCGTCGGTAGGGCCGCCAATATTCTGGTATCATCCCCCACTTCACCTGCCTTGAGAGGCACATTGAGGTCTTCTCTTACCAGAACTTTTTTTCCAGATACATCTACATCCCTAATGGTTTTTTTATTGAACATATCCCTTATCTCCCCAAAAATTAAAAGCGCCCCTTTTCAAATCAGGGGCGCTTTCTGAAACCTCGGTATTAGAGGTTTTTTCCGATCATTACAGCCATATCGACAGTCCGGCAAGAATACCCCCATTCGTTATCATACCAGGTAACAACTTTAACCATGTTCCCATTCATCACATTGGTCAAATCGGAGTCGATGATCGATGAGAGCGGGTTGCCTTTGTAATCCATGGATACCAGCAACTCCTCTGTGTACCCCATAATTCCCCGCAGTTCGCCCTCCGCAGCCTCTTTTAATGCCTGGTTGACTTCTTCGATGGTGACATTCTTTCCTAACTCTACCACCATGTCAACGATCGAAACAGTTGGTGTTGGGACGCGTAAAGCGAACCCATCGAATTTACCTTCCATATCAGGAATGACTTTGGATAAGGCAGTAGCTGCTCCAGTTGTTGTGGGGATGATATTTAGCGCGGCTGCTCTAGCCCGCCTGGGTTTAGCATGGGCAAGATCCAGGATCCTTTGTGATGTAGTATATGAATGTATGGTAGTCATCAAGCCCCGCTCGACCCCAAATTTTTCATGCAGGACCTTCACAGGCGGCGCTAAGCAGTTGGTAGTGCAGGAAGCATTGGACAAAATATGGTGCTTAGCCGGGTCATACAGCTGGTGATTGACGCCCAGGACTACGGTCAAATCTTCCCCCTTGGCAGGTGCTGAAATGATCACTTTCTTTGCTCCTGCCTCTATGTGGGATTGGGGCCCTGGCGTTACGCTTGTGTCTTTGAACACACCGGTAGATTCAATCACAATCTCCACGCCCAGTTCTTTCCAGGGCAAATTCCCGGGATCCCTCTCAGCGAAAACTTTGATCTCATCGCCATCAACCACAATATTGCCATCGTTTACCTCGACGGTTCCAGGATAGATGCCGTAATTTGAATCATATTTGAATAATCTGGCATTGGTCTCTGAATCAAAAAGATCATTGATCGCAACCACATCAAATCGATCCTCGTGATATTTCTTGATCGCTTTCAACACTTGGCGGCCAATTCGGCCAAAGCCATTAATACCTATTTTGATTGTCATTTATTCCTCCACTTTGTGCTTTATTTCACATTTTACCATAACCGCTTCGGCGGTGTTTTTATTCTAACGTCAAAGGGCCTGTCCTTTCCCGGTACAGATCGATCAGCACTCTGGAGATCTTCAATGGGTCATGTCTCCAGGGATGCTCAACATCCAATAAGTCTTTTTTGTACACAGCATACTTTTCTTTCAGCCCCTCCTCTACCCGGACAGCTTCGATCCTGGTATTGAAGGCACTGGGTGGATTATCGTTGGCGACTATAATATCAAATAAATTAACACCAATGTGGTCCTCTATCACTCGCAGGTGGTCCCCACAGCTGAATCCATCGGTCTCCCCTTGCTGGGTTGCCACGTTGCAGATAAATATTTTTAAAGCCTGGCTTGTTCTGATCGCAGCGTAGATGTCCTTCACAAGTAAGTTTGGCAAAATGCTGGTGTACAGGCTGCCTGGCCCAACAACGATGATATCAGCTGATAATATAGCCTGGATGACCTCGGGGTAGGCAGCTGGTTCAGCAGGATCTAATCGCAATCGTTGTATTTGGCCCTTGGTGGCTGTGATCTTGCTTTCACCCTCAACCCGGATGGATTTGCCACTCTCCTCGTCCAGGATATCTGCAATCAGGTTCACATTTTCCAGTGAGGCAGGAAGCACCCTGCCGGATACAGCCAGCACCCGGCCAGATTCAGCGATCGCCTGCTCAAAACTTCCAGTAACTTCGGCCATAGAGCTGATGAATAGATTGCCAAATGAGTGACCTTCCAGGACTCCCTCTTGAGTTGTGAAGCGATATTGAAAGAGTTGCGCCAATAAGTCCTCATTATCTGATAAGGCTGCCAAACAGTTTCTTACATCCCCCGGGGGCAGGATACCCAAACTCTCTCTCAATCGGCCCGAGGATCCTCCATCATCCGCTACGGTAACCACTGCAAATATATTATGCGATACATTCTTCAATCCCCGCAGCAGCGTGGAAAGCCCATGGCCTCCCCCAATGGCGACGATCTTTGGTCCCTGTTTTCTAGATTGATGTTGTTCCAGTTGATCGACGATAGCCCGTCCCGGTTTAAGGAAAGGCCCCAGCAAGGACTTGTTCAGACCGATGATGCCCCAGATAATGATGCCCACACCCAGTGAGACAAAAATGAGAACGCGCACCAGGCGTGGCAAATATAGCAAAGAAGCTACCGAAACAATTGGCAGCCACCAGGTGTCTGGCGCCTTTCGGTAGATATCGATCACAAATAAAGCCAGGCCAAGGGCAATAATTGTGGTTCCCAGCAGGATGATGAATATCCATCTCTTCACCCCTAACCCTGGCTGCGCCCATTTCTGTAAACTTCTAAACGTTTCAAGGATTTTTTTCATAATTACTGTGCGCGTTTCAGCGCTTGAATAATAGCAAGCAAGGACCAATCCGTCAACATGCACTTCCCTGAATTAACATTGTATCCTGCCATCGATCCATTTCGCTCTTACCCCTGTTTATTTAATGAACTATGCTATACTGTCCAATATGAACGCCACAATTGCCATTGACATCGGTGCCTCCAAGATGCGTGCCGCGTCTTACACAATCAAGAATACGAACCCAATCATCTACAATCAGATCACAACCAGGTCTGAGGGAATGTCCATAGAGGACCGCCTGGTCAATCTGATAGAGTCCGTTTGGCCGGAGGATTATCAAGTCCTGGCGATAGCCGCTGCCTGCCCTGGCCCGATGGACCCTATTAACGGTATTATCGTTTCCCCCCCAAATATTCCTGAGTGGAATTATTTTCCCCTGCAAGAGTACCTGGAAACAAAATTCGAAATTCCTGTTTCCCTCAATAACGATGCCAGCCTGGCGGCCTATGGCGAGTGGTTTTTCGGCGCAGGCAAAGGCCATCATGATTTGATTTACCTGACCATCAGCACCGGCATCGGCGGCGGCATCGGCATTCCGCACGGCAAATTGAAACAGCTTGACCGCCTGGTGCTGGGCTTTGGCCTGAGCCGCAAAGGGGTGGA
>Ga0207796_1000419_pt1 | contig 17440 bp, 12 predicted proteins | sample Pon1CUnioCityCA_6_FD_187274 | JGI IMG/M metagenome (GOLD analysis project Ga0207796, IMG submission 187274) | Marine sediment microbial community from Union City, CA, USA - Pond 1C Sediment 1 (SPAdes) | ecosystem: Environmental > Aquatic > Marine > Intertidal zone > Salt pond sediment ...
TCCCAAAAAGCTTGCGATTCCTTGATCCCTCGAGTCTTGCATATTCTTTGACGACATCCCTGCTCCCTGTACGTAGCGGTTCCCCCCACACCTGCACTTGTTTCGTCGCCGTCAAGCGCTCGGATGCTCTGTCACTATCCACCTTTGAATTTGGTTTGTCTATAAAGCGATCGGCTCATTTTAATGTGGAAAAGTCCCATGGCCCGGGAATTTTTCCTTGCCGCTGTGATAGAAGTGATATCAGCGCTAAGGTTGCACCAATCTTTGGCTCAAAATCGCTTTGAACTCGAATTTTATCGAAAGCCGGAGTGAGGGCGAAAACGAGAGAAGGGGCCGGGTATGAAGAAAGGTTTATTTTTTCCAGAGCTCCACGTCAATGAGACCAAGCTTTGCGGCATATCGAACCAATTCCAGGGTGCTGTGAAGGTTGAGCTTGCTCAAGATGTTATTGCGATGGTTGTCAACGGTTTTCGGGCTGATAAAGAGTTTTTCTGCGATTTCCTTGCCGGGAAGTCCTTCCGCGAACCAACGCATGACCTCCTGCTCCCTGGGCGTCAGGGCGCCGTAAGCGGCATCGGTGATTTTTGTCTCTTTCACCGGCGATTTTATCAGGTTTTCAACCACCGCATGGGAAACGGAGCTGTCCAGAAAATAGTCGCCTCTTGACACATACTCAAGCCCTTTGATGAGCCTTTCAGCAGCGGACTCCTTTACCACATACCCCAAAGCTCCCGCCTGAAACGCCTTCACGATGTAGTCGATTTTGGAATGCATGCTCACAATCAGAATCCCTGTCGCCGGTCGAAGCGTCCGTATTTCACGGGTCAGTTGAATACCGTTTTGGTCGGGAAGCGATATGTCCACGAGGACCAAATCCGGTTTAAGTTCATCGGCCATCTTGAGCCCTTCACGGCCGTTTCCCGCCTCACCAACCACCTCGAAACGGTTGTCACGGGCGATGATCGTCTTGAGGCCTTCCCTGAAAAGCGGGTGGTCATCAATGATGAGAATGCGTATCCTCTCACCCAACTGTTTTCTCCTTGTAAGGGACCTCAATAAATATGCTTGTTCCCTCACCCGGACGCGATTGAATCTGGAGTTTGCCGTTCAGCTGATAGACCCTTTCCTCTATGCTTTGGAGTCCCATCCGTTTTTCATCCAATGCCCTTTCCGAACGCCTCTGCACATCGAAACCTTTGCCATTGTCTTCGATGCGAAGGATGATATGCGGATGGGCTGCCACCAGTCTGACGATCACCTGACCGGCATCCGCATGCTTCCTGACGTTGGTAAGCGCTTCCTGAATGAGCCGGTAAAGGTTTATTTCCGTGTCAAAATCAAGCCGTAAGTTGTCCATACCCGCGGATTGAAAATCGACCCGGGTTCCGTACTCTTCGGAAAAATTCTCACAGTAAAGAAACACCGCCTGAATGAGACCCAGTTGATCCAAACTCGGGGGCCGTTGATCATACGCCAAATCGCGCACGGCCGAGATGGCCGCCTGGAGTATCTGGGCTAGTTCTGCGGCCTTCTGCCTTAATGAGGGCAGTGATGCGTGCGGGTCATCAAAAATGGTGTCCAGGCCGATTTTGAGGCTGGAAAGGTTCTGGGCCACATCATCATGCAGATAGAGTGAAATCCGCTGTCGCTCATTTTCCTGAGCCTTCATCAGTTGGTGTGTTAATGCATGAATGCGTTCTTCCGCCCGTTTTCGGTCCGTGATATCCATGGCCGCCACGATATGCCCCCTTCCGCGATCCTTGGGATCGAGCGGGCTTGCCTGAAGATAACAATCGATTACATCCCCTCCTTTCGTAACCCAACGGGTTTCAGTTTGTCCGATGCTCCCTTCATCCACCCGGATAAAAAGTTCGTGACCCACACGGTTCCACTCTTTATCGTCAAGATAGAGCATCTTACCGTCTTCCCCCAAAAAGGAACCTGCTTGGTAGCCCAAAATACGATACATGGCGGTGTTCGCCCAATCCAGGCTCCGATTGCGCACCAAACCAATTCCCATTGGGGACGCGGCAAGAATTGCTTTCAAGGTCCCTTCGCTCTCACGCAGGGCATCCATGGCTTGCGTCTGCGCGGTGATATTTCTGGCGACTTGAACAAAGCTTTCCGTCTCACCCATTTCATTTTTGAGCGGTACGCAGTAGGTATCCCAAGAGCTTTCCCCCGCCACCCCTTCCACCTTGCGTTGATGCATCACAGCCCGTTCGATTTGACCGGTTCTCTGCGCCCTCTCAGCCGGGCACCCCTCACAGGGTGTATGCCGACCGACGAAAATTTCATAGCAAGCCCGGCCTACCAGCGCTTCGGCGGGGATACCAAGCCCTTCGGCTGTCGCTTTGTTGGCCCAGATGATTCTCATGTCTCGGTCGATATAACGGATTCTGTCCAAGGACGCGTCAAGTATTGCTCGTTTTTGTGCTTCACTTTCCCTCAGTGTCTTCTCCGCCTGTTTCCACTTCCTTTCATTAGAATCGGCATCTCCAACCTCTCCAGAGGGCAAGTCATCTGCCTCGATTTTCAAAAGCTTCCGGTACTTCGCCAGATCCGCTTGCATCGCTTTTTCCCGGTTTCGGGCGTCCGTGAGCTTTTTTTCCAAGTCTCTAACGCTGTTCTCCAACTTTTGATAGCGTTGAAATTCCTCCATGATGGATTCGCCGTCCGTTTTTCTCAGTCGGTTTTGGGTATCTGAACCTTCACACTCACGCCACACAATGCTTGAATAAATTGCCTATCGGCTACGAACTCTCGGCCACGTGATCAATCCCGAGCTCCTCCAGCTTCTCAGTCATTGGGATCCCGTTTTCGTTCCACCCCATCAGATGGTAGTAATATCGCTTTGCTTTCTCCATTTCTTCAAAATCAAGATGCTTGTCGGCCAAAGCGCCCCCTCTTGTCGGCTCGAAAAAACGCCCAGGCAACGTGTCATCAGCGGATGTAAATCCTTCGCGGACATTGAACACGCGGCACAGGGTGAGGATGCGTTCGGCAACCCTGAACTGTTCCATGACGCTGGTATCCCATCCCGTGACGGTTGCCGTCAGCTCCGCCATTTGGGCGTAGGAATAGGGAAGGAAATGGCAAAAAACCAGGGAATCGGCAATAATGCGTTTCGACTGAAATGCCTTGAACAGCGCCACTTTTCGCGGATCGATTGCCCCCGTTGGCGCAGGCTCGAATCCCAATGGGATCGCATCGGGGATTATCACATGGGGGAGGTCATTAAACGCACTGAAAAACATGTCAATCATGCTGTCCATGTGGTCCGCGCCATGGGGGTTCACCATGTACCCCAACCCCAGCGCTTTGCTGAGTCTCGGTTCGTGCATGGGAATTTCCAATTTTTTTACCTGCATGGCAAAGGCCTCGGCTCCTTTGCCGATTTTTTCTCCTGCCCTGGCCGAGCCTTCTGCGAGCAGATTGCCGATGCCCTCACGACGGGCCACGCGTTCGATCATTTGAAGCATGGCATCGGCGTTCCCGAATCTCAATTCAATCCCTTGCGTGTCCTCCGCAGTCAAAAGCCCGTTTTCGAAACATTCCATCCCAAATGCAATGCTCATACCCGTAGAAATGGTATCCAGTGAATAGGCGTTGCACATTTCACTGCCCTTCGCGATGGCCTTTAGGTCGTCAATACCACATGCCGAACCAAACGCCCCCAGGGTCTCATATTCCGGACCTCCGTAGGCGCGCTCAACAGGATAGGGATCTTTGAATTCCACCACTTTTTTGCACCGCACCGGACAGGCAAAGCACCCGTCCATACCCACGCCAATGGTTTTTTTCAGGGTTTCGGCGCTGATCTTATTCACCCCTGGAAATCCGCCATCACGAAAATTCCTTATGGGGAGGTTGCCCAGTTGTTCGAAACGGGGCATTGGAAGGCCGGTACCAAAATCTGAAAACGCCTTTACCAAATCCATGTTTTCCTTGAGCCAGCCCCCCATTTTTTTTACGCCGGCCGGATTGTTTATCGGCGGCATTCGGTCGCCCCTCACGGCCACGGCCTTGAGATTCTTGGCGCCCATGACCGCTCCCATGCCACCCCGGCCGGCTGCATCATAAAGCCCGTGCATGATGCAGGCGTATTTCACCTGATTCTCCCCTCCCGGACCGATCATGGCCATCCTGATTTTTGGATCACCCAGATCGGACCGGATGGTCGCCTGTGTGTCTTTGGTGGTTTTTCCCCATAAATGGCCGGCCCCTTTGATCTCAACTTCACCGTTATGAATCCATAGATAAACGGGTTTTCTTGCTTTTCCTTCAACAATGAGCGCATCAAAACCGGCTCGCTTGAACTGGGCTCCCCAATACTCTCCGACCTCGGATTTGGCGATCCCGCCGGTAAGCGGTGATTTTGCTCCCACCGTATGGCGCGCGCACCCCCCGAGGGTCAGACCCGTCAACGGGCCCACCGCAAAAACGAGATTGTTATCCGGACCGAGTGGATCGATTCCCGGCTTGACGTCATGCAACAGGTAATAGGCAATAAAGCCGGCCCCTCCCAGGTATCTTCTACAAAACGCATCATCAATTTGCTCAGTCGTTATCGTTTCACTTTTTAAATTGACACGAACAATTTTTCCGTTATACCCACCCGTCACCTTTTCCTTCATTTGATATTCCCTTTCTTATTTTGGTTGCTTTATCACTCTATACCATATCAATTTAGATTTTTGGTATCCATTTAGCGCTTTAAAAACCCCCGGCGGCAGAGAAATGGGGGGCTTTTACATAAAAATATAGTTGATTTTCCGGGTTCTATGGTCGGGAAAGTAGAGGGTGAAGCATTGTTTAAACTTCTTGCCCCTTTGCGAGACTGTCAATGGGGCGAACGGTTCTTAATTCAATCTGTGGAGTTATTTTTGCGCAAATTCTTACCTCATGTTCGAAATATTTTCCCGAACCCTGATCATGAGGGTCTCCGAAAAGCGGAACTTTTCAGCAAGCCTTACGGCCCAACTTCGGGCGTTTATGAATATCTTGGCGATTTGCATTCGCCCTCCCGCTCCAGTATAGAGCATGTCTCAAAATGAACGTTGGAGCCACACATTGGAATGGCTATATCTCCCACCAGCAGCTACACCATCTGTTAACCCTCAGCCAGTTCTCTCTTCGTTCATCGGTTGATCTTCGTTCTTCCCAGCTTCTCCTCTCGATCCCTTCCTTGGAGAAGTAACAAAAATTGTCTTCCCTGCTGTACAGCTCTTTCCGTCTATCTTCACCAGAGCGCCGATCAATGTCAGAGCGGTTGTGGTCTATCATATACCGACCTCCTTTTCTGAGTTTAGGAGACCCGGAGGATCCGTGATTATCTCAAAATGAAACCGAACCGTTTATGGATTGGATGCGAGCCCCGACAGAACAAACACGTCCTGCCGGGTGCGGGGCATGCACAATTTGAGAAGTGACCTCATGTGGGAACCCCCAACCTGGAAATGTCTAAAAATAATATACTTAAGTTCTTCAGGAGGTTAAGGGCAAGATAAAACAATGCTTGATTCAATGTCAAGACAAATCAGGTTTGACTTGACATCATGGGCCGTCTGATTTGATAGTGGAATCAAACGTCAAACACCGCGGAGGCGGTGGAAAGGGTCAGAGATGGACAGACGCTTCGATATCGAGGAAAAAGTTAATGATTTTCTTGAGTTGCACAAAGAAAAAGTGGAACTGGAAGCACGCATACATGAAATTGATTCAGAGCTTTCAAATAGCCTTGGCAGGCTGGTAGAAAATCAGCCCCGCGATTTTGTTGCGGAACTCTCCAGTTACCTCAAGAACAAACGGCATGTCCTTGGCGGATGCAGAGGTTACAGCGAGTTACTGCTTTTGGCGGAGAAAAAGACCTCCTAATTCATTCGGGACCTATGATGTTATGCTGTTTCCCTCCATTCCGGTGTAGATCCCGATGAATACGGGATCTTCGACCGTAATCCAGTCTGTTCAGTCACTGAAGGAGGGCCTGGAACTCCGTTCGAAGATCCCGCATTCATCGGGATTTTTAACGGAGTGACGACGGCTTATGATTTCATCGAAACCTTCCGCAACTATGAATCCGTCTTTGAGGCGGGAGCTGACGTCTCCACCAGGGCCTTCAACTCTTCGCCTTCGATCTTTTCTTTTTCCAGCAGCAGATCCGCTCCTTTTTTCAAGATATCCTTCCGGCCGGAAAGTATCTCCAAGGCTCTTGCGTACTGCTCACGAATGATTTCTCTGACTTCATTATCAATGAGTTCGGCCGTTGAATCGCTGTATTCCTTGGCCCCTTCCATTCCGAAATCCATGAACGGCGCCCTTTTATCCCGGGCGAAATAGACCTGACCGACCTTGCTGCTCATCCCGTATTCCTTGACCATACTTCTGGCGATGTCGGTGGCCTTGGCCAAATCATTGTGGGCACCCGTGGAAACATCTCCGAAAGTGAGTTCTTCCGACGCCCGTCCGCCCAAGAGACTCGCGATTTTGTTAAGTAATTCCGTCTTTTTCATGAGGAAACGGTCTTCAGTGGGCACCTGCATGGTGTAGCCCAGGGCCGCAATGCCCCGAGGAATAATGGAAATTTTTTGAACCGGATCCGTCCCCGGCAAAGAGAGCGCCACAAGGGCATGACCCATTTCATGGTAGGCAACGATTTCCCGTTCTTTTGGATTGATGAGACGATTCTTTTTTTCCAAACCCGCCATGACCCGTTCTACCGCTTCCTCGAACTCCTCCATCCCGACTTTTTTCTTTTTCCTTCGGACGGCCAGCAGCGCAGCCTCATTGACCAGGTTGGCCAGATCGGCTCCCACCATGCCGGGCGTCATGGCGGACAGCCTTTCCACATCCAAATTTTTGACAGCCTTGATGCCTTTCAGGTGCACCTTCAAAATTTCTTCTCGGCCTTTCTTGTCCGGCCGGTCCACGAGGATCGTCCGATCGAACCGCCCCGGCCTTAACAGGGCGGGGTCCAGTATTTCCGGCCTGTTGGTGGCTGCCATCAATATCACGCCGATCTGCGGATCAAATCCGTCCATTTCCACCAACAGCTGATTCAAGGTCTGTTCCCGCTCATCATGACCTCCGGTCATGCCCAACCCGCGGGCTTTCCCCAAGGCATCCAATTCATCGATGAAAATGATACAGGGGGCTTTTTGTTTGGCCTGGTCAAACAGATCCCTGACCCGGGCGGCGCCCAACCCCACAAACATCTCTACAAATTCCGATCCGCTCATACTGAAGAAGGGAACGTGGCTCTCACCTGCCACCGCCTTTGCCAGCAGGGTCTTACCCGTCCCGGGCGGTCCGACAAGCAAAACCCCCCGGGGCATTTTGCCGCCCAATTCAGTGAATCTGGCAGGCTCTTTCAGAAACTCGATCACTTCCATCAACTCCTGTTTGGCCTCATCCACACCGGCCGCATCATCGAAGGTGACGTCCAGTTCATTCTCCACGTAAATTTTGGCCTTTTTTTTCCCCAGGGACATAAACCCCGGCTGCTGGCCGGTCATGCGTTTCATAACCAAATACCAGATGCCGATAAATAGAAATACGGGAAAGATCCATGAGAAAAGATCCCTTAAAAACGTGGATTCCACCTGGCCTTTGAATGTGACATTGTATTGCTCAAGGAGTTCTGATATCTGAGGGTCGACCCGAACGGTCTTAAAAAGCTCGCCCTCGGGAGTCCCATCCGTTCTTAGTTTTCCCTGGATCTGATTTTCGGTGATGGCCACTTCGGTCACCCGATTTTCTTTGACCATCTTAAGAAATTCGCTGTAGGGGATCGAGCGAACGGAGAAGGCAGCGGCCATGTAATTGTGAATAATCAGAACCACCCATACGCCGAGCAAGACGTACCATATGGAAAATTTGTGATGTTTTTCCATGTTTCCTCCTGGGACCCAATCAAAAAATAAAGTGTAATCCAACTTATAATTGGACAAACTATATTTATCGTATTGAAATTTCAAGCTCAAACGGCAAAACAAAGCCCATTTTCGTGTTGGATCTCTTTGGCATTCAAGACATGGCTTGAAACTCCGATTGTGTTTTTTCCCTGCAAAATCGAAAAATGGACCGCAGAGGATCTCCGGGAAATAAATGCCGTTTTTATTCAATTTATTCAAAGATTTTTTAAAGATCTTCAAGAAATGGAGCCCGGATGTGCGAGTGTCCCCGGGCTTTAGCCGAATGTAAGGCGTGAAGCACTGTTGACATTATTTTTGGTTCCTTTTGGAGAAAAAATCAAGAACTTGAAAAATGAGGTTTTGTAGCCTATGGTGGATGGCATTTTATGATGTGCGACATCACGCATCAAACGGTGTAAGTTCAAATCGATCTTACAAAGCGAGTGCGGGCTGCTGCGGCTGGATGAGGCGCCCGGTTTTTTCCGCTCACCCGTCGGGTGAAAGGGCTTCGCTGGATTCCAAACAGAAGATCCGATTTGAGCTTAGCAAAGGAGGCGAGCATGATCAGAGTACACTGTTTGGGAGCCGCCGGGTCGGTGACGGGATCGAATTTTCTTTTGGAAAGCCCTGGCGGCAAGAAAGTCCTTGTGGACTGCGGTTTGTTCCAAGGCGGAAGACATATGGAGGCCCGCAACTGGGCAAATTGGGGCTTTGACCCAAAAGAAATCGAAACCCTTTTTCTAACCCACGCCCATATCGACCACTCCGGAAGGATTCCAAAACTGGTGAAGGACGGTTTCAGCGGTCGGGTCATCACATCTCCGCCCACGGCGGAACTTTGTGGCATCATGCTCTTGGATTCCGCACATGTGCAGGAAATGGATGCGGAATGGCAGAGCCGAAAGAACAAGCGACAGGCCAAAAATCAAATACGCCCACTCTATACGACAGAAGATGCCGAGGCGAGCCTGAAGCGTTTGTTCCCGGTGGAACGGGATCAGGTCATTACGATCGAACCGGGCATTAAAGCACGACTCAGAAATGCCGGCCATATTCTGGGGTCTTCCATTTTGGAGTTGTGGATCGAGGAGAATGAAGAGTCCCTCAAGATCGTCTTTTCAGGCGACCTGGGTAAGAAGGATCAATTAATCGTGAGAGACCCGCACGAGGTGTTTGATGCGGATTATCTTTTTATTGAATCTACTTATGGGAACCGCATGCACCGTTCCTTTGAAGACAGCAAAATCGAATTGCTCGAGGCGATTCGCTACAGTGTGTCTCAAAATGAGAAGATTCTCATCCCGGCTTTTGCCGTGGAAAGGACTCAGGAAATCATCTATATCCTGGGTGAATTCCACCGAAAGGGGGTCTTACCGGACATCCCGATCTTTCTGGACAGTCCATTGGCTATTAAAGCCACAGAGATTTTTCGCAAGAACAAAAAGTATTATGATGAAGAGGCTCGGGCCATCGTGGAGGACGGTCACGACCCCTTTGACATGCCGAATCTTCAATTCACCGAGAGCACCAGGGAATCCATCCGTATCAACGAAAAAGCCGGTTCAGCCATCGTTATTGCCGGCAGTGGCATGTGTACCGCCGGACGAATCAAACATCACCTGAAGCATAACCTGTGGAGAGACGGCGCAAGCGTCGTCATGGTCGGATTTCAAGCAAAAGGAACCACGGGCCGCATGATCGTAGACGGTGCGAAGCGGGTAAAAATATTCCGAGAGAACGTTGCCGTAAAGGCAAAAGTCTTCACCATCGGCGGCTTTTCGGCGCATGCCGATCAGCATGATCTCCTGGAATGGATTGGGCATTTCGAAAGCAAGCCCCGGGTCTTCCTGGTTCATGGTGAGGCTGAGGGCAGCAGAGTGCTGGCCGAGAAGATTCAGGAGCGGTTCAGTCTGGAGACCCATGTGCCCCGGTGGAGAGAACGACTTGTCCTGAAACCCAGGGAAGCGGCGTATGAGGAGCCGTCGGCAGCAGAGGTCGGGCCGGATTTACAAACAATGATGCTGAACAAGATTATCGACTTGGAGAACGAACTCAAAGCGCTCAAGAAACGGGCGAAAGCAACGTCCATGCCTGAGAAAATCACCGAGGACGAGGTGGATCGTCTCAAATATGTAGAGGAAGAGTTTCAAGCGATTCTTCCCGAATAACGCGTGAGTGAACAAAAACCGTGATATAAGTTGCCTTAGAAAGGCTTAAGTTTCACATCTTTCGGTGTTGGCAGATGAATGAAGCCTGTGTAGGTTTTGAACGGATTCCAACTAATCAGGAGGAAAGACAATGCGACCAGAAAACTTGAAGACCAAAATATTCCTGGACGGTGGAGACCCGCAAGAAGCTGAAGAAATTATTCAGGTGCTGGGTTTTCTTGATGGGCAGACCACAAACCCGACGTTGATTTCAAGGAACCCCGCAGTCACAGGGAGGCTTGAGCGCGGCGACTATTTCAGTGAGGATGAAATTCTTGAAAACTACCGGTCCATCGTCAATCAATTCGCTTCGCTCATACCGGATGGGTCCATATCGATCGAGGTCAATGCCGATAACGACACCACCGCAGAGGAAATGCTGGCGCAGGCAAGACAGATGTTTTCCTGGATTCCGAATGCGCATATCAAGCTGCCTACGATCCGCGAAGGCTTGCGTGCCGCCGAACAGGCTGTCAAAGAGAATATCCGGGTGAATATGACATTGACATTCACGCAGGAGCAAGCCGCGGCCGTCCATTCGGCTACCCATGGGGCATCGAAGGGCAGTGTGTTTGTGTCACCCTTCATCGGGCGATTGGATGATATGGGGTACGATGGAATGGAGCTTATCGACAATATCATGAAAATGTACCGCCAAGAAAACAGCCATGTGGAGTTACTGGTTGCAAGCGTGCGCACCATGGGGCATTTTTTGATGTCTTTGCATCTGCAAGCCGACATCGTCACGTGCCCTTACAAGATCCTCAAGCAATGGGCCGATGACGGCGCCCGTATGCCGGACGGTCATTTCCAATACGATGCCGGCAAGTTCAAATCCATTCCATACAAAGAAATCGATCTTAAGAAGCCCTGGCATGAAATCGGTTTTACGCATGAACTCATTGATAAGGGTGTCGCGGCATTTGCAAAAGACTGGGCAAAACTGACCGGCAGGAAGTAAACCAACGCAGGGGACGAATGCATTGGGCGACGACATGCAGAGGGGTGGCCCAAAAAGAGAACGATATGGGTATGTGATTTGCCTCGTTATTTTCCTCGGCTATGTTCTGGTTTTTTTTCACCGGCTATGTCCGGCCGTCATTGCCTTGGACATGCAAGAGGCATTTGGGGCCAGCGGCACGCTGCTGGGGCTCCTGGGCTCGGCCTATTTTTACCCCTATGCCATCATGCAGCTGCCTACCGGTGTTCTGGCGGATTCCTGGGGGCCGCGTAAAACCGTTTCCGCCTTCTTTCTCCTGGCCGCGCTGGGCTCCGTCCTCATGGGGCTCGCACCCACCTTGGGTGTGGCGATTGTCGGGCGGATTTTGGTGGGTGTCGGGGTCTCAACCTTATTCGTTTGCAATTTTAAGCTTCTGGCGGAATGGTTTAGTCCCCGGAAGTTTGTTGTCCTGGGCGGCATTTTCATGACAATGGGGGGCGTAGGGGCCTTGTCCGCCAGCGCACCCTTGGCATGGGTGAGCAATGTCATCGGGTGGCGCATGACCCTTGTGGCGGTTGGGCTCGTGACATGGATCATGGCATTTTTTATCTACGTCGTCGTTCGAAACCGTCCTGCCGACATGGCTCTCGTCTCCGACGGAATCGCAAAGCCGAAAAACCCTGGCCGAAAAACCAGCCTCTCCAGTGGGATAAAGCTCGTTATCCGTTCGGGACGGTTCTGGCCCATATCCATTTGGGTCTTTTTCGGCACCGGTATCGCATTCGCACACGGCGGCTTATGGGGCGGACCTTACTTGATGCATGTCTACGGCTTGGGTAAGTCGGCCGCCGGCCGAGTATTGTCAATGTTTGCAGTCGCGTTGATGGTCGGCAGCCCGTTTCTGAGTTGGATCGCAAACCGATTCGGCAGAAAGCCTGTTTTCGTGAGCTGCAGCTTGGTCCTGATCGCTGTCTGCGCTACCTTCTATCTGTTCACGGATCGACTGCCCCTCCCCCTGTTGTATGGCCTGTTTTTCTGCCTGTCTTTCGCCGGCGCAGCCGTAGGTCCCGTGACCGCAGCGGTTGCCAAGGAACTCTTCCCTCTCTCCATTGCCGGGACTTCCGTGGGAATCGTGAATCTGTTTCCTTTTTTCGGGGCAGCGCTTCTCCAGCTCTTCATCGGCATCATTTTGTCCCGCGGGGGTCCGGCGGAAAGCGGTTACTCTCCGGCGGCTTATCAGAATATGTTTCTGGTCTACCTGATTGGTGCCGTCATCACGTTGTCGGCTGCCTTGCTTTTGACGGAGACACTTTCTAAAACGGAACGCGGCCCGAAGCGCTGAATTGAAATCCTGTTTTCCCAAAACATGGTGTTTTTCTGCTTCTTTGATCTGAGAAATCGGATCTTGAACGGAACGTCCGCTTCAGACGAAAAAGCTTGAAACGCAGGAAACCTCGAGATGAAATGATCCTGGTGAATCAATGATAGCCCGATTAAAGACACCGGCAGGGGAGAGCGTCATACCGCCGTAAGGGATCTTTCCGTTAAGGCAACAGCCATCTTACGCAGGGAAATTGAGAATGAGCCATACTGTATCCAAACGGTCCACACTCATTGTTGCGGCATTAAGCTCTTTCATGACACCCTTTATGGGGTCGTCTATCAACATTGCACTGCCGTCCATTGAGAAAGAATTTGAGATTGATGCCGTTTTGTTAAGCTGGGTCGCGACGTCTTACCTCTTGGCGGCCGCCATATCTCTTGTTCCATTTGGCAGGCTCGCAGATATATATGGAAGAAAAAAGACCTTTGCTTACGGCATCGTTGCCTTCACAGTGACCTCCTTTCTTTCCGCGGTTTCACCGTCCGCGCCCATGCTCATTTTCTTCAGGGTTTTCCAGGGAATCGGCAGCGCAATGATTTTCGCCACGGGCATCGCCATTCTAACCTCCGTATTTCCCCCCAGCGAGCGGGGAAAGGCCTTGGGGATCAATGTGGCTGCCGTCTATCTGGGTCTTTCTTTCGGGCCGTTTCTGGGGGGGGTCCTGACGCAGCACTTTACCTGGCGAAGCGTTTTTCTCGTAAATATACCTTTCGGAATCGTAATCATTACGCTCGTATGGTGGAAACTAAAGGGAGAGTGGGCGGAAGCAAGGGGGGAAAAGTTCGACGTGCCCGGCGCTTTAATCTACAGCCTGGCAATTATCGGAATCATGTACGGGGTTTCCTTGCTGCCCGCGTTGAAGGGGATCCTATTCATTCTCAGCGGTCTTGTGGGTGTGCTGGCATTTGTCAAATGGGAGTTGCGGGTAGAATATCCGGTCTTCCACATGGGTCTTTTCAAGGCAAACAAAGCTTTTGCGTTTTCCAACCTTGCCGCGCTCATCAATTACAGCGCGACGTTTGCCGTAACCTTTCTCTTAAGCCTCTATTTGCAGCGTATCAAAGGGCTGAGTCCCCAGTTTGCAGGAATGATTTTAGTCGCACAACCGATTGTGATGGCTGTGTTCTCACCCCTCGCGGGAAGACTCTCGGACAAAATTGAACCGAGAATTGTTGCGTCTTTGGGAATGGCATTGACGGTCGCCGGACTTTTACCTTTCAGTTTCTTAACAGAGGAATCGAGCCTGGCGTTCATCGTGACCAGTCTGACTGTTCTCGGCTTTGGCTTTGCCCTCTTTTCGTCTCCGAATACCAATGCCATCATGAGTTCGGTTGACCGGCGGTTTTACGGTCTGGCGTCAGGTTCGGTCGGGACCATGCGGTTGATGGGGATGATGATCAGCATGGGGATTGCGACCCTCGTGTTTGCCCTGTATATTGGAAGGGTTCAAATTGCCCCGGCGCACTATCCGGCTTTCCTTAAAAGTGTGCGCGTGGCATTTACGATTTTTTCAATTTTTTGCATTGGGGGTGTTTTTGCATCACTGGCAAGGGGCAACATTCGATTGAATGCGCCGGGAGCGCCGACAAAGGATGGCAGTCACTCGTAAAAAATGATCTCCATGTGTTTTGGCCATAAGGTTTTTTTTGAATGTTTCCAGAGGATTTAATTTGGCCTGGAGGGCATTCGTGGTATACAAGAACAAAGCTGAAATTGGGGGCAGCGTGCTTTTCGGCGAGGAATGAAAGGTGAAAAAGAGTATTCTTATTTTGTTTGTCTTCATAGTGGGTACCCTTCTCGGCTGGCAGATCTATCAAAGGCTTCACACCGGGGGGATGGGAAACGCCCGCGACCGAAAGGCCGTCGCCGTGCCGGTTGAAATGGCGGCGGTCAAAAAGACAACGATTCGAAATGTGGGTTCCTTTACCGGGACCTTGTTCCCCCGCTCACAGTTTATCGTGGCACCCAAGATTGCCGGTCAGCTGGAGAAACTGCATGTGAATATCGGGGAAGTCGTTAGAGATAACCAACTGATCGCTGTTCTGGATGACGATGAATACGTTCAGCAGGTGGATCAGGCTCGAGCGGAGTTGGAGGTGGCAAAGGCGGTCATTGAAGAGAGCCGGAGTGCGCTGAACACGGCAAAGCGTGAGTTGGATCGCGTGAAGGCGCTTCGACAGAAGAAAATCGCCTCGGAATCCGATCTGGATTCAGCGGAGGCACAATTCAACGCGCAAAGTGCCAAGCACAAGGTTGCCCTGGCCCAGGTCGCACAGAGAGAGGCGGCCCTCAGGGCGGCGCAGGTTCGGCTGTCTTATACCAAAATCGCCGTAACCTTTAACGGCACTGACGGACAGTGGGTCGTGGGGGAGAAATTCGTAGACGAGGGGGCGATGCTGTCGGCCCATGCTTCTATCGTTTCCGTGATTGACATCGGGAGTCTCGTCGGGGTGGTTTTTGTTGTTGAGCGGGACTATTCCAGGGTTCACGTGGGTCAGGAGGCGGTGGTGGCCACGGATGCGTTTCCCGAGAAGCGTTTTTACGGAAAAATCGTCCGGGTTGCTCCTTTATTGAAGGAAACCTCTCGGCAGGCGAGGATTGAGATCGATGTCCCCAATCCGGAAGGATTATTGAAGCCCGGCATGTTTGTGCGCGTTGAGCTTGAATTTGGGAGGAATGACACCGCGACGGTGATCCCGCAAGGCGCCTTGGTCAAACGGGATAACCGGCAAGGTGTTTTTCTCATCGATACGCAGGAAATGAAAGTTCGTTTCGTTCCGGTGACCTTGGGGATCGTGAACGCAGAGATGGCAGAGGTCGTCAACCCTTCGCTTTCGGGATGGGTCGTAACCCTGGGGAACCACTTGCTTGAGGACGGCTCGGCGGTTATTTTGCCGTCCTCAAAATGATAAACTGATATGAACCCACTATCCGCCCGCAGCGAAGCAAACAAGCGGGGGGTGAATCCTTAAAAGGATATCCATGAAGTTCTCCCGGTTCACAGTCCATCGCCCCATATTCACCATTATGGCGACGCTGATCGTTATCATCATCGGCGGCGTGTCTCTGACCCGTCTTCCCATCGATCTGATGCCGGATATTACCTATCCAACCCTGAGCATTTACGCCGACTATGAAAATGCGAGTCCTGAGGAAATCGAGGAACTGATCACCCGTCCCATTGAAGAGGCCATGAGTGCCGTGCCCGGCGTGGAAGAACTCTCTTCAACCTCCGCGGAGGGCGTGAGCCAAGTGCGGGTTACCTTTACCTGGGGCACTGATCTGGATGCGGCGGCCAATGATATTCGTGACCGTCTGGATCGGGTTATCTCCAGCCTCCCGGATGATGTGGAAAGACCACGGTTACGGAAGTTCGATCTGGCGAGTTTCCCGATCCTGATTCTTGGGGCTTCCAGCGACCTGGATCCCATTCAAATGCGACGAATCATTGATGACCAGATCAAGTACCGGATCGAACGGGTGCCCGGTGTGGCTGCACTGGATGTTCACGGCGGGCTTGACCGCGAAATCCATGTGAATCTGCAGGCGGGAAAGATCAAAGCGTTGGGGTTAAGCCTCGATCAAATCCTCGGCAAGATTCGAGCGGAGAATGTGAACATTCCGGCGGGAACCCTGGAACGAGGGCGCCTGGATGTAATGGTTCGAACCCCCGGGGAGTACACCAGCCTGGAGGAGCTTCGAAATACCGTGATTTCCATTCGCGGCGGCGCGCCCATTTTTCTCAGGGAGATCGCGAGCGTGAAGGATTCCTGGCAGAAGGTTACCCGGATTGTTCGGGTGAACGGCCGTCCGGGGGTTCGGTTGGCGGTCAACAAACAGTCGGGAATGAATACGGTCGAGGTGGCGAGGGGGGTCCTGAAGCAGATCGAACTGATCAACCGGGATATCCCTCAAATCCAGGTAACGCCGATTATTGATACTTCCGACTATATCGAAAAATCGATTACCAATGTCGGATATGCCATGCTCTATGGGGGGGCGTTGGCGGTATTGGTTTTGCTCGTTTTTCTGCGCAGTTTTCGCAGCACCGCCATCATTGCCACCGCCATTCCCATTTCCATCATCGCAACGTTTTCGCTGATGTATTTCGGCGGTCTGACATTGAACCTCATGAGCCTTGGGGGCTTGGCATTGGGTATCGGGATGTTGGTGGACAACGCCATTGTCGTTTTGGAGAATATTTATCGTCTTCGAGAAAGCAAAAACGCGGAAACGGCGGCATTGGAAGGCAGTGAAGAAGTCACAGCGGCCATTGTTGCAAGTACCCTCACCACTTTGGCGGTTTTTCTGCCGCTGATCTTCATGCGGGGGATGACCGGTGTCATGTTCAGGCAACTTTCTTATGTGGTTAGTTTTTCTCTCGCCTGCTCGTTGGCGGTGGCGTTAACACTGGTTCCGATGCTGTCCGCAAAAATACTTCGTCCGCCCGGGGGCCATTCCGGCATTGAAAAAAACTGGTCCGATAAGATCGCCGCACGCAGCGGCCGATTTCTTGTAACGCTGGAGGAAGACTACCGGCGTTTTCTCCATTTCGTTTTGAATCATCGCGCGCTCGTTGTGGTGTGCGCGCTTTTTTTACTGTTGGGGAGCTTCGCTCTCATTCCCCTCGTCGGCAATGAGTTCATGCCCAATACGGATGAGGGGGAAGTAAGGATCTATGGCGAGATGGCGGTCGGCACAAGGGTCGGTGTGATCGATGAGAAGTTTAAGACCATTGAAGCCGTGGTAAAGAAGGAAGTCTCCGAAGTCAAGAGCACGGTCATGTATCTGGGAGGTTCAGGCTGGCGCGCATCCGGTTCCCACACCGGTCAGATGAGAATTGCACTCAAGCCCGCGGCCGAAAGAACGCGGTCCAGCGAGGAGATTGCCGCAGTCCTTCGTCGCAAGCTTGCGCATATTCCCGGACTGACCATCCGTACCCGGGCCGGCCAGGGGCTGTTTTTATTGCGCATGGGACGCTCCAATACGGAGCGGG
>Ga0207796_1000420_pt1 | contig 17439 bp, 19 predicted proteins | sample Pon1CUnioCityCA_6_FD_187274 | JGI IMG/M metagenome (GOLD analysis project Ga0207796, IMG submission 187274) | Marine sediment microbial community from Union City, CA, USA - Pond 1C Sediment 1 (SPAdes) | ecosystem: Environmental > Aquatic > Marine > Intertidal zone > Salt pond sediment ...
AATTCATCAGCCACAACACGGGTTATTTTTTTTTTGGCTTTTGTATAATCTTGTACCGCCTTCACCGGGGTTTTGACCATGAGTTTGGTTTCCCCTTTTATTATACCAATACTGCCGGTCACTCCGTTGTCTATTCCAAAATAAGTTTTCATCCTATCACATCCTTTATATTTATGAACTCTTTCAAACTCTCCGCACCGATCAATGCCAGTATAAATAAGCATTTATTTTTCTGAAAATTATCAACACCCGGAACAGGTGCAGTCAACACCACCGCCGCTTTTCCTGAAGCCGTGGACACTGTTTTTATAAAATAATCAACAACAACCGCAAATTCTTTTTTATCAATTTTCAATTCTTCACAAAGTTGCCCGGGTGTACGTTCTACCATTTTTGTACTCATGTGTATTTCCCCCGGCGGTTGCTGGCCGCTTTGGCTTCAATCCTTTCCCATTTTTCAATCACCCGGTTTTCCAATTCCCTGGCCATTTTTGGGTCATCTTCAATTTGAGCAATGAGCTCATCCCGGGTGAACGTTTCCCCAAACACTTGGGTGTAATGCTCTTTGAGTTCTGGATTATTTGTAATATAAGAAACAGCCCAGGCAATAGTTAGTGTGTCTTTTTTCTCCGCTTTTTTCCGGGCGGCACGACATTCATCATATTCCCCATGTTCTTCCAAAAAGGCTTTGAGGTTTGGAATTGTAATTTCTTTTCCTGTACCCCAAATAATATTTTCTGCGTCTTTTTTCAATTCCCCGGTTTCTGTAAGCAGACCAAACAAAAAATCAATATTGCTTCCAATATCGTCAATACCGTAGTCGTACAGAATAGTCACCACGCACTTCCGGAAAGGCCGTGGGGTTTTGCTTTTAGATGTTTTTATCTCTACACGTACCCCATAAGTGATGAGTTGGCCTTCAATCGTGCGTGTTAGTTTTTTCAGTGTTCTTAATTCGAAAACAGTGTGACAATAAAAGTCCAACGCCCGACCACCGCTCACTACATTCTTTTTACCAAACAGCCCTGCGTTGATGTTGTCCCGATACTGCGATATAATAAACATAATGGCGTTGCTATCTTCCATTCTTGGTGCTTTGTCTTTGAAAAAGTCTTGTGATAGAAATTTAGCAAAGGAAGTTCCATAGGTACCATCATTGTCCACGTCTTTTCCTTTTTCTGCTTTGGTTTGTCTATCGTCTGCCCGTGCTTGAGTTTCATTAGTGCTCAAACCGTCCAACGAGTCCAACACATACGCACCACAACCGTCTTTCGGCAAATCGTCCAAAAACATACCAACGTGGGCATCCATTTCTTCAACAGTGTCGGATTGGTATTGTTCTTCAATATTCACATCAATATTCCATAATTCCCGAGCGTTTTCTTCAAAGGAAAAACCACTTTCACAGTCATCATAATTCCATTTGAATTTATCGCCATACTTGTGGATATTGGCTGCAATGCCTTCCATGGTCAAAAATGTTTTCCCGGCAGATTTATCACCACGCACATTGATTATTTTTCCATAGGGCAACCCCATACGCATACCGCCCCCGGCCACCAAGTCTAACAGTGTTGAACCAGTTCTAAACGTTTTTGTTGCTTTTACATTTTTGGATGATTTGATTGATTTGGTCTGAGTCATAAACTTTCCTTCCCCCGATTATTTTTGGTTCTATTTTCAGCCGCAATATGGCATAATTTACTGAGTATTTTGGGATGTTGTATTTGTCAGCAATGTTGGCCATTCTCATTTCGTTGTAGCTGTCCATCCACTCTTTCAGACCGGATTCCTCATAATATAAATGATGGGGGTTGTTTTCTATTATGAGGAATCCGGCTTGTTTGGCCGCATAAGAAATTCCCGGATTGGTTTTCGGGAATTTCTCAGCTGCTGGATGAACACTCATCAATTCTTTAACTTGTCTGAGTGTTAGTTTTTTCATAGCTTTTTATAGTGTACTGGCATCATCACATTCGTCCCAAATATCACACTTGCGGCATTCTTTATGATTGTCACAATCTTCACCAAAAACATGACCGGCCGGGCATTTTGAATCTGTCTTTTTTTCTTCATCCGGGGACTTCTTTGCCTTGTTTATTTTTTCTTTCAGGCTTTCTTCTTCATCCGGTTCATCTTCTTCTTCATCCGGTTCATCTTCTTCTTTTCTTTGCCGGCTGGCTTTTTTTCTTTTTGGGGGTTGTTCCTCCTCATCATCCTCATCATCGGATTCATTCCCATAATATAATGATTCCATTTCGGCCGGGGAGCGAACAATCAGCAATTCATCCAAGGATATTGCCTCATCAATTAAGTCCTCACTGAGTTCTTCTTCTCTGTCCAAAAAATCAAAAGATTTGAAGTCAAGCGAATTTTTAAAATCACCCGGTACTGCTCTGAATTTAATAACTTTACCTTCTTCAATATCCGCAAAATCAATAATATCATCCCCATCAGTACAGGCATTTGCTTCATCCAGCAATTCTTTCATAAATTTAAAATGGGATACTTCAAACAGCATCAATTCCCCGGGTTCACCACGGACAATCGGTTGTACATTGAATAAAACCCGGCGGCTGGCCTGTAAATCCTTTGCCGCATCTTTGTTGTCTTCATCATATAATTTAGACACTTCATCGCAAAGTGGGCAATGCTTTCCGTAAGTTTTTTTCGGACACAATAAATCTACTTTGTCCGGGCCAACGTATTGATGTGCCCAAACATCCATTACATAATCAAGTTCCCCAATTTCCATATCACCGGAGGCAACTTCCGGGTGTTGTTTGCTTTTTATCTCAAACGGTATAATATTGATTTTGTTTGTACCTTCTTTGGGTTTCCAAAATTTACGGCCTGCCGCTTTTTTGAAGTCAAAAGCGGTGATACGTGTGCTTCCACCTTTGTCCCGGTTGTCTACATCCTTTTTGTATTTACCCCGGCTGATTTTTCTTTTTTTTCTCATGACTCTGCTCCTTTTCTGTTTAAATTTCTTTTTGATTGTTTTTCTATATCGTCATTTCTTGTTTTTGTCCCGGTTGGGTCAGAATAATAACCGGCGATCCATAAGCGCACCAGGTTGTCTAATGCTGATTTACGTTGTTCAAACGCCCGAGCGTGCCCTTCCGTAAGCATTTGGCGGTGACTTGCTTCTGAATATTCTTTTTTGGCATCAATCACCACCTGTGATCCGGTGACAGCAGCTTTGATGGATGTTTCAGTAAGTTTATCAATCCCGAATTCTTCAACTAATTCAACCTTCGTAAGCCACCTGATTCTCATTTCTTCATTAGCAAGAATTTGGTCTAGTTTGTCTTTTTTTCTGTCCCGTTTGCGTTTGGCTTCAGCTTGTTCCTCACTATAAAAAAGATATTTAGTAGGTTGTTCTTCTACCTCTTTTTCAAGGGCAAATCGATTGATTTTAATGTCTTGTTTGTAGTCGGTGTCTTCATTCATAATTTTTTTTCCTATAATTGGTTATGTGCTTATTTCAAATAGCGTTTTCCGGTCGTTGTAATTTACCCGGTATAAATTTATTTGCTCAATACAAAGTTCATGAATCGTTTTTGTAGTGTACGACAAATATTTTTTCAATCGGCGTACTTGGCTTTTACTAACGGCCTGAGTTGCGTTGGCTTCACATTTTTGTCGATACACTGGACCAAACATAAGCATTCCCACTGGGATTTGGTCACCCGGCTTTTTTAAAGGGCGTTTTCTTTTTTTTGTTTCTGTCATTTTATTCTCCAAAGGTAGATTCATAACAAGCGAGTGTCAGACCGGCACGGCCGGAATTATAAAAGGGTTCACTGAAACAATCTATAACAGCGGCGGCGGCGTTATTCTGACTTTTTAATAGAACTGAATTCATAAATCCCAAAACAGCATATCTGATTTTTTCCACGTCCACGTCTTTGAGATTATTCAATACAGCTGTAATCTCACCCCAGGTTTTTGCTTTGAGTAGAATGCGGCACAAGTCTATTGCCTCATTATTTTCTTCTTCAGTAAAGCCGTGGACAACTTTCATCATTTGTTTTGGGTCATCCATTTCCATTACTTTTTCAAGTATCTGTAAAGCCTGGCGTGGTGAGCCTTCGCTGTTTTCAGAAATTTCTTCAAGAATGTCCCAGGGAATATTCCCGGATTCGGCCTTGTTGATTTTTCTCAATAATGGAAATAATTCATCAGCAGATAAATTTTTCACTTTAAAAGAGGTGCACCGAGTGTGAATCGCTTTGATTAGTTTTTCCGGGTTCGTAGTACATAAGAAAAAATACACGTGTTCCGGGGTGTCTTCTAATGGTTTAAGCATCGCATTTTGCCATTCATTAGTGGTCTTATGCACCTCATCAATAATATATATTTTTGGGGATCCATCCATCGGAGCAAATTTCATATTCTCAATAATATCCCGGGCTGTATCAATTCCCCGATTGTCTGATGTATTGAGTTCGTGGATAGATAATTCACTACCACCAATGTGGGCGGCGGCTATTCTTGCAAGTGTCGTTTTCCCACACCCTGATGGACCACTTAATAAATAAGTGTGTGGTTTGTTTTCTTTGTCCAATGTTTTTTTCAAGCTGTTCAATTCCGCGTCATTTCCCATGACGTCCTCAAATGTCTGCGGTCTGTATTTTCTGTACAGGCTCATGTAGTCTCCTTCAATTTGGTTTTATAACAACCCGGGGTTGCCGGGCGTGTTGTTTGGTTTTTCCGGAATTTCCGGGGTGTCTTTTCGTGGTGGGTTGTAATAACCTTCACTACAATCATCGCATATCTTTTGTCCGATAATATCAGTGGTAGCACAATTACTACAGATTTGCCGCCCGCATTCATCGCAGTCAAACACATCTGCTTGTTGTTTTTTACAAGTTGGGCAAATCATCCATCCTCCATATCAGCCCAGCAACCGTCCACTGGACTGACTTCTTTTTCTATTACCAATGGAACATTTATCCAATCCCATTCTTCACGGATTCTGCGTGTACCCCATTCTTCAATAATAGCTGAAGCGGTCTCTTCATCTTCCGGGTGAATATCTGCTACAATAGCATCGTGTATCTGTCCTATTATACAAGACCGCCCGGAAATTTCGGCAATTTTTTTTTGTGTATTTATTAAAGTGTACAAAAGGCAATGGAAAGCACTGCCCTGTATTGGATAATTAGTGGCTTCAGTATATTTCATTGGTCCATAACAACGGAAACCTGTGTACAAGTCTACATATCCAGTTTTTTTATACTGGTTGTATGTTTTTCTTTTCCAGGCTGAATATTGTGGGAATCGTTCACCCCAAAAGATCTTTTCCACGTCTTCAATGTGTGCGGTAAAATCATCCAAATCCATTATTCCCTTTTTATTCAACCATTCTTTTTCCGGTGGTTCCAACATCCCCCAAACATTTGGTGCTATTTCTTGAGCGGAACTTCCATAAAAAGCAGGAAAAACAAAACCATTCTTGCCTATGTGTCTGATGCTTGGCGTGATTTGCTCTTTGGTCATCATCAACATATCCATCACTGTATCCCGATGCATATCATTTTTTGGGTCTGTTACATACTTGATCATATTTTGATCTTTATGATACGCACAACCAACAGACACTTCCACGCCTTTGTAATCCCACTCCACCAATCGGTTTCCAGGTCGGGGACGGATGCAAGAACGGATAATAGCCTTTGCTGATTTATCCCGTTTTGGTATATTTTGAAAATTCGGGCTGTCGGACGATGACCGGAAGGTGGTGACCAAATGAAGATTAAAAAAAGGGTGTACTAAATCACCAACTGCTTCTCTTTGGAGTTGCGCCAAATAAGTATCCCTCAACTTTTTCATTTTTTTTAATTGTAATAATTTTCCTATAAATGGCGTTCCTATTTTTGTCAAAGCGGCTTCATCGACTAACCCTCCTTTTTCCGGTTTTCGGTATTTTAAGATTTCGTATAATAAAATCTTTAGTTGTTGATCACTCATTACATTTAAAGGTTCCCGCTTTTCCCACTTTTGAAATTCGTCAAATTGTTCTAATTGTGTTTCTGTCCTTTGTATCTTTTTACTTAAACGTTTATACTGTATTTCCATCATTTCGTGGTCAATCCGCATCCCGGTTTGGTTGGTATGGGAAAGTGCCTGGATGCCTTGAAGAAAAAACAGAAACCCATCATAATATTGCCTGGGCAATAAGTCTTTTTGTATCTCATATAAGGCTAATGTGTACAAGCTGTCGTATGCGTTGTATTTTAACAAATCTGTTAATGGGCATTTGGATATATTATTGATTGCGTTTTTACTTTTTTTATTTTCCCCAGCCCGGCGTTTTGTAATATACTTATCTACAGATTCATCAAATCCAAGAACCCCCAATTTGGTATACACATGAAATTTTAGATTGGTTGGCTTTGTATTATCAATACAGTGGGCACCAATACAAGTGTCCCATATATAATTTTCCGGCCAAACACCACCCCCCCGATTATATGACCACACATTTTCAAAATCTAATTTATGGGCAATCTTTTGAGCACGCCCGGTCAAAAACAATTTCCATTCTTTTTCAAATTCCGGCTCATCCTCAAAAAAAGGGAAAGCATAACCTTTTACATCAAACGCAATTGACGCACAAAATATTTCATGCCCGGATTTATGTGGTTTGATTCCTGTTGTTTCATAATCGTATGCAACCGGCAATCCGCTTTTCCTGGCGGCTTTTATCCATTCTATTGCTTTGGCCGGTTCTTTTGTTATTTCTGTATTATCCGGGGGCGTTGGTAGTTTCTTTTGTTTTCTAGCTATAACTATAGCTCTGCGTAAATGATCCTCCCATTGTTTTTTTAAAACCACATCTTTGTCATTTTTTAAAATATGTCCCGGGGAATATGTGGGACATATCCATTTTTTTATATCCTGATCAGGAATCTGTTCCCCAAAATATTTTTCTTCTTTTGTATTGCTTATTCTCCCACTAAATCGTTCCCCCAATAAACCTTTTATAGCATATATGCCCATAGGTACTATGACGTGCGGTTGTAATTCTTCAATAGTTCTGAAAAGTGATGCGCGACATTCATTCAATTCAATCGGGGTTGGGTTTCTGCCCCCTGGGGTTTTACAACGTACGGCATAAGTAAACCACGCATCATTCATAGGGTTTATCCCTATGTCTTCCAACAAATCGAATAATAAAGATCCAGATTCACCGCAAAAATGTTTCCCCCGGCGGTCGTCTGTTCGGGTGGGGCTTTCCCCGATAAAAAGAATTTTTAATTGACCTTGCCCGGCATGGGGTATTTTTGGATTGGTACAGTCTTTGAACAATCCGCAGGCAGCACAACCCATTTTTTTCTTTACTGTCCGAGAACGTATGGCACGGGGAGTTTCCCCCGTGCCTAAATCAAAAAACCCTTGTTTCATGACTTTGTATAAGTGCTTACAATTTGCATGTACTTTTCAGACCGGAAAACAAGTGTTTTCATTTTTCCTGCCCGGCCGTCAACCGTTTTCACATAGAAATTCGGCACTTTGGTTACAGCCTCCATTAAAAAATCAGCATCTACCCAAAATTGAATTTCGGGATCGTCTTCAAAAGGGTCATCCCATTTTATGGCTTCTTTTATATTCCCGACACTTTTTTCAGATTTAATAGTCAACTTGTCTTTTCCCAAGATCATCAATACGGATTGGGCACCCTCAATATCAGCCGCAAGAGTGGATACCCGGTCAACGACATCTTTGACGTTTTTTGGCAGTTTGTTTTTTACATCACCTTCTCCAACTTCATGATTTTCGCATACTTGAAGAATTTTTTGTATTTGGTAGGTGCTTTCATCTTTTCTTTTACAGCTAAATATCACACTACCGTCTTTTCCCCGAAAATGAGCCCAGGCCGCACTGATACAATACTCTACCCAATTGCCTTTGATCAGTTCGGTCACTGCCGGGTCATCAAGAAAAAATAAATCCATTTCTTCAGATAAATTATACAGATTTATCCGCATAATATCCGTGGAAACAATTTGGTTTTTATTTACAAAAATTCCCCGATTCGTGGATTTATTACAACCGATTTTACACAGTTTTACAGCCCCCATGAATTCAGCCGGTAATGGTTTCCACTCCAAATCTTCTATACTCAAATCAGCCACATAGTTGCCAATTTTCGTTTCTTTGAGAATAATCTCAGCATCCAGGCCGCCAGCCTTAATTTTCCAAACATTTTCATCCGGAGTTATTTCAATTTCTTCTTGGGGAATTTTTGAAACCAACCGGAAAAATTCTTTCACCTGCACTGATCCGTGTAACGGTTCTTCCGTTTTGAAAGGTACGGAAACTGACACAGCATCATTATAAGAATGAATTGCATTTTTATCAAACACAAAAGTGTCTGCCCCATCAATAAGACTGCCGCCGGTATCCACGCCGGGCATACATGTTTTCATAACATTCAATAGTTCTGTTTTTTTTACAATCAATTTTGTCTCCTGGTATAAAATTTTATAGTTTCTTTATTATAAGCTCTCTGGAAGCCAATTTTTATTTTTACAAGCGATTTGATTAAATTTTTCATAGACGAATGTGTCCTTGAACTTAAAATGTCCCGTGCCTTTTTTAAAAACTTCCCAACTAAAAAATTCAGAGTCATACCATACCCCAAATTCAGAAGAATCGGAGGAGTACAAGGATTGCATTACTTTATCTATGCTTTTTATATCATCCCATTTTTTACCAATTATGAAACATAGTGCTTTTTCGAGATCACATATTTTTTCCATTGAGCGCCATGAAATATTCATACGCCGGTTAAATTTTACATCGAATGGCTCGACTATATACGGCAAAATAAATTTTCTATTGACCTTCCAATAATCGTTTGTTTTCCATCCTTCAACATGACATCTATTCTCTTTGTGATATTTTGTTAAATAATCAAATGCTTCAAGTATACAGCTATTGAATATTTCATCTTTCGATTCAAATAACTTTTCAAAAACACTAATTATATTTTCTTTTGTATACCCCATTTTTTGGGAGTCTTCCATGAAAGAATTAAAATCCTTTTTCACCTTCTCAGTAACAATTCCGGCTATTTTTGTTTTTTCAAAAATTGTTTTCCATGCGTAATTTCGTAAAGTGTTTTCGAACTCTTTTTCATTAAAAAATGTTTTTTCTGTAAAAATATATTCTATGTCCTCAGTACAAAACACATTTTTATATTTTTGTAGCTCCGACATCTTTTCTCTGATTTCTGTATACACACGTTTTGCTGAATTATATGCATCAACCATACACTCAAAAATGTCCGGCTTTGCAATTTTATTGTCTTCAAAATCATTTATCGTATATTTGCGTTCTTTTGTTTTTTCTTCAAAAGAGATTCGCTCAGAACCAATTTCACGGGCTGGAATAATTACAAGTGAGACACTGACATTAGTAGTGCGTTCAGAGCCCTTGAAACACTGCCCTAAATTTTCAATCGTGCCTCCATGTTTTTCAATAAGCGTGTATAAAACTTTTTTCTTGTTATTTGATATATTTTCAATCGTTTCTGAATTAAGCAAACAACGAATTTCAGAAAAAGGAAATAAATCTATTGCATGAAGTAAATGATCGGCACCATTAGAGAAAGGTGGGTTCATTATAACGTAATTATATTTTTTTTGCGGGACAAATGATAAGAAATCATAGCCCACAATGTTGTAGTCTGTTAAATGCTTTCTGAGTTCTTGTTCACTTTCTATACAATCGACATGTGAACCTTTTTCCGCAAGAATAGCACAAATGTTTCCTTTTCCGGCTGAAGGTTCTAACACGGTACTATTGTATAAACTTAGCCCATCTATCATTTTGTGCACAATTTTATACGGGGTTGGATAAAAATCTTTATTAAACATGTGAACCTCTTAATTACTGACAACGTTTAAAGATTGTGCGAGGGCATCGTCAGATGATTTGGGTGAAGCCGAAGGCGTAACCGCACAATCTTTGTTGTCGGATGTGTTTAATTTTTTCATAAAGTCAGACATGTCCCCCATTTGCTTAACTATATGTTTTTCTATTTGTTCGTGCTCATTTTGTAGCTTAATTTTCATTTTCAAACATTTTTTACAAGTAACGTCATCCCAGTTCGATACACCACAAGCATAGTATTCAGAATAAACAGTACCACACATAGCTTTAGAGTCATAATCTAAATCATCTGTGTTAAAATATGGGTCAAAGTGAATGGCTGCCATTTTATCTCCTAAAAATTAAACATTGCGTACAACGTTATGCGACTATGGGAAGTTGCCGAGTTCTTTAATTGCGTTTTGAACAATGGCAACATCACAGGGATCTATACAATAATCTATGTGTTTATTTATGTCTTCTAAACTCGGCAATTTTGGTGAAGCCTCTGGCTGAACCTCATAGTCGCTTTTGTCGGATCGTTCGCGGAATTCTAGTAAAGTAGCATCCTCAAATTCTTCTACGATAACAACACTGTCATGGTACTTACATTTAGGACAATCGGTGTCTGGTGGATCAACAAAATCCTCTCCTAGTTGTGCGATAGTAAGTTTTTCCCTTAATCTTTTATTTTGAATTGCAAGGCTGTGTATAAAATTTAATGAAGGTTGCTCTGTGTCTCCTTCTGTTATAATTTTGTAACAAGGTGAGCAGATATCCCCGACAAAATTACCTTGGTGTTTTTCATTAGTGCACCCGAAAACAATACATCTATTACTCATAAAATCTCCTAAACTTATAATGACGTACAACGTTTTGCGAATATATGACGTTTTAATGTCTGATAGTCGCTGTTGTACGCTGTTCCAGTGCATCTTTAATGCGATTGTTTGCGATGTCAATATATTTTTTTTCCTTTTCTATCCCGACAAAATTACGGTTTGTGTTTATGCATGCTACTGCCGTAGTTCCAGAACCAATGCAGTTATCAAGTACCTTATCACATTCGTTTGTATAAGTTCGGATAAGGTATTCAAAAAGTGCGACTGGTTTTTGGGTAGGGTGGATTTTCCCTATTTGTGAAGCTGTCGAAATGTTTATAAGATTTTTTGGATAATATATATTTGACTTTGACTTTGACGGAACAACCCCATAATTTTCACTTGTAGAATATCCACCTTTTAGTCTCGGAGCTCCTCGCACTTCCATTTGCGGATAGTAGTTCACTTTATTTCTTCCGAATACCATCACATCCTCGCATATAGCAAACGGTCTTATTTTAGCGAGAGCGAACCCGGCACTATTATTTTTATTCCATACCCACTGGTGTCTATACATCTTCACATTACTCATCACCAAAGCACTCGTGAAAGGCTGTGAAGCTGTCAAAACTATTGCACCATTATCTTTTATAATCCGCTTATACAACGCCCACAACGGCTCAAACGGTATAATAGTATCCCATGTACAGGCAGTCGTGCCGTATGGCAAATCACATAGTATCATATCTATACTTTTATCGGGAATGTCTTTCATTATTTCCAAACAATCGCCATGTATTATTTTATTTATCATCTTTTATCCTAGCAAATAATTTCGCCCAACTAAGGTTATGCACTATATTTATTCGCATAAATCATTTACTCCCTCTTATATATGATACAGAGATTGATACTTTTTTTGCTTCTTTTTTTTCAATCCTCAGAAAATTTTACTTTTGTTTTGTATCGGGTATCTAAGCATGGCCTACCAATTTCAAGATTTTGTAATACTACAACCTCAGAATGTTCCGGTGCCCCTTCCCGTTGTGCCGCAATCCCCAACCTCATAAATTTCTGTTTCTTTTCTTCTGGCGTTTGATTCAGCACAATCAAACACGTCACGTGTGCCACTTTTCTTATATCCTCAGAAACGTCTGAGCTTTTTGCATCCCTGTCCAGCGTTTGTCTACCGGCCTGTGAACCTGTGACTACCAAACAATTTCTTTTTTGAGCCATTGCCCGCAATTCTTTCCACACCCCATCAATTTGGTGTCTGTATTCTCTAATTTTGGCATCAGGTTGTAATAAATCGGCATAATCAACTACAATCACGTCAGGTATCCAATTTTCATAAGTTTCAAAATTGGATAATGTCTGCTCAATTGTGTTGACAGAAGCACACCCGGCAGGGTAACAAACAATCTTCAAATTGCCCCCACGGCTGGCTCGCTTATATTTTTTTTGCAAATCTTCAACCGGTAAATTTCCCACACCGTTCTTTTTTACTTTTTTGTAAGAAATTTCAACCATATTGTCGTCATCTGTATTTATAAAATATGGAATTTCAACTTCACCGGAATGCTTTGGTTGACCGGTAAATGCTTGCCATGCACGTCTGACCATTTGCGGTTTTTGCATTTCTAATGACGCAAAAAACACTTTCAAACCTTTAAAAACAGGTCGCCATGCAGTTTCTAACATCCAAAATGTTTTCCCCCTTTTTGGTGGACCAACATAGGCAATAAAATCCCCCCGGTTCAGTGGTCCAATTGCTTTTCCCAAGTCCCCGGGCATATGAAAAAGATATTCGAATTCTTCATTGAAAGCATCCCGGATGGCCTTGGCATCATTAAGTAAATCAACACCTTGCCCAGTTATTTTTTCCACCCGGCGATATTGCCCAATAATATTTTCAGCGGCCGTCATATCCTCCGCATCCAACGCATCTTGTAATCGTTGTCTCAAATTTTTGATGGATTGTTTTTTGAAATAGAAAACAGCATTGTTTACGGAGTAATCAAGATTTTGAATCTTACCACGTTCGTAATCTTTACTCAAAGCACTTAAAAATTCTCCGATTAAATCAATCTCATCTTCACTTGAAATTTCTTTTCTTTTTTGAATATAAATTTCTTGAATATTTTTCTCAGGGGCTTCCTCAGTAAAATTATAATACTCAGTCACCCAGCCCCCGACACGTTGTACAAAGGCCGATTCAAACAAACGCACGTCTATAATTTCAATCATTTGTTTTAAAAACGCACTATCCACAATCATTTGTGTTAAAATTTTACGCTCTTCCTTCAAATCCACTTTAGTTCTTTTTATCATATTATTTATCCCTTTGGTGTTTGTAGTCCAATGCCTTTTCTAATATTTTATTTATCAGATCGTCTTGATCAGTTTCCCCATCAACCACACGGCTTGTCATTTCTGTTTTCGTATCTAAATTATCAATGTGTATTTCGTCAATAGTCCCGATGCCCGCCAAATAATAAATATTCACTTGAGACATTTGACCAATACGGTGCAGTCTGTCCTCAGCTTGAAATAAATCCCCTGGGTTGGCCGGGAATTCCACTACAGCAGCATTTGAACAGCTTTTTTGTAGACCGTCAATACCAACACCGGCCGCAAGAATATTAGCAACCATTAAATTCTTGTCACCATTTATAAATTCTTGAATAGCTTTTTCCCGGGCTTTACCAGTGATCCCGCCCATTATTTTTACAGCTGTATATTTAAAGGATTCATGAATAAAATTGACAACCGGCCGATGATACGCAAATACCAATAGTTTTTCCCCGGTCTGAAGAAATTCTTGAATCCATGTTGTTATGACATCTTTTTTTTCAGTAAAACTTGTCCTTGATAATTTACCCAATTGAACATTTCTATCAACACCAAAAGAATTCCGGATTGTTTGTAATTGACTTTCGTATTTTGTCCAATCTTTCAATTCAATAGGTACAACTGTTCTGATTTTTGCCGGTAAATCTTTCAGCACATCTTTTTTGCGGCGGCGTATCATCAGCGGACGTGCTTTGTTTCTTAATTCATTGGAATTTGACAATCCATCATATTTGATTGTAAATCCGTCATATTGAGGATCACAATATCTTATTAAAAATTTTTGTCTATTTGGAAATTTATCCGGGTCAATCATATTCAAACATGAGAAAAATTGGCGTGGGCGTGATTTTACCGGAGTACCGGACAAAGCAATGAATTTTGATATCTTTTTGCCTAAAGACATACACGCCCGGGTGCGTTGTGTTCCGGCATTGGCTATGGCTTGTATTTCGTCACCAATCAATAATTTAAATTTATGAGCATCCAACTCTTTTTTCCAACACGCTAATATGTCCCAATTTATTATGTAGGATGCCCCCGGTGATAATTTGTATGGCTTTTTACCGGATAAAATATACACATTGTCTTCACCCAACCATTTGATGTATTCCCGCTGCCATTGTATTTTTGTACTGGCTGTGACTATCATTAAAATTGGCCTGAGACCCTGTTTCATTTTTGCGTATGAAAGTGATTGTACTGTTTTGCCTGTTCCCATTTCATCGGCAATCAATCCCCGGCCTTTCCGGTGGTGTAGAAATTTTAAGGCATCAATTTGATATGGTCGCAATAATTCTTTTCCCGGAAAAACAGGAATTTTTAAATTCAACCACTCCGGTTCATATGGTTGTTCTTCTTCAACTGGCTGTGTGGGTACAGCTTCCACCGGGAATCCGGCCGCATTCAATATTTTCCGGGATTCTTCATTATCCGGTACAGCCCACATTTTTATATTTTTTTCAAACAACCTGCCGGGTATACGTTTAATTGTGTTCAATAACAGCACCCACTCCATTCTGTCGGCCGTTCTGAATTCAGCGTGAATCCACCCTTTTTCTTTGATATGAATTTTTTTCATGATTAGTTATACGCACAACTGGCGGATGCATTTAGTAATTTTACAGTTTCAATTTCTTCAGCCGTGTTTTTTCTGTTATTGAGGGAAGCCACTAAATTTAAAGCATCTTTTGGTTTCAAGCCGTTTTGAAAGACAAGTTGCAATATGATAGCATCACGGTCTTTGAAGATATCTACATAGTCATGAGTGTTTATAAATTTCATATTAATTGAGAATTGAGATAGCATATAAATTATTCCTTTTTTTTGAGTCTGGTCCATGTCTGTATGCTGTCAATGCTTCTTTGACGCAATTATTTTTCATTTTCAAATATGTATTAAAAGTCCATATACCAACAGCAATTTTCTTTTTCCAGTCCCACTGTAATTGCGCCCACGTCCAATCCCGGGCGGATGGGTTAAACATTTGAAAGTGCTCCAACGTTATTTTTTTTATACCCATCAAACCTACAGCCACGCCACCCGGGTGAAGCAGCCCATTTCTGTATGAGCTTTCTGCTAAAATTATGCCGTTGATAATTGTTGGGTTTGTTTTTTTATTTTTATATAATCGACAAATCCAATATACGTGTGTTTCAATTTGTTTTTTGCTTGGTTGGTTTTCTGGAAAAGTTATCACTGATTTTTCTTTTTTCTTTGACGTTTTTTTCTTCTCAATTGGTTGAGAACAAAAATTTAATAGTGATGTAAATATTAAAAAAAGTATAATAAATGTGGATTTTAAAACACTCATACGTTTGACTTTATTTCGCATCGGATACTTGATTATACTTCTATGTACATGATTCATCGTTTTTTCCTTTTTAAAACAATCCGGGACGTGCCCTAGAAGCCACGAGAAGGGGTCTGTCAGGCACTTTCTCCGCTTTCAGGTATAATTTCTCATGTTTGGTTATTTTCGTTTGTTTTTGGGTGGTTTCTTTGGGTACATTCATTTTGTAAAATTTTAAAGGATCTGACATAAATTCTTTTTCGGACACACCATAAACATGAGCGTAGAGTGAACCATGCACTTTTATATCCTCAAGAAAAGCTGTTTGCCAAAAAGTATCAATTTGTTCTTCTGTGGAAGGTGCGTTCATTTTGTACTCCGGTTGGTGTTTCGTTTATGATACTATCAGACTATTAAAAAGTAAAGCGAAAAATATATTTTTTTTTAATTTTTTTTAAAAGACCAGTTGGATGTTGCTCACATAAATTTATTATACAGACTTCATATACTTTATTTATCACTTTTTTTTTCATTGACTATCCTTTCTGCTGATTTTCTTAATGAGCTTTCATCCCAATCTGTAAATCCGCTTTGATTATAACCTGCACGCAGTTTATCCATTTCATATTTGATATCCATTTCAAACAATTCTTTTTCTTGCTCTTGTTGTTTGGTTTTTCCCTTTTCCATTTCTTTTTCATATCCGGCCGGGAGTGTAATCATAAAATTATATTTACGTTGTAGCCAACCGTGAAAGCATTGCCACAACCGGGAATCCCTGCCGGGGGTGACTTTGTGTGCCCAAAAATCACCCATATCATTTTCAACCCAATCAATATAAAAATTCATAAATTTATCTAATGTCCCCACGTGATAGGCAAATCCATTTTGGTATAAGATTTTATTATATTCAGTCAGTATCTTTTTATTGTCTTTGTAATATTTTCTTATGGCGTCACAGGAATTCCAAAATAGCATTTCCATTCGATCATCCCACAATTTATCCTTATGGGTGTCGTATAGTTTTTGTAGTTTATCCGTCATCTGTTTATCAAAATGTTTTTTTCTACCACGTGTATAAACTTTGTGTTCTGTTTCTTTGGTTTTATTAAGCCACTTAAGAAATTGGCTTTTTTTTGTTATGGGGTTATAAAAAAAAGAGTTGATGCTATCCATCTTTTTTTCTTTTGTTATTTTCACATGTTTAATGTATCGGGATACTGACCGATATATCAATAACCGAACATCTTCCCACGAACTGTAACCTTTAGGTTCTGGGTATTCTTTGATTTCCATTTCTTTTAGCCAAGCAGGATCAAGATTTAGGTTTCTAGTCCACGAACCATCTTTGATTGTTTTTAGGGTGTCGTATATTTGTGTTATTGTTTTTGTATATCCTTTTTTTGATGGGTCGGTTCTATGATTCCATTCACCCTTAGCAGATATGCCTTTAATTATCTTTAGGATGTCTGTGGGTATGTCATCATAGGTTGTTTCTTTTCCGAATAAACCACCTGCGATTTTTTTAAAATCGCTTATATTATCTTTAGATAATATCTTATTATCTTTAGTATTATTATTTGTAGTATTATTACACCCCTCTTTTGGCCGTACTTGTCCGGCCATTTTGGCTGTTCTTGTCCGGCCATTTTGGCTGTTCTTGTCCGGCCATTTTGGCTGTTCTTGTCCGGCCATTTTGGCTGTTCTAGTCCGGCCATTTTGGCTGTTCTTGTCCGGCCGTTTTGGCTGTTCTAGTCCGGCCATTTTGGCCGGACTGGAGTTTGATTGTTTTCTATCAATTTTTTTAGTTTTTATCAAAAAATCCAACCTATTTTTATCAATGAAATAATATCTTTTACAGGGGACACCCTTTTTCACAGATGTCAATATTTTATTTTTTATTAAGGTTTCTATAGCATTTCTTGCTACTTTTTCTTTGATTCCGGTTCTTTTTTCTATTTGGTCGTAGGTTTGGAAAAACCATTCTGATTTATGATATTTTTGTATAGATATAAGATGCCCCAATATCATGGATGCATGTAAACCAAACATTTCTATGATAGGTACACTGACCATTATAAAATTGTTTTC
>Ga0207796_1000421_pt1 | contig 17433 bp, 17 predicted proteins | sample Pon1CUnioCityCA_6_FD_187274 | JGI IMG/M metagenome (GOLD analysis project Ga0207796, IMG submission 187274) | Marine sediment microbial community from Union City, CA, USA - Pond 1C Sediment 1 (SPAdes) | ecosystem: Environmental > Aquatic > Marine > Intertidal zone > Salt pond sediment ...
CTGGCTTACGGCTTCTGGCAGCTTCGATTCCAATAAATCTAAACTGAAATGCGCTTGCCATGGTTTATGGCGCTGGATCAACTGCCAATAGAGTTCTACCGTGTAAGGTAGTTCCCCTAAAATTTTCTTAAGTCTTCTTCGATTCATCATGCTATTCAATTTTCTCTATGGTCCAATCCAGTTTCGGGCGCACTGGACCCAGGCGCTTCTCTGGCCACTGGGTACCTGGTGCCCCTGTTACATCAACGGTAAATGTGAGTGCTTTATCATCTTGAAAAAAGCGCTTAATCCGGTAGGAGCTGGCATTCACACCTAAAACAAAGCGTCCCTCATTCATCAGGTTGGCAGGAATCAGGCATCGGCTGATATATCTCCCAGCAGGACGTTCGGTGAAGGTCTCAAACATCTCAGGGTCATCTGTATCAAAGGATGTAAACACAAATTCACCACGAGTGGTCATCATATATAAACCAACTCGCAAACCGCTGATTGCTTCGATTAAATTGTACTCCAGCTCAATAGCAAAACCCTCAGCCGCATGGACGGTATCCACAACTTTTCCCTGTGGATTTAAAACCCTCAGACAAACCGGTAAAAACGGGTTCATCGCACCGGTAAACTCCTCCGGTTCCCAATAACGTGCACCTTGCTTGGTCAATCCCATATTGAGATAATGATCCACAGCCTCAGGGGTTGGGCCGCGCATAACAATCCTTCCCTGGTCCAGGACAATCGTCTCCTGAGTCAACCGAAGGGTAGCGGACATGTTGTGACTGACAAATAACACGGTTCGCCCAGCCTGGGCAACATCGTTCATTTTCCCCAAGCACTTGCGCTGAAACTCAGCATCTCCCACAGCCAGCACCTCATCAACTAGGAGTATTTCCGGTTCAAGGTGGGCAGCAACAGCAAATGCCAGCCGTAAATACATACCGCTGGAGAAATGTTTGACCGGCGTGTCAATGAATTTCCCAACTTCTGAAAATTCAACGATCTCATCAAATTTACGATCAATTTCCTCTCGGCGCATCCCAAGAATAGCACCGTTCAGGTAAATGTTCTCCCGCCCGGAAAGTTCCGGGTGAAATCCAGTGCCTACTTCCAATAAGGAGCCTACTCGACCATGAATCTCCCCAAATCCCTCTGTCGGGTCCGTCACCCGGGACAATATCTTTAATAAGGTACTTTTTCCAGCCCCATTCCTGCCCACAATCCCCAAGACCTGGCCTCGCTCTACATTGAAGGACACATCCTTGAGCGCCCAAATATGTGAGGGCGCTTTGTATCGAGCCTTTTGATCCCTTTTAAATAGATAGCGGATCTGCCGGGCTTTCGTCGTGATAAGGTCGCGCAAAGTGTCCGGCCGTTCATGGGTTAGCCCAATTTGGTAACGCTTAGAAATGTTATCAACTCTGATGGCGAAGTCAGGCATAGTCTCCTAAACAATATCAGCGAAGGTCTTCTCCATACGCCGAAAATAATACAAACCGCTAATCAACAAAATCAACACCACAATAATGGATATGACCAGGGTGATATCCGGGCGAGTTCCGCCGAGAAGAGCCCATCGAAAGCCTTGGATTACACCTACCATCGGGTTCAAACTGTAGATTCCTCGCCAAAAGCCAGCCGGGATGGTTTCAATAGGATAAACGATTGGAGAGGCATACATCCACACCTGGATTAAAAAGGGTACCATGTGCTGGATATCTCGGTATTGGACATTTAGGGCAGAAAGCCACAGACCGACCGCAAGTGAGGTCAGTAAAGACAATAAAATAAATAAAGGCAACCATAAAATCATCAATCCGGGCCAAACGCGATAAAAAGCCATGACACCCAGGAGAACGACAAATGAAATCACAAAATCAATCAATGCAGCAAAAATAGTGGAGAGTGGGATCGCAATTCGCGGAAAATAGATCTTTGTTATTAAATTTGCGTTTCCCACCAAACTGATGCTGGATCTTTGCAGGGCTGTGGCAAAAAGCTGCCAGGGAATCAAGGCCGTGAGGGCAAACAGGGGATAAGGCAGCCCTTGAGAAGGTGTATTCAATAAAACACCAAAAATGATGGTGAAAATCGCCATGGTCAATAAGGGCTGCAGCACCGCCCATGCTATCCCCAGGACTGCCTGCTTGTACCGCACTTTGATATCACGCCATGTGAGGAAAAAGATTAATTCCCGATAACGCCATAACTCCCCAAAATCAAGCGGCAGCCAGCCGGTCGACGGCTTAAGATAGATTACTGGAATTTGATGGTTTTTCTGCTGTGTGCTTTCCATTTATTTTCCGGATATTTGCCGATGCTGACGATACCATTTAATGGTCTTCTGTAACCCTTCATTAAAATCTGTCCGAGCTTCAAACCCAAATTCTTCTTTTGCACGAGTGGTATCCAGGGCGCGCCTTGGTTGACCGTTAGGTTTCGTCGTATCCCACACAAGGTCTCCTTCAAAACCCGTCATATGGGCAATTTTACCAACCAGATCTTTAATACTGATCTCAAATCCCGAACCCACATTGACAGGATCTGACTTGTTATATTTCTCTGTTGCCAGGGCAATTGCACGCGCGGCATCTTTGACATAGATAAATTCGCGTGTCGGAGAGCCATCGCCCCAGACAACGATATGATCCTTTCCAGTTTCCTGGGCTTCAATGCATTTCCGGATCAGTGCGGGGATCACATGTGAACTGCGGGGATCGAAATTATCACCCGGACCATACAAGTTCACTGGCAGCAGAAAAATGCTATTAAATCCATATTGATCCCGGTAAGCCCGGGACTGTACCAACAGCATTTTCTTGGCCAGCCCATATGGCGCATTCGTTTCCTCAGGATAGCCTATCCAGAGATTTTCCTCCTTAAATGGCACAGGTGTATATTTTGGGTAGGCACACACCGTACCAATGGCGACAAATTTTTTCACACCCCCCAAGTATGCTTCGTGCATCAACTGGACACCCATCATCAGGTTGTCAAAAAAGAATTCAGCCGGATGTTCGCGATTAGCGCCAATCCCACCGACATGGGCAGCAAGGTGAATGATGATATCCGGGTCAGCATCCGCCAGCATCTGCTGGATGGCATCCTTTTGGACAAGGTCATATTCATCGATTGTTGGAACAAAAATGTCTTGTGCGCCGCGTGATTTAAGCTCCTCAATCAAATGTGACCCTAAAAATCCCGCCCCCCCGGTCACACAGATTCTTTTTTCTAGCCACTGAAAGGCTTCTTGCATACATCCTCTGTTTAAGTGTTAATTATTTAAGACCTGATCAAGATCCTCAAAGGTTACAATCATCAATCTTTTTTTGATGATATATATTAGCCATTCTCAACATACCATTAAAGGCGTGCACTTTAATTGTTATGCCTTCCTTCCAATAAAAGGATGTTGAAATTTACAGGCAGATCATTCTCAAAAAAGGCTATTATTCTCCTCCACGGTAAGAGGACTTGAGAAGATCATGATTCAATCAACAAATGAATTATAATATCCCAAACGCTGTGGTCAAGCAAACTCATTCAGCGCATGTTTCATGCAATGAACGCGAATGCAAAACGCTTAAGGGCCACCTTTTTCTATTTTTCCCATCCTCCGACGATCTAATAACCACCCTCCAAAAATGACCGTCAAGTTTAACAGGAAGATCAGCCCGATCATCATCCAAAAATCCAGCCTTGGGATATTGGCGTAGTACCGGCTGAAATACCAGTTTGTAAAAAAGGCTAAGAATATTCCCTCAATGATCAAACTTCGCCCCAACCACCGATCCTGGGTTTCCTGGGCATAAGTTACTCCCCAACCGGCAGTAATTGCCATCCACGGCAAAAAGATCGTCCGATAACGGGGGTTATCCCACTGATCACCGCCTGCCCTGGCAGATGCAACAAGAATCCAAACCCAAACAAATAATACCATCAGGATCATCCATCTTTTTTTGCGTGATGAGGGCATACTCCAGACTCGGATGAGGGCATAGGCTAAAAGGGGGAGCAGCGCATACCATCCAAGGGCGCGAAAAATGCCCAAACCGCGCCAAATCCAGGGAGCAGGTGCTGCCAGAGCAGCAGGCAGCACAGGCTGGAAGATCCCATATACTAGAATAAAGGGGAAATGCAGCCACTGGGGTAGGGATTCAAGTTGAAATTGAACAAGACCCGATCGCCTGACTGAAACCAGGGTATCCCAAAAAAGGACAGCATCCACCCAATATCGCATTAACCATAGCAAGGTCATCCCACTCAATATGATGCCTCCCCAAACAGCAAATTTGACCCAATGTCTTTTAATATCCTTTGAGAGATCCACCCAGAACCACAGTAGCATAACGCCAATCATAGGTATTGCCATACGGAAAGAGAAAAGGAATAAACTAAGGGCAGAAAGGATGAATACGGGGATTGACAGCCTAAATTTTCTACGGTCTCGAATGTGGATCACACTCCAAAATAAAATTGACATCAAAAGAATGAAATAAGGTTCCCTGAGTTGCGCCGAACCAAGCAAGATCCCTTCCGGGTAAAGCGCCAATATCCAACCAGCCCAAAGCACTGTTTTTGTTGCAAACCTGCCGTTCATTGCCCCCCAAAGAAAGGGAATGCTTAAGGTCATCACCCCTGCAGAAAGGATTGAAATTAACGCAGGCCGATAAGCATCTGGGCTGAGATTGCGATAGATAAATGCGCTTAGAAAAAGCATGCCGCCATATTGATCGGTTTCATAGTTGTCCCCAAAAGCTGTTATTAGCGGATCGCCAGACTTTGCTAATGACCAGGCATTTTCTTCCCTCCGAAAGGAATCCTCATAAACAAAACCCATTTCCTGCGGACGCGTGGGGTACCCAAAACGTGGCAGACCCCAGGCAAAAAACACAGCAAAGCTAAGCCGAATAATGAAAGCAGCAAATATCATCCAGGCGAGTGCTTTTGGACAACCCACCAAACACCAGGCCGTATAGAGTACGCTGCCAGAGAGGAAGATCAAAATAAATGCAGCTAAAAATCCTGGGAAAAAAGCGCCAACATTTAACACGAGTTGAAAAATCAAACTCAATCCAAGGCTAACCAGGGCAATAATGCCAATATGGCGTAAGGTGCGCTTAATCAGATCACTTTGCTTCATATCAGAGGGTTGACTCCAATTTATTTTTTCGGGTTCCCCATGCCAGCCATGTCTTCAAACCGATCCATAAAACCCAATAGACAACCATGCTCTGGAGGGGGACCAGGAACCGTGGGTTGTCTCCATGATCTATGAGGGAAGATAGGATAGATGTTGCCCAAATCGATCCGGCAAGCAGCCAATGAAATGGACCGATATCCCAGGTTTGACGAAATTTCTTTGAGAAAAGAGCAGCTAAACTGGTGAGAATAAATAATAAATTCATACCAAAAACAAAAGCACGGGAGAACAGAATATAAGCGCTTAAGCCTGCAGAAAGACTGGTAGAAGCCAAGGCTGATGCATCCCAATATACCGGTGCCCGCCAAAAGAGCCACCATCCCCGCAATACCCGTGAAATATACTGCCAGGGATGTGTCAATATTAAATTTATTGAGATTCCTTGCAACACCCGAGACAACTCATAAAAATTCATCCCGGTTGCTTCCTGCATAGCAGGGATAGCATCCCAAATGGTGTTCCCCTGGGTGCCGCGTTCTGCCATTCTTGCCTGGCGGTAATCTAGGTACACCTCGCGCAATACCGCATGTTCATCCGGAACATCCTCGAAATAGTAACCGGTATGCTGCACAAGGTGATACCCGGTCATCGTTGTCAGGCTGAAAACGTGATAATTGGACTGTATCCAGCGCATCCAACCGCCTACCAGCAGAATTGCCGGTAGCAAGATACCCAACAACGTCCGCCAATTGAAATAGATTTTTTTATCCTCAATTGAAAAAGCCAAAAAAATGGCAAACCAGACCGGCATGAAAATAAATAAGGGGCGCGTCAATGTCGCCAATGATGAAGCCAACCCAATTGCAAACGCCATCCAGATTGTCTGGTAACGTGATTGGTGCAGCCATAGAAACGCTCCTAAAAGTGCTGCCATCAATAAAAACGTACACAGCGTCTCGGTGAGCAAATTAGCTTCAAAAAAGATTTGGCCTGGATTGAGGGTGTGTGCCAACCCAACTACTGCACCAAACCAGGGTTTACCGCTGGCCTGCCACCCAATAACAAACCAACCCAGGGTGATCCCCAAGCCGAGGAAAAGTTGTGCCGCATAGACAGCCCGGTTAGGACCGATTAAAGCCATGAAGGCTGGATAGCCAGGGGTGCGCGTGCCATCATAGGCTTGAAAGCCACCTAGGATCGCATCAGCCGATCGCCGGTAACTAGCCGTGTCACTGTAAGAGACCGCCGGGTAGACCAGGAATAGTAAAACTCTAATAACGACAGCGATTATTAAGATAATGAAAAACCAGAGCCGTAAATTGCTTTTCGTTTCTTTTGTCTTCGCTTCCATCAAATCAATAATCCTTAGAGGAAATTCGCAAGGGCATTCTCTGCCCGTGACTGCCAGGTGTTTTCTTCAGCTTTTTTCCGAGCCGCCTTTGCCAATTCTCTGCGCATGAATGAATCGTTTTTCAAGTTCAATAAAGCTTCTTTCCAGGCGGTGAAGTCCTCTGGCGGGCAAAATATTGCCTCTTTCTGCGTTAATACCTCGTGAAACACTGGTAAATCACTGGATAGGATCGGCCGACCTGCTGCTAAATATTCAAACATCTTCATTGGGCTGGCAACATCAGCAGAATTTCCACCACCGCTCCCCGCTATCGATGTTCCATAAGGCATTAATAAGACATCGGCTGCAGCTTGATATTGAGGGAGAACAGCATTATCCACAAAGCCTGTCAATGTGATATTTTCAACGTCATCTGCCGCCAAACGTTCTTTCCACAAGATCACATCAGATGACGCACCACCAACCCAAAGAAATTGTATCCCTGGCAAGGCTTTTGCCAAGTCAACCATTAAACCCATGCCGCGACCAGCATAAAAATGTCCGGTATACCCGGCAGTAAAGCCAGCCGGAAGGTTAAGCACCTTTCTTGCATCTTCTGGGTCAGGTAAATCCTGATAACGCTCCAAATCTACGGCATTTGGGGCGACAAGGACGTCCATGCTTTCTGCCCCCAGGTCAAATTCTGCCATTAATGCCCGGTACAACGCATGGGTATTGGTAAGAATACGACGACGCGTCTTGCTGGCGCAGAACCTTCTGAATAACCATGGGCCCAATCTGCCTGTTATTCGATCGTGGCATTCTAGAATCACCGGCAATCCTCGCCAGAGTGCCAAGAGCCCTGCCTGAAGTACCCAGGTATAAACAAGGTCTGGTTTGAGTTCACGAGCCATCCTGACTGCCTTCAAGGCAAAATCATAACGTCTGAAAGCCAAATTTTCTTTTATCCAGCGAATATCAAAGGATTCCCGTACACCGTAATATCGTTGTATCATCTCCCAACTGGCATTTTCATCTCCTGGGACGATAAGTGTCGCCTGGTGACCTAACACCGCCAGGGCGTGCGTTGCTTTGACAACCTGGATACTATTTGCGGTGTTGGATGGGACAAAGGAAGCTGCAATACTAACAATCTTCATTCACAAGCCTTTAAGAGGAAAATGATCCTATCTTGAATGCCAAATGGTACTTCTTCGCACCATGCCATCGAATGCATTTATACCACATCTGGTTTATTTGAGGTTTTCATACTCAAACCTGTAAAAATTCAATTAACTGTATCAATATTTATTTCTCTTTCTGGGATGAATGACATCAAGATTTTTCTGTTATATAATTTCACTCAAATTAAATCATTTAAATCTAATTTGGATCATTTTTTCTCCCGGCAAGGTTTCAAAGAGGTTTTACAAAATTGAAGTAGAATAAGTACTCCTATGAATTTAGTGAATATTTAAGATCCTATCTATACCCGGGATTTATTCAATGCAGGGAAAAAGAAACAAGACTTCAGCATTAAGCAGTCTTTTAGGACAGAACATCTTAACCAGGATGGCCGTTTTACTTGGGAAAATACTTCCGCGTAGAACCGGCTTGAACCTCGCATCCTTAATAGGTTCCCAGATAGGCCGGTTGAAAAGAAATCCGATGGTCAAAGCCATTCGCGCCAACCAATGGGTCATCCATGGGCAATCCCTTCCGGAAGAAGATTTGGACGAACTGCCACCGATCGTCTTTTCCTCAGCAGCAAAATGTATTTTCGATTATTTTTATTTTCTATCCCGACCAGAAAAACTACATGATATTGTGGACTACAGTCCACAGGCAAAAACCGCCTTTGATAGGATTTGGAATAAGGAACCCTGTGTCATTGTCTGCCCTCATACGAGCAATTTCGATTTGATGGGCTATGCCTTGCGGCTTCTTGACATCAAGATCCAAGTTCTCTCATTTCCAAACCCGAACGCATCCTATCAATTTCAAAACCAGCTTAGGAAGAGCCTGGATATCAACGTGACACCGATGGGATTTGGTGCATTCCGCCAGGCAAGGATCCGGCTGAGGGAGGGCGGCAGCATCCTTACAGGTCTGGATCGACCTTTGAACAGCAATCATGAAAAATATCAACCAAAATTCTTTGGTTATGAAACAAACCTCCCAGTTTTCTATTCCCGTATGGCTAAGGAAGCGAACGCCCCGGTCATGATCATGGCAGCAACCTCCCAGCCAGGTGAGAAATACTGCCTGGAAGGTTCTGAATTAATCTGGATGGAATCCTCAGGTAATTTGGAAAAAGAAATCATACACAATACTGAAAGAGTCCTCCAACAAGCCGAACCTTTTATCAAAAAATGTGCTGACCAATGGGCCATGTTTTACCCCATTTGGCCTCAATTTCTCGGCGTATAATTACACTAAAAGAATGGATTAAAATGCCAAAGGTAGAGAAACACGCAAGAGAAAATGATATCCTTCTCGGGTTTATTGAGCGTCCTGCCCTGAATTGGCTGGCACACCATATGCCGCAATGGGTTACACCAGATATCCTGACCTGGCTGGGGGTAATTGCATCCATTTTAATTTTCATCAGCTACAGCCTGACACATATCAGTCCCGCTTTTCTCTGGCTGGCAAATCTTGGTTTCATTCTAAACTGGCTGGGGGATAGTTTGGACGGAACACTGGCACGATACCGCAAGATTGAAAGACCCCGATACGGTTTCCTGGTCGATCACTGGGTGGATGCGATCAGTGCCGTATTAATTTTTATCGGGTTGGGCATTTCACCTTATGTCGACCTGGTTGTTGCATGTATGGCTGTCATTGCCTATCTCTTGCTCTCAATTATGACATACCTGATCACATATGTCACCGATGTGTTTAATATCACGAATATCAAATTTGGTCCAACAGAAATCCGTGCCTTGGCAATCATTTTGAATACAGCGATATTTTTCGTCGGCAATATTGTCTTCGACCTACCTCTACTTGGACCAACGAGCCTCTACACGCTGTTTGTTGCTATCATCGCTTTTGCCATGTTGATCTACTTTTTAGTCAACACCAGCATCGAAGCGCGCAAATTAGCCCTGCTTGATGAAAAACGTTTGGAAAGAAAACAGGCAAAATTAAAGATGGAGAAGAATAAAGAATAAAGCATGTCCTGATATCTTCTTCCTATTTGCTCATTTCTCCTTAAATTGGGGAATAAAACCTGCTAAAACCCTCAAAATTGTGCATCGTTTTTGCGATTAAGGCAATCGTCATAAAGGTATAATCAATCTATGGTTAAAATCCTCCATTTTGCTGATGCCCACATCGACATGGCGAATTACGGCCGGCATGACCCTGAAACCGGCTTGCCCATGCGCGTGATGGATTTCTTGAAATCCCTGGATGAAATTGTCAATACCGCCATCGAAGAAGGTGTGGATTTGGTGATCTTTGCAGGTGATGCTTATAAGGATCGCTCACCAGCACCGACCTATCAACGTGAATGGGGTAAGCGGATCATGAGGCTTTCGCATGCCGGCATCCCAACCCTGTTATTGACCGGGAATCATGATATTTCCCCGGCTACCGGGCGTGCCCACGCTATCCAGGAATTTGATACACTGGAAGTCCCCCACGTAAGAGTCTTAAACAAGCCTGAATTCTTGACACCCAACGACTTAGGAGGGTTACCCGTGCAGGTTTTGGCGCTCCCCTGGGTTTCACGATCCGGTCTAATGGCCAAACTGGAGTTAGGCGGGGCGGAGCCAAACAAGGTTTATCAGGAACTGGCAAACCGCCTTAATGATTTAGTAACAAACTGGTTGAATGAGGCTGATCCTGTTCTGCCAACCATCCTGACTGCACATGCATCAGTGGAAGGGGCTAAATATGGCTCCGAACGCATGGTGATGCTGGGGACCGACCTGGTTTTGCCCCCTGCCCTGGTAAAGGATACCCGCCTGGATTATGTTGCTCTCGGTCATATTCACAAGCCTCAAAATTTGAATGAAGGGGGACATCCCCCGGTGATTTACCCGGGCTCTATTGAAAGAGTTGATTTTGGCGAAGCCAAGGATAAAAAATTCTTCATCCTTGCAGAGGTCTCAAAAGGGGAGACACTTGTTACGTGGAGAGAATTGAAGCATATCCGACCCTTTATTGACATTTTTGTCAGGCTCGAAACGTATGAAGGGATCAATGCCACTTTACAGGCTGCCATGCCCCGGCAGGAAACCTTAAAGGATGCCATCATACGCCTGGTGATCGAATATCAACGGGAATGGGAATCGCTCATCGATGAAGCCACACTGAGGGGGTTGGCGTCAGACGCCTTCGAATTTCACCTCGTCAAACGACCGCAAATGGAAGCGCGTGTCCGCCTGCCAGAGGGGCGCGCTGCCAGCAGTATGAGCGTGATCGAACTGCTCAATATCTACTGGAATGCTTCCAATAGCGAGATGCCAGGGGACAAAAAACAAGCGCTCAATCAACTGGCAAAATCGATCATTGATGAGGTAAATTCCAGCGAAGTTTGAGCCAAAACAGTTTAACGCAACTTAGAAATTTTCCGTAAAAAATCGAGCCAGAGTAATTAAACACTTGGTAATATCCATGCTTCGATCGGGTCATAAAATGCTTGACACCCCTGATCATTTTCCGTATAATACCTTACGCATTCCTCGATAGCTCAATTGGCAGAGCGAGCGGCTGTTAACCGTTAGGTTCCAGGTTCGAGTCCTGGTCGAGGAGCTTTTTGTTTTTAAAGGTAAGATTCACCTACCAGGCCCTAATAAAGGCAAATATCAATGACCTCAGCAAATGACTTCATAAAATGGATAAAAAAGTGGGCTAAGACGAACGAGGATATACGCACGGTAATCCTGCATGGCTCATATGCACAAAAAGCCAAAACGGATGAGCTTTCTGATGTTGATTTGATGTTGTTTACCCATCATCCAGGCCAGTTTTTGGATGCCCAAGAGGGGTTGCAAGATTTCGCACCTATTTGGCTGGCGAATGTTCAACAAGAGCAGGATGTCATCAATCAAATCATAATCTTTGAAGGTGGATTGATGGTGGATATCCGCATCTATCCTCTTAAAAAACTTGAACGCATTCACGCAAAGCTTCCAGTTGAACTCGAGCCGGGATATAAGGTTTTGGTAGATAAGGATCGACAGGCACGCAACCTTCCAAAATCAAGCGGGAAATGGCCTTTGCAAGATAAGCCCACCCCTGCTGACTTTCAACAAGCCATCAACACATTCTGGAAAGATGCCACCATGGTAGCTAAATACCTAAAGCGTGGAGAATTATGGCGTGCGAAACATTATGATTGGCAGCTCAAACAACATCTTATGAAAATGATGAGCTGGCATGCGCGCATCTGCCGCCAACAGACGAATTTTTCATCCCATGAAGGCAAACATTTACATAAATGGGTTGATCCTGAAACCTACATTGGGTTGATGAGTGCCTTTGGCCGTTTCTATCCTGCGGATAGTTGGCGCGCCCTCGATGAAACCATCAAACACTTCACCCGCTTATCCAGTGAAGTTGCTGAGGTATTGGAGATAGATAAGCATGAAGATCTAACCAGGAAAATTTCGGGCTGGATAGATACGCTGCAAAGCCAAAACGATTGACCTAAAAGGAACTCATCTTTATCGTAAATGACCCTTCAACAAAGCCTGCAAAGGATATATTTGACATAAAATAAAAATTTATGCTATAATTTTTTCGGTTGTGTTTGGAATTCAAAAATTGATACAGAGCAATTTCCCTTACCCCTGGTATACGCCGGCCGGGGGTTTTTTTATGACAAAAAATCTCCTTGACTTCTTCCGCTTAACAAACTAAAATTCCTTATTGAAAAATATTTTCAATAAGGAATTTTTTATGGACTTACAGGAGAAACTTAACCAAAAGGGTCTGCGTTTTACAGAGCCACGACGGATAGTCCTCGCTGTCCTAGAGGAGTCACAGGTTCCCCTTTCGCCACAAACCATTCACGAACGCACATTGGAAAACCAGGCGGATATCGGGCTGGTCACCGTCTATCGCACACTGGATCTTCTATTGGAGTTCGACCTTGTACGTCGCGTGCACAGCCCGGGCGACTGCCATGGATATGTCTTGGCATCACCGGGGCATCATCACACCCTGGTTTGTAAAACATGTGGAAGAGCTGTCGAATTCAGCGGAACCGGGGATCTAGATGCTCTACTTGAAAGTATTGAAGAACAAACTGGTTTTCTAATCAAAGATCATCTTCTCCAATTGAACGGGCTGTGTCCTGACTGTCAGAAAGGTAAGAAATGAAAAAACGTAAATCTCTCTATGAGATCACAATCACGGCTTTTCTCAGCCTGGGGCTGTTCTTTACAGCTTGCCAATCTCCCAACCAGAATCAAATCACAGATGAAGGTCCTCTGGTTACGGTCAGCATCCTGCCGCAGGTCTTTTTTGTTGAAAGGATCGCGGATGATAGCCTGCGGGTCAATGTTATGGTTAGCCCGGGTGATGAGCCCCACACTTATGAGCCAACGCCAGAACAAATGCGGCAGCTCAGCAATTCCCAGGTCTTTTTCAGCATTGGCGTGGAATATGAAGAAAACTGGATCCCGCGCTTCAAAGATGTCAATCCCAACCTGACCATTGTGGACAGCGCTAGCGGCATCGAGCGCATCCCCATGGGGGATCACCATCACCACCATGATGAAGAAGATCACGATCATGAAGCAGATGGGGAGGACCTTCACCAGGATGAGAATGGCGAAGACCATCATCATGATCATGAAGAAGAGGGCGAAAATCTCGACCCCCACGTCTGGCTTTCCCCGGAAAACGGCAAAATCATCGCTTCCAACGTCCTGGAGTCGCTGATCGCTTTGATCCCGGAAAAAGAATCTGATCTTCAAGAAAATTACAATGAATTGATCGCTGAAATTGATACCCTGGATGCAGCCATTGAAGCATCTCTTTCCGGTTTGCCTCAACGCACCTTCATGGTGTTTCATCCCGCCTGGGGTTATTTTGCAGAGCAGTACGACCTGGAACAAATCCCAGTTCAGGTCGGCGGCCAGGAGCCCAGCCCCAGCGAATTGACAAAACTTATCGATCTTGCTCGCGAAGAAGAAATCCGGGTGATCTTCATCCAACCCGGTTTTGATTCCACAAGTGTGGAAGCCATCGCGGAAGAAATTGATGCGCAAATTGCAGAGGTGGACCCATTGGCTCGCAACTGGTTGGAAAATCTCAACACTGTTTCGGAGACTTTTGCAGCAGCCCTTGGTAAGTAAGCTAATTTTATGATCATAAATGAACAAGTGAAATTATGACAATGCCCCTATCAAAAACGAAACCTGAGTTGCAGGTAGAGATCAAAGGCCTCTTTGCTGGCTATAACGGTGAGGCGGTTATCCATAATATTGATTTAGACATCAACCGGAGGGATTTCATTGGCCTGATCGGCCCCAATGGCGGCGGAAAAACCACCCTTTTGAAAACGATCCTGGGACTTCTTGAACCACAGCAGGGGAACATTCATGTGATGGAAAAGTCGCCAAAAATTGGCCGTCGCTATATTGGGTATGTACCTCAATTCTCAGTCTTTGATTCAGATTTTCCGATCACTGTTAAGGACGTTGTCCGTATGGGCCGGCTCAACAACCAACGACTTTTCCACCCCTTTAACCAAGAAGATGATCAAATCGTTGATGAAAAACTCGCCTGGGTAGACCTGCTTGATCAAAAGAACCGCGCCTTGCGAGTGCTTTCTGGCGGACAGCGCCAGCGGGTCTATATTGCACGCGCCCTGGCTGCTGAACCGGCGATACTCTTGCTGGATGAACCAACTATTAGTGTTGATTTCGACTCCCGTAGGAAAATTTATGAATTGCTGCATGAAATTAATCAACAAGGAGTGACTATTTTACTGGTCTCACATGATCTCAATGTGATCTCCAGTTACGTCAAAACCATCGGCTGCCTGAATCGTGAGCTGTATTATCACGGTGAGAAAGAAATCACTCCTGAAATGCTTAAGGTGGGATATAAGAACTGCCCGGTTGATCTGATTGCCCACGGCCTCCCTCATCGGGTGCTGGCGGAGCACGAGCAGGACCACTAATGTCTGAATTGCTCAGCTATGGTTTCATGCGCAACGCATTGATGGCCAGCGTTCTGGTCAGCCTGGCGTGCGGTATCATCGGAACCCTGGTGGTTCTAAAACGGATGGTTTTTATCACCGGCGGCGTGGCGCATACCGCATATGGCGGCGTCGGGTTGGCATTTTTCTTGGGTGTCAACCCGGTATTTGGCGCTTTGGTATTCAGCCTGATCGCTTCCTTTATAATGGGCGCGATTCAACGCAAAACCCGCCAACGCCCAGACACCTTGATCGGTGTGATGTGGGCGATGGGCATGGCCATCGGGATCATCTTTGCTGACCTGACCCCTGGATATAAAGCGGATCTGATGAGTTATCTGTTTGGAAGTATTCTGGCCGTGACAAACATAGATTTATGGTTGATGTTCGGTGTCAACATCCTTGTGGTCGCATTAATTATCACCTTCTACAAGGAATTCCAGGCTGCTGCTTTTGATGAAACATTTGCGCGGGTGAGAAACCTTCCCGTTGACCTACTCTACCTGATCCTGATCACAATGATCGGCCTGGTTGTTGTGATGTTAATGCGTATGGTTGGTCTGATCATGATCATTGCCCTCCTGACTGTCCCCGCAGCTATCGGGTCGCTGTTTCTTAATAATATGAAACAAATCATGTTATTGGCTATAGGATTGAGCCTGATCCTGACCACAGGCGGATTGATCCTATCCTACTTTCTGAACCTGACCTCTGGCCCAACAATTATCCTCTTGTCTGGTATTGCCTATCTGACCGCACTCTTAATCCACCATTTCTTACACCACTCTCATTCCTGAGCGTGATGCATCACATTTTTTGATAACTCAATTTCGCAATCCAGCGATTCTCCGATTATAATAATACAGTACATTTCTGTATAATTATAAAGGAGTTCAACATGCGTAAAAAATGGATAATTTTTTGCCTATCCGGTCTGATGCTACTGGTGTTAATTGTTGCCTGCACCCAAGCCTCACCGACACCTGTGGAAGAGGAAATAGAGGAAATTCCAACAGAAGAAGAAGTGATGGAACCGGAGGAAGAGGCAGTTGATGTGGAAGCTTTGATCATTGAGCGCTGCAGCGGGTGTCACTCCGCCGATCGCGTCTTCCAGGCTGACTACGATGCACAGGGCTGGGCGGATGAAATTGACGATATGATCCGCAAAGGCGCTGTGGTCAGCGAAGAAGAGAAGCAGCTGATGATTGATTGGCTGGTTTCGCGTTAGTGGCTGCCGACAAGGTTTTCAGCATCATGTATAATGATCACCTGCGGTGGGCTGTTATTTGCGAATAACCCGAAAAAATAAAATATTGATCACTATCCCCTGCTGCCGCAAAAGAAAGAGATAACCTTAAGGAGGCTCAACATGATCAAAGATATACTACGCGAAGCGGTAGAACGTATGCAAACTGTCCTGGATTTATTAGAAGAAGACCTTGCCAGCATCCGTACCGGCCGGGCTTCACCCTCCTTGGTGGAACGCCTGCCGGTAGATTACTACGGGATCAATACACCCCTCATTCAACTCGCCTCGATCAGCGTTCCAGAACCCCGCCAACTGCTTATCAGACCCTTCGATCCCGCCTCCCTCAAAGATATCGAGCGCGCCATATTGGCCTCCGACCTCGGACTGACCCCCAACAGCGACGGCAAGGTCATCCGGCTTACCATCCCACAGCTCACAGAAGAACGCCGAAGAGAGCTTGTGCGTGTGGTTCATAACCGGATGGAGGAAACGCGGGTCAAGATACGAAATATCCGCCGCGACTCAATGAAGGACCTGCGCGAATTTGAAAAAGAAGGCTTGATTTCAGAAGATGAAGAGGAACGCGGTGAAAAAGAATTGCAAGAACTGACCGATAAATTGATCGAGAAGGTGGAGGACGTCGGTGGACGCAAAGAAAAAGAAATTATGGAAGTTTGATCACCGATGACACCTGAATCCAATTCGAAAAATTTAGAAACCACCCCTCAGCACGTTGCCATCATCATGGATGGGAACGGTCGCTGGGCAAAAGAACGCGGGATGCCCCGCCTGGCTGGTCACCGGGCTGGCACGGAAAATCTACGCACCATTATCCGCGCCAGTGCAGAATTTGGCATCAAATACCTCACGCTGTACGCCTTCTCAACGGAAAATTGGTCACGGCCACGGGCAGAGATCACCGGGTTGATGCACATTTTATCGGATGTCATCGACCGTGAACTTGACGAATTGAATCAGGAAGGCGCTCGTTTGGTGCATATCGGGCACCTGGATGGGCTCTCGAAAACCTTACAAGATAAGGTTCGCCAGGCTATTGATCTAACCAAGGACAATCAGCGCATTACAATTGTGCTTGCCTTCAATTATGGGGGAAGGGATGAAATCGTTCACGCCATCAAGCTGATGCTTCAAGATAGCGTGAATCCAGAAGCCGTGTCGCCAGAATTGATCAGTCAGTACATGTTCACCAGCGGCATCCCTGACCCTGACCTCGTCATCCGCACTTCAGGGGAAAGACGTACCAGCAATTTTCTTACCTGGCAGACGGTTTACTCGGAATGGTATTTCACACCCGTCTATTGGCCAGATTTCAACAAGGAGGAATTGAGAAAAGCCCTGGAAGATTACGCCAGCCGCCACCGCCGCTTTGGTGGGTTGGCAGAAAACTCCTGACCTCTCTCAAATCCAAGCATGCTCTCCACACGCGTCAAAGCAGCCATGGTCTTTGTGCCATTGGTTCTCATCCTGATTTATTTTGGCGGTTGGGCATTTAATAGCTTCATCGCTATAATCCTGATCCTGGCTGCAATGGAATA